>Ga0105047_10000156_pt1 | contig 99990 bp, 94 predicted proteins | sample MAT04_FD_78384 | JGI IMG/M metagenome (GOLD analysis project Ga0105047, IMG submission 78384) | Freshwater microbial communities from Lake Fryxell liftoff mats and glacier meltwater in Antarctica - MAT-04 (megahit assembly) | ecosystem: Environmental > Aquatic > Freshwater > Ice > Liftoff... | reverse complement strand
GCAATTCAGCGGTCACGTCGCCCTCGCCCAACAAGTAGGTTCGGTACCCCAGCGCGGGCAGTTCCGCCATAAACCGCACGCGCAGCGCGTGATGCCCCCAGGCAAAGGGCTCGTCAATGCGGTAGGTCGGATGGGCCAGGCCGGTTTCGTCGATCGCCACCACCGAGGCAGCATCGAATTCGGCGTCGTAGATCACCGCTTCAACGATTTCGCGGCGGGACCACGCGCAGGGATTCCACACCGTCACCGCGCGGTATCGCGTACCCCCGGTTGAGACCTGGCTCAGTCCGTGCCCGCGATCGAACAGGCCCGATCCCGCCTCAAACATTGCCGACTTCGGCGAGGTGCGATCCTCATCGCCGGCCGGGCCTTCGGGGAGGAGCGAGAGCGTGTCAACCTCACGGAGGATGGCCTGAGTGGCGTCCCGCATGGCGCTTCCCGTCAGCGCCTTCACCGTTTGGAACGCGGCCGAGGCGCACTCGCGGGTCTCGCGAACGCCGCTGCCGGGAAGGATATCGTGGAATTGAGAGAACAGGACGTTGCGCCATGCCTCCCGCAGGTTCTCCGTTGGGAATGGCAGGCCGCACTCAACGGCAGCGAGGGTCGCCAGGGTGTCGGCGTCTTGGCAGAGGCGCTCGCCATGGCGGTTGGCCTGCTTGATCAGACTCTGGGAGGTGTAGCACCCGGTGAACTCGAAGTTCAGCTCCTGATCAATCACGGGCAGCTCCAGATGGCGAGTGGCCACTTCAGCCTCGATTGCCTCAAAGTAGCGCTTTGCCGTGCTAAAGATTAAGGTCGGGTAGATCGGGAACGTTTGCAGTTCACCGAACCAGTTGAGTTCCTTACGGGTCGGACCGCCGCCGTGGTTGCCAATACCGAACACGTTCAGCCAGTCGTGAAGGCCGTGGGCCGCCACGGCCTCGGCCAGCGGAGCGGCGATGTCATCGCCGATATTAACGTAGCTGTTGTACCAACTCAGTTCGCGGTTGACCAGTACGCGGCTTCCGTCGGGCGCGCGCCACCAAAATAGGGCGGGTCGGGCGTCACCCAAGCGCGGAGCCTCGTGCCCGCCCCCCTGTCGGCAGCTGTAGTAATACTTCGCCGCGCCTTGGGCCAAGAACGACGGGACCGTGTGGGCGTGGCCAAACGTATCCGGTTCCCAGTCCACCGGGACGGCCTCGGGCGATAGCCCAAACGTCTCTTGGAAGTACTGGCGGGTCAGCAGTAGGTGCTGGCATAAGGCTTCTCCACTCGCGAGGTTCTTGTCGCCTTCCACCCAGTGCACGGCGGCCACTTCCCACCGTCCCTCGGCCACCCGCTCCCGAATGCGCTCGAACATCGCGGGATGGAACTTTTGGATCAGGGTGTAAACCGAGGCTTGACTCTGGCTGTAGGTGAGGTCCGGGTACTCCTCCATCAACTCGAGCACTGAGGCAAACGTGTCGTGGGTGGTGGACACCGTCTCGTGCCAACCCCACATCCAGTTCATGTCGATGTGACCGTGACCTACGCAGTGCACGCGGTAGGTCTTGGCCTCGGCCCCGATGGGGGCCAGCGCGGCTTCTACCGCACTTACTAAGGCTTCCAGTTCCGCAATGGTTCGGGGGTCGGCCTGATCCACCACTTGGTTTTGAGCCGCCACAAGCGCTACCCAATCGGGCCGAGCCAGCGCGTTGGCAAACCGGCCGGCAAAGCCAAGTTGAACCTCAACTCGACGGATTAACTGGTCAACCCGACCCACCGTCGGGGACGTGATACTTCGTCGGATGCGGCGTGGCGTGGCGGCACTCTTCATGGTTCGCAAAGCGTACCGAGTTTGGATCGAAGCTCGCCCCAAGGATGCGGGCGGGAGAGTAACCTTGAGCCATGCAGATGGAAACCGTGCTTGGTCAACCCAGTTGGTTCTTGCAGAGCGACCGGGTACGCGCCCACGTGACCGAACTGGGGGGCATGATTGGCCCCGCCGAGTTCCAAATAGAGGGCGACCGGTGGGTTTCGGCGCTGCACGTTGCGCCCTGGGCCGAAGAGGACGTGGCCGGCCATCCGGCGATTCTTCAGGCGTTGCGCGGCGACTTCTTCTGCATGCCCTTCGGAGGTTTCCCCAGCGAGTTCCAGGGCGAGGTGTATCCCCTGCACGGTGAGCCCGCGAATCAGCGTTGGACGCGAGAGGCGCAGGAGGCCGGTTCACTCGTGGCGTGCCTCAACACCCACATCCGGCCGGGGCGCATCGTCAAGGAAATCGAGCTTCGTCCGGGTCAGTCGGCGATCTACTCGTCGCACACGTTAGTGGGCTACACGGGCCCGATGACTTACGGGCACCACCAAATGCCGCGCTACCCCAGCGCGCCGGAATCGGGTCTCGTATCAGTTTCGCCGTTCTTAGTCGGGCAGGTCTACGATGGCGCGTTTGAAGACCCCGCCCAGGGCGGCTATACCAGCCTCCAACCGGGGGCTTTTTTCGACGACCTGAGGGCCGTCCCCAACCAATCGGGCGGCGTGACGGACTTAACCCGCTTCCCCGCCCGCGCGGGGTTTGAGGACTTGGTGACGGTGTACTCGGCCCCGGGGCTTAGCCTCGGCTGGTCAGCAGTGGTCTTCCCTAGAGAGGGCTACGCATGGTTCAGCCTACGCAACCCGGCCACCCTTAGCGGGACGGTGATCTGGATTAGCAACGGGGGGCGGCACTACGCCCCATGGAGTGGCCGCCATCGTTGCTTGATGGCCCTCGAAGACGTCCTCACGAGCGTGCCGCCGGGCATCGGGCCTTCCGTCGCGCCAAACCCCTTCTCGTCGCAGGCGATCCCGACGCATGTTGAGCTCTCGCCCGATACACCCCATCGAATTCCCTCCATCATGGCGGTCACCGCGGTGCCGATCGGTTACGGCCGGATCGCCCGGATTGAGCCAGAGAGCCAAAGTGTCGTCTTGATCGACGAAGCCGGCACCCAGGTTCGGGTTAACGTAGAACCGGTGTTTTTGGCGAGTTAGCCGCGCATGACTTTGTGGGCGAGGTTGTAGAACTCGGGCCGGAAGTCTTGGATGGCGAGGTTGTCGCGGGTGGGGTGAACCCGGTTCGAAAGAAGCACCGCAAACACGGCGCGGGCCGGGTCGATCCACACTGAGGTGCCGGTAAAACCGAGATGCCCGTAAGTACCGGAACTAAACCGAACCCCCGCCGAACTCCCCGTCGCCGACCGCGTATCCCACCCCAACCCGCGCGTGGTTCGGGCGTGAACCGATTGCCGCCACGTGGCAAGTTGATCTCGCGTGTAGATCAGGTCCTCTTGCTTGACTAGGGAAGTGGCCCACCGGGCGATGTCATCAATCGTCGAGAACAGCCCCGCATTGCCGCTGACCCCACCCAGCAATGCACAGTTCTCGTCGTGAACCTCCCCCTGAACCATGCCGATACGAAAGCCCGTCCGCCGCACCTCAGTCGGCGCGCAGAGGTGGTGCACGATGGGGGCAGGGCAGAAATCGGTGTTCTGCATTCCCAGCGGCTCCCACACCCGGTTGCGCAGAAACTTGCGGAAGGCCGTGGCTCGCTCTTCGGGCGTGCGGGCACCCGGCGCAAGAATGGATGCGAGTGCCAGGTAGAGGGCCATGAAACCAATGCAACTGTACTCGGTCCGCTCACCCGTTCGGTAGACCAGCGGCTCATCGAGCACCGCACGCCAGCCTTCGGTCGGGTCGTTCGCCAACTCCCACAGGTTTCGGTGCGAGATCAGACCACTTTCGTGAATCAGCAAGTCTCGAATCAGGACGTTCGCCTTGCCATTCATGGCGAATTCGGGGACGTAGTGTGCGACCGGACGGTCTAAGCTCAATTCGCCCTCCCGATGTAAAATGGCGGCGACCGAGGTGGTCGCGACCACCTTAGTTAAGCTGGCCAAATCCCAAATTGTGTCCCGGTCCACGATCGTGCTCCCTTGGGCGTACGTATGCGATCCGGCGAATCCCATCAGAATCTCTGAATCATCACCGACCGCATAGCATGCCCCCGGGAATACACCTCGGCGGACGCCATCCTCCACGAGCAACTGAATTCGATTCATGTAACAGCAACTGAACGAGCACGCCACTCATCCAATATTGCGCCCATCATTCGCCAAGCCTCAATGACTCGGTGTCTGAAGAATTGGACCTTTGGGAGTGTCATGCGGGATCAGGAAGAGAGCGATCATGCCAGGAATCGTCAGAATGATCACCGAGATAAAGAAACCTAAATAACCGAAGTTGCTTTGCAGGATGCCGCTCAAAACCCCGGCGGTGAGGATGGTCAGGGCCCCCAAGCCGGTGCCAATGGCGTAGTGCGAAGTCTGAAAATGATTTCGCTGGGCAACCCACATCAAGTAAACCATGTAGCCCGCGAAGCCGAATCCATACCCGAACTGGTCGACAAAATCAACGAAGTACATGGCCGAGACCGGCGGAATGGTGGCCGCCGCCCAGACGTACAGCAGGTTCGGCGTATGCATGGCGATAGCGAGGGGCCAAAACGCTTTTCTCAAGCCTACCCGGCCCACAAAGAGCCCCCCCAGGATGCCCCCGAACACGATGCCCAACACGCCCGCAATGCCTTTGATCAGGCCGAGGGTTTCGTTCGGGATGGCCATTCCGCCCACTGCCAGGCTGTCCTTGAGGAACAAGGGCGACATCTTACTGACCATCGCCTCGCCAAACCGGTAGAAGAAAATGAAGAACAGAATTGCGCCGATTTGCTCCTGACGGGCGAAGCTGCTGAAGGCCTCGGCCATCGGCGTGTTGCGCACCAAGCGGCGAATCAGTCGAATGCCAAACAGCGTGAGGGCAACGCAAACCGCGAACTGCGCTACTTCCGCCATGACTCCCGAAAGGGGCGTTGCAATGCCCAGGTAACCCGCTTCATCCGGTAGCCGCCAACCCTGGAAACGCTCAAGTTTGACCGCCGGTGCCCCCGGTTCAGCTTGCACCGGCACTGATCCATCGAAGGTACGCCACAGCCCGTGGGCCGCCATGCGCACGAGCGCCGATAGCGTAAAGTAGCCCGCCACCGCCGTCAGGACAATCGATAGCGTGCGCGCGATGTTTCGCCCGAGTTCACCCGACTCACCCGCCGTCACGCGGTCTTCCACTGGCTTTGGCACCGTAAATTGGTTGACCAATCGACCGAGCAGGTACAAGCCGCTGGCCGCACCCAGCACCAAGCTCCATGCATGGAACGGGTTCATGCCGGGCACCGTTTGGGCCGGCGTTACCTGTAACGCGGCAGAAAGATGCGGGGCCGCCTGAAGCGGTCCCAGGGCTTTCTCCCCCGCGACCGTCAGGCCGTAAACCGTGCCGGTGGCGTCCACACGAAGCTGATAGATGCCGGAAGGAATATCAAACTTGCCCAGCACTTCCTGTTTATTGTCGCCCGCCACCAACTTGCCCGCATCAATGCGAAGGGTGGATTGCGAAACGCCAACCGGTGGTTCGGCTTTAAGGAGAAACTGACCGGATTGGGTCTGGACCGGGAGCGGCGCAAACGACATGAGCCGACCGACCACAAACAACAGGATGCCGGTGCAGAACAAGCGCCCCAGGCGATAACAAGTTGTTTGCACCCCGATGAACTTGGCCTGCGAATCCTTGGGCATCGACAAGATATAGAAGCCGTCGGTGGCGATGTTGGTCAGAGCCGAAACCACCGCTGTTGCCCCTAGAATCAAAAGACTGATGAGGAAAAAATTCGGGATCTGCAAGACGAAGGCTGTGCCGATTAGGCCGGCCGCAATCATCGCCTGGCCGCCCAAAATCCAACGCCGCTTGGTGCCGGTTAGGTCCACCAGTGGCCCCAGCAGGAGTTGCATGCTCCAGGGCAGGGAGATCAGTGACGTCCACCGGACAATGGGTTCATTGGCAATCCCAAGGTCCTTAAAGAAAACCGTGGCCACTTCTTGGACAATTGTCACCGGAATCGCCTGCATAAAGTAGAGCAGGGGAATGAACGCCCACGGGCTGAGTTTCCGAGGAGCTGAATCGGGGGTGACGTCGGTTGCTGCCATTAAGGGACCACGGCCCCGACCACATTGGCGAGAGCCAGCGCTAGTCTACACCTCCATGCCGAAGATTTCTGTCCTGAAAGCGAGGCTACAAACCGGCCTGGGCCAGCTCGATGGCCCGCAACGCGGCCATCGCTTTGTTCCGGCACTCCTCGTACTCGCGGGTGGGATCGCTATCGAATACGATGCCCGCACCGACCTGCACGTAAGCGATGCCCTGACGAATCAAAATTGTCCGAATCGCGATGGCGGCGTCAAAATCACCATTCGCGCTGAGGTAACCCGCCGCTCCGGCATAAAGCCCTCGCCGGGTCGGTTCAACCTCGTCGATGATCTCCATCGCCCGGATTTTCGGTGCCCCGCTCACAGTCCCCGCCGGGAACGTCGACCGGACCAGGTCCACCGCATCGAGCTCCGGCGGCAAGTCGCCCTGGACGTCACTCACGATGTGCATCACGTGGCTGTAGCGCTCAACCACCATCAGTTCTTTAACTTGCACCGAGCCGATCTCGCAGACTCGGCCCAAGTCGTTTCGGCCCAGGTCCACCAGCATGATGTGCTCGGCACGCTCCTTCTCGTCCGCCAACAGCTCTAGCTCCAGTGCGTGGTCTTCCGCGAGGTTTCGCCCTCGCCAGCGGGTGCCCGCGATGGGACGAACGCGCGCCCGTCGCCCCTTCAAACTCACCAAAATCTCTGGAGAGGCGCCAACCACGTCAAAGTCCTCGAACTTCAACAGGAACATATAGGGGGAGGGATTGAGCGAGCGCAGGCACCGGTACACGGTGAGCGGGTGCGCATCCACCGGCGTGGCAAAGCGCAGGCTGGGCACCATTTGGATGCCATCCCCCGCCGCAATGTACTCCTTCATCGTCCGCACGGCGGCCTCATAGTCTGCTTGAGTTTGGTTCGCCGTGATCGGGTGGGCGGGTCCGCTGCCTTCGGGAAGCGTGGGCATCTCGCCCTGAAGTAGCGCGGTCAGACGGTCAATCTCGACCTGGGCCCGGTGGTAACCGGCTTCCGTGGGCTCGGCCAGAACGACGATCTTGATGAGGTTCTTCGCATGATCAAACACCACCACGGCGTCGGTCAACATCATGGCCAGATCGGGGAAGTCCAGATCGTCTGGATTCGCGTCGGGCAGACGCTCAAAAAAACGCACGAGGTCATACGCCATCGTGCCCACCGCACCGCCCACAAATGGGGGTAGACCTTCCACCGGCACCGGCGCGTCGGGCATCAAGGACCGCAACACATCCAGGGGATCTTCCCCCGGGGCGAGGGTACGGGAAACCGGGTCGTCGCCGCCGGTCACGGTGACGGTTTGCCCCTTCGTGCGGACCACCTGGCGCGGCCGCACGCCGATCAGGCTGTAGCGCGCGAGCTGCTCCCCTCCCGTCACCGATTCCAGCAGAAAACTCGCGGGCTCATTGTGCGCCAGCCGCCAGTACGCCCCCAGCGGGGTTAAAAGATCGGCCAGGACTTCCCGGAACACCGGGACCGGCCGACCCGCCGCACACTGCGCAAGAAAGGCTTCATGATCAGGGACCAGCATCGCTCCAGATGCTAGCACGCTAGGGCTGGCGATTAGCCCGCCAGACGTCTGCCTCAAGAACATAGAGGTGGCTGTCTCGGTAAGCGCCGCGCTTCCAGTGCCTTCGCGGGTAGCACCCAACCTCCACATAGCCCGTACGCCGCAGCATCCCACTCGATCGCAGGTTGCCACCTAAGTGCCCGCTCCGCAACTGCCGAAGGCCAAGCACCTCAAAAGCGTAGTAGGCGCGAACTTGCGAGGCCTCGGTGCCGAAGCCTTTGCCCCAGTCTTCGACCGAGCCGATGAAACTGCCCGTCATGGCCGTGCCGTCGCGGTAGTTCACGTGGTGGATGCCCGACATCCCAAGGTGCCGCCCATCCAGGGTCTCAATGGCGAACACAATCTCGGTATCCGAAACCTGGTCAAAGAACTTTTGCTCTGCCACGCGGGTTATCGGGTGGTCGCCGATTAGTAGCCACTCGGTCACGCGGGGATCGTTAAGCCACCGCACTGCATTATCGAGGTGCCGCTCGGGCTCCAGCGGTGCGAGGCGGATTCGTTCACCTTCCCATCCGTATGCCATTGCCAGGTAGTACCCGCTGCGACACAATGGGGACGAAGCGTATGACGATCGCGGCAAGACTGCGCACTATCGAAGACCGATTGGCCCGGGCCGCCGAATCGGTGGGACGCGACCCGGCGGGTATCACGCTGATCGCCGTCAGCAAAGGTCAACCGATTGAATCGCTCAGGGAGGTCTACGACGCGGGCCAACGGCATTTCGGCGAGAGCCGCCTTCAGGAGGCCCTTCCCAAGATCGTGGCGCTTCCTCCCGACGTGGTGTGGCACTTCATGGGGCGGCTTCAGTCCAACAAAGCGCGCCGCATTGCCGAGGTATTTCCCATGATCCATACCCTGGAAAACGGCCGGCAACTGGCCGAAATTGCGCGCGGGACCACGACGATCAGTGGGCTCATTGAAATCAATATCGCCGAAGAGCCCCAAAAGGTCGGAATATCGCCCAATCTGCTTGACAGTTACGCTCAAGAAGTCCTAAACTGTAGGCAGGTTAACGGGAAAGGGCTCATGACAGTGGGCCCAGCCGTTGAGGCATCGGAAGCGATGCGACCGTACTTCCGCCGGATGCGGGAGTTGGCCGCCGGGCTTTCGGGGTGCAACTGGCTCAGCATGGGCATGAGTCACGATTTTGAAGTGGCGATCCAGGAAGGATCAACCCACATCCGAATCGGCACCGCGCTATTCGGCACGCGAGCCTAACCATCCAGGGACGGAGGATATGAGAATCATGGAAGAGTTGGAGTATCAAGAGCGACCGGGCTTGTTCACGCGCATTGGAGGGTTGTTCAAGCGCGAAGAGGTTTTTGAGGACGGGTACGAGGAAACTCCCACCCCTCGGCTAAAAATCCACACCCAGGCGCGGTACCAGATTACGATTCGACGGCAGATCACGACGTTCCAGGACGCGGTGGCCGCCGCCGATGGGCTGAAGCGTGGCGAACAACAAATTTTGAATCTCACCGGAGCTGACGCGAAGCTTCGCGAGAAGATCAAGGACTTTATGTGCGGCGTGAATTACGCCGAAGAAGGAACTTGGGAAGAACTCGGCGAAGATATCTTCTTGTTGGCCCCGCCGCAGGCCCAGATCGAGGTCGTCCCGCCGACCCCGCGAATGGCCGCTCAACGCAACTAGCGCACGACTTTTATCGACCACCTCAGGCACGCCCGCCCCGTCGTCCAAGCGGGGCTCGTGCCGCAAAAAAAGGCCCCATCCGAATCGCGGCGGAGGGGGCTTAGTTTTTGGGTTGGGGTTTCTGGGAGAGATCGTTGTCTCTCGATTCCTCTACCTCGCACCTTTCGTGCCAAAATTGAATCCATGGTGCCGTTTCGCGTTCATACCGGTCAGCTAGCGGTGATCCCGATGGACAACGTGGACACCGACCGCATCATCCCGGCGCGGTTCCTCACCCGGATCGAGCGCGCCGGCTACGGCGACCTCTTGTTCCTCGACGTGCGCGGCCCGGAGTTCCCGCTGGATCAATCCGCCGCGCAAGGCGCGTCCGTCTTGGTGATGGGCACCAACTTTGGGTGCGGATCCAGCCGAGAGCACGCGGTGTGGGCCATCCAACAAGCCGGATTCCGGGCCGTCGTCGCCCGCATCTCTCCCGAGACCCCCGGCTACAGCGACATCTTCCGGCAGAACTCCGCCAACTGCGGCCTGCTCCTCATTGAGCTCCCCCCCGAAGACTGGCAACGACTGGTTGACGCTGGTAGCGGGGCTTCGGTTGATCTTGATCTGCCCGCTCAAACCATCGTTGTCGGCGGCCACGTTATTCCCTTCGCGATCGACTCGGCCACGAAAGACCAACTGCTGAAGGGCTTGGACCTGATTGGAACGACTCTGGAATTGGCATCGGCCATCGATCGCTACGAACTCGCGGGCCGTGTGACGCTTCCCGGCCCCTGCACGTCCTAATTGGTAGCGCCCATGCGTTTTGTGATCCCTATGCTGTCCTTGCTTGCCGCCTATGTTCTTTCGGGTTGCGCCTCTGCGCCCGTTTCCCCGGCCACAACTACGCCACCCGCGCCTTTGGCCTCTCTTCCGTCCGAAGTCATTCCGCCGGTGGCAAAGACGCCGGAACAAACCCCCGCCGCGCCGCCGGTCACCCCGCCGGCAACGAAGCCCGGGGGAAAACCGATCAACGAGAATCGACTTTATCAGCTCAACGAACTCGAACAAGTGAAGCTTCGCATCAACGGTCACACCATCAAGGCTTGGGTGATGAACACTTCCGGCAAGCTGCAAGAGGGCATGATGCACCTTAATCAGGGGGACGTGGCCGACGATGAAGGGATGATCTTCGTCTACCCCGAGCCGCGACAAATGGACTTTTGGATGCGCAACACGCGGATCGGCCTGGACATCGCGTTTGTCGACGCTCAAAAGCGCATTCTGAACGTGGCCACCATGAAGCCGTTCGATGATAACACCACCCCCAGCCGAGGCGCTGCGGTTTACGCCATCGAAGTCAAACAAGGCATCTTCAAGCGCATCGGGGCCCGCGCCGGCCAAAAGGTTGAATTGCCCCCCCTCAAGTTCCAAGAGGACTAGCGGGGTTTGTTTCCGGGGAATCGGGGCCTCTCAGCGTGCCCGCTCGCAAAGTCCATTGCCGTCTACTGCTGCAAGTTTCGGAACCGAGCGTAGTTGGGTTGGAAGCCGAGAAGCACCTTGCCGGTTGGGCCGTTACGGTGCTTGGCGATAATGATCTCGGCTTCTTCAACCCGGTCGGGGTCGGAGTCCATCTCCATTACCTGTTCTTTCTTTTGGTAATAGGAATCCCGGTAGATCATCATCACCTGGTCGGCTTCGGCCTCAATGGAACCCGACTCGCGCAGGTCGCTCAGCATCGGACGTTTATCCTCCCGGCTCTCCACGCCCCGGTTCAACTGGCTCAGCGCCAGTACCGGCACTTCTAACTCTTTGGCTAAGCTCTTCAGGCCGCGGGCAATGTCGCTAATCTCTTGCACCCGGTTCTCGGTACGTCGGTTGCTTTTCATCAGTTGCAAGTAGTCCACCACGACCATTGCCAAGCCACCTTCTTGTTTTAATCGGCGGCACTTTCCGCGCATCTCCAAGGGCGCTAGCTCGCTGGAGTCGTCGATGTAAATCGGCAAGTTGTACAGCATCTCGCACGCATCGGCCAGCGAGGAGTAGTCGTTCTCGCTGAGATGGTCCTGCTTAAGCACGCCCATGCCTACGCCGCTGATCATTGAGAGCATGCGCCGCACTAATTGCTTGCCGCTCATTTCAATGCTGAATACCGCCACGTTGCCCACGTTTTTCCGCGCCACGTTGAGGGCGAAGTTCAGCACCAGCGACGTCTTTCCCATCGAAGGCCGTGCGGCCACGATGACCATGTCGCCCGGATAAAAACCACCGGTCATCTTGTCGTAGTCGTAGAACCCGCTACTCACGCCCAGCAGCGCTTCGCCGGTCTCATAGAATGCGTCAACTTCGGTGAAGAACTCTTTGGCCAGCGAGCGCACTTGCACCAATTCGCGGCCCAAGCGCTGACGCCCAATCCGAAAGATCAGCGACTCCGCCTCGTTCAGCTTGTCGTCCGCGTCCTTCTCGGCATCGTGCACCAAGGCGACGATCTCGTGACCGGCCTCCTCTAGCCGTCGCAGCGTGGCCTTGTCCAGCACGATCTGCGCGTAATGCGCCGCGTTCGTCGGGCTTGGCACGGCCTCGGCAACCTGAATGAGGTAGTCGGTACCGCCGACCATCGCCAGCGATCCCCGTTCGCTCAGTTCGTTTTTGACCGTCACTAGGTCAACGCCGCGCGAGTTCACTAGCAGCTGCTGCACTGCGCGGAAGATCTCGCGGTGGGCCGGCAAGTAGAAGTCGGCCTCGGTCAGCATTGCCTGAACTTCCTCGGCGGCCCGCTCGGAAAGGAGCATCGCGCCGAGGGCACTCATTTCGGCCTCAGAGGAGTGGGGCGGAACGTAATCGGAAAGATCGGGGCGGGGCTCGGCCATGGGGTCTGCACGGAGTATGGCCGACACCCGCCCTTGGGGGTCCGTTCATTTTTTACCCTCCACCGGTTATCCCCTACGCCGATCAGGGTCGGCGGGTGAGTTGGAGGCGCACCGACCACAGGCCCTCTCCGGGCGAGGCTTGCGCAATCAGCCGCTCGCCGTGCCCCAAGCTCACGTTGGCGCCGATCGCCCGGACTTGCCAGCGGTTGGTGTCAAGATCGGCCTCAAATCGCCGGGGCACGTTGGCCGGCGTTCGGAATGTAAGGAGGACCTCATCGCCGTCCATCACTCCCGATTCATAGGCTCCCGTCCACGAGCGCAGACGGATGGGCACCCCATGCGAGAGCACTTCGGCGATGACGTTGGTCCCCACCCAAGCGTGCATCCGGTTGCCGACCACGCCATCAAGCCACAGATTCAGATCCGAAACCGGGGCGCCGCGCAGTCGACGCGCTAGGATATGCGGGTACACCACGTAGCCCGAGTTCCCTGCGTAAGTACACGGGAAGTCGTATTTGACGGCGGCATCCCACCACATCGGGTAGGCCCGGGCGTACTCGGCCAGGTAACGGTCCAAGCCATCCGGATCGGTACGGGCCAGCCAGTCGGTGAATTCGGGTAAAGCGCCGTTACCGCTGAGCAAGGTCGTCACGTCCCAGGGGTCCTGGCCCAGAATCCCCCGCGTAAACCCTTCAATCTCGCTGAAGCCCACCACCACGCTGCGGGAACCCACCAAACCGTGCTTGCGCGCCCACGGGGTGTAGGCCAGCCGGGCCACGGCGGGTACGGCAATCGAGGCCAACCGGACGGTGTACCGGTCCTCGGCCGCACGATCCCCCGCGATTCGGGCGAGGCGTTGCATCGCTACCGCTCCCACATAGGCCGCCGCCATGGGGTCGCCGGTCCCGGTGCTGTAGCCGTGGTCCGCGTTGACGGTGGTCATCCAAGCCCAGTCTTGCCCCAATGCCATGTACCGATCGGCCCGGACCGCTTGGGGCCAAACCTGGCGGGCGTAGTCGGTTTGCCCTCGGTAGGCGGCGATTTTGGCCAGGCCGTAAATGGGCAAGGCGTTCCCCCATTCCAAGTCGTAGCGCCACGGACCTTCGCCGTTGATGGCATAGGTCCATAGGTACGATTCGCCGGTAAACGGCTCGCGAGCCACGCGCCAGGCCGTGGTCCCTTCCACAACCCGGGCATCGCCCGGCATCTGCCAGACCCGCCGAAAGTTGGTCTGCGTGAGGGCATCGAACCGAGTGCGACGATCCGGATTGAGGTAGGACCACGCCAAAAGCCCCGGGACGGCTCGAGAATAACCCAAGTCCACGGCATTCCGCGCCCAGTTCATCAACAAGTCCTCAGGCAAGAGATTGAGTTCATCAACGCGAGCCTTGGCCGGAGACCTCGCCGCAACCAATGCCATTTCGCCCGGATCGGGCACCGGGAGGGTCCACTGGGCCATCGGCCCGCTCTGCCAAGCCATCGGCCCCAAAAGAGTTTCCGTGGCCGTTTCCCGGGTCAGTTTTTGCACCTGCGCCGGGTACCCCTGACTCACCGCGAAAGCCAGCACGGGCGGGACCGGCGACCACGGTGCCCCAAAGGCGACCTCAAACCGGTCGGAAAAAGTGACTGTGGTACGATTCTTGGCCACCGTGGCGGTTCGACCTTGCCATTTCGGAATCGCGCGCCGCGCCCAAGCCGCTGCCTGCAACCGAAGCTCGCGTAGCGCACTCGGTTGGGTTGCATTCACCGTCCGCACGCCGACTGGCGTGATCACGCGGACTTCACCCAAGGGGCCGTCGGCCACTAGCCGCAGCGTGTCGCCCTTCAGGCTCCAGGTGAGTAGCTTCCGTCGGGGAGGGAGGGCAATCGAAAGGGGAGCGGTCGGGCGAGTACGGCTCCAGAGGAGAATCCCATCGGTCTGCCCGGGACGGACCGGTAGCCGTTCGATCTGCCAGCGGACATCCGCATGGGCCGTCAGTAGGAACGCGGCTTCCGCGCCCTTGAAGTGCAATCCAAATCCCGGATAAAGCAGGGTCGCGTGCCAACCATCCGGCGCGGTGGCGCTGGCGGCCCGACCGGTGGTCGTCTTGGCCGTAAAGTCAAGCTTCTGCACCTTCAGCTGCGTGATTGGTCGCCAGGCAAGACGCCAGCCATCCACTTGCGGCGGGGTAGCAGCATGGTCTGGCCCCACGTTAAGGGTCAGTAGGCCATCCTCGTGCAAGCGACCAAATCGCCCGAACCCGCCGGCTAGCGCGAGGTTGGTTACGACCGCCACGACAAGGAGCGATGAAGAGAGCCGGCGCATGATTCCATGCTACCGGCCCGAAGTCGTTACGAGAAGGCTTGGTTAGACGGTGAGGTCAACTCTCCGAGAAAATAGGCGTCGCCACCAGCTTCGTAAGCCAGAGCGGGGTTCGGGGCGTGTGCGCAAGAGCGTAATGGTGAGTTCGGGGCATCGCTCGGCGAGCTCGTATAGTCCGGCGGCAATTGAGTCGGGACGCTCGTCAAAGACGCCTTGCCAACCGCACGTCCCGCAAGAGGGGTCGTGGATCAAACTCACCGATCCGCATAGGGGACAACGATGGAACGACCGCAAGGACCGATGACCGACGAAGGTATCTCGGGGACTACTGAGTTTCGAATCAAGGCTCATCCAAACCAGATATCGGTAACCGTCCGCCAGAACCTCCCCCGTTACCGATGCGGATTATTGACGGAACCCGTGCAATTGCCGTCTGGCTTTGTCTCTTTCGGCCCCTTCGACACCATTTTATCGATCACAACCGGCGAGACGGGCGGATAGGCGAAACCGTATACTGGCGCTATGACACTCCGCGAGGTGCTTCACGCGCATATTCCCACGCTTGATCGGCACAGCACCTTGCGGGATGCGATCGATAAGATGGACATCTACCAGTTCCCGGCCTTGGTGCTTGTGGATGGTGATCAGCGCCCGATTGGCGTACTGACCGAGGGCGACGTGGTGCGCGCCGCTCAGGGCCGGGGAAGTGTCGTGAGTTTGGCCTACGAACCCGCGCATCAGTACGCCACAGCAGAACCGATTTGTGCCTCTCCCGACCAGGAGATCTCGGATGCGTTGCACGAGATGATGAGCCGCGGCATCACGCTCCTGCCGGTCGTGCAAGAGTCCATCCTTTTGGGGGTTGTCTTACGAGTCGACCTGATGCAAGCGCTGCTGCTGGACGCCAGCGCAGCCCCCAGCGATGCCCCTGAACCGGATTCGCCAGGCTAACGATCTCGCGCGCCAGTACGTTTTTTGTCTAAGAGTTCTTTATGCTTACCGTCGGCCAGCCCTTTCCCGAGTTCTCGTTACCAGATCAAACCGGTCGAGTGTGGACCCTCAAAGATCTGCAAGGTTCCGCGTCAATCATCTACTTCTATCCTAAGGACGACACCAGTGGATGTACGCAAGAGGCTTGCGATTTCCGCGATGCCCTCCCCAAGCTTGACGCGGTTAAGGTCATCGGCGTCAGCCCCGATAGTGCGAAATCTCACGAAACGTTTGCCCTAAAGTACGGTCTTCCCTTCCCCCTGCTGGCGGATACCGAGAAGGAGCTGGCCACGGCTTGTGGTGTTTGGGTCCAGAAAAGCATGTACGGCAAGTCGTATTTGGGGATTGAACGGACGACCGTGCGGCTGGATGCAAAGGGAATCATTCAGTCCATTTGGTCCAAAGTTAAGGTTCCGGGGCATGTGGATTCCGTCTTGGCCGCGATCGCGCCCGCTCAGGCCTAGTCGCCGTCGCCAATTGCGCAACGCGCTTCACTGGTAAACTGCTTCTTATGTCCGACCGGGTTTCGGTTCGTCGTTTAGCCACGCTAAAAGCCCGGCGAGAGCCGATTGTCTGCGTCACGGCGTACGACGTCTTATCCGCGACCCTTGCAGACGCGGCTGGCGTTGACGTCATCCTGGTGGGCGATTCTCTCGGTAATGTCATCCTCGGTCACCCTACAACCTTGCCGGTTTCCCTGGAGGATATGGTGCGTCACACCGAGGCCGTGGCGCGATCGGCGTCTCGGGCTATGGTCGTCGCCGACCTTCCGTTTGGCACGTACCAAATTTCCTTGGAACGCGCGATGGAGGCCGCGGTGGCGTTGATGAAGGCCGGGGCGCAAGCCGTTAAGCTGGAAGGGGACTATCCCGATCGTATCGCAGCCATGGTTCAGGCCGGGATTCCCGTGATGGGGCACCTCGGCTTTACCCCGCAATCGGTGCACGCTTTGGGAGGGTTTCGGGTGCAAGGCCGGGGCGAGGATGCGGATACCGTTGCCGCGGCCGCGAGTTCTATCCAGCAGGCCGGCGTGTTTGCGATGGTGCTGGAACTCATCCCGACCGAGTTAGCCCAGCGCATTACAGCGCAGTGCGCTGTTCCTACCATTGGCATCGGGGCTAGCGCCCAATGCGATGGCCAGATCCAAGTCTTCCATGACATTCTTGGATTAGCCGAAACCACCTTTAAGCACGCCAAGCGGTTTGTCGATGGGCGACGGGTTCTCAGTCGGGGACTTAAGGCGTACGTCAAAGAGGTCCGAGACGGATCCTTCCCCAGCGAAGATCAGAGCTTCCACTAATCGAACGATGGACGTACTTCGTACTGTAGCCGAAGTTCGCGCCTGGCGCGCGACGCATCCCGATGTTGCCCTGGTGCCCACGATGGGCGCTTTTCACGAGGGACATTTGAGCCTAATGCGTCAAGCTCAGCAATTGGCCCCGGTGGTTGCGGTCTCGCTGTTCGTTAATCCGCGGCAATTTGGCCCGGGCGAAGATCTTACTCGCTATCCCCGCCGTGAGGTGCAAGACTTGGCGTTGGCGGAGTCCGTAGGAGTTCAGTTAGTGTACGCTCCGTCAGTAGAAGAAGTCTATCGGAGTTCGGTAACAACCCTTGAAATATTGGGGCCAGCCCTTGGGTTTGAAGGAGCCTACCGTCCGGGCCATTTCAATGGAGTCGCCACCATTGTCCTCAAGCTGTTTAACACCATTCAGCCATCACATGCAATTTTCGGCTGGAAGGACTTACAACAGTGCGCGGTAATCCGCCGTATGGTGGAAGATCTTGATTTTCCGGTAAAGTTAGCGTTCCTCGAGACCATACGCGAAGCCGACGGGCTCGCGCTTTCAAGCCGCAATGTATTTCTTACGCCGGAGGAACGAATTCTTGCGCCGCTATTCGCCAACACGTTACGTCAAGTCGCGGCCGTGAATCGCCAGACGGCCGCCGAAACGTGGCAAGACGTTCACGACCATGAGCGCCAAGCTGTACTTCGACTCCGGGACCATGGATTTCTTCCCGACTATGTTACCGTGGTTGATTCTCGCACGATGCTCCCCGCACAGGCCCCACATTCCGCAAATCGCGTGGCCGGTGCCGTAAGAATCGGAAGCGTTCGGTTGATCGATAACGTCCCTATTGAGTGAGGATGGTTCCATGGAACAAGGACGGCTAACCTTTCCGGTTTTCTTTGGGTACACTCCGAACGTTAATGATTCAGGATACGATCTATGTCAAAAACAGTTGAAGATGTCGTCAAGGCTTTAAAGCTCAAAGCCGAGCCAGTCTCCGGAGCGCTGAGCCTTCGTTTGGGTACTAAGAAGAGCGCCCTTCCGTTTGAAGTCCGCACTTTGACTTCGGGTGAGTTCGTCTTCGCGCACATCCCGCCGTCCGCCGCGATCTTCCGCATCACTGACGGCGGTCTGGAGCTCGTTAACGATGTGAATACCGCAACGGTTGCGGTAAAGAGCTTTAGAACACGCAAGACGCGCGGCGAAAAGGTGGCACCGGCCATTGAATTGCCCGATAACTTAGCCCGGGCTCTGAGCTCGATTCCGGATGGCTATAAGCTTGCTTTTAGTGTCGATGGCAAGGCGCGACTAGTCAAAACCCGACAGCGCAAGTCTAAGGGCTAATCCCTTCCTCGAAGACAGAACGCGAGATCGACGCCGCGGGTAACCTCCGCAAGCGTTGATCTCGTCGTTGTTCGTTCGGGCCCTAGTAGCTCAGTGGTAGAGCACCCGCCTTGTAAGCGGGTGGTCGCCGGTTCGAGTCCGGCCTAGGGCTCCATTACGCTCGCCAAGATCACGCGCCTTCCTGCACGCCCAAAGAACTGAAAATGGAACGGTGGAATAGCGAAGGGATCCCGCGCTCACATCTGAAAGCCACCCTAAGGCGAAGTGAATTTGTCTTTTCTGCCCGGCGGATTGACCGATGTCTGCTGTGTCGGGGTGACCGAGTGAACGAAGCGGGCCTTTGCGAGTTTTGTTGCGCGTTGTTGGACCAAGAAGAGCACGACTTAGTGGAGCGCTGGCGCGCCGGGGTGGGACCGTGAACCTGCTTGACACGATTCTTCTGGTGCTCGGGCTGGCCTGCGGCCTTTACCTTGGCTATTGGGTAGGCCAGTGGAGTAAGACGCGCCGGGGACGCCTCGGTCCCGTGCCCTCTCACACTGAATACTGGATCTACCTGACCGATTCCACGCTGCCGAACCGCGACGCCGTGATGACGCGCATGGTCAGCCAAAATCCGCATCGCGTTGCCGGGAAATCGCCGATCGGCACTCAAGTGGGACTCCTGTTTAGCGACATCCGCCTCCACGTTGCGCTTGTTTTACGTGAGCGGAATCCCGCCGTTTTCCGTCCCGACGCCACCGATTCTGCCGAGGGCGCTACCCCTGAAGTACTGGATGGTTTGGCCCGATCCGTGGCCCTCGTTCGCGTACGATACGTCAGTGAAGAGGCCCTTACGGATAATCGTCACCTCACGTTCATGCCCCACTTCGCGGCGGCGATGGCGGAGATCGGTCGGGGTACGGTGGTTTATGATGAAGGGCAACGGCAGCTCTGGACGGCCACCGACTTCGCGCATCAACTCGACCAAGACCCGGCGGGCACGGCCCTCGAGACCCACGTTCGATGGAGTTGGTCCGAAGTGGACCGCACTTACACCACCTTCGGACTTCGCAAAATTGGGCGGCCTGAATGGCGAACCCGCCCCGCTCCCGCAGACTTGCGCACCATCCTGGGCCAAGTTGTCGAGGAAGCCCTCCGGACGCAATGGCCCAACCCCACCGATGCCAACCCGGTCGAGGCCGACGTCTACGGCGATACTTACCAACTCACCCTTTCCGCCTCTCCCGATGGCTACGCTGAGGCAGAGGTATACCGAAAGCCACTCGCATGAGATCTGTCCGCCTGATTCCCTGCCTCGACATCAAAGATGGGCGCGTTGTGAAGGGCGTGAACTTCGTGGGGCTCCGCGATGCTGGCGACGCCGTAGAACTCGCCCGGTTCTATGACTCGGAAGGCGCAGACGAACTGGTGTTCCTCGACATCACCGCGAGTCATGAAGGGCGCGCGCCGGTGATTGCCTTGGCCGAGCGTGTGGGCGAGCAAGTCTTCATCCCCTTTACCGTCGGCGGGGGGTTGCGATCGGTCGAAGCGATCCGGGATGCCCTCCTGGCCGGGGCCGATAAAGTCAGCCTGAATACGGCGGCGATCCAAGACCCCAGCCTGATCTCACGGGCCGCCGAGAAGTTTGGCGCTCAATGCATCGTCACCGCGATTGATGCCCGGCGCGTGCCCGGCGAGGACCGATGGGAAGTCTTCATTCACGGCGGCCGCACCCCTACCGGCCGCGATGCCGTGCAGTGGGCGCAAGAGGCCGTACAACGCGGATCCGGCGAGATTTTGCTAACGAGCATGGATGGCGATGGCACCCTTTCGGGTTACGATCTAAACCTCACCCGGGCCGTCAGCGACGCGGTGTCGGTGCCCGTGATCGCCAGCGGGGGCGCAGGGAACGCGGGGCACATGGTGGCGGGGATCAAGGAAGGGGGTGCAGACGCCGTCCTCATCGCCAGCATCGTTCACGATGGAACCTATCGCATTCGCGAACTCAAAGCCGAGATGGCGACTGCCGGGTTGCCGATGCGACTCGTCTAAAGTTTCAGCTTTTTGATTGTCTTGTGGACGAATGCCAGCACTTCGGCCACCGCCACAAAGAGGTCCTTCGGGACGAAGTCGCCCACTTCGCACTGCTTGTATAGCGCTCGGGCCAGCGGAGGATTGGGGATGATGGGCACCCGGTAGTCGGCGGCGAGTTCGCGAATCTTCAGCGCTAAGTAATCTTGGCCCTTGGCAATAACCAGCGGGGCCGAGTCCACGCCGCGCTCATAGCGAATCGCCACTGCGTAGTGGGTTGGGTTGGTCACCACAATCGTCGCCGTCTTCATTTGCTGGGCCAAACGCCCACGCTTCATTTGCTGCCTTCGACGCATTTGGGCAATCTTGATCTCCTGCGATCCTTCCTGCTCCTTATATTCGCGCTTGACCTCCTCCTTCGTCATCTTGATCTGCTTCTCGGTCTCCTGGCGCTGAAAGAGATAGTCCACCGCGGCCAGTATCATCCAAGCAATCGCAAGGCGCACGATGATGGTGTGGAGCAAGTTCCCCGCGGCCGAAAGCGCCATGAGGGGGGGCAACATTCCCCAACCGGGGATTTGCGACCAATGCGATCGAATGACGCTGAAGGCGAGCCCGCCAAAGAGACCGAGCTTGAACACCGTCTTGAGCGCATCGAACAAGGCCCGTTTGCCAAAGAGCCGCTTGAACCCATTGAGGGGATTGATCTTATCGAAGGTGGGCTTGAGCGGCTCCGCGCTGATGGTGAATCCGACTTGGCCGAAACCCGAGGCTAAGCCCATCATCGTTACGGCCAGGATCATCGTCGCGACGGTCGCCAACGCGGGACCCACGATCGGCAAAGTATAGCGCACGACGCTCGCCGGCGAGAGGTCGCTGGGCATGTTTGACATACTCTGGCGCACGCCACTCACCATGGCTTGGCCAAACCCCGAGACCATCGACGGTCCCACAAACGCCAACACCAACATGGCCAGCGCGCCGCTCACGTCAATCGACCGCGCGACAGTGCCGCGTTTACGGGCCTCCTGGCGCCGCCTTGGCGTTGCGTCTTCGGTTCGTTCGGCTCCGTCACTTGCTGCCATTAATTACTTCCCCGCCGTTCGTAACACCGTCTCCATCATCGAAAACGCGGTGGACACGCCCTGCTCCACGGCGGCCACCGTCAGCGGCAACGCGATGCCCATCACCACCACGCCCGTCAACACCTTTGCGGGAAGTGACACCAGGACAACCTGCATCTGCGGCACGGCCTTGTTTGCCAGGCCCGCGGCGGCGTCAATGATCACGGCCACCCCTGCCGCCGGCGCTGCAATCTGGATAGCAAGCCACGCAAACCGGCCGATCAATTCCACCAGACCGCCCACCCACGCGCCCAGGTTGTCAAACCCGAATGATGGGGACATCGCGTAGCTATCCGCAAACGCCCGAAGCGCAACGTGGTGACCGTTCAGCAAGAGGATCAATACGACGGCCAACATTGACTTAAAGTGGGCCAGAATCGTGGTCATGATGCCCGTCGCCGGGTTAAGTACCTGCGACGTGCTAAAGCCGATCTGAAGGTCAAGGATGCTCCCCGCCTGCTGAAAGGTGAGGACCACCAGCTGCAGCATCATCCCAATCAACAGTCCCGCCGCGGCCTCGCGACCTACGGCCGCCCACAGCGCAGCCAGATGCTCAGGCGGCGGACCGAAACCACCCATCACTACCGGGGTGACGGCTGCCGAAATCGCGCCGGCAGCAAACACCCGCAAGATCACGGGGATGTTTCCGCCAAACACCGACGTCGCCAGCATCATCGCACTCGCGCGGACGAACACAAGAAGGAAAGCGAACAGGGTGGCTTCGTCCATTCCCATCGCGCTTACCTAGTTCACCACTCGAGCCGCGTGCTCAAAGCACAACCGGAAGAATCCCACCAGCGTCCCCAGCATCCAGCTGCCCAAAGCAATAACCACCAAGCCCGCTCCCACCAGCTTTGGCACATAGGTCAAGGTCATCTCTTGAACCTGAGTGACGGCCTGAAACACGCTGACGATCAGGCCAATGAAGAGGGCTACCGCCAAAACAGGCAGCGCGACCATCGCGGCGACAACGAACCCTTGCCGGGCCAATTCGAGGACGGGGGCCTGATCCATGGCTATCGGTACCCCGCCATAATCGCCGACACCAGCAGGCTCCACCCATCGGCCAGCACAAAGACCAGGAGTTTGGCGGGCAACGACACCACCGTCGGCGGCATCATCATCATGCCCAGGCTCATCAGCACACTCGCCACAACCAGGTCAATGATCAAAAACGGCAAGAAGATGTAGAACCCGACAATGAACGCCGTCTTGAGTTCACTAATGATGAACGCCGGGATCAGCGTGACCAGGGAGACATCCTTGGGTTCCGCCGGTCGCTCATTCCGCAAGTCTAAAAACAGCTTCAGATCCTTGCGGTAGGTGTTCTTGAGCATGAACTCCCGGATCGGAACTTGCGCCCGGACCAACGCCTGCTGCTGCGTAATCGTTTTCGCCGTCATCGGCACCACGGCGTCGTCCCACACTCGCTGGTAGGTCGGGGCCATCACGTAAATCGAAAGAAATAGACTGAGACCCACAACCACCTGGTTGGGCGGAATGGTGGGGGTACCAATTGCCGTCCGGACGAGGCTCATGATGATGACGATGCGAGTGAACGCCGTCGTGAGAATCAGGATCGCTGGGGCCAAACTGAGGACCGTAAGGAGCGCCAGAATCTGGAGCGAAGTGCTGACATCACCCGGTTTGGTGCCCCCACCCGACGGCCCCATCTGTAGGGTGATGTTGGGGATCGGTATCGCTCCGACCGCCTGAGCCGTGGCAATGCCGGCTACGGTGAGCATCAGGATAAACCCAAAGCCCAACCGGGCGAGGCGTAGCTTGGACAAAGTAGGGGCAAACATCAGAGGTTTATCCAGCCAGTCGACGCAACCGCACCAGCGCTTGACGGGCCTGGTCGGATTCGGATTCGGTAGGACCGATTGGATCGGTCAATGTGACGGCTTTGTTACCGCTTATGGCGTCGTCCAGCGCATCGAAAAACGCGGGCTCAGACCGAAGCGAAACCGCCTCCGCTGTCAAATCGGCCAAGCAGGTCAGGGATTGGGAACTCGCGCCGATCAGGAACGTTCGGCCGCGCACGGTGACAACGTGCAGGCAGTTAGGGCCAACGGTGGTCGTCTCCTCCACCCGAATCGTGTCGCCCAACGCGTTGGTCGGGTGCTTGCTGGTGAAGCGCTGGATCATGTACGGCAAGCCCCACTTCAGAAGTCCCGCCACAACCGCGACGGCGGCCAACATTTGCAGGAAATCCAAGGAGCCGGGTCCACTCGATCCGCCGGTTGGCACAGTCGCCGCCATCGTCGGGTCCCGTCGCGTGGCGTCCAGCGCCCCTTGGGCGAATCCCGCGACCGGTATCACAAAGCAGCTAAACAGCCCAAGAAGTGATCGGGCGTTCAAACACCGCCGCCAGGCCAGGAGGCCTAGGGACCGGGTTAAGCACGGCTGGAGCCGTGCGCTCCAGCCGAGTCGTAATGCGTTCAAGTTAGGCCACCTCGTTCAGACGAGCCATACGCTCCGCCGGCGAGAGCACTTCTGTAATGCGGACGCCAAAGTTATCTTCAATGACGACAACCTCGCCGCGCGCCACCAATCGTCCGTTCACCATGACATCGACCGGTTCTCCGGCAGCCTTATCGATTTCAACGATGGAGCCGGCCCCGAGGTCAATGACTTCCTTCAACAGCATCCGCACGCGCCCAAGCTCCACGCTGATCTCCAACGGGATGTCCATCAGCAGTTCGAGGCCCGGGGCATCCTCGGCAACAGAGGCTGCCCTCCCATTCCCGGCCCCGCCCGCCGATCGCGCGAAGTTGTCGTTCTCTTCTTCTAGCTGAACGCCCGCGATGTAATGGGCGGTTTCGTCGTCCATCAGCCATACGACGGTCCCGCCCACGCCCTCGCCCGAGATGGCGATATTGGTGCGCACAAGCCCGGCCGCCCGGCTGAGGTTAGGTGGGAAGCTGAAGATTTGGAACCGGATGCTCAGGCCGCTAGCGACGACTGCGTTATTCTTCACGTTACCGATGGCCAGGCAGACGCCTTGGACGATGGCTTCGATCGCCGGCCGAACATCGGCCACCAAAGCCTCGTCAATGTCTCGGACCGTCTCGTTCCTGATTACCCCGGCTAAGTCGGCAAATGACTCCTGGTCAATCAAGAGGACTTGCGAGTTCTCTGGCATCGAGGTGAAGGCGAACTGAACCACCAACCGAGGGGCCCCCATCTCGGCGTACAGGTCGGCCGTGGATGCCGATACGGTAAGGGGCGTCGTAAAGTTTAGCGCGGCGTTGGCGGCCTCGCTAACGGTGAGCGAAACGGTCTGCCAGATTTGATTCTGGAGGTTAGTAACCTTTTCGAGGACGGAAGAGTTGATGCCAGACATAAGGCGAGATCAGATGTTGGGGTCGATTGAATCAGTGACGGTGAAGACATACTTCTTGCCGTGAAGTGCAGGCTTGCCCTCGAACTTGGGGGTGCCTGAAACGGTGAAAACGAGGTCGCGCTCCGAGTGTTGGTCCAGCGTAACGACATCGCCAGACCGCATACCCAGGAAGTCCCGGATACTCAGCCGACTCTTGCCGAGGCACACGGCGCACTCTACCGTGGTGTTTTGAACTTGTTGCAACAGCAGGCGGCGGTGGGTGGGGTTTAGCTTGCGACTCGCGATGTTGAACCACTTCTGGGCACTCAATTTGGTCGTGATGGGTTTGAGGACCAAGTAGGGGATGCAGATCGACATGGCCCCTCGCGTGTTGCCGATCTTGAACTCAAAGAGGATCGTGACGACAATGTCAGAGGGCGGGGCGATTTGGACAAACTGGGCACTCGTCTCCATGCCTTCAATGCCGGGATTGACGATGACGACGCCTTCCCAAGCGCTCTTCAGGGCGGCGAACATCCGCTCGATCATTTGCCGCACCAAAGGTTTTTCGATGTCCGTGAGGACGGTGCGGCTGACGGCTTTGCCCGGACCGCCTAGCAGCCGGTCGATCATGCTAAAGATTAGCGCAAACTCGATCTCAATCACAGCCTGCCCAGTCAGCGGCGGGAGTGACGTGATCGTGAAGACGGACTGGTTGATGCTCCGAAGGTACTCCTCGTAAGGGACTTGCTCCAGCGAGATGAGGTCGATATTGACCGGGGTGCGCAGGTAGGCCGAGAGGCTCGTGCCCGCCAGTCGGGCAAACGTCTCGTGGAGCATCTGGAGGGTGCGGAGTTGTTCCTTACTAAACTTGTCCGGCCGGCGGAAATCATAGACCTCATAGGCGATCGCCGTCTTGCTCCCCGGTCGGGTGGCGGGCATATACCCACCGTAAGATCCAGAGCCAGGCTTGGCGGCAGCCGGACCGGGGCCAGAACTGGCCCCGGGAGCCGCAGACGTGGCGGGCGACTCCTCTCCCCCCGATAACGAGTTGAGCAGCGCTTCGATCTCAGACTGGGAAAGAATCTCCGACAAATTTCCACCGTGAGCGCTCCCGCAATAAATGCGGGCATTTGACGCGCCCTCAGTTAGGTTATGGGTGATTGCCCCGCGTACTAGAGGGTTACACGATAAAAAACCTCATCCATTGGATGAGGTTTTCGTACCGGGATCGTTCGGCGCCGAAGCTTAGGGCTTTCGGGTGCGAACCGGAGGCGCGCTCATCGAGCCCGTCCACACCGGAGGATTGGCTTCGGGCACTTTACCAGGGGTCTTGTACTGAACCGTTAACCGGAACTCTCCCACGGGAATCTTTTCCCAACCAGGCAGGTCAGCCAAACTGATGATGACGGACTCTCGAAAGCCCGGGCGTACCGGGATCGTTGCACGGGATATCGGAACAGAACGCAACGGCGCGATCCAGTGCTCGCTGCCGTCGGCGCACTCGAAGTACAAAGTCCAGCCTGACGTCTCCGAATCAGGACCCAGTTCAAGAACCGACCAGGGCTGACGCCCTTCATTGCTAATCATTACGTCCATAGTCGGCCGACTGGGATTCGGCATCGCTAACCATTTTGGACGCACCAGGCGTATTTCACTAATCATTCGTTCTCCGACAGCTCCCTTCTACGGTAGCCGCACTCCACTCATCGCGCATCGGCTCATTCTAACACTATTAAATCTCGGATAGAGTAACAACTGTTACGTTCAAAAAGTTCCCTCAACTCACCCATTAAGGAAGGGTGAAGTCAACTTCCGATTCGCGATCCCCCTATTCTAGACGAAGTTGCCCCCCCAAGGGGGGGGATGCGCTGGATTCGGGGACCATTTCACTCTTTTTGGGGCATCTTTGTGAGCCGAATAGGGTGACCCCCGTCACGGCATCTTCCCAACAATTCGCGAGGGGTTGGGGCGAGCGTGCTCGCCCCAACCCCTCGGACTAGCTCTACGGCCTCCGGCCAGTTACGACCGTCGCCGCCGTGCCACGAGACCGGCCAGACCAACGGCCATCGCCACCATCGAAGCCGGCTCTGGCACCACTTCGAACTCCGGACAGTTAGGGTCGGCCGCCTCAAGCGTCCACTTATTCTTAAACCCTTCACCGGCCTTGCCCACGGCATTGTCCAACAATCCATCATACGATGCCTTCAGTCCTGCTCCATAGGGAACTTTTCCCCAGTTGATCAGGGAGGTGGTTACTGCCCCACCCGCATTTCGGACGCTAAACCCCCACTTGAAGCCGGCCAAGTACCGGGCCTGCTTGGTGGCATCATCAATGCAAACCAGCAGCGTCGTAGCCAAGAAGTCCAACGGCGAATCGTTTTGCCAGCCCGACGGCCGGTCAAAGAAGTATTGCCCACTTCCCCTTTGGATACCATCAGAAAAGTCAGCTTTCGCGTAGGTCACATCGTAAAATGGCAGGTCGTCGCCTTTGTTTCCCCCGCCGATATCTTGCCCTTTCCGCGGATCAATGAACTGCGCGAAGGGAAAGTTGGGATCGGGCGGCGCGATGACTTTGTCCGCACCCTTGTCGTCCAAAAGCTGGACTCGTTGCATCCACCGAATGTTTGCCGGGGGGCAACAATCCGAATCCCAGTTGGCCCCCAGGTCATACTGGGCCTTGATTTCCGCGCCGCCCTGGAACTTCGTCAGCGACGTGATGTCAATCTTGGCCGCCTGAGCACTCGCCGCCATCAGCGAAAGCGTCATGACCAATGAAAGCGGACCAAATTTCAAATCGTGGTTCATAGTCTCCTCCTCGATGCCGAATTGAGGTCGCCGCACAATTGCGGATCAAACTCTCGTATCAATCTACAGGGGTTTGGCCCGAATGAAAGTCCCGCTTTTAAGTAGTCATAAAAGATAGGACACCGGTGCGGGTGAAGTGGCTGAGTTCCAATTGACCCACCTGATCGATGGGCAAGTACCCAGACGGTAATATGGAGACCAAACGTGCAACGACTCTTGGACCGAATATGGCCCCGTTCTCGACCCGCTCAAGATCCCTTCACGGTAGCCGTGCTACAGGCACTGGAACCGGCCCAAGACTACGCACGGTCACATGGCGGGCAAATTCGCCTCGTCTCGGCGGATGAGGCTACCGGAGTGGTCCAGATTCGCCTCCGGGGAGCGTGCGCGTCCTGCCCCCTTTCGGGCGTCACGCTAAAGTACGGTGTTGAGATGCGCCTGCGTGAGGCGATACCTGGGGTGAAGCACATCGAGGTCCTCAATGACTGATCTGAATTACGACGTAGTTGTTGTCGGGGGGGGCACCGCCGGTGCTGCCGCTGGCATTGCCGCCGCCCGACGCGGAGCTAAAACGCTGATCATCGAGCAGCTTGGCGCGCTCGGTGGGACCCAAACCAACGGCTGGGTCACGCCGATGATGCCCAACTACCTCGGCGATTTCAAGCTTGACCGAGGGATCAACCTGGACCTCGTAGACGCCCAGGCCCGCGTTCAGACCCCGGGCACAGGCATCGCGCACGGCGATGTGTGGTTCGATCCGATCTCGCTGGGCTTGGTGATGGACCGCTTGGCCACCGCCGCTGGTGCTGAGTGCCTGTTCAACGCGACTCTGATCGACACCCGATGCCGGGCGGCGGGCCACCTCGATGCGGTCGAAGTCGTCACCCGTCAGGGTCGTCTTTGGATTCAAGGCAGAACCTTTATCGACGCGACCGGCGACGGCGATCTCTCCCGCCTGGCCGGCGCGGAATTGATGGGCGGGAACGAAGATGGAATCCACCAGCCGATGACCCTCCGGTTCTTCATGGGCAACATCGACACCGAGCGCCTCCGGGCGGCCTACGGCTTCTGGCGCGCGAACACGCCGGACTACCTCGAAACGGGCTTCGGCGAGAGCAAGGACCATGCCGAGTTTGGCCCGATGGTGCACCAAGCGATAGCCGACGGCGTGTTGGAAGAGGACGACCTCGGCTACTTCCAGATCTTTACGATGAACGGTCGCCCCCGCGAGCTGGGCTTCAATTGTCCGCGCATCTCGGGCTTAGATCCCCTTGATGCCTTCGACCTTAGCCGGGCCTATCAGGTCGGCCGCGAGAAGATCTACCGCATCAGTGCGTTCATGCAACGCTACCTTACGGGTTGCGAGGCCGCCTACGTCAGTGGCATCGCGCCGATGATCGGCATCCGCGAGAGCCGCCGCGTGGTTGGTGAATACATCCTTACCGCCGAAGATCATTTGGAGTGCCGCAAGTTCCCGGACGCCATCGCGCGCAATCGCTACCCGATTGATATCCACCTCAAAACCGGCACCGACTACCGCCGGTTCCCCGAGGGCGAATACCACGAAATCCCGTATGGCAGCTTAGTGGTAAAGGGCCTCAACAACCTGTGGGTGGCGGGACGCTGCCTGAGCGCCGACTTTGTGGCCCAGAGCGCCGTGCGCATCCAACCGGTGTGCCGCTCGATGGGCGAAGCGGCGGGCATTGCCGCGGCGCTGTGCGCCCAGCGCAACCTTGCGGCTCAGGACTTGCCCTACCAAGACCTGGAGGTCTACTTGGACCGGGTCTTGCCCGACGGCATCGGATCCTCCCCCATCAAGTAGGGAGTGAACCGCGTGGTGGGCGTGTAGGTGATTTCGGCGACGCGGCTGAGGAAGTAGGCGAGAGCATCGCCGACTTCCGCGACGGAGTATCGTTCGCGCTTGCCAAGGGTAATGGGGCCGACCGGCGCCATCAGACCCCATTGCAGCATCGATTTTAGCCGTAACTGATGGGTGGCGTCCGTCTCCGGGCTGAGCCGCGTTAGATCCGCTACGCGCGGGCGGGGAGTGAATGACATGCGCGGTCGCACCACGGCAAACAACCGGTCAAGCCCTTGCACCACGCCGCGCCGCGTCACCGGGTGAGACGTGCCGATCGCGGCCGAACGCACCGGCGCGGGCAATTCCAAGGCCGTGCGCACCACGGATTCGGCCTTGACGAGGACGCGGTTCCACTCGGCTTCGGTCAGGGGGGCTTCCCTGGCCGGTTTGGGCGGTAGAGTCGGCTTCGCACCTGCGGGACGAGACTGGGCAATCCCCAGTGAACTCAACCACAAAATAAAAACAACGGCGCAAAACCAACGGCAGCACATAGAGGTGGGTTTTCCAGGCGTTAAATCGTCGAAACCGCGCCGCTGGCTCGAATCGCGTCGAGCTCTTCCAGGGCGCGACCCGTGCCGATCGCCACGCAATGCAATGCATTATCTGCCACCCGGACCGGAATGTCGGTGACATTGTGCAATAGGCGATCCAAACCACGGAGTAGCGCGCCTCCGCCGGTGAGGGTAATCCCCCGTTCAATGATGTCGCTGGACAGCTCGGGGGGCGTTTCTTCCAGCACCGCGCACAGCTTCTCGGCGATCGCGCGGACGGGCTCCGTCAGAGCGTCGCGGATCTCCTCGCTTGTAATTTCGACCGTCTTGGGCAATCCCGCGATCAAGTCTCGGCCGCGAATCTCCATCCGCAGCTCCTGCTCCAGGGGGTATGCGGAGCCAATCTTGATCTTGATCTCTTCGGCGGTAGGTTCGCCGATCATCAAGTTGTACGTATTCTTCACGTGGCGGATGATCGCCTCGTCCAGCTTGTTCCCCGCCACCCGCAGGCTTTGCGAGATAACGATTCCGCCCAGCGAGATGACGGCGATGTCGGTGGTTCCACCGCCGATATCGACCACCATATTCCCCCCGGGCGACGAGATGGGAAGACCCGCCCCAATGGCCGCCGCCATCGGCTCTTCAATCGTCATGGCCTCGCCGGCGCCAGCCTCTCGGGCCGCCGTGATGACCGCACGTCGTTCCACGTTGGTGACGCCCGACGGCACGCAGATCAGCACCTTAGGTTTGAACAGCCGTTTTCGACCGCAAACCTTGTTCAGCAGGTACTCCAACAGCTTCAGCGTAGTCGTGTAGTCGGCGATCACGCCGTCTTTCAGCGGCCGAATTGCGGAGATATTGCCGGGGGTCCGACCGAGCATCTCGCGCGCTTCATTCCCCACCGCCAAGACCCGACCGTTTTGGGTACTGATGGCCACGACGGTTGGCTCCATCAAGGCGACGCCCTTGCCCCGGCGATACACGAGGATGTTCGCCGTGCCCAGGTCAATGCCAATTTCAGGGATGAGTCTCAAAGTAGGGGTTTAGCTCACGCGGTCGGGACTGACGCGCTCAATCCGCGCGCCTAAAGCTTGTAGCCGGAGTTCAAGGTCTTCGTAGCCGCGGTCAATGAAGTGGACGTTGCGGACGATCGTCTCGCCCTCGGCCACCAACCCCGCGAGGCAAAGAGCCGCCCCGGCGCGCAGATCACTGGCTTCTACCGCCGAACCCATCAGGCCGTTAACGCCTTCGATGATGGTGCTACGACCCTCAAGGTGCATGCGCGCGCCGAGTCGGTTCAGCTCGGGAACGTGGCCCGTGCGGCTTTCGTAAATTGTCTCTTCCACCACGCTGGTGCCCCGGGCCAGCGCGAGGACCGCCGCCATCGGCTGCTGGATATCGGTGGGGAACCCGGGGTAGGGCATCGTCTTGACCCGGATGCCGTTGAGGCGGCGCGGCGCGACGACTCGCACCCAGTCGTAGCCCTCGGTGCACTCGGCCCCCGCCTCGCGGAGTTTGTTGATCAGCGCTGTTTGGTGCTCGGGCATCAGTCCGGAGACGGTGACATCACCGCGAGTGATGGCCGCGCCTAGCAGATAGGTGGCCGCTTGGAGCCGGTCCTCGGGGACCCGGTACTCCGCGCCACGGAGTTGGGACACGCCCGTAATGGTGATCGTGGACGTTCCCGCGCCTTCGATACGGCTGCCCATGCGGTTCAGGAACTCGGCCAGAGCGATGACTTCAGGCTCGGCGGCCGCGTTTTGGATGACGGTGACGCCGTACGCCAACGTTGCCGTTGCCATCAGGTGCTGCGTCGCCCCGGCCGATGGGAAGTCCAGGTAAATTTCGGCGCCTTTCAGGCCATCAGTGCGAGCGACGTAGCACCCGGCTTCGAGGTCAACCATCGCCCCCATGAGGGCCAGACCCTTGAGGTGGAAATCAACCGGACGGGCGCCAATCTTGCATCCGCCGGGGGCGGGAATCCGCGCCTCACCCAAGCGGGCGAGCAACGGGCCGAGGATATAAAACGAGGTTCGGATCGGGCGCACCAGCTCCTCGCCCACGTCGGTCATCACCAGCGAATCCGCATTAATCCGCAGGTTATCGCCCTGCCAGTAGGCGTGAACGCCAAATTGCTCCAGCAGTTGTAACTTGATGCGGATGTCCGAGACGTTCGGAACATTCGTCAAGACGGTATCACCCGTTGCCAACATCACCGAGGACAAAACCGCCAATGCGGCGTTCTTGCTCCCCGGAATGGTCACACTGCCATGCAGTGGCTTTCCGCCAAAAATTTTAAGGACGTCCATTCGTGCGCTTCCCCTCCCTGGCTTCCCGACAACGCCATCCATAGCGTCTCGACCGGCAAGGATCCCGGAATCTCTATTGTACCGGACGGAAAGTCGCCTCAGAAAAGATCCCGTTTAAGAGTCAGTTTGGTTAAGCTGTGTTAAAACATATGGTGGGTGGCGCGACGCATGGGCCATTCGATCCGTCCAAAGATTTAGCCATGAGCCAACGCAGTACGGTTCGTCGGCGCCCTCGGCAGTGGGCGTCCACCTGGAGCGACAATATGATACGCTCCACGGAGTCTTGCCGTGACCCATTGGGCCTGCACGAATGCGCGTACGGGCCTTTTTTGCGCCGAACGTACCGGCCCACGGCCACGCCACGAGGTCAGAAATGAGCGTCCGTGAGGTGCTGTTGCTCAACTCCGATTTCGAGCCCCTTAACGTCTGCAACGTGCGACGGGCGATGGCGTTAATTCTGCTGGGCAAAGCGGATATTATCGAGCACGACGAGTTTGCGCTGCGCACCACCCGGGGAAACCTGCCGGCCCCCAGCATCGTCAAAATGCGCTACCACGTGCGGCGCCCCCTCCCCCAACTGCGCCTCTCCCGGCACTCCGTCCTCGCCCGAGACAAGTACACCTGCCAGTACTGCGGCCTCACGGCCAAGGACTTGACGATTGATCACGTGATCCCACGATGGATGGGCGGTCCCCAAACGTGGGATAACCTCGTGGCCTGTTGCCGTAAGTGCAACCTAAAAAAAGGCGACAAGACGCCGGCTCAAGCGCGGATGCGGTTGGCGACAGTGCCCCGACGCCCGCACTTTATCCCCTACATTTCACTGCCAGACTATTTGCGGGCCCGACGCAAAGACACGTGGTCGTACTACCTCCCAGTTTTTGATGCGTTCGTGCCCGACGGCCATTCCTAGCCGGACTACTTCAGTCCGCTGGTGGCAATTCCCTGGATGAACGCCTTCTGGGCAAAGAAGAAGACGATCACGACGGGCAGAATCACCATCGCCGAGGCCGCCATCAGCAGGTTCCAGGGCGTTCCGCCGTGCTGGGTTTGGTAAGCCTGAAGTCCCAGCGAAAGGGTAAACGTCCGCTGATCAACCAGGTAAATCAACGGGCCTAGGAAGTCGTTCCACGCGCCCATAAACGTGAACAATGCGGTGACCGCCAGTGCCGGCCGCGAAAGCGGAAGAATGATATCGGAGAAGATTTGGAACTCACTGGCCCCGTCAATCTTCGCCGCTTCCGCCAGGTCCATCGGAATCGTTTTAAAGAACTGACGTAACAGGAAGATCGAGAAAGCCCCGGCGAAGAACGACGGAACCCAGAGCGGTTTGAAAGTTCCCACCCAGCCCAGCCACTTAAACAAAGCGAACGAGGGGACCATGGTGACCGGGAACGGCACCATCATCGTGGCCAGCGTGATGCCAAAGAACAGGTCCCGACCCGGCCAACGGAGCCGCGCGAAAGAGTATCCCACCACGGCATTCGAGACCACCGAGCCGATCACGCACAGCACCGTGATGATCGACGTGTTCACCGCATACGCCAAGAACGGGATGTAGCCAAGTTGCTCGCTACCGTACGTCACTGCTTTCGGGAAGTTCTCCCACAGCACTTGCGAGGGGATCCATCGGGGCGGCGACGTCATCGTCTCCTCAATGGGCTTCACCGCCGTGGTCAACATCCACAGCATGGGCATCACGAATAGGGTCGACGCCGCCACGAGCGCGACGTGCGTGGCCGCCGTCCGGAGCCACTTGAGGCGAGTGCTGAGGTCAGTTCGTCTCATAGTGTACGTACCGGTCCGAAATTCTTAGGGCGACCAAAGTCAAGAGCAGGATGATCACGAACATGACCCACGCCATGGCGCTGGCGTAGCCCATCCGTTGGAAAAGGAACGCGTTATCGTAGAGGTACATCGCGAACATGTACGTACTGCGGGCGGGGGCTCCACCGGGGAACATGACTTGCGGCACGGCGAACACTTGGATCGCGCCAATCATTCCCATGATCACGTTAAACATGATCACCGGCGAAATCATGGGCAGGGTGACGTTGCGGGTCTTTTGCCACGCGGTCGCCCCATCCAATTCGGCCGCTTCGTACAGCGAAACCGGCACGTTCTGTAGTCCGGCAAGGTAGATCACCATGGCTTGGCCGCACCCCCAGCCCGCCAAAACGATCAGCGTTCCTTTCGCCCACCCTGGGTCGCCCAGCCAGTTAGGCGGGTTCATGCCCAGCCCGCGTAACGCCGCGTTGAGGATCCCGTAGTCGCCGTTGAACACCCAAAGGAACAAGGTTGCCTGCGCCACCATTGGCACCAGCGTCGGCAAGAACAACAACGTTCGGTACACGGGCAGTCCCTTCACCCGCGAGTTCAGGAGGAGGGCGAGGGCGATCGCCAGCACGGTCCCCAGCGGAACCGCGCCGATCACGTAGACCAGAGTGTTCTTGAGCGCGGTGTGAAACACCGCGTCCTGGGCCAACTCCCGGTAGTTCGAGACGCCGATCCACTTGGGGGGCCGCAGGATGGAGTAGTTCGTAAAGCTGGTGCCGAAGGAGGCGACCAAAGGGTACAGCAGGAACAGCAGGAACCCAAAGATCCACGGCGTGGCAAAGAGAATGCCCACCCAGGCCTCGCGAGATCGTTTCACGGGTTCACCACCTGGGTTTGATAGATTTCCCAAAGGCCATCCACCCGGCGCTGGGCGTCGTTCAGGGCCTGCCGGGGCGTTTTCGAGCCGGTGTTCACTTCCTGAAACGCATTACCGAGCTCCGCCCCCATCTGCGGGTACATGCCCGTGTGCGGCAAGGTGATGGCTTGTGGGGACCGGGCCAACGCATCAAAGAGACGGATTTGAGGGTTGGAGTGCCGCCGAAAGAATTCCTCACTAACGCTTTGCAACGGTGAGGTCTTGCCGTGCGACAAACACAGGCCTTCCATCACATCCTGGCGCTGCACAAACCGAATGAACTCAAACGCCTCCCTAGGGTGCTTGGCCCCGCGCGGGATCACCAACACGTCCTGAGAGAGAATCGAGTGGCCCGCGAGGTCGGGCCGGTCGGCCGGATACGGGAATGGCACGGCGAACCACTTGAGCTCTTTACGGTAGATGTTGATGTAGTTCGCCTTCCAAACCCCGTTCAGCTCGGTGGCAACTTTGCCTGTCATGAACGGGTCCTGGGGCGACGAGAAGTTGCCGAACCCGCTCTGGAAAGTCTGCACGGCCTGACTGCCGTAGCGTTTCGCATAGCTCCCGGTCCAGGTAAAAGCGCGGATCATCTCAGGACTGTTCAGGGTGGGACGCCCACCCTTTAGTAAGTCCGCGCCAAACAGTGGCCCCCACGCCCAATTCCACCATCCCGGATTCGACGGCAAAAAGCCGGCTAGCTCCAGCGATCCGTTCTTGCTACGACGCGTGATTTGATCGGAAAGGGCATCGAGCCCTTCCAACGTCTTGGGGAACGTCTCGGGCGAGGCGAATTGCGCGGGCACCAAATCGGGGCGAACGTGAAGTGTGATGGAAGCCGGGGTGCTGGGCAACGCCAGCAAGTGTCCGCGATCCGTGAGGGGGTCCCAATACGCCGGAATGTACTGCTCGCGCCGGACGCCAGTTGCCCGCGCGTAAGGGGATAGGTCCATGAGCGCGCCGTTGTCGGCGAACTGCAGTACTTGATCCTGCCAGATTCCGGCAATGTCGGGCGGATTCCCTCCGGAAGTCGCCAAGAGCGTCTTCTGGTCGACCCCCGAAATGCTGAGGTAATGAACCAAAATCCGATCTTGAGAGGCATTAAAGGCATCCACCACCTTCCGCATGTCCTCGCCTTCCTTACCGGTCCACTTCTCCCAATAGATGACGGTGGTCCGCGACGTGTTTCCCTGCCGCGCCACGATGCGCTCGCCCATCGTGGCGGCCCCAACCACGACGGTTCCGGCAACCAGAATCCCCAACGCAAACCGCGGTGTCATCGTTGACTACCCATCGCTCTATTGTTGCCCAAAGAGCCCGACCGGTGCTTGGTCCCCGCTTACCGCGAATGGGTTACCGGTCCGGACGGTAAGAACCGGGTCGCAATCAGCGCGACCAGGGCGATACCCGCACCAATCACAAAAGGGACCTGATAGTTCCCGGTGACTTTCCACGCCCATGCGCCGATGACCGGCAACGTCACCGCCGCGATGTGATTCATCGTCGTGCCCATTGCCAACGAGGGCGTGAGCTCGCCGGGGCGGACGATCTGATGGAGGTAGGTGTTCAGCCCAATGGAGAACGAGAACAGTAGGTTGTCTAGGATGAACAACGCGTAGAGGTACCGAACATCGCGGAAGAAGGCGTAGCCCAAGAAGATCCCGATGAGGCCAACTGCATACCAGGTCAGCGGTTCCCGTTCGCCCACCCGGTCAATCAGCCGACCGATCCACGGCGAAGTGAGCGCCGCCAAAATCGCATTTATAAAGCTGAGCGCGAGGACAACTGGTAAGGGTGTGTTGTACACCGCGATCAGGGTGAACAAGGCGAAGATCCCAAACACCTGGCGTCGGCAACCTTCTAAAAATGTGAGTAAGTAGAACAGGCCGTACTCTCGACGAAACACAATCGGTTGCCGAGCCCCGCCGGAAGCGTGCGCGCTGAGTTGGGAGCCGAACCACGCGGCCGCCAAAATGGCCGCCCCCGCCAGGGCAAAGTAGACCTCGTAAGCGAGTTTCGGAGCGAATCGCGCCACGAGGCCGGAGAATCCGAGGGCCAAGATCGTGGCCAAAGCGCCTACGCTCCGCATCCGCCCAAGGTGGCGCCCGCCTTCCACGCCTTTGGCCAGCGTAAGGGTGATAGCCGGCTGCATAGTGGACCACAGGTGGAATCCGATGGACCAGAAAACTGAGATCGCGACAAGGGGCAGGTACTGATCCGCCAAACCGGTCAGCCCAATCCCCACGGCGGTAATCACCAGGCCTACTACCGCGATTCGCGTCTCGGCCAGCGCGACTAACGTCCCGGCGGTGAGGGCCGTCAGCAAGCCAGGGACCTCGCGAAAGGCTTCGAGCCACCCCAGCGGAAGGGGCTCCGGCCCGACCATCAGTCGGAAGAAGTTCTGAAAAACGCCGTTATACACGGCGAACCCAAAGGAGAACAGGAACGTGAGCAACGTGAACCGCCGCCAGTCATGCTGCAGGTCCACCGGCAACGGACTGGGGGAAGGTTCAACGGTACTCATCCCTTCTAGTGTAGACGCCCGGCCCACCGAGCAACCCCGCTACGCGCGACGGAATACTTCGAAGCAGTTGCGAGCGGTCTCGTACAAGCCAATGCGCTCCAGCCGGGCCGGCACCGTCGCGAGCAGACGATCGAAGATCACCTGCGCCACCACTTCACTGGTGGTCACGCTCCCCTGGAGCTCGGGGATGTCTAAGTCCAGGTTCCGGTGGTCGTAGCGGGCCAAGATTTCGCGCTCCACCACGGCGTCAAGGTCACCGAGGTCTACGATCATGCCTGTCATCGGATCGGGCACCCCACCCACGGTCACTTCCAGCACATAGTTGTGCCCATGTCCGTTCGGGTGGTTGCACTTGCCGTATGCCGCCAGGTTCTCCGCGTCGGACAGGTGCGGACTGTGTAATCGATGGCTCGCGGCGAATTCGTAGGTTCGGGTCAGGGTCACGATGGCCTCAGGCGGGGCATTGGCGCGCCAAGCGCCGGAGAGCGTGGGAGTTTCGTGCAGGCACAGGCCCGTGAGGTTAGCGCCTCCGGGAAGGTCGATGAGCTGGTCTCGGAAGTATAGGAGCAGGTTCTCTACCGAGGCGGGCCGGTCCAGAAACTCCGCAATCTCATCGTTGATCGATCGCTGATCAAAGCGACTGACCACTCGGACTCGAAGCATCTCGTCGATGGTTTTGATGTTGACCACCATGCCATTCCGGGCATCCACCACGCCATCGGCACTTACTTCCAGCCGGTAGTTGTGCCCGTGATTAAACGGCGATGTCCACGGCCCGAATCGCGCCCGGTTTTCATCTGCGGAGAGCGATGGCGACCAATAGCGATGGCCCGCGCAGAACTGCACGGTTCGCGTGAGGGTAACTCGCGGTGAACGCGAAGACTCGGGCTCCACGGCAAGAGACTACGAGATGGACGGATTGATCGTTGCCGGTGGAGTCTGGCCAATCGCCGCGATGTGCGCGGGAGACGTGCCGCAACACCCTCCCACCCAACTGACCCCGAGCTGGATGAGATCACGGGCAAACACCCCGTACTCGGCTGGCGTCACTCGGTACTCAGGCGAGGAGCCCAACACGACCTCCGGCGCGCCCGCGTTCGCTTGCATCACGACGGGCGTTCCGCAGGCGAGGCGCAACAGCTCCTCCGCCAGCTGTCGATAATCATCCAGGCTAAGGTCGGTGCCGCAGTTCGCTCCAATCGCACTGACCCCAGATTCGCGAACGACCGTTAGGGCATCGTCGACCGTCGCCCCGGTCCACGTTCGGAAGGACCCTCCCCGACGTTGAAATGAAAACGTCGCGAGGATTGGTAGGTTACAGTTGACCGCACGGGCGGCGGCCACGGCTAGTGCGGCCTCTTTAGGGTCTGCCATTGTTTCCACGACAATGCCGTCCACACCTTCGGCCAGCATGGCGTGAACGACTCGCGCAAACCCTTCGCGTACCTCATCAGGGTCCGCATCGCCCACCGGATAGAGAAAGTCGCCGAACGGTCCCAGGTCACCCAGAACCTGAACTCCAGCGGCCCGCGCCACGCGCACGGCGGCTCGAACCAGTTCCTCGGTGCGATCCTCAAGCCCGTGACGCGCTAGGGCCATCGGGTGGGCCCCGAACGTATTCGTAGTGACCCACTGTGATCCGGCTTGCGCGTAGGCCTGGTGGATCGCCAAGACGTCGTTCGGCCGATCCACGTTCCAGCGCTCGGGGCTCTCGCCGGGCTGCATCCCGCGTGCCATCAACTGGGTGCCCATCGCCCCATCTAAGATTTCTACTTCAGGGGTTCGACTCATGCGGTTAAGAAGCCTTGCACTTTAGCTCGGATCGTTGCTTCGCACCCATTCACGCTAAGTACGTCGCACTCAGACCCTAGAATGAACGGATGACCGGTGGCCTTCATCTTTCCTAGCAGGGCTCGGGCATCGGCCTGAACGGAATCCACCGTAGTGAGGTCATCACTGTAGAACCGCTTGCTCGCGAGGTTGCCGTAAAGCACCACATCCTTGGGAATCAGCCCCGCGTCGTGCCAGAGCTCCCGACTACTGCCCAGTGAAAGTATGGCCGGTTGCAAAGTCCCGAACTCGCGCACCATGTCGTCAGTTAATTCACCGCAATCGTGAAAGATCAGGGCCACGCCCAAGCGATCAAGTTCGGCCTTGACGCGGCGGTTGGGGGCCATTACGTAGCGCTCAAAGATATCGCTACCCGCCTCAAGTTGCTTGGGCGAGAGGTAAGCCACATTTGCAGCGGGTTCGCACACAAACACGGCTCGGGCTCCGGCCTCGGCCTGGCGCCGGAGCGAGCGCATGATCACTTCGTCGGCCAAGCCCAGGGCGCATTCCACCATCGCCACCTCGGGATCATCTGCCGCCAAAATCCCTAACCCCGACAGGTAGACCGGCGTAATCGGATCCGAGAGGAGCTTGGACATCAGGCTAAACGGGCCAATGCTCATGCCCACCGGCACGAGCGAGGTCTGTTCCGCAACGTACCGGATGGCCTCGGCGATTGCCGTCATCTCTGCCGTAGGTTCGTCGAGGGAAGCAATAACCCGGTTCGCGTCGCCCTCGCTAAAATCTGACGGCAGGTGCGCCATGCCCGAGGCTTCGTGATCGTAGCCGAGAGGAGCAAACAACGCGCCTTTCTCGACCGTCAAGTCCATCAGCGGAAACGCGAGGGGCGTTCGGTACCGCCGGGCGGACTCAGCCACCACTTTCCCTAAGCGAGTTCCGTCCTGTCGGATTGAGGCCGAATCCGTGCTTTCATGAAGTACAAGGTCGGTTCCAACGGGCATGCGGAGCCCCGCGTTGGCGAGGGCGATAAAATCAATTGAATCCGAAGTTACGGGCTCTACCATGCGGTGTTCCAATAAAAAACCATCTCCCCGCAAACTTACTAGGTTTTTCCCAGAGTGCTTGCCCGATGAGGTCTTCGAGGAACAAGTTCGACAGGCACGGAGTCAATTCCTGCGGAATACGACGATTTTTCCAAAGCTGCCAACGGCTTTTGCCCTGATCGAAAGGAAGCGGGCGCGGGTTTTACCCGCGCCCTTTACTTTTCTCTGGTTTGCCTAGCCCGCACCGGATGCCTTGTCGACCACGACGCTCCCGAGCCGGATCAATTCCTTGCTGAGCTTGGAAGCCCTTTCGGGCCCTTGCTTCCCGCTCTTCGATATCTCGGCCAAGAGGGCGGCGGCTTGTTCAGGATTCATCGCCGAAATAACCCGGCCCAAGTCGCGTTCTGTCCACTTTTCGGAGACCCGCACCAGGTCGGCCGGTTCCATCTGGTTCCAGAGCGCAGCCAATGACTGGGCCCCGAGCTTGACATCGGGCTCGGTGGCTTTCGGTCGCTTGGGCCTGGTGGCGGCCGCCATCTCGGGCGCGGGCTTCCTGGGGGGCGCGACGGGCTTCACGGTAGTTGGTTCCGAATCAAGGCTCGCGCCCTTGGCGTGCATGGCCACCACCACGTAAACCACGGCCTTCCCGTTCGTGAGTCCCTTGTCCGTGAACTTGGGGGTCGGGAGTTTAGCCTGAATCTCCTTGAATGGTCCCTCGGGCTTTTCCGCCCGTTTTAGGCGGTACGTTACCGCCCCTTTTGCGGGCGTCCACGTCAAGATGACTTGTCCGTCGCCCGCCACGGCCTTCAGGTCGGTGGCCGGAGGACCCATGCCTTTCTTGGGGGAGATGCCCGGAATTTGGAGGAACCCAAGTTTGGCCGCGCCAAACGCCCCCCCGCCGGCCAGCGCAATGAACGCGACCAGTAAGATGATGATCTTCTTGGGGCCACCTTTCTTTACGGCCGCTTCATTTTCTGCCATGCGTTCATCACCTTGCTTACGTACTCAGGGGTTTCGCCATTGATCGGGATGCCCCCCGCGCGGCTCACCTTGCCCGGGCCAGCGTTATACGCGGCGAGGGCTTGCTCCACGCTGGGAAACTGCCGGAGCATCTGCCCCAGATAGCGCGCGCCACCCTGGATACTCTGCGCCGGATCAAAGGGATCGGTCACCCCAAGGCTGCGGGCGGTGCCAGGCATGAGCTGAGTCAGCCCCTGAGCGCCATTGCGAGAAACGGCCTGCGGGTTGCCCCCGCTCTCCATTTGAATCAGCGCTTGAAGGAGGTCGGCGTCAATCCCGGTATCGGCGGCCGACTTCTCGATCAGCGGTCGCAAAGCGCTCAGGCGGTCGGTCGGCCCACCCCCAAATCCCGGCACGCTGGCGCTCCCGCCAAACGGAGCCATGGGTGATGTTCCCGTCGCTCCACCGATCGTCCCGGACAGAGTTCCCGCCAGCGCGCCGGACATGGGCGACGACGCCATCCCCCGGGCAACGTTGCGGATTTTAGTGGCATCAAACGGCGTCGGGCCAGCCTGGCTTAAGCCGAACTTTTGGTTCATTCGCGCCGAGATCTCGGCCATTCGAGCCTCCATCCCTTGGAGGCCGCGCCCAACGGGGTTCACGCCGCCCTCCGACGATTGATCGCGAACTCGTCCATTTCGGCCTGCTCGGCGCGGTCGGCGTCCAGTTGCCACTGCTCCCGCGCGTGTTGCCGAAGCTTCCTCATCGCCTCGGCCTCGGCGCGGCGATCCAGCCAAACCTGCCGTGCCATAGCTTCCTCTTGAACCAAGAGGGCGACGATCACTTCGTGGGCGCGCTCTTCGTCATCGATGCGTTCGATGTACCGCTCTAACGATTTCATCTGATCCACGTTGTCGCACACCGTGCGTAATGCCGCTTGGCGCAGATCACCAAAGCGAACGCGCCCTTGCTCCGATTCGATCCGCCGGGCCTGCGCGGCCCGATAGGCGTCCTCAGCTTTCTGTTCCGTGACTTCTCGGAACTCCAGCACACGTTGAAGACGAAATATGAACTTACGCATCTACTACCTCGGCAAGCTGACGAAGCGTCTCGGAATAGTCCGTCGATTCGGACTTGTCCTGCTTCAACAGCGCTTCAATGGCCGACCAGCGCGCCATGGCCTGATCCACGACCGGGCGGCTGCCCGCCTGGTAAGCGCCAATGCTCACTAGGTCTTCGACGTCCCGGTAGGCGGCTACCAGCTCGCGTAACCGATTGGCCCGCTGAATGTGTTGCGAATCCGTCACCATCGGCATCGTTCGGCTTAAGCTCTGGAGCACGTCGATCGGCGGGTAGTGCCCTCGGCTGGTGAGCGCTCGGTTCAGCACGATGTGCCCGTCCAGGATTGACCGAGTTGCGTCCGAGATTGGCTCATTTGTGTCGTCGCCATCCACCAGGACGGTGTAGATCGCGGTGATCGCCCCGCGCGCCCCGCAACCGGCCCGCTCCATCAGTCGGGGCAACAGCGCAAAAACGCTCGGGGTGTAGCCTTTCGTGCTGGGGGGTTCGCCCACGGCTAAGCCAACTTCGCGTTGCGCCATCGCAAATCGGGTCACCGAGTCCATCATTAGCATGACGTTCAAGCCCTTGTCTCGGAAGCTCTCGGCCACCGCCGTGGCGGCCAGGGCCGCCTTAATCCGAACCAAGGCAGGCTCATCACTCGTAGCGCAAATCACCACGCTCTTGGCCAAACCGTCCGGGCCGAGGTCATTCTCCATAAACTCGCGGACTTCTCGGCCTCGCTCGCCAATCAGCGCGATGACGTTCACGTCGGCCGCGCCGTTTCGAGCAATCATGCCCAGCAGGGTGCTTTTGCCCACGCCTGAACCCGCAAAAATGCCCATGCGTTGGCCCACGCCGATAGTCAGCATCGCGTCAATCGCCCGCACACCGGTTGGCATCGGCCGATCAATCATCTTCCGTTCCAGCGCGTTCGGGGGCGAAGCGTGTACTGGGTAGAAACCCTCAGCATGGATTGGCCCTAGCCCATCGATTGGGTCGCCGAGACCGTTCAAAGCCCGGCCCAAAAGGCCCGCTCCCACCGGCACCCGCACGCCATGACCCCGGGTACTCACGCGCGCTCCGGCCCGAATGCCGGTCATCTCGCCCAGCGGCATCAACAGCGTGCGATCACCGCGAAATCCCACCACTTCGGCCGGGATCGGTTCGCTGCCTGACGGTTCGATGTGGCATACATCTCCCACCCGCGCGTTGGGTCCGTAGGCTTCTACCACCAAACCCACCACTTGCGCCACCCGGCCGAATGTACGCACCATCGGGTGGCGTTCAAGTCGACCCCGTAGGGCCGCAAACTGGGGCGTCACTAAGCCCATCTCGGCCAATGAAGGCGTGCGATCGTCGATCACGCGGCGTCCTCACTCTGGGCGGCCTGGACCAAATTGGCGAGACGCGCGGCGATGCGCGCATCAATGATGCCCCCTTCGGATTCAATGACGCAGCCCCCGTCAATCGCCGGGTCGTCAACGATTTCCACTCCTCGCAGGGTGGGTGAGAGCGCCATCAGCTCGTTAACATGAGATCGCACAATCGCGCTACCAAACGGATTCACCCGGACTCTTGCCTTCGTGGCATGGGTCACTTCCCTGATCGCTTCGCGGGCGATCTCGAGGGCCACGGCGGGGTCGACCTCCACGTGTTTCGCCACGACTCGGGACGCAATGTCGATCGACAGTCCCCCCAGCACTTCTTCGATCTCAATTAGCATGGCGCGCCGCGCGGCGTAAACACCTTCTACCGCTTCCAGCAGCTTGGTGCGGAACTCGTCCAGGACGCCCGCAACGTCGTCGGCGTGTTTCTGGTGGCCTTCGGCCACGCCCTGCAACTTGCCCATTTCGTAACCAGCGGCAACCCCCTCCTTGTAGCCCAGGTGACGGCCCTCTTCACGGGCATATTCGATCGACCGCCGGTCCACCTCTCGCTTGCGCTCGGCCGCCGAAAGGGTTCGCGGAACGTTATTGACGTTCGAAATGACCTCGCTAAAGCTCTGAACTTGCGATCCCCCAGATCCCTGACGGATGATGGGGCGCTTAGACAAGAACGTCCTCCTCGCCCCGGCCGATGGTGATCTCGCCCGCTTCTTCGAGGCGCCGGATGACGGCCACGATCTTTTGCTGCGATTCTTCCACCAAGCGGAGTTTCACAGGCCCCATAAACTCCATGTCTTCCTTCAGCATGCCCACGGCTCGTTCGGACATGTTGCGATAGATCTTTTCTTGGACTTCGACGCCGACCCCTTTGAGGGCCGTTGCGAGGTCCTTCACGTCAACTTCCTTCATGATCGACTGGATTGCGCGGTCCTCAAGTTGGACCACATCCTCGAACACGAACATCATGTTTTTCACGGAGTCGGCCAGCTCGGGGTTGTTCTCGCTGAGACTATCCAAAATCAAGCGTTCTGTACTTCGGTCCACCCGGTTCAGCAAGTCCACCAGCGCTTTCGGGCCTCCGGCCTTCGTCATTTCTTGGTTGATGAGGCTACTTACCTTCTTCTCCAAGACTTGCTCGATCCGGCGGATCACTTCTGGCGGGGTTTGGTCCATGCTGGCGATGCGTTCCGCCACTTCGGCCCGCAGGTCTTGCGGCAACTTAGTGAGGATCAGCGCCGCCTGGTTCATTGGCATGTAGCTGAGGATCAGAGCGATGGTTTGAGGGTGTTCATCTTGGATGAAGGTCAACAACTGAGCGGGATCGGCCCGGCGAAGGAACTCGAACGGAACGACTTGCATCGCCGACATCACCTTCTTGATCATCACATCGGCCCGCTCGCCCCCAAACGCAGATTCAAGCACCTTACGCGCATGTTCAACTCCGCCTTCGGCGATGTAGTCCTGCGCCATCGCCATCTCATGGAACTCGTTGATGATGCTCTCGCGCTGCTCGGAGGTGACCTTGTCGAGCCGGGCGATTTCGAGCGTCAGCATTTCGACCTGATCTTCTTCAAAGTGTTTGACCACCTGGGCCGCCGTTTCCTGACCCAAGAGGGTCAACATAATCGCCGTCTTCCGGCGCGGCGTCATCTCTACACTTGTCTTTCTCATCGTCGGTCCTCAAGCATCCACGTCTTCAGCAGCATCGCCACCACTTCGGGTCGTTCGTTGGCCATCAGCTTGAGCTGCTCAAGGGGCACGTTAACTTTGTCTGGGATCATATTGATTAGTTCGGGTGCTTGCTGGGAGCGGACCGCCACAAACGCACTTTGGGGACCGGTATCGCCATCTACGTGGCGGTGCTCCGTGTCGGGCGTTGCCCCTAATGCGTTCATCGCCCCTGCGTAGTCACTCGCGTTGACCGTCACCCCCGACATCGGGAGGGACATGGAACCGCCTCCAGGTAGCGCGACCGTGACCGACTCGCGAGTGGTCGTGGCCTTGCCCAGCGCCTTAACGACCATGAACCCCACGAAAATTAGGGCCGCGATGGGCAGGAGCGATAGCGCTTGCTGGATCCGCGCGCTCATCGTGGCCTGAGCCGAGGCCACGACTGCCGCTTGGTCCGCCGACGTGTCGAACTCAATCGGCGTGACCACGGTGGCAAACGCGGGGTTGGTCGTGCCGTCGGCGTTCGCCGCCAACGGCGCGATGGTGCCCTGAACAAAGTTCTTAACCGCGTCGACCTTTTCCGGAGAGTCCAGGCGGACCGAGTTGACCAGCACGTTGATTGACATCCGCGTGATGTTCCCCGTGGCCTTCTCGGTCACGGTCTGGATCTCACTCATCGTGTACGACTGCAACTTCTGCTCGCTGTTGAACGAACGCCCCTTATCAGATTCGTTAACGGGCGTGCTGGGGGTCAGGTTAGCGTCGGTGCCAGCACTTCCGGAAGCGACTGACGACCGGTCAACCATTTTCTCTTTGTTCTGCTCCACCTGCACTGGGTCACGGGTCGGCAAGCGCTCCGTGCGCTTCTCGTTCTGCTGGTCCCAATTCATTTCCAGGACCGGAACACTGACGACGGTGCTGCCCATGCCAAACGCGGCGTCGAGTTTGCGCTGAAGGTCCTGCTCTCGCCGACGCGCTTCAGCGTTTTGCGAGGCCACGCGGTCTCCCGCAATTCCGGCCGCGCCCATGTCATCGGCGCCGTCTACCAGTACCTGACCCCGGCTATTGATGACCGTGATATGCTGGGCGTCAAGCCCGGTGACGGCGTATTGCACCAAGCGCTGGGCGGCCCGGGCGGCGTCGGGCCCCATCGGCGATGTCGGGCTTTCGGTGATCACGATGCTCGCGGTGGCCGGGCGGTTATCGCGCGAAAACGGCGAGGACTCGCCCAAGTTGAGGTGCACGCGGGCACCGGCCACGCCATCGATCGTCTCCAACGAGTGGGCTAGTTCGGCCTCCACGCTGCCTTTGATGCGCTCCGCTTCCACCTTAGGGGTGGTTGAGAGGTTGATGGCGGTGAGGGACTCGGCACCCGTCGTGCCCGTGGCGGGGAGCTTCTTGTTCACGGCCAACTGCGCACGGGCTTCAGCAACCCGCGCGGACGGGACCGAGATGTTGCCGTTCGAATCGTGCTTCACTGCAAAGCCCAGGCTGGTCAGCTCGTTCACGACCATGCCCTGGTCGGCGGGAGACAATCCACCGAACAGCAGTTGCATCTGCGGTCGACTGGCGAAGTAGCCCGTCCCCGCGATGAGTACTAGCAACAACGCGGAGCCGAAAACGGTCACCGTCCGCTGGGTGCGGTCGGCGGTTTCCCACCACGTTTTGATCTTAAGCAGTAGCGATCCCATATCCGAAGAGGCTCCGGATCAGGCGGGTGCCGTCGTTAGACTTGCATGCGTGCGATTTCCTGATACGACTCAAGTACCTTGTTCCGAACCTGCATCGTCAATTGCATTCCGATGCTGGCTTTTTCGGCGGCGATGAGTACATCGTGGATCTCGACTCCCGGCTGACCCGCCATGAGAGAGTTCTGAATCTGCCGCGAGTCTTGCTGCGACTGATTAACTTCCTTCAAGGCGTCCATCAACGTTTGGCCAAAGTCCGCCGGAGCATTCGGCTTCGGGGACGGCACTGGGACTTGCGCCGGATCAACGATTTGGATGTTGGTTCGATCAATGCGCATGAGAGTTCACGATAGGGTGGCGTGGCGTGGCGGTAAGGACTAGGCAGATTTTCCGATGGAGAGGGCCGCGCGGGCCATCCCCTTGGCGGTGTTGAACGCGGCGATATTGGCTTCGTAAGACCGACTGGCCGACATCATGTCCACCATCTCGCGGATCGGTTGGATATTGCTGTAGAAGACTTTGCCCTCGGCATTGGCCTCGGGGTTATCCGGCTCGTACTCCTCACGTAACGGAGCCATGTCCGGCCTCACGCCCACGATCTGCACGCCCTGGTCGCTTCCCTGCAGCATCACGCTTTGGCGTCGAACGGGGTCGACCCCGTTCACGCGCATGCTGTGCGAGTTGGCGATGTTGCCTGCGATGACGTCCATCCGAAACCGCTCGGCGGTAAGTGCAGAACTTGAGGCTTGCATGGCGCGGCTAATGGGCATGGTTTATCGTCCTTCCCGGATCACATTCCGGAGCCCCGCGAAGTAGCGAGACGTGAGGTCAGTCAAAGCTTGGTAGCGCAGGTCAGTCTCGGCAATCGCCATCACTTCGTGCTCGAGGTCAACGGAACTTCCGTCAACCCGGACGCTTGAACTGCCGGCTCCACCAAAGTCGGCCTGGGCACGATCACGCCACTGCTTCAGCCGGGGGGAGCCACCCTGAGCTTCGTCCAGCACGATGGAGAAATCCATGTCCTGCCGCTTAAAGCCCGGCGTGTTCACGTTAGCCAGGTTGTTCATCAGCAGGCCCTGCCGCTCTGCCGTGTGTCCCAGGGAACGCTGCAGGCGGTCAAGTTGCGGATTAAAGAGGTTATCGAGGATCTGCACGGCTTCATTCCACCGCGCATCCATGCGGGAGGTCCAACGCCAGTCCTTGGCGAAGTGGCTTACCCGCATCACTACGAGGGCCTATGATCGTTTTCGGGCAACCTGAAGCAATTCCTCAGGGTCTGTTCGGGTCCAATTTGTAATCTAAGCCGGTCAGGGGGAGCTAAAAATGAAAGATTACGCGGCCCTCCGCCTCAATTGGTTTTTGATCTTGGGGAGCTTTGTGTTGTTCGTTGTCATGCTGAACGGCGTCATCGGGCGAAAATTGCCTTGGGGCCCCCTGGGGGAAGTGCTCAATTCTTCCAAAGGACTCGCGCTCTTGATTCCGCTCTTGCTCCTGTGGGCCTCTGTCGGCTGGACCCTCCTTCAAGTACGGCCCCGGGCGACCGAGACGGGGTGGGAAGCCCGTGACCCGCAGACAACGCGGACCAACGGCTTGGTGGCGTGCGCATTCGGGGAGCTCGCGATGTTGCTGACCATCTTTCTCATTAATCCTTCCAACGCCACGCTCACGTGGTCGGTTTGCGCCTTAGTCGTGGTTGGGCTCCTGGCGGTCGTCCACCCGAAGGTCATGGCGTCTTTCAAGATCTCCGAAATAGCGGGCATTGCCTCTCTTCAGCTTCGGTGAGGCGTGCTCTTTGATCGAAACTCCGAAAACATCGGCCGGTACGGGAAAGCCGCGTTGCCGTCCCCTGATGCTGACCCGGCATCCTCTTTGATGAAGCTGGGCGTACTCGACCTATACATATCATCACATCATCAGACGCCCGCTGGAGGATCTACGTTAGGCGGATCCGCAAGAGCGGGGCTTAACCACTTTGCTCCCTCACCAGATCCCGCCCATTGAGTCAAAAGGGCTCGGTTAAAACTCATAGCCACGTTTTTGAGTGCCGATCTACTCGTCGCGACAAGGGCTCTTGCGCAACCCCTAGCAAAAATGTCGACATGACGGAAATCGCATCGCTGACCGATGTTATCGTGCATGAGTAACCGCATTAAAACGGTGGATCCAAAAGCAAGGCCGAACGATGTCGCACATCTTGGTAATCGATCAGGAATCTGAAACCTGCAGTTTCCTCAAAAGCAGTTTGCGGGAGTTCGGGCATCAAGTACAAGCGACCAATGATGTGTTCGTCGGACTTCGCTTGGCCCGCGACCCATCGATCGATCTCGTCTTGGTTGACCTCCAGATGCGACAGATGGACGGACTGACGCTCTTAGACCGCCTGCATCGCGACGCTGGGGGTCGCAACCGGCCAATCATTGTGCTCTGCAACGATGCCGACACTGCGGTTCTGCATCAATGTCTGCGGGACGGGGCCGAAGACTATCTTGTTAAGCCGTTCGATTCCATCATTCTTGGCGCGCGCACTCGCGCGTGTCTCCAGCGTAAAGCCCTTCGAGAGCGCGAATCTCACCCCACCCAGTCCCACTACGATTCAGAACTAACTCTTCGGCGCCAAGAAGAACTTCACGAGATGGAGACAGCCCAACTGGCCATCGTGTTTGCAATGGCCCAGCTCGCGGAATCCCGAGATCCATCCCTGGGTTGCCATCTAGGGCGAGTCCAGCGGATTTCCGGTCTTTTGGCCCGACGCCTGATGATGGACGGCAACTTCGCCGAGCGACTTGATGAAGATTTTTTGACCACGGTTCCCGTAGCGAGCGTGCTTCATGATATCGGTAAAGTCGCCATTCCCGATCGAATTCTCCTTAAGCCAGGGCCGTTGAGTCCCGCCGAGTGTCGCCACATGGAGCGCCATACCACCCTGGGCGCCGCGACCATTCGGGCGATCCTGCGACAGCATCCCAACAATCCTTACCTGCGGACCGGCATCGCAATTGCCGAATCGCACCACGAACGATGGGATGGTTCGGGATACCCGCACTCCCTCGCGGAGGAAGAGATTCCGTTGGAAGCCCGAATCGTAGCGGTGGCCGACGTTTACGATGCCTTGACAACCCCACGTTGTTACCGAAGCTCCCTCATGCATGGGGAAGCCATGTCGGTCATGGCCGAGGAAAGTGGTCAGCACTTCGACCCGGTAATGTGGGCGGCGTTCTGTTCGATCGCCGACCACGTCTCCGAAGAATGCGAAGCAATCGACCGGGCCGGCGAAGTTGCGGCGGGATTACCCTACGGGACACCTCGCCGAGTCGCCCCCACGGTTATCCCGGCTCACCTCCAAGTGATCTCGACGCCCATCTACGCTCACCACGCGTAAGGGCTTTTCCCCCCACATTTCCCAAACAGTGCGCGGGTCGATCCGAGAGTTCTCGGATCGACCCGCGCGTACCTTTCCGTCGAAGCCCTTGGCAAATTGCTGGTTAGCGTCGGAGGAGTTGCTTCAACTCAGACACCACGCCGGCGTAGCCCATCGCAACCTCTTCGGTAATGATGCCCGCTTTCACGTAGCGCGCCAGGGCCTGATTCATGGTTTGCATGCCCCAGAACCCGCCTTCGTTCATCATGCCATACAGGTCGCCAAAGTGGCCTTCTTCAATCGCCTTCGAAACCGTCGGCGTACAGATCAGGATCTCGTTGACGACGACTCGCCCGTTGCCGTCGGCCCGGGGCACCAACTTTTGCGCCATGATCGCGCGCAAGGCGTTGCTGAGACGCAAGCAAAGGTGATGCTTCTCGTGCGGGGGGAACATGTTCACGACGCGGTCCAGCGTTTCGTAAGCGCTGGAAGTGTGGACCGTCGAGAAAACTAAGTGGCCGGTTTCACCGGCCTGCATCGCCACGTTCATGGTCGTAACGTCGCGCATTTCTCCGATCAGAATGACGTCGGGGGCTTCACGTACCACGGCGCGAAGCGCGGGCTGGAAGTCATGGGTGTCAATCCCCACTTCGCGCTGGCTAAGGTACGCCACCTTATCCGTGTGGACAATTTCCAGCGGGTCCTCAACCGTAACAATGTGGCACGGGCGGTTTCGATTAATGATGTCAATCAAGGCCGCCAAAGAAGTCGTCTTTCCCGAACCCGTCGGTCCGGTGACCAAGACCAAGCCCTGTCGATGCTTCGTGACCTCGGCGAGCACGGGCGGCAAGCCTAACTCCTCTAGCGTGCGGATCCGCATCGGGATGATTCGGAAGACGCCCGCGCAATGGCCCCGTTCGCGGTAGATGTTGGCCCGGACGCGGCATACGTCGCCAACCTGAAACGCGAGGTCGCACTCGAACGTTTCGTCAAACTGTTTGACCAACCGATCCGACATTTCGCTCTGCACCAGGCGGCTAGCCTGCTCGGCATCGATGACGGGCCATTCGCCCGGGAGATTCTGGACCCGGCTGTCCTTTTTCATCATCGGCTTTTGGTTGCCTTTGATAAGGATGTCCGAGGCCACGAGGTCGTAGCCAACCTGGATCAATTCATGCAGAGTAATGGAGCTGGCTTCGCGCATAGGTTCACCGGTCAACGCGACGCGGGGCGGGTCGCCCAAACGTCAACGTGACAAAATATACCAAGAAGCCCGTGGCAATCGCGGCGACACCCAAAAGTATCGGAACGAGCCAAGCGGGACTCCGGGCGGTTGACGGCTTCAGAGCCGCACTTCGTTCGGGCAAAAATTCATCGGGAACGAGGATCACTGACGGATCTTGATTCAACAGGGCAATTCGGTATTCCAATCCTAGTGGGTTAGCCGTAATGGTTCCGGCAACTGCGACCGCCGTCCCGACGTACGTGCGGAGCGTCCGCGCTGACGGACGGAAGTTCGAGACGCCCACGGAGATGCCCCGAATTGTCACGGGTGCCTGGATGCCCGCCACGGCCCGGGCTAAGGGTTGCAACCGCACGATCCCCGACGCGGGATCCAGGAGCCCGTTCGTTGCAAAACTAGCCTTGAGGAACCGGATGTCGGTCCCACTGCCTGGAGTTCGATAAATCTGCAACCCGCGAATCGGCGTGCCCGTCTCAGCGCCAACCCGCTCGGCAATTTGCCGGATCAACTGATGCGGGAACTCCGCATTGAGGAAGGTGAGTTCCACCACATCGGCCCCGATGGAGTGACGCTGCACGGTAAACGCCGCCGTCGGCGGGACTTGGGCCACGATCTGCTCGGCGGAATTCAGCCTTTGCCCAGGTGGTGATTGGGCCTTGCCGGGGGCGATTGCCAAGAGGCCAATTAGCCCCAAGCACCCCCACCGAGCCGCCGAGTTCATGCTCGCAAGTTACCCCAGACACCGCGATCTTCACGAGTTCAACCAGGATGCCCCACGCATCGGTACACTTACTGTGAAATGAGCTTGGAAAAGAAAACCGTCCGTGACATTGACGTAAAGGGGAAGCGGGTCTTTGTTCGCGCTGACTTCAACGTCCCGTTTGAAAACGGCGCGATCACCGACGATCGCCGGATCCAAGAATCCCTGACCACGATTCGCTATTTACTGAAAGAGGGCGCGAGTGTGATCCTGGCGAGCCACTTGGGCCGTCCCAAAGGGGTCGACCCGGTCTTGAGTCTGCGCCCGGTTGCCGATCGCCTCAAGCTGTTGTTGGGCCAGCCCGTCACCCTGCTACCCGACTGCGTCGGGACCCAGGTCGAGACGGCCGTCGCCACCCTCAAGCCCGGCGAGGTCGTCCTACTCGAAAATGTGCGCTTCCACGATGAGGAAGAAGCCAACGCCCCGGCCTTTGCCGCGCAACTGGCAAAGCTCGCCGACATCTTCGTCAACGACGCCTTTGGCACCGCCCACCGGGCTCACGCCAGCACCGAGGGCATCGCGCACCACCTCCCCGCCGTGGCCGGATTCCTTATCGAGAAGGAGCTACAGTACCTGGGCCAGGCCGTCCTCAATCCTAAGCGGCCGTTTATCGCCATCCTGGGCGGCGCGAAAGTCAAGGACAAAATCCCGGTTATCCAGAGCCTTCTGCCCAAGGTGGACAAGCTGCTGATTGGCGGCGGCATGGCCTATACGTTCCTCAAGGCGCAGGGCCACGAGATCGGCACGTCTTTATTGGATGCCACCAACGTCGATTTCTGCCGGAAGGTGCTCGATAAAGCCGGCGATAAAATCGTCCTCCCGTTGGACTGTTTGATCACGCCGACGCTGAGTGCCGATGCCAAGCCCCAGGCGGTGAAGGTGAACGCGATTCCCGCCGACCAAATGGGCGCAGACATCGGACCTGAGTCCTCGGCGATGTTCAGCCAGATCATTCGCCTAGCGGGCACCGTCATCTGGAACGGGCCGATGGGCGTGTTCGAGCTGGCCCCGTTTGCCAGCGGCACCCTGAAGGTGGCCCAGGCGATGGCCGAGTCGTCCGGCACCACCATCGTGGGCGGGGGCGATAGTGCCGCCGCCGTCGAGAAGTTCGGCCTGGCGGACCGAGTCACTCACGTTAGCACCGGCGGTGGCGCCAGCCTTGAGTTCCTGGAAGGAAAGGAACTGCCCGGCATTGCCGCGCTGTTGAACCGATAACCTCCAACATGAACCTGTGCGTCCGCGTTGATCTGGACTACGTTCCGTGGGATACGCCGGACGCCCAGGAGTTTGGTCACGGTGAGCCCGCGATGGTGTTACGCTTGCTGGAGCTGGCGCGCGTCGGCGGCTACAAGTACCACTGGTTCGCCTCAAACCGGGTCCTACGCGCCTTTCCGGCGGTTGCGGACGCCATCTTGAATGAGGGCCACGACCTAGACTGGCTATGCAAACGGCTGGATCAGTTCGAGGCCCGATTCAGCGATGCCCTCGAGCGCTTTGCCCTCTACGGCGTTAATCCCCAGGGGTTTGCCCTCCGTAGCCAGTTCACGCCCGAGGAAGCCCAGCGCACCTACCCCGACAGCTTGAGTTTTGTGTCGGCGGCGGCCGGGCCGGCCCCGGCGTCGCTCAACTTTTTCCCGGTGACCGTGCGGCCCGAGCGCGACGCGTTGCGCTCGGGCCAGACCGTCCGGGCCTGGGGCGAAGGCGTTCGCAGTGTCCTGCGCCAGACCGCCACGCTGCACCAAAGCACGACGCTCGTGGTGCGTCCCCAAGTTCTTGCTAAAGTAGACAGCCGACTGTCACAATTTCGAGAGCTTGTTGACTTTGGCCTTGCCCTGGGCTACCGACTCAGAACCTGTCGCGAGCAGTGCAGCTCGGCGGAGGCGGAGAAATAGCGTTTTAAAACGCAACCTCGACAGGACTCATCAATTTTCAGGAACACATCACTGAAGCCCTGGCAAAAGGTGCCAAGTATTTTACCGGTTGCGACTTCATTGCGACCGTTTGGCAATAAGTGAGTCTAGAGCCTAAGAGAACGGGGCTTTAGATTCACCTCGACCCTGGGGGATCCCAATTCATTCGCACCAACCGAACCTGGCGTGGCCAGACTCCCGGTGCCCTCGAGTTTTCCTCCTACCGTACGGCTTGAGGTTTGAGTGCAAATGCGCTGGTTTAACAATTTGAGTTTAGCGAAGAAGCTGGCTATCGGCTTCGGTTTGGGTATTGCCGCGATGACGGGGATCGGTTTAACCGGAAATTCCAGCCTCGCGAACTTGGCGGCAGACGGGGCAAACCTCGGTCAGGTTGCGCTTCCGCGAGCGGTGACGGCGTCGGATATTCGCGCTGCGGTTCGCGATCAACGGATTCAAGTCCTTCGTGTCGTCGTGACGGACAACCCCAAGAAGCGACCTGGTTATGTCGAGGCGATGATGGGGTACCGCAAGGAAATTAATGACAGTGCCTCGAAGTATGACAAACTCAGCACGCTCCCCGAAGACCGGGCCAATTACGACGCGCTGATGACCGAGTTGAAGGCCGACATGCAGTTCGCGGACGAGATCGTGGCCCTTGCCAACGCGGGCAAGGTCAAAGACGCTCGGGTACTGTTGGATGGTCTTTCCCGCAAGCAGTTCCGTGATAAGCTTGATCCGGCCTTCAAAAAGGTGATCGATTGGAACCAGACCCGGGCTGCATTTTTGGCTAAGGACTTTATGGCCACCGCGGCCAGAGCCAAAGGGTTAAGCAACATGATGTTGACCTTCGGCATCGTGGTCAGCGTGCTCATGGGCATCACCGTCTCCAAACGTGTGAAGCATCAGGTTAACGTGCTGAACGAGCGCATGAAGAGCCTGGATGAAAGGTGCATGGCCGGTTTGGTTGGTGGCCTTGAAGCCATGGAAACCGGAGACCTGCGCGTCGAAGTCGTGCCCGTCACCACGCCCATCGACGACATTACCAATGATGAAGTTGGGCAGGCTTCGGCACGGTTCAACCAAATGCTGAGCAAAGCGCAGATGGCCATCGAAGCTTACGAAAAGACTCGACGTGGCCTGAGCACGATCGTGGCTGCCGTGCAGCGCGACGCCGAGAGCGTGGCGGGTACCAGCGAGCAGCTGGAATCGGCCGCAACCCAGACCGGCGCGGCCGCCGGCATGATCGCCGCAAACGTGCAGCAGATGGCCGGCGCGGCCAGCGAGTCCTCGACCAACGCCGGGCAGATCGCCAGTGGGTCGCAGCAGTTGGCCTCGACGGCGCAGCAGGCCGCCAACTCGATGGAGCGCCTGGAGAGTGCGGTGGAATCCGTGCGAAACGGCAGTGATCAACAAGCCGCCGCCGTGGAATCGGCCGACGTGGCCGCCCGTGAGGGTTCGTCCGCCGTGGATCGAACGATTGCCAGCATCTCGACGATCCGCGAGCACGTCACCCGTAGCGCCGAAGTGGTGCAAAGCCTCGGTGAGAAAGGTGATCACATTGGTAGCATCGTGCAGACGATCGGCGACATCGCCGCTCAGACAAACTTGCTGGCCCTGAACGCCGCCATCGAAGCGGCCCGCGCCGGTGAGCAAGGCCGCGGCTTTGCCGTCGTCGCCGACGAAGTGCGCAAGCTAGCCGAGCGCGCCGCCTCCAGTTCTCAAGAGATCGGCGCGTTGATCCATGCCGTCCAAACCGAGGTGAGTGAGGCCGTTTAATAGTGAGACCACGACCACCGAGAAGTGGAGATGGGCACCGAGAACTCGGCCGCCGCGGGTGAAGCCCTCCGGGCGATCCTCATCTCGGTAGATGGGGTGCGGGAAACCGCTCAGGGCAACCAGCAGGCCGTGCAACAGATGGCCGCGCAGGCCCACGCCGTCTCAGAGGCCATCGCGATGGCCGCTTCCATCAGCCAACAGACGGCGGCGGGAGCGCAAGAACTGAGCGCCTCGTCGGAAGAGGTTGGCGCCGCGGCGCAAACCGTCTCGGCCGCCGTGGAAGAACAGACCGCGCAGATCGAAGAGGTCAGCGCGTCGGCCCAGCACCTTCGAAGTCTGGCCGAGGAGATGCAAGTCGCCACGCAGAAGTTCATCCTGGAAAACAGGACAAACCCGCAGCTGGCCATCAACGAGCATCGTCCGCGCAAGGCCGCTTAGTCGGCCGCCGCCCAGCTAAGCCCGCCGGCCTCCCCCCCCGGGACCGGCGGGCCGGCTTGTCACAGAGATTACTTAGCCCCCCGTTTCGGCTTCGTAGAAACGGGTGCCGCCGGGGTCGTCCGCACCCGCACACGCAAGGTCAGGGTGAACTGGACCACCGGCTCCAAGACGATCGGGTTCAGCACCGAATCAAAGAGACCCGCGTCCAGTGGCTGATAGAAGAACGTGCGGGGTTTCCGCATGCGTTGCACCACAAACTGTTGACCGATCGCGGCCGCCTCCACGTCCTCGGACTCCTGCGCCACGTAGGCCTCGTACCCCTCCGTTGGGTAGACCGTGCCGTACTTTTCGTAGACAACTTGGCTGGGTACGGACCGAAGTCCAAGCAGTTGCTGATAGTGAGTCGCCTTACGGCGCACCACCTTCGCGGCTTCCACCATCAGGCGCGTTTGGATCGGCGCCAGATCCGTGACCACGTAGTCCACCTTCACGAGGTCGTAGACTTCGACGGTGGCCGCCGCGACGATCAGCCGCTCGGTCATGGAGTGATTACGGTAACTCACCGCCACATTCCGCTTCACTTCAAAGCCCGTTAAGATCTGCCTGGCTACATTGCCCACCACTTCGTAGCCGTAAGTGCGATTCTGCGTCACGTAATCCTCAGCAATGTCTTTATCGGGGACACCAAGCTTGCGCAGGGCTTGCCGAAGGTTGGCGAGGTTTACGGCAATCTGCCGACGACACTCCTCCACGGTCTTCCCCGCCCCGCTCAAAGCAAATACCGCGACGTACGCGTCCGCCTTGACGTTGAGCAGTACCGTCGCGTCGATGAAGTCGGCGTTCGTGGTACCCAAACCGAGCGCTGCGGGCGCGTCCCGAAACGCCCGAATCTCGGCCTCCGCGCTGGCCCGACCCCGGCCTCTGCCCGAGGCATACACCGAACCGCCGCCCACCTGGGCAAACCCCAACTGCCCAAAGGCCAATGCCCCCAGCACCAAAGTAAAGATTCGTGACATAGTTTTCCCGTCCTACCGTTCAGTGCCCTAGACGCCCGATCTTGGGCCAACGTCACAGACCGGAACTTGGGCAAGCGTACGCATCTCCGAAAGCCGTAAACTCCCGGGTGTTATGCAGGTGGAGATCCGAGACGGCTTTCTGATCATCAACGACGAGCCCATTCTAGAGGGTGTGACTGGGGAGGCCTGGTCTGCCGAAGCCGATCCCGCCGGACGGGCGGTATTCCTCTCGGCCCTGACGAAGTCGCCCACGCCGTTTCTTCGCTCCCCGCTGGGCAAGGTGTTGGCGGCCCACCGGTACACCGTGCTGTCGCGTTACGAGCCCTTTTGGTGTGCCCCGTACATGGTGCCCACGGTCGCCGAGATTCCGACCGAGACCCAATTCGTCCTCGCGGACCTGTTTGGCGACGGGTACGTTCTGATCGTCCCGGTCTTCGGCGAGACGCGGCGTACGTCACTGCGCGGTACGGCGACCGGGATTGAGGCCGTTGGCGAATCCAATGATCCTTACACCTCAGGCGGTAACGAACTGGCGGTGGTGGTGGCCGTGGGCCATGACCCTTACGCGCTGATAGCCCAGACGGCAGCGGCCGTGGCCGATCGCATTCCCTCCGCCCGGCTCCGCGAGGCCAAGCCCCTCCCCGATTTCGTGGACCAGTTCGGCTGGTGTACCTGGGACGCCTTCTATCAGGAGGTTGATGCGGACAAAGTTCGGGCCGGCCTTGAAAGCTTCCGGGTGGGCGGTATCTCGCCTCAACTGCTGATTCTTGATGATGGCTGGCAAAGCGAGAGCCCCGCGGAGTGCGGTGGTCACCGGTTGACCTCTTTTGCGCCAAACGCTAAGTTTGGGGGCGACCTGACCTCAACAGTACGGCTTGCGAAGGACGAGTTCGGCGTCAAAACGTTTTTGGTTTGGCATGCCTTCCATGGGTATTGGGCAGGCGTGGACGAACGGGCCTTTCCGCAGTACGACGTGCGCGTGATGGCACGCCACTATGGCCCACCGCTTCAGTCTCCCGCCCCGAACTACGACTGGGAATGGTGGGGCAACCTCGCGGGGGTCGTGCCCCCCGCCAAGATCGGGGACTTCTATGATGACTACCATCGAACGCTCCGCGCCCAAGGCGTAGATGGCGTCAAGGTTGACAATCAAGCGATGACCGAGTCGCTGGTCACCGGGCTTGGCGGACGCGTCGCCGTGACCCGCGCCTATCGACAAGGGCTTGAGTCCAGCGTTCGCAAGCACTTCGCGGGACGACTCATCAACTGCATGTCTAACGCCAACGAGATGCACTTGATGGCAACCGACAGCACAATCACCCGAACGAGCACCGACTTTTGGCCCAATATCCCATCTTCGCATGGCGCACACCTGCAGTGCAACGCCCAAATGGGAATGTGGTTCGGTCAGTTCATCCATCCCGACTGGGATATGTTCCAATCGGGCCACGAATGGGGGGCGTACCACGCCGCCGGGCGCGCCATCAGTGCCTCACCAATCTACGTGAGCGATAAACTGGACGGTCACGACTTTGAGGTGCTGCGCCGATTGGTGTTGAGCGATGGAACGGTCTGCCGCACCGACGCCCCCGCTTTACCGACGCCCGATTGCCTGTTTGTGGACTGCACCAAAGTGCCGGTTCCGCTGAAAATTTACAGCACGGTGGGGGACGTGGGCGTACTGGGGGCCTTCCATGCGGTTTACGGCGAGGACGGCGACGTGCCGTTCGCCACCGGCGACATTGGTCCGTCCGACGTAGTGGGGCTGACCGGAACTCAGTTTGCCGGGTGGAGCTACGGCGGCGGGCTGTTGGGAACCTACGCGCGCAACGAGCGCATTGGCTTAAGCCTCGGCCCGGGCGAATGGGAGGTGTTTGCCTTCGCTCCGATCATCGAAGGGTTCGCCCCAATCGGGTTGATTGACAAACTCAACGCCCCCGGCACGATCCGATCGATCTTGCTGGAGGGCGACGCTTGGGTGCTTAACCTGCGCGATGGCGGAGCGTTCTTGGCCTACGCGGACCGAGCACCAACCAAGGTCATCGTGGATGGCATCGAGGTCAAGTTCGACTATAGCGCCGAGGAAAACAAGCTGACCCTGGTGATTCCGGTGACGGGCGGCGCACACGAACTCCGAATTGTCCGTTAAGAAAAAGGGTGCGATGGACGGCGTTAGTGCCGTCCACCGCAGTTCACTACGCAAGCCCTAGGCTTAGCGCTTCATGTTAATGAGGTCCTGGAGCATCTCATCTACCGTGGTCACCACCTTGGTATTGGCTTGGAAGCCGCGTTGGGTGATGATGAGGTCCGTGAACTCAGAACCGATGTCCACGTTAGATTGTTCCAGGAAGCCGCTGTTAATTTGACCGCGACCGCCGGTGCGGGGTGTGCCCATGACGGGAATTCCCGAGTTATCCGTGTTTCGCCACAAGTTGCTGCCCATTCGCTCTAAACCACCGGGGTTTGGAAAGATGGACATGGCCATGGAGCCCAAGGGACGGGTGAGACCGTTGGTGAACAGACCGGTGATGATGCCGTCCGTACCCACTGAGAATCCCTGCAGCGAACCGGGCGGGAATCCGTCCTGGTTCTCCACGCCAACCTGAGACTCGGGCGCGGTCGCCGTGCCGGTTTTGAGCTGGGTGATCTGATCAAAGTCGAGGTTAAAGGTGAGGTTACCGACGGAGCCACCGACGGCCAGCGTAGCCGAGCGTACCGCCGAGTTACTCGCGGCCGTGGGGTTACCGTTCATGTCGAAGTACATCCGCGTATCGGGCGGGCCTGCCGCGCTGGCGCCGATCACGTTGCCAGTCGAATCAACCGCCTGCCAATCCCAACTGTCTGTCGCACCGGCCACGCGGTTAAAGTACTTGATCGTGATCTTGTGGAGGCCGCCCTGGGAGTCGTACACGGGGGTGCTGGTACTGAGATCGGGGGTTGCGGCCGTGCTACCCGCGGTGGTGTGACCGCTGAGGTTCCCGGCGAAACTCACCGACCCGGTGGCTTGGACGGCATTGAGTCGACCGAGTGGGATATTAAGGGTGCTCTGCGGGCTCAAGGGGTCCGTGGTCAGTTGGTTCGTCTGCTTAACGAAGTCCCATCCCAATACTCGCTCGCCGGTAGCGCGATGAACCAAGTCGCCCACGGCGTCCAGGTCGAAAGCACCGTCCCGGGTGTAGCCGATGCGGTCCCCGTCGGTCGTCATGAAGTACCCATTGCCCTGAACCGCCATGTCGGTCGGTCGGTTCGTTGCGTTCAGGGACCCCTGCTCTCCGTTGATGTCGGTGCCGGCCACTAAGACGCCTAACCCAAACTGGATCGGGTTGGTACCACCGATGTTTGCGGTCGGCCGCGCGGCACCCCGGATGGTCTGCGCCAACATATCTTGGAAAGTCACGCGGCTGCCTTTGTAGGCCGTAGTGTTGATGTTTGCCAGGTTGTTCCCGATAACGTTCATTCGGGTTTGCTGAGCTTTGATGCTGGCGACGCCAGCGAGCATGGCTTGTAACATATGATTTGTCGGCTCCTCAGTTGATCGCGGTCAAGCGATCGACGGGAGGGAGCGGACACCGGCTCGCCAAAAATCTTAAGTCTTGGTAAGCCTGGCCTCCCGAACGGTGGTTCGGGTCCTGCCTTTGGCGGTGTCGTTTCCCTACAATGATTGTCGGTCGTTCAGACGGTTTACACAATAACCGCGCTGTCAATATTCGTAAAGACGTTATCCTTTAACTGGGCCTTGTCAACCGCCGTGATGACCGTACGATTTTTGACACTGACCACGAGGGCCACGTCGTCCACCATCACGAGCGATTCCCGGCTACCTTTCTGGGCGGCGCGTTCTACGCCTCCCACCACGCGGTCCCACTGGGCCGAGTTCATTTCGATATTCCGGGATTGCAGCCGAGTTTGAGCGTGGCCGCTCACCTTAAGCCGATCGGCCAAGATGTCGCCAAAGGCCGGACCCTTGGCGTCGACGCCCCCGCCGGGGGCGGTAGGCGCGGGACGCGTCGGGGTCTGACTCCGCTGAATCAGGAGGTCGTTGATTTGGTTGTTGCGTACCGGATCCATGGCTTTCTCAACAATCGTTCGGGAAGCTATTTCGGGTCGATACCGCCGTCGGCAGCACCGCCTGTACTGAAGCTTTGCACATCCTGCAACCTAATTTTCACGTCCTTGCCGAGTTGATCCACGACGATCAACGAAATGCTCCCACCCTCGAACGTGACTTTCTTCACCTTGCCTTCCAACGAAACGGCGTTGCCGTTGGCGTCCTTGAGCGTCGGGTGGAGTGACACCACGTGCTTACCCACGAGATTCGCGGACGAGGCGTAGTTCAGCATCTGCTGGAGATCAGTCGTCCCCGTATCCACCGGAACGTTATAGGTTTGCTGGATATTCTCGGGTTTAATCTCCACCAAACCGCCGGTCTTCTCGCGCACCGAAAGGTAGCGAACGCCGTTCTTCATGACGACGCTCTCCACGATGCCCACGACCAGGCTTTCCTGCCCGTTCGTCGCCTCGGACATAGGACGCACGGCAATCACGCCCTTACCGATCATCGCATTCGCCGAGTTACCGTTCAACGAGTTCGTCATCTTCTCAAGACCCTGCACCGAACCTAGCTGCGCCATCTGCGCAAAAAAGTCTCGGTCGTTCATGGGCTCAAGCGGATTCTGATTGGCCAGCTGAGTCGTGAGCAACTTCAAGAAGTTCTCCATCGTCAGCTCGGACTTAGGCGCTTGCGGTCTCAGGCCGAAGTAATCCTTACCGTCTACCGGGGCAACATTATTCATGGTTCAAGTTCTCCATTAAAATACGAAGTCGACCCCTCGGGCCGACGAGGATCGGGTGAAGGGGCGGGTGGTCGCATCCACCGGCGCGGCCGTTCCCTGGGCTAAGTGCGCTAAGCGGGCGGCATCCTGCGGATTCGGCTGCGACTCGGGCGATCCCGACTGACCGTGCCCGCCCGCCAGCGTGCTGGCCGTAGCGCCGGTCGCGGTGACGTTCACCGAGCCCAGGTTTACGCCTCGCTGTTCAGCGTGCTGAATCAGCTGGCCCTTGTTGGCCTCAAGCGCCGCTCGTACCGGGTCGTGGCTCGCACTCATCTCCGCTTCCGTGCGGCCGCCCACCTGGCGCAGCGTGACCGTCACGATGCCCATATCTTCTGGGTGCAGCCGGATGGTCACATTGCCGCCGGGGCGGGCCTCGGCCATCGTTTCAATGCGGTCCATGATCTGGCGCATCAGCGGGGCCGGGTCCTGAATCTCCTTCGCCGGGGCGACAAACGCGGCCCGAGTCGGAGTCACGACCGCCGATGGTCCGGCTTCCGGAGTCTTCGATACTGCAACCCTAGTTCCGGACTCGACGCTCATGTCTTCGTCCGTATCGACCTGATCGATCAGTCCCAAGGTCGCCTGACTAGTATTTGGGTCCGGTACGTTAGCCATCACGGCGGCGGAACCCGTCCCAATCACACGAGCGTTAGACTCCGTGCCACTTACCCTCGGCGCATCCGATCCGATTGGAGGGGCCGTCTCTTTAGCCGTCGCTTGCTGCGGCCCTGACACGATGGCAGGGGTCGGTTTCGGCATCGGTTTCTCGCTCGCGCTACTGACCAAAGTAGGTACCGTCGAAGCGACCAGAGACTCCGGCACATCGCCGTCCGCATCCACGACCAAAGGCGGATTCATGGCGGACTTCACCACCAGGTTAGCTGCGACGGTTTGGGCCACCTCAGTCGCCTGCGGGATCACGACCGGTACCCCTGCCAGGAGCTTGAGCCCGGTCGTTGCGATCGGGACTGGGTTCGTCACCACGTCGAATTGGCTTGTCGAGAGGCCCACCGATCGGGATTCGATCTCCGCATAGACATCAAAGTCGGCCGGAGACGTTGGCGGGGCCACGACAACTGAGGCGACGAACGACGGTTTCAGGTCCGCCAATTGCGCCACGGACATCAGCACCGTATTCAGACTCAGTTTCGGCCCGGCGGCGGTGAGCTCCGGCGCGATGGGCAATTGGTTAGCCGATCGGCCATCGGCCAGGATCACGTTTTCCTGCGGAGCCTGGGTAACCGACGCGTCGGCGGGCTTTGTCAGGTTCGCGAACGTCAACGATGCGTCAGAGGTGGGAACCGTGAACAACGTTCCGATTTTGGCGGGTATTACCCCGCCGTTGTCCCACTTCGGTCCGTCCGTGGGCACGTTGCCCGTCACGAGGGTAGAAGCCCCAAACGGAGATTGGTCTACCAAAGGCGTTGACGGCGCGACGAGGACAATCGGCAGTCCGGTCATCAGCGGCGAAGTCACCGCTTCACTCAGGAGGATCAAGTTAGGTAGAAGGTCCGGCGAGGGGCCGTCCGCATTCGGCGGGGTCGGCAACGCTCCTTCTCCTTGGAAGCTCGTCGGCACCCTGTCGGGCGGCGAGCTGTCGGGGGGAGGCGGTGGGGGCGCGGCGTCACCGACGGCGGCCTCCAACACCTTAGAGAATCCTGGTGGAGGGTCGGGCCGGCGCACGGCGTGATTCCCACCGGTGGGAGCCGCGAACAGCATTTGGGCGATTTCCATGTTGATCTCCCCGCTTCATGCAACGGGGCCTCATGGGTATCTTCGGCACGCCCCCGCAGAACTGCAGGGTGCAGAATCACCCAAAACGTGGAATGGAATCGATTGCGAAAGCGGGTCCACCAGCCTTTGAAGGCACGGGGCCTACACGTACATCTGCTAAACTAGAGTGTCCATGCCGTTTCCGGCGCTCGCCCGACCCTATTCTGCGATTCTTTTTGACATCGACGGAACGTTAGCCGACAGTATCTCAATGATCGTGGCTGGCTTGGGCGACGCCATTGAGCATTTTTCGGGTCAACGGCCCCCCGACGCAACCCTTCGCACCCTCATCGGTCGCCCCTTAGCGGACCAGATGCAGATGCTGGGCATGCCTCCGGGAGACCGCGCGGCCATCGACGACCGAATTCGGTTTACGATGGGACGCTTTGACGCCCACCAATCGGAGTGTGCGCTCTTTGACCCGGCAGTTCAGGCTTGGCGACTTTTGGTTGATGGCGGAATGCCGACGGCCCTAGTCACCAGCAAGAATCGCGACGAACTCAACGGCTTTCTCGACGATTTTCCTGCCCTGAAACGCGCCACGACCCACGTGAGCTCGTCTGATACCGACCGCCCTAAACCCTTCGCCGATCCGGCGATCGAAGCCTGTCGCCGACTAAAAGTTGCGCCCGAAACGGCGCTCTTCATCGGGGACGCCGTCTTCGACATCCAGTGCGCCCACGCCGCGGGCATGCCTTGCCTCGCGGTGGCCTACGGGGCCTCCCCCGCCGACGACCTTCGGGACGCCGGTCCGGAGGGCCTTCTAGCACGCCCGGAGGATCTGCTGAACTGGGTCCGGCAACACCTGACCACGCTATGCGACGCAAGCCCAACGCTGATTTAACCGATTCGTCCCCCGCCGCCGCCCCGGAAACTTCGAACCAAGAAACCCCGGTCAAGGCCACCCCCAAGCCCCGTAGCCGCTCCACCAAAGCGGCCCCTAGCGCTGCCCTCGAACTGGCCCCCAAGGCCGCAGTAGTCAAGGCGGCTCCGGCCAAGCCAAGAGCCGTCAAGGCAAGTCCGGCCAAAACGGTCAGGGCCAAAGTGTCCGCTCTCGTGGCTAAAGCTCCGACCGATGCTCCCACGGAAACCGCGCCCAAGGCTGGACCCCGCCGCGCAACGCGTACTCCTAAAGCGATGCCCGCCGTCGAGATGCCCACGCCGGTCACGGCCGAGGCCCCCGCAACCGCCCCTCTAAAGGCCACCACGTTTGGCCGACGCTCCGCCACTTCGGCGAAAGCCGTACCGCCCGCCACGTCACCCGGGGCCTCTCCAACTGAAGCCCCCAAGCCAGCCCGTTCGCGATCGCGCCGGTCCTCCCGGTCCGACGCTCCGGCTCCGGATGCCTCCACCGAGGTGCTCTTCATCGAGCCTGACGACTTCGCCGAACTCAGCGACATTGTCCTGAAGGAGGACACCAACGGCCTGAGCGAGCCCGAGGCCATCTACATGGGCGAACCCAGTGGCGATGTGGTGCAGGACGACTTGCCCATGCCCCGATGGCGCGTCCGTCAGGAACGCAGTCCCAAATCTGGGCGGGGAGTTGGCCGACGAGAACCGCGCACGACCCCGGTCGTGGCCGCTCCCGAAGTAGCGCCGGACGAGAGCGAACCGGAAGAGGCGACCGACGGCCTAGCCCCGCGCCGATCCCGACGCCGCCGCCGCAAGGACCGGGTGGACATGGACATCACCGCCGCCGCCGCCCTCGGCACTTCCGAAGACGGGGACGACACGCCGACCGAAACGGCCGCCCCAACCGAGCGAACCGAGACGGAGACGAACCGTTCCGGACGAGGCCGAAGCCGTGGCGATCGCGAACGGACGGAGGGTCATCCGCGGGACCTTGTTGGCCGCAACCGCATTCCGCGCCCGACCCCCGAGGAAGAGGTACCGCAGGAAGTGCCCGGAGACGAAATCCCGGTGGCGATGTTCCGTCGCAGCCGAGTCAAGCCGCCGAAGCCGCCCGTAGTTGTCGCGCCGCGCCGCCAGCCGGTTCCAGTTCCCGCCGACGCCCCCCAAGTCGTCGACCGCAACGGGATTCCGACCCTCGTGCGCCAGGGCATCGTCTACCCGCCCCTCGCATTCTTTGGTAGCTCCAGCGACGAACGGCGATTGGAGACGGTGATGAAAGAAATCGCCCACGCCGCCACGCGGGGCGTCAAACTGTTCTCTCACTTTGTGGAGCTGGACGTTGACCCCAGCAAGGTGGACGACGCCGTCCGGTTTGCGGGCTTCTTGCTCAAACGCACTTTGGCCGTCGCCCCGGAGGCTCAGGTCATCTTCCGCGTGGTCTTTACGGCCCCCGAAGGCTGGGAGCGAAAGTTCCCGAACAGTCGCTACATCACCGAGGACGGTTCTTCAGCGGAACCGAGTTTCTGCGACGACACCTATTGGGAAGTCGCCGAGCGGTGCTTGCGGCAGTTCGTCGAGACGCTCCGACTCTTGGACGACCAGGTCCATATTCTGGGCGTGCACCTAGAGCGCGGCGAGTGGTTCTTCAGCGCCAACGCCGGCTATGACACCAGCGTGGCCGCCCACGAGAAATTCCGGGATTGGGTACGAACCCGATATCGCGATGACGTCGTGGCGCTGCGAGCCAGCTGGTTCGATGGCCAAGTGCAATTCGAGACGATCTCGGTGCCCGAGTACGGACGTCAGGCCGCCCCGGGCGAGGTCTTTGTTCGCACGGGACGAAAGGCCCGGCGCTGGGTGGACTACCACCTCTTCCTGTCGGACGCCGTTGTTGAGCGCATCAGCCAACTCGCGCACTCCGCCAAGGAGGCCAGCCAAGGCTACTTCCTGGTGGGAGCCAGCTACGGCTACAGCTTCGAGTGGGGACACCCGGCCAGCGGTCACCTTTCGTTAGGCAAATTACTCCGCGAACCGGCGCTGGATTTCATCGCCGGTCCGCCTAGTTACAAGAGCCGCGAACCCGGCGGTACGGCCCCCTTCCCCGGCCCGATCGACTCCATTGCCCTCAACGGCAAGCTCTACCTCAGCGAGGAAGAATACAAGACCCCGATTGGTGATCGCGCCGAGCCAGACGACTATAATCCGCCGATCCGAACCCCGCAAGCTTTGGAGAGCGTGCACTGGCGAGGCGTCGGCGCAGCGCTGGCTCACGGGGCGGGCGTGTGCTGGATGGACACCTGGGGCAACGGGTGGCTGGACATGCCCGGCATTTGGCAACGCGGCGAGGAGGTGCTCGACGCCTTTACCTTGCGGCAAGCGGCCCCGATGGGCGAGCCGGACGTGGCCGTGTTCATCGACGAGCGGTCCCTGGCCTACCTCGTGGACCAAGACGCATTCTCGCTGCTGGTGCAAAACGTGCGGGAAGCCATCCTGCGGAGTGGTCTCAGCGCCGGCTTCTACTTGCTCAGCGACCTAGCCCACCGCGAGCGGTTCCCCGAGAGCAAACTCTACGTGTTCATGAACGCGTGGGACATTCGCCCCGAGGTTCGCAGCGCCATCAAGACGCGCCTGCAGCGCGATCACAAGGTGCTGTTCTGGCTCTACGCGGCCGGCTTGTTTGAAGCTGGTCGGGATAGCCTGGAGCGAGTCCGCGAGGTCACGGGTATTGCGCTAAAGCCTCAGCCCTTTGCCAGCAAGCCCGGTACCACACTCCTCAATCGCCGTCACCCGCTAACCGAAGCCTTGCCGGAGAAGGTTCTGGCGGGCGGCGGGCGGCTGGAACCAAGCTACTTTGCCATCCCCGAGGACGGCGTGTTGCTGGGCGAGTACACCCAGACGGGGCTCCCCAGCTTTATCGTGCGCGACATCGTGCAAGAAGGCCACCCCGAGCTAAGTTGGCGCTCGGTTTTCTTGGGCGAACCGATCGTCACTCCGGCGCTGTTCCGCGCGCTCGGACAGATGGCCGGCGCTCACGTGTGGGGCTATCACGATGACGTGATCCATGTTCGACCACCTTTCCTCACAATCCACGCCGCCGGTGGAGGGAACCGAACGGTTGCCTTACCCGACAAGTGGTCCGCCTACGACCTCCGCACCTCGGAGTGGTCCGCCGTCGATACGACCCACGTCCGGTTCGCGACCACGGATGGCGCGACCAGTACGTTCCTAGTGGGACCGCAGGTGGAACTTGAGACCCTGATCGCCACGGACCCGAGCCAGGTGTTGCACATGGCCGAGTTGCCGCCTCGGCCCGAGAACACGCTCCACTTGGATAGCGTGCTTTTCGACGTCCCCATCATGAAGCTTGACGAGTGGATTGAGGAAGACAGCAATGCCGATGACGGTGACGACCTGCTGTTCCGCACCTCGGCACTTGATTTAGATGCCAAGCCCGAGCCGGAGGACGCCGTGGTCGAAACCTTTAACGAAGGGGGTCGTAGTGGGCGACGGCGACGACGTCGGCCGCGCAACGGACGCGGTTCCGAGGAAGTCGTGGACCGCCGAAGCGAAGGGGCCGATCGCTACGGGCCTTCCGATCCCGGCGACATCACGCTTAACGTGGTCTTCCGGAGGCGAGAGTAGTTGAGCGAGACCCCGGACTTCAAGTGCGGCACCGTGGCGTTACTCGGTCGACCCAACGTCGGCAAGAGCACGCTGGTGAACGCGCTAGTCGGCCATAAGGTCAGCATTGTGAGTGACAAAGCCCAGACCACCCGTCGCCGGGTGCTGGGCATCCTCACCGAGCCCGGCTACCAAATCGTGTTTATCGACACGCCCGGAATCCATGAGCCGCACACCACGCTGGGCCGAATCATGGTTCAGCAAGCGCGCGGCGTACTCAGTGACGCCGACGTCCTGCTGGCGGTGGTGGACGTTTCAAAACTCCCCACCCGAGAGGACGAAACCATTGCGCTCCTGTGCAAGCAGTACCTCTCGAATAATTCCGAAACCAAACTGCGCGTGTGCATGAACAAGATGGACCTGATGAAGGCTATCGATGTGAAGGAACACGTGGAAGCCTATTGGCAGCTGTTCGGCATCGAGCCTGACCAGGGCATTCTCACGTGTTTCACCAAACGACAAAACCTGGACTTACTCCAGGACTTAATCGTTGCGGCCCTGCCCGAGCAGCCGGCCCGGTTTGCAGAGGACGAGTTCACCGATCAGCCCATGCGCTTCATTGCGGCGGAATCCGTGCGCGAGAAGGTGCTGCAACTCACCCGGCAGGAGGTTCCGCATGCGGTGGGTACCGTCGTGGAGCAGTGGGAAGAGATGCCCGACTCCCAGATTCTGCACATCGCCGTGGCGATTGTGGTGGAGAAAGACGGCCAGAAAGGGATCCTGATCGGCAAGAAGGGTGAGATGCTGAAAAAAGTCGGCACAATGGCCCGTATCGAGCTGGAAGAGATGCTCGACACCAAGATCTACTTGGAGTTGAGGGTCAAGGTCCGGACCGATTGGCGCCAAAACCCCCGTATGCTCCGCGACCTTGAGTACGACCAAGACTAGGCTGTCTTGGTCGCCGGGGCTTCCGGTGGCTGGGTCACGATGGCCAGTCCATGCACGTTAATTGTCTAGGAACGTGCCGAGGACGAACGTGTGGTCGCTGGGCTTGACCAACAGCCTCGGCGCAACATCAATCGTGCACTCCTCCAAGCGCGCCAGCATGGGCGCCGTCCCGTATAACGTATCGATCCGCCATCCCAATCCCCGCTTCACCGCGTTCGGGAGAAAGAAATCCCAGTACGTGTAGTGCCCCGGACCTGGCGTGAGGTGCCGAAACAGGTCCGTCAAGCCTAACTCCAGAATGGAGGAAAGCCGCACGAACTCCTCTGGGTGGTGCCCCACTCCCCCGAGGTGTCGGGCCGGCTCGTACACGTCGTCCGGAGTGGGCGCAATGTTGATGTCGCCCATCCACACGATATTCGGGAACCTCGCCATCTCGGCGGCCAAGAACTCCCGGAAGCGCTCCAGCCACGCCAATTTATAGACCCACTTGTCCGTGCCCACTCGAGTGCCGTTGGGCACATACGTGTTGATCACGCGCACCTCGCTAAGCGTGGCCGCAATCACGCGCCGGTCGCACTCGCGCTCGGTAGGCTGGAACAATCCCAAGCCCCGCTGCACCTGCGTGAGGGGCTGGCGGGAGATCAGGGCGACGCCGTTATACGACTTCTGACCGAACGACTCCACGTGCCAGCCGTTCTCCTCAAAGGGTTCGCGCGGGAACTGCTCGTCCACGCACTTGATCTCTTGCAGGGAGAGCACGTCGGGTTCAAACTCGGCCAGCCAGTCCAGGATGATGTCCTGGCGCTGGCGGACCGAGTTGCAGTTGAACGTCGCGATCTTCATCGGGGCGAGGCTACCTTGGTAGCGGCGCCGTTAGACGGTAGGTTCCCGCCGAAACCGTGAACCGAGTCCCTTCGGGCACCGATTCGCCGATCAAGCCATCGCCCGTAGCGTGATCGTACGGCACCCGGACCTCAGCCTCGCTGTTCGGAGGCACCGTCACTTCCAGCGTAAAGCGATCATTGTCGATGCGCCACGCCGAACGCGCGAAGCCGTACGGCGTCTCGAGGCTGGCCGCCGCCTCCGTCAAGCCACCTCCCGGATTCGGAGCGATGTGAATGGACCGATAACCCGGCACTTGTGGGTCCAGGTCGAGTCCGGCAACCACCCCCACGAGCCAGTCCAGCACAGACCCGTAGGCGTAGTGGTTGAACGAGTTCATGCTCGGATCCTGGAATCCCTTCTCTGGGGTGTAGCCATCCCAGCGCTCCCAAATCGTAGTCGCCCCTTGTGTTACCGGGAACAGCCACGACGGGCACGTCTTCTGGTTGATCAGTTTGAACGCGGTTTCGAGATGCCCGCTCCCGGTCAACGCCCAGTTGATCAAAGGCGCACCGACAAAGCCCGTCGAGAGGTGATCACCACGCCGCGTGATGTCTTCTACAAGTCGTTGGGCGATCTTGGCCCGAAGCTCGGACGGGGCTAGATCCATCTGCAGGGCCAGCACGTAGGCGGTTTGAGTTCGGCCAACAACATCCCCGTCGGGGGTGATGAACGCCGATTGGAACTTGGCTTTCACCCGATCGGCCAGGGCCGTCCATCGTTGGGCGTCGTCCTCGTGACCCAATACGGTCGCTACCTGGGCTGCCAACCTCACCGAGAACGCAAAGAACGCCGTGCCGATCACATCCTTCGGAGTCTCGGCATTGATGTTCAGCCAGTCGCCAAAGCCTTCGAAAATTTCGGATCCCACCGCGCACCGGACATCATCCTTCGCGCTGCTTACTAAGTACGGAATCCAACGCGTGAGGGTCGGGTACGCCCGCTCCAACACGCGACGATCGCCGCTGGTGCGGTAGACCGTCCAGGGTACGATGACGGCCGCATCCTCCCAAGCCGGCCCGGCCGGGCCCCAGACAGACGCTCTACTGGGATCGGGCACGACAGGCGGAATCGATCCGCTGTCAAACTGAGCGTCCTCTACGTCGCGGGCCCACTTGTGGAAAAATCCCACGACGTCTCGGTTGAAGCACGCCGCGCGGATGAAAACTTGGGCATCGCCCGTCCATCCCAGGCGCTCATCGCGCTGCGGGCAGTCGGTGGGAATGTCAACAAAGTTGCCACGCTGCCCCCAATCCACGTTGCGCACAAACTGGTTGAGTAGCGGTTCGGAGCACTCGAACGCCCCGATTCGGGGGATGTCGCTGTGAACGACGACGCCGATGACGGTGTCCGCCGTTGGCGCTTCGCGCAAGTTCTGCACCTCGATGTAGCGGAAGCCATGGAACGTAAAGTGGGGCTCATAGACCTCTTCCCCGCCGCCCTTCAAGACGTACGTGTCGGTCGCCTTCGCCGCTCTCAACGGCGTCAAGTACAACCGCCCGTCGGCCTGCAGCACCTCGGAGTGATGCAGGATGATCTCGTCCCCGGCCTCCCCACTCACCCGGAGTCGGACCCAGCCCACCATGTTTTGCCCCAAATCGAATTGCCAGATCGGGTGCGCCGGATCGGAACCGACGTTGCGCGGCGGTACCACCGACCGTAGCTCCTGCTGACGACGCATGGGTCCGCCCAGCATCGAACTCAGCTCAATGTTGGGGTCGGGCAACGTAATCACTCGGGCCCAGTCCGCGTCGGCAAAGCCCGCCAATGGCCAACCCGGGTGCTCCTGCCGCGCATCATAAACCTCGCCCATCAGCATATCGCTGGCGATCACCGGGCCGGGGGTGGTGCGCCATTGTTCGTCCGAGACGATCGTCTCGGTCCGGCCGTCGGCGTAGGTGAGTTCCAGCTGCATCAGCAAAGCCGGACGCGCGCCGTAGCCCTGCCGTGGCAACGGACCCACGTAACCGCAATACCAACCATCGCCCAACATCACGCCCAGGACGTTCTCTCCGTCGACGAGTTGATCGGTCACATCGTCGACGGTGTACTGAACTCTCTTGCCGTAGTCCGTCCAGCCGGGCGTGAACACGGCATCAGAGATTCGCGCACCGTTCAGAGTTGACTCAAGCAGTCCTAGCGCCGAGCTAAATACGCGAGCTCGAACCGGCCGCTCGGTGAGGGTGAAGGTCCGCCGGAGCAGTGGGGCGGGAACGCTGACCGTCTTGGTGCCCGCTAGCGGAGCGGCGATCCACTTGGCCGTCCAGTCGGAACGGTGGTGCAACCCCATCGCAAAAGTAGTTGGCTCGCTCCATTCGCCCACCGTGCCCTCTTGATCCCACACGCGGACTCGCCAGGTCACTTGAGCCCGCGAGCCCAGCGCTGGCCCGGTCCAGGGCACCAGCACGCTCGTGCGACTCTCTACGCGGCCCGAGTCCCAGCTCACGTCTCCTTCGGCCACGATCTGATACGCGGTCTGGATGGCTCCCCGACGATCGTCGGTAAGTTTCCAACTAAGTCGTGGCGTCTCGGGTCCGAGTCCGAGCGGGCGCAAGAAGTGTTCGGTACGAAGATCACGCGGAGCGGAGGGCGTCGATGCCATGAGCGGAGATTACTAAATCCTCCCTGAAACTCGCTCGCCCCTCCGCGCCAATCGCATGAACTACTGAACCCGGAGCGACAGACCTTGCGAATCCGCCGTGGGCTGCCCATGGCCCACGAACAGGGTAAAGTTGCCAGCCTCAGCGAAGCGTTGCCCCTCTTCATCCACCACCGTAAAGGCCCGGGCGTCGACGGTGATCGTTACGGCCTTCGTTTCGCCGGGCGCTAGGGCCACCCGCGCAAAGCCGGCTAAAGCGTGGCGCGGCACCCGCACACTGGCCGATTCATTGCGCACGTAGACTTGCACCACCTCGTCGGCCGCCATCGCCCCCACGTTGGTCAAGGAGGCCAGCACGGTCACGGATTCTCCACGGGTAATCAGTTCGGCGCTCAAGGACGGCGTACCGACCTTGAAATGCGTGTAACTCAGGCCATAGCCAAAGGGATACTTCGCCGGAGTGGCGTCATACCGGTAAGTCCGCCGACTCATATCGTAGTCGCCGATGGGCGGCAAATCTGCGTTCAGGTGGGGGAAGGTGCAGGTCAGTCGTCCCCCGGGCGAGACCTTACCAAACAGAATATCCGCCACCGCGTTGCCACCCTCTTCCCCGGGGTACCACGTCATCAGCACGGCCCGAACGTGGGATAGGTCCTCGGGTAACACCACGGGTGTTCCGCCCGTTAGGACCACCACAATCGGCATCCCGAGCGTGTCCAAGTAGCGCAGGAACCGCTCCTGGGAACCCGGCAGGCCTAGAGTCCGCCGATCGGCTCCGCCGTCCTCCAACGCCGTATCGCCTTCTTCGCCTTCTAGCTTGGGGGTAACCCCAAGACAAGCAACGATGACGTCCGCGCCGATCGCTTCCCAACCCACCATGCCAAAGTTCTCGATGGCGGATCCGGTTACCACGCACCCGGCGGTGAATCCCACTCGGGTTCCCACTGAGACACTCGCCACGACGCCCTCCAAGAACGTGACCATCGGGCTAGCGAACCCGCTGTAGTTCCCCATCAACACGTCCAGAGTATCGGCATTCGGCCCGGTTACCAGCACGTGACCTAAATCGGGGGCCAGCGGCAAGATGCCGTCGTTCTCCAGGAGCACCACTGACTTCACCGCCGCTTCGTAAGCGAGCGCTCGGTGAGCGGCGCCATCTACCACGTCGATCGGGATCGCGCTGTACGGGACGACCTCGGCGGGGTCGAAATACCCCAGCCGAAACAGAGTTCGGTACAGCCGGGTTAACGCGCGGTCCAGATCGGTCTCCGTAAGTAAGCCTTGCTGAACCGCATCCACCAAGGCGTGGTAGGCGCATCCGCAGCACAGGTCGCACCCCGCTAGCACCGAGCCGGCGGCGGCCTCAGCGTCCGTCGCATACGTCTTGTGCGCCTTGACCATATTTTCGATGGCGCCGCAATCACTCACGACGTGCCCCTCGAAACCCCACCGGTCGCGCAAAACCGTTTGCAAGAGCCACGGGTCGGCGCAGGCGGGCACGCCGTTGAGTCGGTTATAGCTGCCCATCACCGACTCCACCCCGGCCTCGCGCACGGTGGCCTCGAACGCGGGGAGGAACGTGTCCTCCATATCCTGCGCGGAGACAATGGCATCGAAGGCGAACCGATCGACCTCGGGGCCGTTGTGGGCCGCGTAGTGCTTAGCGGTCGCGGCAATCTTGAGGTACCTGGGGTCGTCGCCCTGCAACGCCCGAATGAACGGGACCGCCAGGGCCGAGGTGAGGTACGGATCTTCGCCGTAGGTCTCTTGCGCGCGGCCCCAACGCGGATCCCGCATGATGTTGATGGTTGGGGTCCAAAACGTCAGCCCCATATTGATGCGCCGGTTGCCCTGACGCAAGGCTTGGTGGTGTTTAGCGCGGGCCTCATCGCTAATCGCGCTGCCGATCCGGCTCATCAAATCGGTATCCCAGGTGCTGGAGAGGCCGATGGCCTGAGGAAACACGCTGGCGCGACCGGCCCGACCGACTCCGTGCAGGCACTCGTTCCACCAGTTGTAGAACTCCAAGCCCAGACGGGGCACGGCCGCCGCGTCGTTAACCATCTGCGAGACCTTCTCGTCGAGCGTTAGCCGGCTTAACAGGTCATCAATCCGAGCCGCGATGGGGAGGTCGTGATTACGGAACGGGAATGATGTCGGGCTAGCCATTTCCATGGTTTACCCCCCTGGGTAAGGTTTGCGCCGACGAGGATCGCTAGACGAGGCCGATCGCGCGCAGTGCTTCTACGAGCTCGGGTCGATACTCATCCGGCAACGGAAGCCAGGGTCCACGGGGCGGGCCGAGATCTCCATCGAGGATGTGCACGGCCATCTTGAGGACCCGAGCGGGTTGATGTTCTCGCATCAATGCCGCCAACGGGGCTAGGCGTGGATCGGAAGGCGGGATGCCCGGAGCTAGCGCCGAGGTTGGCGTCACGACCGTCTGGCCCAAAACCCACGAATCGCGCCACGCAACATCGCGCACCGCCCCTGGGCCCGTGACCGGATCGGGCCACGAGATGAACGTCAGGTGGCGAAATCGTTCGTGCAACTCGGCGTTAATTCGTGATTCAGGGTCCACCACGGCGGCCGGTAATGCCCCGTAGGTGACCACGGTGCGAACGAACGAAAAGAGCTCATCATCCGTAACGGGCAAGCGCATGGGGGCCAGAATGATGCCCCGCGCCCCGTGCCGCGAAGCGTGCTGGGCTAGGTCGAGCGATGCCATCGTGCTAGATGCTTGCGCGTCCACCACCACTGGCACCGCATTTTGGGTTTCGCGCATCACAAGTTCCAGGAGCGTTTTTCGCTCGGAAAGTGATGCGAGCATCGCCTCACCGGTCCCGGTACCGATGACGAACCCCACCGCGCCGATTTCGCGCTGATGACGAATCCAGCGGATCAGCCGAACCTCACTCACCGCCGAAGTGTCGTCGGTCCAGGGCGTTGGGAGGGGCGAAAGCTGGCCCAGCGCGTCAATCATCGTTCTTACCCGTATCCATTTTTCCTACTCGCAACGTTGCGGCTTAACCCTTGATCGGCAGATATACGGTTTGTTCGGAGATCTCACTACCCATCTTCGCGGTAACGGTAATGGGAATCAGACCTGAAGCGCGCTGCGGAGCGATCAGTTCCAGGCCTACTCGGGCGGTACCGTACCGTGAGTAGATCGAAAATCCTTTGGCGTTGCCTTTCACCGCCGTCCATGAGGGCGGCACGGTGATCGTGATTTGGCCATCCACGCGGTACCGGCTGTTACTCTTAACGGAGATTTGTCCACGCACAATGCGACTCTCGGGGATAACGTTGAGGTCATTGGGCAACGCCACTGAAAGACTCACCAACGGGGCCACTTCGTAGCTACTGAATAGCTGAATCAACCCGCCATCGTCCGTGGTGACAAGGCCACGCAACACCCGCCAGCCCAGGCTGGCCCCGAGCGAGACCTCGCTAGAGTAGGTCACCGTCGCCCGCTTCTTGCGATCGAAAGCCGGGAAAGGCATCTCTACGGACTTGGTGAATGGGTTACCCAAGCCGTCCGTCCACAGGGCTAACCGCTGAAGCGGCACGTCGGTAGGATTCTTGAAGCTCAAACGCGTATCGACCCGGCGCCCGGGCATCACCTGGCGCACTTCGTAGCTTGGTTCCCAATCTAACCCTGCCGGCATGCCCTGGTTCCGCTCGAGTCGCAGCGAAACGAGCGACGTGGGTCGTGGGATGAAGGCGGCTTTGGGTTCGGCATTCGCCGGGATCAAGTCGGCGCGTACACCGATTGACTTACCCTCACGCACTGCAACCAGGTTAACGGGGAGGATGCGGGCCTCGAAAACCCACGCCGCCGGCGTCGGGCTGGCCGCATCGGCCATCAAACCGATTGCGGCCGGCGCACCGACGGGAGGCGTGGCGGACCACTCAAAACTACGCTGAATCGCCTCGGCAGTTCCCGAGATTGGTCCACCAGCCACGAGGGCACCGGCCTCCACAAGTTCGGCGGAGGTCCACAACGGACCGTCACGGCCCGTGCCGTCCAACCGGCTCGTGGTCACTCGGGGTTGTCCATTCACCAAGCTGACACGGACCTGGAGATTATCGTCGCCCACGAGCCACCCGTCGCCGTTCAGGTCAAAGCTCCACACCGAATCTTGGCCCATCGGCACCACCCCAGCGGCAAACAGAGCTCCGGGTTGCCATTGGAACGCCACGGGGGATTGACCGCCCGCCAGGCCAAGCGCGTCCCATTCCTGACGCTGGATGCGCCCGTCTAGCAACGGCGTCAGGGCGAGACGACTCGGCTCGGTCACACTGAACGGCCCCAGGAACGGGTCGGTCAATACCAGGGCGGGGCTCCCGGCCTCCGGCACGATCGGTAGGGGATCGCGCGGGGGTTGCACGCCCGTCACTTGCCCCGTAAGGGCCATCGCCCAACCCGCCGTCATCGCTAAGAGCGCAGTCATCTCAGTCTATGAGACGGATGGGCGGCCCCGAATGCTTCGGCAATGCCGAGCGAGACCCCGATGTCAGTCGGGATCTTCGAAGCCGAGGAGACCCTTTCGCGTTTCGTCCACCGAGGCCGAGTCGCGCGGCGCGGGGGTCGACGTTTGCCGCATGGGGCGGCTCCCAAATGAACCCGTTCGGGCTTTTTCGCGTACGCGCAGCCGTTCGGCCCGCTCTTCGGCACCTGGCGTAACCGGCCACAGGGTGCTATCGGCCCAGTAGCTCTTCAGGAATTCGGCCCAGACCTTGTTGTAAACATCGATCGTTTGGTCGGCCAGTACGGGCCAGGCAAAGTCAATGTCAAGGCGCTCCCGGGCCGCCATTCGCAGGTTCTCGGCCCGCTCGGGATTCTCCAACACCCGCAAAACCGCCCACGCGAGACTCTCGGCACTTCCGGCGTAGGCCAGCGTGCCGGTCTCATCGTGCTTCACCACTTCCGGCAAGCCCCCCGCATCGCTAGCCACAACGGGTGCGCCGGCGGCCATGCCCTCTAGGGCAACGATGCCGAACGGCTCGTACAGGCTGGGGAACACCGCAACGTCCGCGCAACGGTAGAGCATGTGCAGCGACCGATTGGCCATGAATCCGGTGAAAAGCACCTTCTCTTGGAGGCCGTACCACCGCACGAACTGCTCGAACTTGTCGCGATTGCCACCCCCGACAATCACAAACTTGGTGGTGGGTTGTTGGGCAAGGACCGCACTGGCCGCGTTCAGCAGCACGTGTATCCCTTTCTCGCGGACAAATCGCCCGACGTACATGACGATTTTTTCGGACGGCAACGCTAGTCGCTTACGCCAACTCGCTCTCTCCTCGGCCGACCAATCGAACTCGAACTTTGACGCGTCGACGCCATTGTAGATGATGTCCACTTTATCGGCGGGGGCGTCAAATTGGCGCTGAACCTCGCTTTTCATGAAGTCAGAGCACACGATAATGCGCCAGGCCTCATAGGTGAGCCAGTACTCCTGTTCGTGGATGTACTTCTGAAGATCCGTGTTCAGCCCCTGGTTCCGCCCCATCTCCGTGGCGTGCACCGTAGCCACCATGGGTAACTGATACTCGTACTTCAGCTCGCGGGCCGCGTCTAGACTTAGCCAATCGTGCGCGTGAAAAATTGTCGGTTGCCCGCCGTCGCGCCAATCCTCAAGGAGTTGACGCACCCGAAGATCAGTGGCCTTATTCAGCAACTGAATCTCGTGGACGAAGTTATCCGGCTCACTGTCCAAATGCACCCGGTGCACGTTCACGCCGACGTCGTCGACTTGCTCGTCGGGGGCATTGGGGGTGGCTTTGGTGACCACGTGAACTTCCACGCCCGACTGCACCAGCTCGCGGCTGAGGTCGTGCACGTGAGGGCTGATGCCACCCACGATTCGCGGGGGGTACTCCCACGAGAGCATCACCACGCGTAAACCCTTGACGGGCATGACGCGATCCTTCGCCGGAACGGCGGTTTTTAGCACCCGCTCGGCGTCCGGTAAGGCTGTGGCGATGGGCAACGCCTTCTCGCCGGGCGCATTGCTCAGGTCCGCGGACATTCCGGCGACCTTCGGGTCACCGGCGGCCGATGGCTTAATCGGCTTCGGCTCGGACACCCTTACTTCTTCGCCCCGTCAGCCGTATCATCGTCGTCGCTCGAACCGAAGCCCTTGCGCCCTTCTTCCAGACCCTTTTGAAGTTCACCGACACCCTTGCCTACACCGCGCATCAGTTGGGGAATCTTGGCCCCGCCAAAGAGAATCAGGATGAGTACCACGATGGCGATAACTTCATATTGCCCGAGAGCGACGGAGTTCAGGAGAAATTTCATGGGTTAGCCACAGGCCGAGGTTCAGCGTTCTTGCCAACAGTATGGACGAATCGTATGCCTTCGGTTGCGTAGGGCCGCTCAAATCCAGTCATCGCGCCCCTTCGCGCAAGGTGTCTACCAGCGCTACGATATTCTCCCAGGGGACATCGGGCTCCAGCACATGGGTCGGCGCGACGATAAGCCGGTATCCATACCGACGATGATCCGCGATCAATTGTTTCGTTACCTGGCGAACTTGGGCTTCCGTGCCGAACGGCATGGTGGTTTGGGTGCCGATCATGCCAAAAAACGCCAGGTCCTGCCCGTACTGGCGGGCGAGGTCCGCGTAGTTCATGCATTCCGGTTGAACCGGATTCAAAATGTTTACGCCGATTTCGATGAGGTCCGGTATGATCGGCCGGATATCGCCATCCGAGTGGTAGCGAATCCACCGCACTCCGGTTGACCGGGCCGCCTCGACAACCTGCGCGAGGCGCGGCTTCAACACGCTCCGCCACTGCTCAGGCGACATCATCATGCCGCGCTGTGTCCCAACATCATCGCCTAAGCAGACGAGATCCGCCCCGGCCATGCCCGACGCCCGGGCGGCCGCAATCGATCGGTGCATCATGCGATCCAGCAGTCCCTCGGCGGGGCCTTCGCCCATGGCGAGGTCCATGAAGAGGTCCTCCATCCCACGCAGATACCAGGCCAACTCAAACACGGTGCATTCGAGTCCTACCGCCGCAACTTTGCCCTCCGCCTTTGCCTGCGCTATTGACGCCATCATCCCGGCAGCTAGGTCGGCTTCGCAGTATGACGGCCAAGGAAGGGCATCCACTTCGGCCGTGGTCCAGTCCCCCGCCAAGGGGTGGGCCATCTCCATCAGGTGCCAAGCATCACCTAGGCTAGCCCGGTCGGGTCGTAAGTGAACCAAGCCGAGACCGTCGATACTCGCCGATTCTGGATAGTTCAGGCCCCGCTGGGCGTAAACCTCGCGCCAACGTGCCGGATCCCCTGGAAACGGGGCCGAGAGCCACTTAAAGTCGGCCCCGAAGGCGTCGTTCAGGCTCTTCGTACCCAACCGGCGCTCGCACTCGGCCTCGATCGGCGGAGTTGCGGGCAGGTCAAACGGAAGGCGATCAACTGTGTTCCCCTCCAAGAGGGCAAAAACACGCTCGCGACTGATCATTCCTGCGCAGTTCGCCGTCATGATCCGGAATTCCTTCCCCTACAGGGTGGCGTTCAATTCTTGCAGGGCATGTTCCAGACCTTCAGCCGTGCTCTGAACATCCGAGAGACGGGTCCGGAGGGAATCAAGGTCAGTCGAAACGATCGTGGGCTTCCGACGCCCACGCTCCAGAGACTCGGCAAACGCAGACAGGCTTTGGTAGATCATTGAGAGTTGGGCTTCGCCCCGCTCGCGATACGGTGCCCGAGCTAGAGCGGCTTGGCGTCGGCCTTCAACCAAGCGAAGGCTATCGGCGTAAGCCTGCCGCGTGATTGGGTCGCTGGTTCGGTCCATTCGCTCGCGGAGATCGCCCTCCTGCGCGGCGAGATCCATTTCTTCGGCCTGAGCGAAGGGGCTACTCACATTCTCCAGGTCAAGTTCAAGACGGAACGCTTGGTTCATGCACCGATTCAACTCGTGCAACGTTTCCCTGCGGTCAGCCTCAGCCAGCGAGGGATGGTCGATCAACGCGATGAGCGCCCGGACGTACGGCTGCATCACCGGCTTCAGACTGAGCGTATGTAAGAGCGCTACCAGCTCGTCGCGCACTACGGTCCGGCGGTTGGCCTGAACGGCCCGAATGGAATACCAGGAGGCTCCCACCACGGCCAGACCAAACGAGGCAATCGCTGCTGGGTGACCGTCATTGACAATTACCAACGCAAAGGTAAGGGCAAAAACGCCAACAATCGCGGCGAACCCCCGCCAAAATCCTGGCCCGTAGATCTTCCACCAGACCCGTTGATGATGCGTGAAACTCTCTCGTTGCTTGAGATCAGTGGAGGCCCAACTTAAATTTATCCCCGCTTCGTACTCATCCAGCACGCTCCAAAGAGCGGGGTGAAGATCGTCTTGTCGCAGTCGAGCAGGTTGCATCGTTGATCGCTCCTATCTGTCTACAACCTACTCCGAAAGGCGGGGGGAATTTCCCCCGCCCCCTAAAAACAGGACCCTCGGCCCGTCTTCCTATTCTCCCGGTCACGCGCGATTTACTTCAGGAGCTTGCGAATTTCAGCGGTAAGTTCATTACCTAGGTTGGGACCGTAGCCATCGGCGCGGAAGCGTACGACGCCCTTCTGGTCCACCAAGATAAACGCGGGAACGCCCCGAATGCCCCACGACTCCACCAGCTTATCATTTTCAGTGGTGAACGTGTAGGTGTAGTTGTGCTCTTTGGCGTACTCAGCGGCGGCTCCCTTGGCGTTCGTACGCTCCCACGTGTTCGCGCCAATGACCATTAAGCCTTTCTTTCCAAATTGCGTGTGGAGGTCCTGCATCACCGGGCTCGATTGCTTACAGGGTCCGCACCAGGTGGCCCAGAAATCGAGCAGGACAACTTTGCCGCGCAGATTCTGCGAGGTGAGGGTCTTGCCGGCGGACGTCTTCATGAGGAACGCGGGAATATTCTTACCAACTTCCGGCGCTTGCGCCAGCGCGTTAGCCGAGATTGTTAAGGCGAGGATGGCCGCCATTGCGGTCCGGGAGGGGTTGAGGTGCATCATCTTCACTCTACTATTGGACGCAACGTCCTGACCTTTATAACGATACACTTCCTTAATGTCGTTCCCGAACCGGGGCAAAAAGGTCGTAAAATGGCGGGATGCATCGGAAAGCTTGGGGCGCGGCTTCGGCTGTGGTGGCCCTGTTCACCATTCCGATGATCAGGCTACGCTCGGCATCGCCGGGACTCCTCACCGATTCCGACACCGTCGCCCTGCTGCATGCCATTCGTGAACGTGACAACCCTTGGAGCTGGTTCGTGGGCGACTGGCCGTTGTTCAACCACTTCTACCGGCCCCTAAGCACCCTCACGTTTGAGGTGGACAATTCTATTTGGGGCTCGAATCCGGCGGGCTACGGCCTCACCAACCTCCTGATCGCCCTCGCGGCCATCGTGTCGCTCTTCTGGCTACTCCGCGAAGTCACCGATTCACCCGCCCTCACCTCGATCGGCACCATCCTATTTGCGCTGTGGCACACCGGCTTGGCTCACGAGGTGGCCGGTATCGCCGGAACGTGGGCGCCGGGGGTCGTTTGGGTGGGCACTTTGTTAGCCCAACCCCCTGGTCCGTGGCCTCAACGTCTGGGGCGCGCGGTCGCTCTCGCCACCTTCACTGCGCTCCTCGGCCACGAAATCGGCGGGATGCAGCCGCTCGCGGGTCGAATCATTACTTGGTTGCCCGGCCGAACGGCGTCGGTCATGACGGTCTTCGCGCTCGTCGCGATGGCAGCCTATGCGCGAGGCGGCCGACGCCGTCTTGAGGCTGGCCCACACGTCTGGCCCTGGAATGCGCTGTGCCTGCTAGCGGTCGCTTTGGCCCTAGGAAGCTATGAACAAGCCGTGATGTTGCCCGGCCTGCTGGTGGGCCTTGCCGTTTGCGACCGAATTCGCCAACGTCCCGTACGATGGGCGGTTCCGGCCTTGGCGTGGGGCTTACTCTTCGGCTACTTAGCGTTGCGTCACGCGGTCGTGCCCTCTACCGTGAGTGGCTATCAAGCCCAGCAGTTCCGCGACGGCCCCGGCGTGTTCCTCTCTGCCATGGAGTACGCCTTCCCCGCCGCCAGTTTCTTTCCCGTCATGTGGAGCTTCCGCGATATGGGCGGAACCATCCTCTTCACGGATATCCCCCTGCAATTCACGCTAACCCTCGCCGGTTGGATCCTTCTGGCGGTGCGGGGGTGGCGGACCGACGCAGGTCGCTTGGCTCTGACCGGCTGGGCTTTATCCACGCTGGCGTTCTTGCCGATGGCCTGGATGCAACCGTTCGAGCACTACCATTACTGGCCGATGGCGCTCCGCACGTGGTTCGTTCTCGGCGTGGGTGGGGTCCTTTTCGATACCGTCCGGGCTTGGTGGATGCCGGACCCTAACGTAACTGACCGCCCAACGCCTCAATCGCCTTAACCACGCGATCGCGTACCTGGTTCGCGTCGTCGTCGGTCAAGTTTGAGCCCATTCGCCGCAATTGAAGCGCCAACCCGAGACTGTGCTTGCCCTCGGGGATTCCCTTGCCCTCATACACATCGAACAGCCAATACCGCTCCAAATCGTTGCCTGCGGCGTCGCTCACGGCGCTCTCCAGGTTGACAAACGGAATTGAGCGGTCGATCACGAACGCCAGGTCTCGGCGCACGGCCGGGTTCCGGCTGAACTGGCGTAACTGCGGATCAAGCGGGGGCTGGGCGGCAAACACCAACAGGTCCAACTCGGCCATATAGGTCTCCTCCGGCAGGTCTAGTACGTTTGCCTTGTCGGGGTGAATCTGCCCGACCGTGCCGATCCACAATCGCCCGCCGTCCGTCAGTACCCCGGCCTGACGAGTGGGGTGGAACCGGGGATCTGGGTCACGCGGATGGTCAAAAACAACATGGATGCCGATCGCCGTAGCGATGGCCTCGACCACCCCCTTGGCGCTGTAGAAGTCGGCTTTGGCCGCGGTGCCGCCCGACCAATGCGCCGGGAACAGTTCGCCCGTCGACAGAAAGGAGACTTCCGGGCTTTCGTCGGTCTGGTATTCGCCCTGAAGGAACACGCGGCCGGTTTCGAACAAGTGCAGGTTACGAGCGCCGTTCCGGCGCGCCGAATCGGCCAGTCCGGGCAATAAGCTATCCCGCAAGTAGGCGATCTCCGGCGAGTGTGGGTTGCGAACGCGCACGCGCCAGTCCTCGTGAAAGTCTAGCGGGTGCCGGTCGCGCAGGCTGTGATTGATCACCTGGTCGAATCCCGCGCGCAGAAGCGCTTCGCGGGCGTGATCGGTGATTGCCGGGACGCCACGAATGCCGCCGATCGGCGTGGTGCCCTGCGGCAGGCACTCCCCGATGCGCTCGTACCCGTGAACCCGCCCAACCTCCTCGATCAGGTCGATCTCGCGGGTGATATCCATGCGCCACGAGGGAACTTGGACTTGGAAGGGTTGCCCCGTGCCTTCCACGCCAAAGCCAAGCCGCTCGAGGTCGGTGCGAACCTCGTCCAAGGTGACCGAGATGCCCATCGTGGGGCCGACGCGGTCCGCGCGCAGGGCAACCACGGGCATCGTCATCGGGCCAGGCCAGCTGTCCGTCACGCCTGGCACCAGCGCCGCTTCGTCACCGGTGGCGACAACGTAAAGCTCAACGAAGCGATTAAGTGCCGCCACGACGCCCGACGGATCAACGCTCCGCTCGAACCGGTAGCTGGATTCGGTGTTGAAGTTGAGCTCGCGGCGAGTCTTGCGAATGACGGTGTTGACGAAGTGAGCGCTTTCCAACAGCACTTGGGTCGTGGATGCCGAGACTTCTGAGGTCGCGCCGCCCATGACTCCCGCCAGGGCAACGGGGCGAACGGCATCGGCGATCACGAGGTCATGCGGTCGCAACTCCCGCTCTTCGCCGTTCAGGGTCACGAGTCGCTCGCCCGCCTGAGCCTGGCGCACCACGATGCGGTGCCCCTCCAACTGGTCGCGATCAAAGGCGTGAAGTGGTTGGCCCAGCTCCAGCATCACGTAGTTCGCGAGATCCACCAACAGACTAATCGGGCGCATCCCGGCGGCGTTGAGTCGTTGGGCGAGCCACTTAGGCGAGGCCCCGTTAGTGACGTTTTTAAGAAGTTTGGCGGCGTATCGGGTGCAACCCGCAGACTCTACCGTCACAAGCCCCGGGGTAGGCCCGGCGTTGTCGTCGGACCGAGGGAATCGGGCCTCCGCGCGGCGGTAAAGCTCCGTGGGCTGACTCGCCGAATCCTTCGCCAGCACTTCGCGCGCCAGCCCCAGGGCGGAGAGTCCATCGCCCCGATTCGCCATGACTTTCACGTCAAGAACGGGCAGACCCTCCACATCTTCCAGACCTTCGAGTTCGAAACCCGCCATGGTCAGCAGGTCACCGATCTCGCTGAGGGAGAGTGTCGTGGTGACGTAATCAAGCAACATCGCGTACGGAAGCTTCATGGCGCACCGGGATGCTACCCATCCGCGCCGCTAGTTGTGACACCACTTGGTATCCTGAGGGCATGACGATGGACCCCGCGCTGTTCCATGAGAACGAGCGCACGGCACCAACCCAATCCGATCGCCGCCTGCTTTCGATTGGGGATCTGCCGCTTGAATGTGGTGGCCGACTTGATCAGGCCACGGTCGCCTACGAAACCTGGGGGCAGCTGAATGAAGCGCGTGACAACGCTGTATTGGTTTGCCACGCCCTCAGTGGTGACAGCCACTGCGTGGGGTGGTGGGAGCGCATCGTCGGCCCCGGGCGCGCGATCGACACGGATCGCTATTTTGTGATTGGTCAGAACGCCATCGGTGGTTGCCAGGGATCGACGGGTCCCTCGTCACCCCATCCCGAGGACGGGCTTCCCTATGGATCAAGGTTTCCCACAATAACCATCCGCGACATGGTGGACGCCCAAGCTCGGCTACTTGACCACTTAGGTGTGCCGCGATTGCGAATGGTTGCCGGGGGCAGTATGGGGGGCATGCAGGCGCTGGAATGGACCGTACGGTATCCGGATCGGGTGGCACGGGCGTGGTTAACCGCTAGCGCGGCGGCGCACGGAGCCATGCAAATTGGGTTTAACGAGATCGCGCGCCAGGCCATCATACGCGACCCAAAATGGCGTAATGGCGACTACCCGCTGGATGACCCGCCCCGAGAGGGTCTTACTGTGGCGCGGATGCTTGGGCACATGGGTTATCTTAGCGAGGCCGCGTTCGAGTTCAAGTTTGGGCGCCGTGTGCGTTCGGTTACCCACCACAACCCGCAATTCGAGGTTGAGAGCTACTTGAATTATCAAGGGGAACGTTTCACCGGGCGGTTTGACGCCAATTCGCTGATCGCCCTCACCCGCGCGATCGATGCCTATACTTGCACCTCACTGGCGGGCAGCCAAGCCAGCTACCTCGTAACGAGTTTCGCGAGCGACTGGCTGTACCCCTCTCACCAAAGCGACGCAATCGCCCGCCTATGCGTTGCGGCCAGCCGGCCCGTTCATCACGCAGTTTCAGAACACTCAGGAGGACACGATGCGTTTCTTCTTGATGCCGAATTCCAGAGCCGATTGGTCGCAGAATTCCTTATCTCCCTATAGCATATGTCATCGAATCCGCAAGTATAAACAGGCTGATTGTAGCGGCAGAAAGGTTATTTCGGGTAAAAAATTGTTAGCAGGGCATGCAATAGTGTCCCAGTCAAGCGAGCAGGCCCCTATGGCCCAAAAGACAATTCTACTGATCGAGGATAACGCAACCGACGAGCAACTCACCCGTCGTGCATTCCGCAAAAACAACGTCATGAATGAGGTCGTTGTGGCGTGCGATGGCGTCGATGCCGTCGATTACCTGAACGGCACGGGGGCATACGAGCAGCGCAACACCTCGGAGGTGCCGTCTCTCATCGTCCTTGACCTAAATCTTCCGCGAATGGACGGGCTGGACGTGCTGACGCACATCCGCTCGGTCGATACCCTTCGCCATGTCCCCGTGGTGGTGATGACGTCAGCCGCCGGTGATGAAGTGGTCCACCAGGCGTATGATCGAGGGGCGAATTCATTCGTTCGCAAACCCGTCGACGCCACCGAGTTCAGTGACGTCGTGACCGATATCGCGGTTTATTGGTTACTGCTTAACGAGTCGGGCATCGCCTCGATGGCCGACTAGTCCACGTGGGAATCGCGGAATCCCTTCGGTACGGGGTTGCATTCTCCGGTCCCGTATGACATACTTTCTCCTTGGCACTCATGGGGGTGTAGCTCAGTGGTTAGAGCGCCGGCCTGTCACGCCGGAGGTCGTGGGTTCAAGTCCCATCATCCTCGCCATCACCTGCCGCGGTAGCTCAGTTGGTAGAGCAAAGCACTGAAAATGCTTGGGTCGCCGGTTCGAGTCCGGCTTGCGGCACCAGCTTTCGTTACGGCGCCCGTTGGTTAACTACCAGCGGGCTCCGTTGTTTACGATTGCCCCTCGGACGCTGGCCGAAGCATCCCGACCGCCTCAACCGTCCTTAAGGACAGAACTATGACGCGATTCGCTTCGGTCTGCCTGCTTCTGCTACTCGCTGGGGCGCTCGCGCTCCCCGCTACGGCCGCGTTTCTCGCCGGTCAAGCTTCCGACCCGATCCGGCCCACCGAAAGATTGAGAATGGTCTGCGAGGAAGAGGCCTCGCTAAACCGTGACTATACAGTGACGCGCGACGGGCTGATCCTGATTAGCTTCATCGGCGCGATCCCCGTCGCCGGCCTCACCCCCGTTGACGCCGCAAATCGGGTGAGTGAAGAACTCGTCAAGCAGCGCATCCTGGCCCGCGCCACCGTCCGCATCACTCGCGTCGCCGCCGAGAATGCCCCGGTTCGGTTCCGCGGCGCGGTACGCACCGCCGGCGAAATCTCTTGGCGCGATGGACTGCGCCTCAGCGACCTCGTGAAAGTCTGTGATCCAACGGTCAACGCCGACACCGAGCGAATCGAAATCACATCGGCGGATGGAGGCAAGCTGGTGACCGCCCTCAGTGCCAATTCACCGCTCCGGCCCGGCGACCTCGTACACTTTCCGCCGTACACGGGACCGAGAGAACTCTACGTGCTGGGCGGGGTTGTTCGCCCCGGCTCGATGGCTTGGACCGCGGGACTCACGCTGGGACAAGCCCTTACGGCCGTCGGCGGGATTGGGGCGGCTGGCGACCCGAACCGCATTCGACTGGATCGAACCAGCCGCGAACCCCTGCGCCTGGCCATCCCCGAGGACGCGGCCTACCCGTTGCGGCCGCTCGATCGGATCGTCGTAGAGATGCGCCCTACGCCGGTATCTATTAACCTAATTGGCGATATCCGCCGTCCCGGGAGCTATCCTCTGAAGCCCGGTAGCACGCTGTTGCGGGCCATCGCCGACGCGGGTGGCATCCCCGAAGGCCGACGCGCTACTGTCGCCGTGATCTACCGATTGGGCACCAAGAACAACCGTCCGATCATCGTTGACCTAGATCGAGTGCGACGGGGTTTGCAGGGCGACGTGGCCCTGTTAGCGGGCGACCGTGTCCTCATTACCGACCGCGTACCGAAGTTGGCGGGATCGGGTAGGGTTGCCCTGCGATGACGCGATGGGACCGCACGAAGGGACGCCCCGAACCGATTCGGGCCCTGAACCGGATCGAAGAACGGGAAAACGGCGAGCCGCTGGTGCGTCTCGCAGACGTAGCCCCCTCAGTTCGCGTGCCTCACGCCCGAACCATTCCCTGGTGCCGCGAAACGGTGGCCCGCATGGCCGAGGAAGCCGCGCGCCAACTCCCGTCGGGGATCTACTTGGCCGTTACCGACGCATTCCGGCCGATCTACCGGCAACAACGCATCTACCAGTGGCTTACTGAGTGTGCCGAAGAAGCCTGGCCTGGTATCCCCTACGCGGCCAAGCGGCGGCGGGTGAACCGCTTCGTGGCCCCGTACGATCAGAAAGCGCCCCCGGGACATTGCACTGGCGCGGCCATCGACGTCGTGCTGGTGAACGACCAAGGCGAGGAACTTGACGTTGCCTCCCCTTACTCGCGGTTCGTCAGTAGCCCAACCTATACATTAGGTCTGACTCCGGAAGCCGATCGCAACCGGACTCTGCTCGTCGAGACTCTTTTAGGCGTTGGCTTCAGTAACTGCCGGGACGAGTGGTGGCATTACAGCTACGGCGACGCGGGTTGGGCCGTGCGCCTAGGTTTCGAGATGTGCTGCTACGGCCTCATCGAGCTTCCAGAAGCGGAGTACCGCGAGCAACAGCGCCTGTGGGATGAGGCGTTTACTGATCGACACAATCCGTTCTTAGAAGGCCTCCCCGCCCCGTCGGGGCCATCGGACCCCGGTGATGATACGGATTAACCGCCCTCGCTTTGGCCCTGGTTAAGCCGTGATCGGCTGGATCAGGGGTTCGATGGCGAGGAATGCTTCCACGACTTTGGGGTCAAATTGCGATCCGGAGCAACGCTTGATCTCTTCTTTCGCCGCGACACGGCCACCGCTGGGTCGCCAACCGGTCCCGTTCGCCAAAAAGTCGAACGTTTCGGCAACACCAATAATCCGGGCCTCGAGCGGGATCCCCTCACCGCGCAGGCCGTCGGGGTAGCCCGCGCCGTCCCAACGCTCGTGGTGACTCCGAATCGCCGGGAGGCAGTTGACCAACCAAGGGAGCATCTCAAGCACCGCGTAAGCGGCGTGCGCGTGACGACGCATCTCCTCAATCTCGGCATCTTCCAGCTGACCCAGCTTTGAAAGCAAGCGGGCATCGATCGCGACTTTGCCTACATCGTGCAACGTCGCCGACCACCGAAGGTGGAGTAACTGGTCTTCATCCAAACCCAGACAATCGCCGATGGCAACAGCATAGACGGCGACCCGTTCGGCGTGATCCCCTTCTCCGGGGACGTGCAAATCCAGCGCTCGGACGAGGGCGCGTACGGTTGCGTTACGTTCTTGGCCAAGTAAGTTGTCCATAGTAACTTCTAGTCTATCCGAGAGACCCGTTAATCTACGTGGAGAAGTGAACTGAACGGAGGCGAGACTTCGTGGGCACTTCGCCATCGTTGAACCCAAAGGGCTGTGTAGAATAGCGTTGATGAGCATGCCGCCCCCGATTCCCGGATCGCCCTTGCCACGTCAGGGTAACTCCACCCTCAAGATCCTCGCCGTGGTCCTGATCTTCGTTGGCGTGCCCTGCATCCTCGGTGGTTTCTTCCTCACCACCATGTTCAAGCAAGGCGTCAAAACCCTTGGCTCGAACATCGTGCCGATGGTTTCTTGCGCCTACAGCTACGAGCAAGCCCGCGACGCCCTCTTGCAATACGCCCGCGACCATGACGGCAAGCTCCCGCCGGCCGAAACGTGGGAAGACGCGGTTCGTCCCTACTTCAGCAAACTCGTAAAGGATCTCCCGCCCGGTGGCAAGGTGCTGGACCAGGAGTTCCGCATCAAGCCCTTCCCGACAGAGGGAGTTTGGGGCTGCGAGGTGGACGGAAAAGTTACCACTGGCATCGCCTTCAACCAGGAACTCGGCGGACTGGCCCTCACCGCGATCAAGAATCCGGGCCAGACGATACTCCTCTACGAAGTTGCGAAGCCCGGGCGGAACCTCAACGCGAAGTATTCGCCCGCGCCTAAGTCCGAGTCGCCTAAAATGTTCGGGCAGCCACGCGCGTGGATCACGCTACACGTTGAGGGTGAAGGGCCCTATAGTAGTCAGGAGTACTCGAGCAAGTCGCCGATGTTCCCGAACGTGCCGAAATCTCCGGACGTTCCGCAAGTTCCCCCCGAGCCGGTCCCTACGAGCGAAAAGAGCCCCGATTCCGGCACTCTCTAGGGGGTCTTTCCCCGTAATTCCCGCCGGAAATTGGGTTGAACCGGGTATCCTAGAGGCACGAGGGAACGCGCTCAAACCGAGTGCGTTCTTTCCTGCATCGGGACTTCAACGTGGCGGATTTTGACTCTCGGATCTCTTCCATCGACGTTCATGACGAGCTGAGTCGCAGCTATGTGAACTACGCGATGTCCGTCATCATCTCGCGCGCCCTTCCGGACGTGCGAGACGGACTTAAGCCGGTTCAGCGGCGCATCCTTTATGCGATGCGTCAGCTGAGTCTCGGACCAGATAGCGGGCACGTCAAGTGCGCCAAAATCTGCGGCGACACCTCGGGCGACTACCACCCGCACGGTGAAGCGGTCATCTACCCGACCCTCGTGCGCATGGCGCAACCTTGGTCCCTGCGCTACCCGTTGATCGACGGCCAAGGCAACTTTGGCAACATTGACGGCGATAGCCCCGCCGCCATGCGATACACCGAAGCGCGATTGACCGCTTTGGCGGTGGAGATCATGGAAGACCTCGACCGCGAGACGGTCGACTGGATGGATAACTACAGCCAGACCAAGAAAGAGCCGCAGGTTCTTCCCGGCAAGTTCCCTAACCTCCTCTGCAATGGTTCGCAGGGCATTGCGGTCGGGATGGCTACCAATCTTCCCCCCCACAACCTCACCGAACTGAGCAACGCCCTGTTGCACCGCGTGGACCATCCGGAGTGCTCACTTGACGAGATCATGGAGCATATGCCCGGGCCTGACTTCCCCACCTACGGGATCATCATGGGCACTCGCGGCATCCGCAGCGCCTACGAAACGGGTCGCGGCTCCATCATCATGCAAGCCAAGACGATGATCGAGCAGGGCGAGCAAGGCAAGTCTCTCATCGTCGTCACCGAGATTCCCTACCAGGTCAACAAAGAGAACCTGGTCAAGAACATCGCGGGCCTAATCAAGGAGAAACGATTTGACGGCCTGTTGCGCGTGGACGACTACTCCGACCGCCGTGGCATGCGGGTGGAGATTGAGCTTCGGCGCGACGTGAACCCCAACAAGGCGTTGAACTACCTGCTGAAGCACACCGCGCTTCGCACCACGTTCGGCGCGATCATGCTTTCGCTGGTGGGCGGTGCCCCCCGCACGTGCCCCGTCCACATGATGCTGGACGAGTTCATCAAGCACCGCCGACTGGTCATCGATCGGCGAACCCGATACGAGCTCTACCGCGCAATCGAAGAAGTCCATCTAAACGAGGGCTACCAAATTGCGCGTCGGTTCCTGGACGAATTAATCGCCGTGATCCGAGCCTCGGAGAACCCCGACTTCGCCCGCGTTGAGATGGTTCGCCGATTCGACATGTCGCCGCTTCAGGCCAACGCGATCCTCGCGATGCCGCTACGCCGCCTGACTCAACTGGAGCAGCGCAAGCTTGAGGATGATTATAAGGCGGCTTTGCTTCGCGTGCAGAACCTGATGGACATCCTCAACGACCCCGAGCGGTTGACGAAGGTCCTGAAAGACGAAATCACCTACATCCGAGACAAGTACGGCGACGAACGGCGCACCCGAATCATCGCCCGCGAGGCCGGGGAGCTGACTGATGAGGACCTAATCCCCGAGGAGGAGGCAATCATCTCAATCAGTCGAGATGGCTATATCAAGCGCGTGAGTTTGGACGCTTACCGCCAGCAGAAGCGGGGCGGCAAGGGCGTGACCAACACCCTGAAGACGGACGACGAGCCCGCGCACCTGTTCCAGGTGAATACGCACCACTACATCCTGTTCTTTACGGATCGGGGCCGCGTGTTCCGCCTGCGAGCGTACGACCTACCCGAGAGCTCCCGCTACGCCAAGGGACTGCCAGTTATCAACTACATCGCGATCGATAGCGGAGAGCGCGTGACCGCTACCGTTAGCGTAAAGGACATCCGTGGCGAGGGCTTCCTCACCATGATCACCCGTCACGGCAAGATCAAGCGAACCAAGATGTCGGAGTTCGAGCGGATCCAGAACAATGGCAAGATCGCCTTCCGTCTGGCGAAGAACGCCGGGTTGGATGCGGACGAACCCGAAGCCACCCTCATCGAACCCGATGAAGTGGACATGCTGGACGCCGACGACGAGTTGGGTTGGGTCATCCGCACCCGAGGCGACGAAGACGTGATTCTTGTCACTCGCCACGGCCAATCCATCCGGATTGCCGAGAAGCAGTTGCGCCCCCGAGGACGCACGGCCGGTGGCGTTAAGGGCGTGGAACTCGCTTCGGACGACTGGGTCGTTTCGGCTAACGCCGTCAAACTCGACTCGACGCTCCTGGTGGTGGGCGAGCGGGGCGTGGGCAAACGCACCCCGTTGGAGGAGTACCGAGTTCAAGGGCGCGGCGGTAGCGGCGTGCTAACCATGCGGTGCACCGAGAAGACGGGTTACATCGTCGGGGCCGAGGTGGTGGAGGATAGCGACCGATTGCTGGTGATGACCACCAACGGAATGGCCATCCGGATGAAGATCAAGGACATCCGACCCACGGGCCGCGTGACCCAGGGCGTTAAGTTGATCAATCTGAAGGAGAACGACACGGTGATCAGCCTGGCCCGAGTCGTGCAGGACGCCGACGAGGGCGACTTTGAGCCGGGCGAAGAGGGCGAGGACGTCGGCGAACCTACCGAAATCGGGATCCCGCCGGGAGTTCAAGAGCCTGATCAAGGCGGTCTGTTGGAGGAGTAGTCCAAACGAAGCGGTAAAAATTCAGCGGGGTGGATCATAAGATCCACCCCGCTGAATTTGTTTAATTCGAATCGGGCTTAGGCAACTCGGGCGCGACGGCGGCGAATCGCCGCCACCAGACCAGCGGCCCCTAATACGAGCGTCGCCGGTTCCGGCACCGCTTCGACAGAGAACGAAATCCCGCCCTGGTTGTCGGCGAAATTGTCATCCACCCAGTAGAACGTTACCGAAGTCGGGGACGCGTAATTCAATACGAACGGGGCCGGAGCCGCCGCGAAAGCGAGGTCTGCGGTCGCTTGATAGGTTCCATCAATTGCGGGGCTCCCACCGCCGAACCCATACTTCGTGCCCGTAGTACCGCCGTCAATTGAGACGAACATGTTCCACTCCCAGCCGCGTGTCGGAACATTGTTGGCCGAGAATCGATTCGCGGCCGTGTGAAGGGCTCCGAATTGTCCGCTCTTGAGTGGCGTGACTTGAAAGGCCCCCGCCGGTAAAGCCAGCGTGGTTCCGACGTGCTTAAGGCCCCCAACGGTCACCTCCACTGAATTGACGCTCAACAGGGTGCTGATATTGATCACGGTCGCATGAGCGAACGTCCCCCCTAGCAGACCTACGGCCGCTACGCTCCACCGAGCGCCTTTCCTTGCAATTAAAACCAACATATCAACGCATTATAGCATCACTTGGCTCAGATGCCAATCCTTAAATTAAACAAGCTCCGCCAAGATCCCGGAAGTCTCGGCGACGGCTTCTCGGAATACCGATACGGCGAGTTCGATCTCATTGGGGCCGATGATGAGCGGGGGCTCCAGGCGAATGACACGAGGATTGTTGAGCGTGTACGCCGCCACGACCCCCCGCTTGGTCATCTGCGCAATCACCAATTCGCCTACTTCGTCCATCGCAAACTCAACGCCCACCAGCAGACCCTGCCCGCGCACCTCCGCCAAAAGGTCGGGAAACTCAGCCTGCACCGCCCGGAGTCCACTCATCAGTTGCACGCCGCGCGTGGCCGCCCGTGCCGGCAAGTCCTCATCCAGCACAAACTCAATTGCGGCCAGCCCCGCCGCGCAGGCTAACGGATTGCCGCCAAAGGTGCTGGTGTGGCGTAGCGGATTGCCCGCGAACACCCGTTCCCAAACGGCGGTCGTTCCTAAGGTCGCGCCAATCGGCATCACGCCCCCGCCCAGGGCCTTCGCCAGCGTCATCAGGTCAGGCCGAATGCCCTCGTGGTCGCACCCAAACAAGCGTCCCGTGCGACCCATTCCGGTCTGGACTTCGTCCACGATCAGTAACGCGCCGTGCCGATCGCACAATTCCCGCAAGGCTGGTAAATATCCCGGGGGCGCGACGTGAATGCCGCCTTCCCCCTGCACCGTCTCCACAATCACGGCGGCGGTTTCGCCATTCACCACCGCCGCCATGGCGTCAGAGTCGCCGAACGGAACGAAGGTCACGCCGGGCATCAGCGGCTCGAACGGGGTGCGGAATTTGTCGCGCCCGGTGACCGAGAGCGCGCCGATCGTCTTGCCGTGGTAGCCCCCGTCCGTCGCCACCAATCCGGCCCGACCGGTCGCCAGCTTGGCAAACTTGAGCGCCGCTTCAACCGCCTCGGTGCCACTATTGCTGAAGAAGCAAAACTCCAACCCTGCCGGGCTCAATTCGGCCAAGCGACCCGCCAGGCGCGCCTGGAGTTCGCCAAAGAACACCTTGCTCGAGAGCGGCATGCGGTCAAGCTGGGCGTGGACCGCCTTCACCACGGGGGGGGGGCGATGCCCAAGACTAAACACGCCGTAACCGCCCAGGCAGTCCAGGTACCGCCGGCCCTCGTGGTCCCATATCCACACACCCTCCGCGTGATCTTCCACCCCAAAGCCCGCGAAGTTCATCAACTTGGCCAGGGCCGGATTCACGTGCTGGGCGTAAAGGTTCACCACTTCGGCTTGACGCAGGTCCGCATCCATAGTCCAGATTCTACCGGTGACCTCTCGGCCCTTGTGCCAACTAAGTAGAATCTAGTCTATGGTCACGGAACGCATCAGCCTTGAGGGTCACTTGATTGACGACAATTCACTTGGGCGGGTGTTCGCGATCTTCGATCGTCACGGCGTGGAGTTTCGGGTGCGCCGGTTCCGTATCGGCGAGAAGTCCGAGAGCCCTTCGCTCATCGAACTCACTCTACGCGCGACCACCAGTCAAGCCTTGGACGCCGCCCTGAGTGAATGCGAACCATATAGCGAAGAGTTCTCGCTTGACCCCGTGCAAACCGCGATCGTCGACCTAGTCGGGGTTTGGCCGGAAGGATTCTATTCGACCACCAACTTCCCCACGTTCGTTTATCACGAAGGTCAATGGATCGAGGTTGAAGCCATCGAAATGGACGTGGCCATCCGGATCTGGTCGGACAACGGACGCTGGCGCGCCGAAACCTGCCCTATGCACCGAACCCAAGCGGGCGACAACCTGGTGGTTGGGTACGACGGGGTGCGCGTGATCCCCGAAGACACCGAGGACGAGGACGGCGAGGACTTCCGCTTTATGGGCAACGATGCCTCAACGGAGCGACCCAAGTCCCGCCTCATCCGCCACTGCGCCGAAGCGATTCACTCGGCCCACGCGGCGGGCAAGCGCGTGTTACTCGTCGGCGGACCGGCGATTGTGCACTCTGGATGCGCGGAGGAACTGGCCCGGCTGATCCGGGGCGGGTTTATCGACGTCCTGTTCGCGGGGAACGCGCTTGCGGCTCACGATATCGAGGCCGCGATGCTGGGCACCTCGCTGGGCGTGAATCTGGAGCAGGGCCGGGCCGTGACCCACGGTCACACGCACCATCTTCGATGCATCAACCGGGTACGGCGGGCGGGCAGCATTCGGGCGGCAGTGGAGCAGGGCATCATCCCGTCCGGCGCCATGCGGGCCGCCGTAGAGGTCGGCATTCCCTATGTGCTGTGCGGCAGCATCCGCGATGATGGTCCTCTGCCCGACGTGATCACCGATAACGTGGTGGCGCAAGATGCCATGCGTGCCGGGGCCAAGAATATCGGGGTCGCGATTATGGTTGCCACGACGCTCCACAGCGTGGCAACGGGCAACATTTTGCCCGCCGCCGTGGTCACCTACTGCGTGGATAGTGACGCCGACACCGTCATCAAGCTAACGGACCGGGGGACCCATCAGGCCATCGGCATTGTCACCGACTGTGAGTTCTTCCTGAAAGAGCTCGTGCGCCAGGTCGGGGCCTAAACCGCCCCATCCCCGACCCAAAACGTGGAATAGAACCCGCAGGGACATCGTGCCCTGGGGGACTTCAGCATGTCGGACGCGTCAAAAGATTCAAAAGAAGAAGCACCGAAGAAGAAAAAGGGCAAGCTGCCGATCATCATCGCGCTGGTGGCGGTCCTCGCTGGCGGTGGGTACTTTATGAAGAGCAAGGGCGCCAAAGGCCCCCCGAAGCCTCCCCCCGTGGAACTCGGGGTCATCGAAGCCCTCGGTCCGGAATTCCTCACGAACCTTGCCGATGGTCGGAGCTATGTGCTGGCCGAAGTCTCCATTCACCTGAAGAAAGGAGCGCACGCCGAGGCGATTAAGGAAATACTTCCCGCGCTCCGAAGTGCCGTTGTGATGCGCTTGCGCGGAATGAAGGCCAGCGAAGTCCAGCGTCCGGCAGACCTTCTTCGACTACGTCGAATGCTTGCCGTTGACCTCAACAAGGTCATGGAGCAAGTCGAGAAGCACGAAGAGGCGGCACCGAAGGAAGAGCCCAAGGAAGAGGCACCAAAGCACGGCAAGAAGAAGAAGGCCGAGCCAGAGGAAGAGCCGGAAATGACCGCTGAGGAATGGGCCAACTTGCCCGACGACGAGCGAGAGCATCCCGACTGGGACCACGACGAGGGCCCGATCCTCAACGTGTACTTCGGTAAGTTCGCCACGCAATAACGCACCGAGTGCTTGTGATGAATGTCTGCGGTTCCATAGGGGCCGCAGACATTCTTCGCTAGGATGCGTAAACTCAGACGTGCCCTCTACCGGAAAGCTTGTGGTTGCCGTCACTGGCGCCAGCGGCGCTATCTACGCCCAGCGGTTCTTGCAACGCGCCGTGACGCTCTACGACGAAGTTCTCCTTCTCCTGAGTGATCAAGCGATCCAAGTGGCCCAAACCGAACTTGGGGTGGCTCCGCAGCGCGATGCCTTCACCACCCAAGCGTGGTTGGGCGACGACTTTCCTAACCTAAAGCTACTCGACCACAAGAGTTTCTATAATCCGCCCGCCAGTGGATCCTTCCGGCACGACGGTATGGTAGTGCTACCCTGTAGCATGGGCACGGCGGGCCGCATCGCGGCGGGCGTCAGCGACGACCTGGTCACCCGATCCGCCGATGTGTGCCTGAAAGAGGGCCGACGGCTCATCCTCGTTCCCCGAGAGATGCCCTGGAGTCTCATCATGCTGCGCAACCTCACAACGTTGGCCGAAGCCGGGGCGACGATCGTACCGGCATGTCCCGCTTGGTACACCAACCCAACTTCACTTGAAGACCTGGCCGATACCGTGGTGGCGCGAGTGCTCCAGGTGCTCGGCGCGCCGCAAACCATCCAGAAGCAATGGATGCGAGAGGAGGAAGCGTGAGTTCACGCCGAGTGGTGATTGCCGGGGGCTCAGGCTTTATTGGCCGAGCCGTGGTGACAGAACTCCAGCACGCGGGATACGAACCGATTGTTCTTTCGCGCACGGCGGGGGCAGGAAGGGTGGTGTGGGACGACGCGTCTACCGCAATGGACGGCGCGGCCGGGCTCATCAACCTGGTGGGGGAGCCCATCAACCAGCCGTGGACCCCAGAAGCGCGCACGCGCATCTTAAACTCTCGGGTAGGCGCGGTGCGTCGCTTGGCCGACCTTCTACGCCCGCTTCCGCAACGCCCGTTGGTGTGGGTTCAGGGTAGCGCGACCGGTTACTACGGCGATCGCGGCGACGAGGTGCTGGACGAGACGTCGATGCCGGGGCGCAACGGCCACTTCTTGGTCGACACGTGCCTCGCTTGGGAGGATGCTTTTGTCCAGGCTTGCCCGGCCGACGTTCGCCCGGTAAGGGTTCGCACCGGATTCGTTTTGGGAAAAGACGGCGGCGCGTTTCCGGTGCTGGCGGGCCTCACGCGCCGGTTCCTGGGCGGGGCCGTCGGCAACGGCCAACAGTGGCTGAGTTGGATACACCTAACCGATATTGCGCGGATGCTGGTGTTTGCCGTGGCCCAAGCCACCCCAACGGTGCTCAACGGGACCGCGCCCGAGCCCGCCCGCAACGGCGAATTCATGGCGGCGCTTCGTCATGCCTACGGTCGGCCGTGGGTGCCACCCGCTCCCGCGTTCGCGATGTCGGTGGTGGGGAAACTCGGTGGCCCAGACCCTTCGCTGGTGCTAGAAAGCCAACACGCCGTACCCAATGCCGCGCTCGCGGCGGGATTCACGTTTACGTTCGCCCGCCTCGATGAATCCCTGCGCGACCTTACTCGGGCCTAGTCGCTTTCTTCGGGTCGCATCATGGGGAACAACAGCACTTCGCGGATGTGGTCCGCGCCGGTGAGGAGCATCGCCATTCGATCCAGCCCGATCCCGCAGCCGCCGGTCGGGGGCATACCCCCTTCCAGGGCAAACAAGAAGTCCTCGTCCATTGGGTGGGCCTCGTCGTCGCCCTTCGCCATCTCGCGCAGTTGTTGCTCAAACCGTTCGCGCTGGTCCACCGGGTCGTTGATCTCGCTGAACGCGTTGCAGACCTCGCGCCCGCGCACGTAGCCCTCGAAACGTCGCGTGAACCCCGGTCGGGCCGGATCTTTCTTGGCCAGCGGTGAGGTCTCAATCGGGTAGCCCACGATGAACGTCGGCTGAATCAGGGTCGGCTCAACGAACCGTTCCAGTAGCTTCTCAATAATCCCGCCCAGATTACGTTCCTTATCGCTAGACAAACCGACGCGCTGCATTGCCCGCTTCGCCGTCTCAAAATCGCTGAGCTCTTCGGGGCGAACCCCCGAATGCTCATGGATCGCCTCCAGCAGGTCTAGCCGTCGCCAGCCGGGTCCGAAATTCAAGACCAAGTCCTCGCCCTCGAGACCGGCACCCGCAACTCGGACTTCGGTGGTGCCGAACACCGCGAGGGCGACGGCACGGAACATCTCTTCCACCGTCTCCATCATGTTCTCCAGGTTTTGGAATGCCGCGTAGAACTCCAGCATCGTGAACTCGGGGTTGTGCCGGTTACTCAGCCCCTCGTTGCGAAACACCCGGCCGATCTCATACACCCGGGGCACGTCGCCACAAATAATGCGCTTCAAGTAGAGCTCCAGCGAGATGCGGAGCTTAACGTCCATAGCGTAGGCGTTGTAGTGGGTGGTGAACGGACGCGCCGCCGCGCCGCCGGCCTCAATCTGCAGTAGCGGTGTCTCCACTTCCAGATAGCCCTGTGCGTCAAGGTACCGGCGCACCGCGCCGATGATCCGCGCCCGGTCCAGCAACGTTTTGCGGGCGTCCGGATTGCAGATCAGGTCCAGGTGACGATGCCGGTACCGCTGCTCGGTGTCAGTGAGACCATACCAACGTTCCCCATCCTTTTCCTTGCCCAACGGCAACGCTTGAAGACTCTTGCTCAGGGGCGTCAATTGGCGCACGTGAATCGAGTGTT
>Ga0105047_10000155_pt1 | contig 100211 bp, 83 predicted proteins | sample MAT04_FD_78384 | JGI IMG/M metagenome (GOLD analysis project Ga0105047, IMG submission 78384) | Freshwater microbial communities from Lake Fryxell liftoff mats and glacier meltwater in Antarctica - MAT-04 (megahit assembly) | ecosystem: Environmental > Aquatic > Freshwater > Ice > Liftoff... | reverse complement strand
GAGCCGCTGGCCGACTGGAAAACCTGATGCGGTGGGTGCAGGACCCACGACCCCTTACGCCCCCGACTTGTACTTGATCGAGCACCCGTAGGGCCGCGTGGTCGGGTTGCTCAGCGCCTGCCCGGCCAGGGCCTGGCTGACGCCCTGTCTCACATAGTTCACCGCGGCCTTGATGTCATCGGCGCGCGACGACGGGATGCTGTCGATACCCCCGGCGTAAATCAGCTGCCCTTGGGGATTGATGATGTACATGTGCGGCGTGGTGCGTGCGCCATAAACTTGGCCGACCGTGCCCTCTGCATCCATCAGGGTCCGGGTCGGGGCGGCCTGTTGCTGGGTCATCCAGGCGGCCAGCTTGTCGGGGGCCAGGTAGTCGCCATGCGCGGTTTCGGTGGAGTTGATCGCCAGCCACACCACGCCTTTGCCGGTGGTTTCTTTTTGCGTGCCCTGCATGTTGGCGCTGCTGTAGTGCTTGCGCACATAAGGGCAGCCGGGGTTGACCCATTCCAGCACTACATGCCGGCCTTTGAAGTCGCTCAGGCGCACCGACTTGCCGCTGGTGTCGGTCAGGGTGAAATCGGGCGCGGCCTGGCCTACGGACGGGGCGGCCCGGGCGGCCGATATCAGCGTGAGGCCCAGAACCAAAGCGCCAGCGGCGGCAGCAAAATGACGACGGATCATCGCGGGGTCCTCCTGAAAGTGATGCTGTCCAGCTTAGCGCGGGGCCAATGGGCTGGTGTGGCGTGGGGCTGTTGGTGCTCGGAGCCATGTTGCTGGCACACAGTTCCGGCATGCAGCCAACGGCGCTTGCCCCATGCTGCACTGCACGATGTCGGTTCGCCGCCACGCGGACGCACCCGTTGTAAGAATGCGCCAACGCGAGCGACCCAGCAAGATCCCGGCCCGGCGACAATGGTGGCTGGTGCTTCGCCCAGATGACTGGTCCACCACCGTTCATGTTCCCTGCATGCCTACCGCGAACCGCACGCTTCTGCTCTTCAATTACGACTGGGACCACATCGGCTATGCCCGTGCCGGCGCAGCCCGTGGCATGGCCTTCGACGAGGAAGGCTTCGACCTGTTCTCGTTCCCCAGCAATGCCCGGCTCGCGCTGTTCGACATGCAGCGCTTCGTGGCCCGGCTGGCCCGCCAGGCGCGCGAGCGCGGATGGCGGGCAGTCAGCTCCAACCACGAGCAGTTTGGGGCCCTGGCCGCAGCACTCCTGGCCGAACGTATGGGCTGGCCGGGGACGCCGGTGGCCGCGGTGCTGGCCTGCCAGCACAAGCTGTACGCGCGCCAGGTGTTGCAGCAGGTGGCGCCCGAGGCCAATGTGCCGTTCCGACTGCTCGATGCCGACTATGGCGCCCCGATCCCTCGCGGTCTGGACTACCCCCTTTTCGTGAAACCGGTCAAGGCCGCTTTCTCGGTGCTGGCGCGCGAGGTGGCAGACTTTGCCGATTTGCACCGCCACACCCGTTTTGGCGCCTGGGAGTTGTGGGTCATCCGCCGCTTGGTCGAGCCCTTCGAACGGCTGGCCCACGAGCGCCTGCGCTGGGGCGGGCGCCCGGTACCAAGCGCGCACCGGATGCTGCTGGAGGCGCCGGTCCACGCCGAGCAGTTCAACCTCGACGGCTATGTGTTCAACGGCCATGTGCATGCGCTGGGGGTGGTCGATGCGGTGATGTACCCCGGCACCCAGGCCTTCATGCGCTTCGAGATGCCGAGCCGGCTGCCTGTCCCCGTGCAGGCGCGGGCGCTGGATGTCGCGCGGCGTTTCCTGGAGGCGGTGGGGTTTACCCATGGCCTGTTCAACCTGGAGTTTTTCTACGATGCGCCGACCGACCGGCTGACGGTGATCGAGTTCAACCCGCGCATGGCGTCGCAGTTCTCCGACCTGTACCTGCGCGTGCAGGGGATCGACCTGCATGCGCTGTCGCTGGCGCTGGCCCACGGCGAGGACCCAGCCAACGTGCCGCGCACGGCACCTGTGGCCGGCGCGGCGGCCAGCTTCGTGTACCGGGTGTTCGATGCCGCGCAGCCGGCGACACAGCCCGGTGCGCACCAGCGGCAGGCGTTCAACCGGCAGTTTCCGGACGGCCTGCTGTTCTGTTTTCCCAAGCCACGCGGTTCGATGGCACGGGATTTCAAATGGCTGGGCAGCTACCGCTATGGCATCGTGCATCTGGGGGGGCGGGATGCCCGCGCGCTGCGCCGGCGTTGCGAAGCGGCGAGTGCATTGCTCGGTTGGCCGGCCCCCTGTTCGGCGATCCTGCCGGCTGTCATCGTGGCCAAGGCGCCACCTGGTTTGGTGGGTGCGTGGCCCCGTGGCGGCGTGCCGGTGGCATATGCGCACGACACCAGCGCTGCCGTCGTGCCGGCAGGCAGTCGCTGAACGTCCGGGATTCGGAGCCTTCCAGGCCTATGACCCTCACACGGCGCGCTGTATTGCTGGCTTCTGCCGGCATGGTGTCCGCGTGTACGCTGAACCCGGACCGCGACCACCTGGGTGCGGATGCGCCACGTGAAGCGCCTTTGCGAAAGCCGGTGCGCACCGCCTGGGTGTTCAGCTCCGGAGGGCCGCGCGGCTTCACGCATATCGGTGTGCTCAAGGCGCTTGCGCAGTTGGGCCTGAAGCCCGACCTGATCGTCGGCGCATCGGTCGGTGCCCTGGTCGGCAGCCTGTGCGCCGCAGGGTTGTCGGCGGATGCCGTGGAGACGTTGGCGCTGGAACTGCAGCCGATGCGCCTGGCGCGGCTGGCCCTGGGCCAGCAAGAGCGCCTGAGCGGTGCCGCGGTGGCCGAGTTGGTGCGGCAATATGCCCCGGTGACGCTACTTGAGCAAATGCCGATCCCGATGGCCTGTGTCGCCGCGCGCCGCCGCGATGGCGTGGCCGTGCCCTTCACTGCCGGCGACGCGGGCCTGGCGGTGCAGGCGGCTGCGGCGATCGAAGGGCAGTTTGCCCCGGTGCGCATCCGTGGCGAGCAGTACCTCGACGCCGACTGGAGCACTCCGCTGCCGGTGCGCATCGCGCGGGCACTGGGTGCGCAACGCGTGCTGGCGGTGGACGCGAGCGTCCATGTCGACCGCTCGCCGTCGGGCGCAGCCCGTTACCGCGAGTCCGACCTGCGCAAGAAGCTGCTGATCGACGCCGACGCGGCGGTGGCGGACCTGGTGGTCAAGCCGGACTTCGGTTACTGGGTCAATGTGTCGCGCGATTTCCGCGAACGCGCGATCGAGGCCGGTTACCGCGAAGCGTTGTCACAAGAGGCTGCGCTGCGCACGCTGCACCGCCTCTGAGGCCGCTCAGGGCGCCGCGGGTACCACCTGCGGCTGTCCGGGCATCACCGGCAACGTGCCGGCGGCCAATTTCGCCTCCCATTGCGCCTGCAGGGCGGCGTCACTCATATAGTGGGGTACGCGGAAGATCATGCGCTTGAGCCGTTGCGAGGACGGGTTCGAACCGGCGATCTCGCTGGTCCAGTATGTTTCCGCCCGCTGCAGGTTCAGCGCAGTGTCCATCTCGAAATGGTCGCGTGACTTCTGACCGCCGAACACATAGAGCTTGCCGCGGTAAATGCGCCAGGTGTTGGGGCCACCGCCGCCGCCGCCCGGAATGGCGTAGTTGATGCCGTTGCTGCAATAACCACCGTACTGGGGCATGTATTTGTCGGGGTCGCGCAGGAAAGCAGCCTTGTTTTCTTCGCTGGCAAAGCGCCAGGATACGCCGGCATGCGTGATCTGCTGCGCTGGGTCGCCGCGCACCGCGTCGCTGCGCGTGAAGTACGCCACGGCGTCATGGCCTTCGAGCATGAGTCGGTCGGTGCCGCCCTCGCTGATGGTGCGAAAGGGGCCGGTCGGCCCGGCATGGGCGTGGCGTAGCGAGAGGCCTGCAAGCAGCAGGACCAGGACTTGGCGACGTGGGATGGACACGGTGGGAACCTCCGGGTGTCAGGGGTTGAAAAAGAATGCGGGCGGGCCGGCAAATGCGGGCGTCATGGCGAGAGGGCTTTGCGGGTGCCGCTGGCGACGTAACCCATGCCCCACTGGGTGCTGTGCCAGTGGAAGTCGTCGCACCAGGCGGCCACCAGGCTCCAGGGCTGCCACAGGTCGGCCGGGCGGGCGTTGTAGGGGCGGTTTTTCAGCCACGCCAGCAGGTTCAGCGGGCCGGTCCACCAGGGAAAGAACTTGATCCCGGCCATGGCGATGCGCGCACCCGGGCGCACCTGGCGCATCAGGTTGTCGACAGCCTGGGGCGTTCGACAGATGTCGTGGGTGTAGTTGAACAGCACCGCATCCGCCGGCTGGGGCAACTGCACGGTCTCGGCTGGTTCGTTCACGTGCCAGAGGGTCTGCCAGCCCCCGCGTTGCACCCGCTGCTGCGCCACCGCGAACATTTCCGGGCTCTGTTCAAACGCCAGCACCCAGCCCGTCGGGCCCACGCCGTCACGCAGCAGGGCGTAACTCAGGCCGGTGCCGGCGCCGACGTCGAGGACCGTCTGCCCCGCCTGCAACTGCAGCAATGCGACCGTGCGCCGCCGCAGGGGCATGGTGAACTCGGCCGAGGTGTCATACCCGGCGGCCTTGTCGCGGTATTTCTCGATCGAGACCCGGTTGTGCTGCGGGAGGGACATGGTCAGGGTGCCGGTTCAGGCGCTCACGCGCGAGGCCGAATGCAGGCCCAGCACGCCGATGACGATCAGCCCGATGCTCACCAGCTTGAGGGCAGTGCCCGGCTCCCGGAAGTAATAAAACCCGATCAGCGCAGTGAGCACGGTACCCACGCCCGACCACACGCCGTACACCACGCTCAGCCCCAGCACCCGGGTGACCAGCGTGTTGAGCGCGAACGATGCCGCATAGAACACGAAGATCAGGATCGACGGTGTGAGCCGCGTGAAGCCCTCCGAGAGCCGCATGCAGGTGGTGCCAGCCACCTCGAACAGGATGGCAACGGACAAGACCGCCCAGGCCTGGGAGTGGGTGAGGGTGATCATGGTCGCAAGGGGGGGCCGATCGGACAGGGTAGCCATCCAGATCCGTCGCAGTATCCCATCGCAGTCTTACAACTGCTGTCCCACGGTGCCTTCGGCAGCCATCGGATGGATGCTCAGCGCAGGTGCTTGCCGATCAGGCCGGCCAGCTCGAACATCGTGACCTGCGGCTTGCCGAACACCTTTTGCAGCTTCGTGTCGGCGTTGATGGCGCGCTTGTTCTTGGCGTCCTGGAGGCCCTGGGCCTTGATGTAGTCCCAGATCTTCTTCACGACCTCGGTGCGGGCGACCAAGCCCTCACCAATCACCGCCGCCAACTCGGAACTGGGTTGCAGGGTGCCCGCCTTGGCAGGCTTGGCCACCTTGGCGGGTGCCTCGGCTTTCTTCGCCACCGCCTTTTTGGCGGGTGTCTCGCGGGCAGGCGCCTTCTTGGCGGCCGCAGGTGCCACTGCCTTGGCCGCAGCCTTGCGTGCCGCGGGAGCCGCTTTGGCGGCGGCCGGCGTCTTGCCTGCTGCCGGTTTGCGCGGCGGGAACTTGGAGGGCGCAAACTCGAAGCCTACTTTGCCGGCCTCGGCGTCCCAGGCCAGCATGGCCTTGAACGGCCTGCGGGTGCGCATCGACACGAACTTGTCCAGCAGGTCGGTCTTGCCTGTGGCCAGCAGCTTGACCAACTGGTCTCTCGCCACGGGTTGCTGCAATATCACCTGTCCAGTCTTGAAATCGCAACTGGGCGCTGCCTGCGCGAGTGTAGGCACTGACTTTTCACAGACGTAGTTCTTGCCATGCTCGAACACGGCACTGCCGCACTTCGGGCAGGCACCCAAGGACTCCTGCCCTGTAAAGTCGATCAGTTCGCCGGTTTCCTCGCCCTTGCGGTCGTCACCGAAGTCGAATTCCAGTTTGTAGTTCTTGGTCTCGTCGTCGAACTTGATCACCATTTCGGCGGTGAAGGGCCAGCCGGCCTTGGAGCGGAAACCGTCCAGCGGGCCAATCTTGCGGTCGCGCAGAAACCGCTCGACCTCGGCCACTTCGAAGGTGCGCCCGGCCGGTGTCTTGCCAAACGAAAAGCCGCAGCCGTCTTCTGCGCCGGACTTGCCGGTGCAGGTGTAGCGGCGGTAGTTTTCCTTGATGACGCCGCCGCAGTTGGGGCAGGCGGCTTGCAGGGTGGCGTAGTCGCCGGGGATGGTGTCGCGGTCGTATTCCTTGGCCTTCTTGACCATGCGTTCGGTCATGGCGGCGATCTCGGCCATGAAGGTGTCACGACTCAGCTTGCCGTGTTCCATCTGGGCCAGTTTGTATTCCCACTCGCCGGTCAGCTCCGCCTTGGAGAGCTCCTCCACCCCCAGCCCGCGCAGCAGTGTCATCAGCTGGAACGCCTTGGCGGTGGGGATCAGCTCGCGGCCCTCGCGCAGCATGTACTTTTCGTTGATCAGGCCTTCGATGATGCTGGAGCGGGTGGCCGGGGTGCCCAGGCCTTTTTCGTTCATCGCAGCGCGCAGTTCCTCGTCTTCCACCGTCTTGCCGGCGCCCTCCATGGCGCCGAGCAGCGTGGCTTCGCTGTAACGGGCTGGCGGGCGGGTCACCAGAGCGCGCGGGTCGACCGCAGCCACACTGACCTGCTCGCCCGGCTGCACCTGCACCAGCATCGCCGGGTTCTTGTCGTCGCCGTCCTTGACTTCGTCTTGCGCTTCCTTGCCATAGATGGCCAGCCAGCCCGGCCGGACCAGCACCTTGCCCTCGGTCTTGAAGCTGTGGCCGGCGGCCACCGAGATACGGGTCGTGACCTGGTACTCGGCGCTGGGGAAGAACACCGCCATGAAGCGGCGCACCACCAGGTCGTACACCTTCTGCTCGGCCTCGCTCAAGCCCTGGGCCGGCTGCAGTGTGGGGATGATGGCGAAGTGGTCGCTTACCTTGGCGTTGTCGAAAATGCGCTTGCTGGGCTGGATGTAGTGGCCCTTGAGCGCGGTGGCCGCGTGCGGCGCGAGGTGCTTCATGCCGCTTGCGGCCAGCATCTCGAAGGTCTGCTTCACGACCGGCAGGTAATCTTCGGGCAGCGCGCGCGAGTCGGTCCGGGGGTAGGTCAGCGCCTTGTGGCGCTCGTACAGGCTCTGGGCGATGGCCAGCGTGGTCTTGGCGCTGAAGCCGAACCTGCCATTCGCTTCGCGCTGTAGCGAGGTGAGGTCGAACAGCAGCGGGCTGGCCTGCGTGGTCGGTTTGCTTTCTTCGGTGACGCTGGCGGTCTTGCCGCGTACGGCAGCGGCAATGGCCTGGGCTTCGGCGGCTGACCAGACGCGGTCGGCCTTCAGCTCTGCGTCGGCCTCGTCGGTGTTGCCGGCGGCCTGGTTGGCGGCGCCCTTCTTCCACTTCGGGTCGAACCACTTGCCGGGGTACTCGCCGGCCGCGGCTGCAAAGCTGGCATGCACTTCCCAATAGTTGCGGCTGACGAACTTGCGGATCTTTTCCTCGCGTTCCACCACCACCGACAGCGTGGGCGTCTGCACCCGGCCCACTGTCGTGAGGAAGAAGCCGCCGTCGCGCGAGTTAAATGCGGTCATGGCGCGGGTGCCGTTGATGCCCACCAACCAGTCGGCTTCGGATCGGCAGCGCGCGGCGTCGGCCAGCGGCAGCATCTGCTTGTCGCTGCGCAGGCTTTGGAAGCCGTCGCGGATAGCCTGGGGTGTCATCGACTGCAGCCAGAGACGCTGCACCGGGTGCTTGACCTTGCTGTACTGCTGGATCAGGCGGAAGATCAGCTCACCCTCGCGGCCGGCGTCGCAGGCATTGATGAAGGCCCCTACGTCCTTGCGCTTGGCCAGGCGCACGATCGCGTTGAGCCGGGTCTTGGTCTTGTCCAGCGGCTTGAGCTCGAAGTGCGGTGGGATCACCGGCAGGTGCGCAAAGCTCCACTTGCCGCGCTTCACGTCGAATTCTTCTGGGGCCTGGATCTCCACCAGGTGGCCGACGGCGCTGGTCACCACGTACTTCTCGTTCTCGAAATGTTCTTCCATCTTCTCGAACTTGCCTGCCGTGGGCGTGAGCGCGCGCACGATGTCCTGGGCGACCGACGGCTTCTCGGCGATCACCAGCGTCTTGGTTGAAACTGCATTTTTCATCTGACTACAATCCGGTCTCTCGCGTGCGCACAGGCGCACACACTCAGGCGCGCACCCACGCGCGCCCATACGAGTTCACGTTACCAAATTTTTCCGCTGTGTCCAAAAAAGTCCCTTCCGCCGATTCCCGCCGCATCCAGACACGCCGCTCCGGCGTCCATGGAAAAGGCGTGTTCGCACTGTCTGATATTGCCGAGGGCGAAGTCATCATCGAGTATGTGGGTGCGATCATCAGCTGGAAGGAAGCGCAAGCTCGCCACCCGCACGATCCGGCCGATCCCAACCACACGTTCTACTTTCACATTGACGCCAACCGCGTCATCGACGCGCTGTACGGCGGCAACTCGTCGCGCTGGATCAACCACGCCTGCGCCCCCAACTGCGAGGCCGACGAGCAGGAGGGCCGGGTATTCATCCAGGCGCTGCGCAACATCCAGGCCGGCGAAGAGCTCAATTACGATTACGGCCTGATCATCGACGAGCGCTACACGGCCAAGCTCAAGGCCGAGTACCCCTGCTGGTGCGGCGCCAAGGCCTGTCGCGGCACGCTGCTGGCGCCCAAGCGGCGCAGTCGCTGACACGGTCGGGCTGGAGTCGCCTGCAGCATGGCCGACGCGCCGGGGCTCTGGCCTTTGGATGACCTGGCTGCCCAGGCGCAAGCCTGGTTCCCCGGCTTCCGCGCCGAGGCCGTCGCAGTCATCGACTCCACCAACACCGAGCTGATGCGCCGAGCGCGTGCTGGACAGCTCCCGCCCACCCTGCTGGTGGCGCAAGTGCAGACGGCTGGCCGGGGCCGGCTGGGGCGCGCCTGGATCACCGGCGGTAGCAGCAGCATACCTGGCGTCGTCGGCAGTGGCACTGGCGCGCAGAGGGCAGATTTGCCGGCGCTGACTTTCTCGCTCGCTCTGATGCTGGCGCCCCGGGACTGGTCCGGGCTGTCGCTGGCGGTCGGCGTGGGGCTGGCGCAGGCGCTGCACCCGGCTTTGCAGCTCAAGTGGCCCAACGACCTCTGGCTGGATGGCCGCAAGCTCGCCGGCGTCCTGATCGAGACGGCGCAAAGTGCGGGCGAGCGTTGCGCGGTCATCGGCATCGGCATCAACCTGCAGCCGCCGGCGGCACAGGGCCTGTCGGTGCCGCCGGCCGGGCTGCGGGAGCTGCTGCCTGGCTGCAATGCGCCGACCGTGCTGCAGGGCATCGTGCCAGCGCTTCTGGTCGCGCTGCGGACCTTCGAGGCCCAGGGGCTGGCGCCATTTCAGCAGGAGTTTCATGCCCGCGACTTGTTGCGTGGCCGCCAGGTGCTGCTCAGCGACGGCACGGCTGGCACTGCGCACGGCATCGACGCCGGAGGGGGCTTGCTGGTGCATACTTCTGCGGGCATGACCACCATCACCAGTTCTGAAGTGAGTGTCCGGCCGGTCGGACCTGGCACTCGCACCGGGCCTTGAAGACCATGCTGCGCCTGCTCGTCCTGCTGCTTTTGTTGCTCAACGCGGGGTACTACGCCTGGTCGCGTGGCATGCTGCGCACCTACGGTTTTGCACCCGCGCAGCAGTCCGAACCCCAACGCGTTGCGCAGCAGATCCAGCCGCAGTTGCTGCGCGTGTTGTCCCCCGACGAGGCCCGACGCGCCGACACCGCCCGCCGCCCGCTGGAGTGCCTGCAAGCGGGGTTGTTCGACGAGCCGCAGGCCGCAGCGCTGCGCCAGCTGGCGCAAAAGTCCCTGCCCGACGGCAGCTGGGCACTGGAGGACGCGACCGATCCGGAGCGCCCCGATGTACGAGGCAAGCAATTGAAGCTGCCGGTGGTGGACGACGCACTGCGGGCTCGCCTGGAAGAACTCAAGCCCGCGCTGGCTGGCAAACTGCTCGTCGCGTGTCGGTAGGGCGGTTGGATCTTCGTGCCATTGAACGGCGAGGCCCGCCATGCGGCGCGCCCCAAGGCGCTGCACAGCTAGTGCGATGTCCAGACTGCCGCCCCTGGCAAACTCGTCTACCAGCCCATGCAGGGGCTGGCGCTGGTCGCTAGCGTGTTGGTGAATACCGCGTGGGAGGCGCCTCAACCGGCTGCATCCGAATGGGAGCCCAAAGTGGGCGCCCGGTTGTTTCTTGTCGTGCAATGCCGGCTCAGGATTGCGAATGTGCGCCTGTGCGGCGACGACGAATGTACACACCCATCAGGCCCAAGCCGCCGAGCATGAGCGCATAGGTCTCGGGTTCCGGCACAGCGGACACGGCGATGTTGTCGAAACGCATCTGGCTGGTGTACTGGGTATCGCCGATATCGACGACTCCCAGCGCCAGGGACACTGTGCCGTTGCCTGAGGCCTGGTAGGTATAGCTGCTCTGGTACCAGCTCCAGCGCACGTTTTGATCGTCATCGTCCACAGCGGAGCCGAGGAAGTTGCTGCTCAGGTACCGGGTATTGGCATCGACAACCCTGTGGACGGTATTGTTGATGGTCAAAAAGCCGAAGTCGGAGGGCAAGGTGTCATTGGAGGAGAAAGCCCAATCGAAGGTGACAGTCAGCGAGTTGCCTCCGAAGGCCGTGAAGTCCTGGCGGATGGCGGAGCCTTCGTAGGCGAGGCCGCCGATGTCGAAGTTCTGCACCGGGATACCTGCCAGGCTGAGCGATTGGAAGAAATCCACGGCCGCGGTGCCAGACTGGTTGAGGCGTCCTTCGTTGCCGACGCCCAGATCGTCGTCGTCGAACTCCGTGGAAGCGTTGGTCATGCGCACTTGGCCGCCGACCGCCAGAACGTCACCATGGGCCTGCCACCCTGTCAAACTTCCTGCATCGAAGCTGCCGTTGGTGAACGTGGTGCCTTGTGCTGTCGCAGGGGCGATGCCGGCAGCGCAGAGGCAAGCGGCGGCGAAGAGGTTGCGGATTGCTGTCATTGGAGACCTTTTGGGTGATAGAAGTCTGTGGAACCAGGGCAGAAATGCGCAAGGCAACGAGGCGCGCGGCCTCAGAGCCCCAGGTCGCGGGCGGCGACGATCTGGGCTGCAGTGACGCCGGTCAGGATGACGAGGGGACGCGCGGCGAGTGGTCCGGCAAACCCGTCGGTGTCGATCTGCACGATCAGGCCGCCCGTGCTGTCGAGCAGACGCACCACGCCATCGGTGATGGCGTTGCTGCCTGCATAGGCAATGCTCAGCAACAGGCCGGTCAGGTCGAGGCGGTCCACACCCGGTGCGAAGTCTGTGATGCGGTCCAGGGCGTCGCGCACATGGACGTAGACGAACACGTCTGCCCCAGCGCCGCCGGTGATCGTGTCGGCCCCAGCGCCGCCGGTGATGCGATCGTCACCGGAGGTGCCGATGAGGGTGTCACGGGCGGTCGTGCCGCTGATGTTCTTGAGCAGTGACAGGCCGACCAGGACCGGGTCGTGGTCTGAAGAGCGGTACACCGTGTTGGTGTAATAGTCTGTGACCTTGAATTCGGTGTTGTAGTCGATCACCGATGGCTCGTCGGCATTGATGCGCCAGTGGACGGCACCCATTACCTTCGCACTCAGGCTGGTGGACACCAGGCCATGATCCAGGTAACCCGCCTCGCCGTCGAATACGTAGGAGTAGCCGAAGGCATTGAAGCGCGCGATTTCGTCGACAAAGCCGTTGCCCGTGAATTCGAGGATGGGGTCTTCCTTGCCGTAGGCGTTCAGGTCGCCGATCACCAACACGTCGTTCGAGCCTGAACTCGCCTTGAGTTGCGAGACGAAACCCAGTAGCGCCTGCGCCTGCGCCACGCGGGTGGCATTCCAGCAACCCTGGCCGTCACCTGCATCGGCGTCTGCGCCCGAGCCGACCGGGCAGCTGCCCTTGGACTTGAAGTGGTTGACGATCACCGAGAAGCGTTCGCCATTGGGCGCAGCGAACGTCTGCGCCAGTGGGGGACGGTTGTGTACGCTGTGGGTGTCGCTGCGCGCCTGGCCTGCCAGCGACAACTTGGCAGGTTTGTAGATCATCGCGACGCGGATCGCATCGGTGCCGCTGCCGCCAGTCGGCATGGCCACGCTGGCGTAGGTATTGGCGCCGGCTGCGGCATTGAGCGCGGTCACGAGGTTTTGCACCGCGGTGTTGCCGTTGTTCTCGATTTCCATCAGGCCGACCACGTCGGCATGGAGGCCGACGATGGCGCGCACGATCTTGTCGCGCTGCCGGGTGAACTCGATCGTGCTGTCCGCACCCCGGCAATCGGAGCGCGTGCCGCTTGGGAAGCAGCCGGCCGAACCGGCAGCGTCCAGCGTGGTGAAGTAGTTCAGCACGTTGAACGCGCCCACACGCACGTTGCCACCGACCGGCGCGGGCGAAACCGGGCGTACGTTCTCGCGACTGAAGACCACCTCTTCGGTGGGGTGGATTTTGTAGTCGCTGTGGCCGCCGGTGGAGTTGGTCGCCAGGCCGTAGTCGATGACGCCGGACACGCCCGAAGGCAGCAAATCACCAGCACGCAGTGTGTTGTCGGCGGCGAAGTAGGGAGTCGGGGAGGGGTTCTGAAGCGACAGCCCATCGTCCAGCAGGATGCGGCGGCGCGCGTTGCTGTCGCTCATGGCCAGAGCCTCGGGCGAGCCGGCAGGGTAGCGGTTGGTGGGCTTCTCCAGGCGGCCATCGGCCGACAGCGTCACCTGACCGTAGCGGCCCTGGAAGAAGTTTTGCGAGGCGGTGAGCGGCGTAGCGATCTGCACCAGCATGCCTTCATAACGCTCCAGTTCGCCCTCACCCACCTCGGGCAAGGTGATGACGGTGGGCATGACGGTTTGGCCGGTGGAGATCAGTGAAATCGAGGGCGAGGTGAGTTGCGTCAACGGGCGAGCCATTGCCTCTGGACCAGTGCCCGTGCGGAACTCGGTAACCGTGCCGGTCACACGCAGCGCATGGCCGACCACGACGCTGGCGCCGGGTGCGGTGTTGGTGAAGACGAAGATGCCGTCCGAGGTGCTGGCGTCGCCATCACCCACGGGGTCTTGCAGGAAAAAGCCGTTGTTGGTGACCAGGGTCACTACGCCACGTGTGGTCACCGCATCGCCTTCGCGGGGGCTGAGCGCGCCGTTGCCCTGGATCTGTGGGATGGTGATGCTTCCGTTGACGGTCACCGTGACGCTGCACAGGGCGTTCTGCAGTTCGTTGTTGGAGAAGGTGACCACTACCGGGTAGCTTCCCGCAGCCAGCGCGTCGGCAATCACCAGCAACACAGAGGCGGTGCCGCCATCGGTGGTGGCGGGCTGGAAGGCATCCAGCGAAATGCCGACCGCTGTGGTAGCGCCAAGGGTGGCGCTGTTGAGCGTGCTGTCGGCATCGGTGGCGCTCAGGTTGACCAGCCCGCCGGTGCCTTGTTCGAATGCCGGGTTGGCCGGGCACGACGCGATGATCGGCTGGTTGATGGAGCCGCTGATCGGAGTGCCGGTGATGGCAATGTCGTCCACACCGACCCATTCATCGTTGCCGGCAGCGTTGGTGGTGATGATGCGTATCTGCAACTGAGCCTGGTTGCTGGCCTCGGCCGGCAGCACCACCGATACCGGAAACGTTGCGGCGGCGAGGTTCGGCCCGGTGGTCGCGTCGGCCACAAAGGCCGAGGGCACGTTGATGAAGTTGCCGGTGTTGCCGATGCGGTATTGCAGGGCAACGGGTTGCACGGCGTTGTCGGCCGAGCTGTCGAGGTCGCGCAGGGTATAGGCGACGCGGATGTCCTGCTGGCCGGTGGTGTCGAGGTGCACCACGATGTTTGGCGCATCGGCCGTGCCCGAACCGTTGAGCGCGATCGTCGGGTTGCCAATGGCGAACTCGGCCACGCCACCGGTATTGAACGTGTTCGGGTTTATCTGGTTGGCCAGCCCATGGACCACCTGGGAACCCACGTTCAGCACGGTTTGTGGGTCTGCCCCGGTCACCGCCACGAGGTCGTCACCACGGTAGCCCACGATGCCTGGCACGCCTGACCAGTTGTCATTGGCGCCGATGAGGCTGGAATTGGACCAGTCTTGCGCGAAGGGCAGGCTCTGCGGCGTGGTGTCGGCCCACCCGGACTGTGCAGTCAAAAGGCCGAGCGCCATCAGGCACGCAGGCAGGCGTCGTCGGGCGGAGGGGAAGCGCGGGTCGAGTTTGAACATCAGCAGGGCGTGGTTGGTGATGGAAGCGCTTTGCAGCAGGTTCGTGCCATGCATCGGCCTGAACCGATACGTGGAATCACCTTCAATGATGCCGACCGTTCGTCACGGCAATATGAACGCAGATCTCCCATTGACTGATCCGAACGGCTCATCCAGAGCACAGAACCCGGCTGCGGCACCCCTCTCTCGTCCTTCCAATGCGCGCAGAAATCAATACTGCACGCGCGCCAGGTAGCTGTCCCGGGAGGCCGCCCGTGCCTGCCCCAGGGTGTGAATTCCTTTGTCGGCCAGCAAGGGAACGAGCTTCAGGAACACCTGCGCGGTCACCCGCGCGTCGCCCAGGGCGGTGTGCCGCCCCTCGACCGTGATGCCCAGGCGCTGGGCGATCGCCTCCAGCGCGTGCGACTCCTGATGCGGGTGGACCACGGCCGACAGCAGCAGCGTGTCGAGCACCGGCTGGTCAAAACAGACGCCGGTACGCTCCTCCTTGAGCTGCAGAAAACGCATGTCGAAGGCGGCGTTGTGGGCCACCAGCACCGTGTCGTGCGCGAACGCATGGAAGGCCGGCAACACCTGGTCGATGGTGGGCTGGCCGGCCACCATCGCGGGCTGGATGCCGTGGATCGGGATCGATGCCGCCGAGATCGCCCGCTGCGGGTCCACCAGCTGCTCGAAGCCTTCTTGGCGCAGCAGGCGCCCGTTCACGATTCGCGTGGCGCCGATCTGGATGATCTCGTCGCCGGCCGACGGGTCGAGCCCGGTGGTCTCGGTGTCGAACACGGTGTAAGACAGCTCGGCCAGGCGCCGGTCCTCCAGGTCGCTGGCCAACGCGGTGGTCTGGAAAAGGTCGAAGTCGTAATACTCCGGTCGCTCTGTCCGGGCGGCTGGCAGTGCCGCTGTGTCGGCCGCCTCCTGACCGCTGGCCAGCGGCAGCAGGAAACGGAAAAAGGCTTCGTGGCGCACGCGTTCGCGCTCGAACCAGAACGCGCCACCATGGCGGTCCACGACATCGCGCACGGTCAGTGGCGTGCTGTCGGTGCCGATACGCATCGGGTCCATCTCCCAGCTCATCACGGTCTCGGTGCTCATCACCTGGCCGCTCCAGACCAGGTCGAGGTGGGCACGGGTGTCAGCGGCCGACAGACGCAATTCGACCCGCACGACGCCGAACTCATCCACCAGCCGGGCGGCGAGGTAAGCCAGGGCCTGCATCAGCGAGAAGCTGTCGACCTTGAGCCAGAGCGTGCCATCGACCGCGTCCCGGCGCACCTGCAATTGGCCGCTGGATTCGATGCGCCGCGCTGCTGCGGCGACCAGATCGGAGCCGCGCATGTCTTCCATGGGCCAGCGGGTGATCAGCCCGGAGGCGGCGGTCTGCGCGAAATGACGCACGCGTTCGCCCAAGGCGGTGGTCTCCTCGCGCACCACGCCCAGGAAACGCTCGCGCATGGTTACATCCAGGTCGGGGTAGGCCAGCATTTCCACGGCGGCCTGCAGATTGGCCAGCGCGCCGCGGCTGCCTTCGGTCATGCCATGCAGCAGCTGGTCGCGCAGCGACTCCTGCTCGAACTCGCGCGTGACGTTGTCCAGCATCAGCACGAAGCCGCCCAGCACCGGCCCCGGCAGGTCGAGCACAGCCGCCATCTGGACCCGCAACAGCTGGCCATTTCGGGTGGTGGTGACGAACTGCGCAGACGGCTGGGTGGCACCGCGTGCCAAGCGCACGCGCAGGGTGTCCAGCGCGTGGTCCACCAGCTGGCGTTCGAACACGGTGTAGATCGAGCGCCCCAGACCGATGGCTCCCGCTCCCTCGGCCAGCCCGACGACTTCGGACAAGGCCCGGAACTGCAGCCGCGCGCGCTGGTTGTAGAGCAGCACCCGGCCGTCCAGGTTGCAGACCACGACGCTCTGGGTCAGCTCGGCCATCAGCGCGGCCAGGCGGCGGCGCTCCTGATCGACCTGCTGGCTGGCGGCCTGCACCTGGCGCTGCATGCCGTCCTGCAGTGTCGAGCGCTGCACCAGCAGGGCCTGGATTGCCTGGGCCAGGCTGCGCACCGGGGCGCTGCCAGCGTCGGGCAGCGTGCGCTCGGTGCGCCCGGCGAGCTGCACGCGGGTCTCTTCGTCGAGCCGGGCCACTGATGCGACATGGTCCTGGAACAGGCGCTGCGCCAGCAGTGCCAGCAGCACGCTGCAGGCGATCCAGGCCATCAGCACCAGTGCGATGCGCGACTCCAGCACACCGGCCAGCAGGCTGCGCTCCGGCTCGGACAACGTGGCCCACACCATGCCCGCTGTGAGCGCGACCCAGGCGCCGAGCACCAGTGCCGGGGCCGCGGCTACCAGCAGCGCGCGCTGCTGCAGCGTCACCGCGTGCCCTCCAGCAGGCGGCGCACCTGGGCTACCAGGTCCTTGGTGGAAAAAGGCTTCGTGACATAGGCGTCGGCACCCAGGGCCAGCCCCTTCGCCACATCGGTGTCGCGCCCCTTGGCCGTGAGCATCAGGATGCGCACACTTTGCAGCCGTGCCTCGGCGCGCACCTGCTGGCAGACTTCCAGGCCGGTCTTGCGCGGCATCATCACGTCCAGCAGCACCAGATCGGGCGGGTCGCTGAGGATGGCGTCCAGCGCTTCCTGGCCATCCCGTGCCAGCCGGACCGAGAAGCCTTCGCGCTGCATCAGGTACTCCAGCGAGATCAGGATGTTGGGCTCGTCGTCGGCGATCAGGATCGTGTGCGTCATGGTGCGGGTGTCTCCTGCGGTTCACTCGGTGTGCTGCCTGGGTGGCAGGGTAACGCGAACACGAAGCGGGCGCCACCCTCAGCCGGGTTGTCAATCCACAGTCGGCCGCCGAAGTGTTCGATGATCTGGCGGCTGATCGGCAGGCCCAGCCCGGTGCCCTGGGGCCGGTGCGCCGCGTCGCCACCCTGGCGGAATTTTTCGAAGATCAGGGCCTGCTGCGCTGCGGGCACGCCCGGCCCGTTGTCCTGCACCGCCACGCGTAGCCGGTCGTCAGCCTGTTCCAGCACCACATGCACCAGGCCGCCGTGTGCGGGCATGAACTTGGCGGCGTTGGACAACAGGTTGAGCAACACTTGCGTGAGCCGATCCCGGTCGGCCTTGAGCGTCACTGGGCCGGCAGGCAGTGCGAGTTCGACCGTGGCGCCGCTTTCGCGGAACATCTCGGCGGTGGTCTGCACCGCTTGTGTCAGCAGCTCGCCCATGTCGATATCGGCGCTGTGCCACTGGGCGTGACCGGACTCGATCTTGGCCATGTCCAGCACCTGGTTGACCAGCCGGCTGAGCCGCTCGGTCTCACCCACGATGATGCCCAGGAACCGCTGGCGTTGCGCCACGGGCATGTCGGCATCGTCGGCCATGAGTTCAGCCAGCGCGCGGATCGAGGTCAGTGGCGTGCGCAGCTCATGCGTCACGGACGACATGAAATCGTCCTTGAGGTGGTCCAGGCTCTTGAGCTGCTCGTTGGCGGCGCGCAGGTCGGTGGTGGCCTGTTCCAGCTCCTGCGAGTGGGTGCGCAGGCGCGAGGCTTCGTCCAGGATCTGCAGCACGTCGTCGAGCACCAGTGCTTCTTCCTGCACCACCGAGGCCACCATCACGCGGGCCGAGGCACTGCCGATGGCGCCGGCCAACTGGGTCTCGACGAACTGCACCAGCTGGGCGTCCGGCCGGATGGCGGCAATGTCGAAGGCGCCGGTCTGCTGTGCATAGCCCTGAAACAGGCGCCGGGCCGGCTCGGTGCCCAGGAAACGCGTGGCCAGGGCCAGCAACTCCTGGGCGCTGGCCTGGCCGCGCCAGAAGACCGGTTCGCTGCGCGTGTGCGTGCGCTGGAATACGTCGACGAACAGCAGGGCCTGGCTGGCCTCAGCCGCCGATGGGGCCCGCCGCAGTGACACCACGACATAAGCGAACAGGTTGGCACCCAGGCTCCAGAACAACGCGTGGGTCAGGTTGTCCAGCCCGCCCAGGCCGAGCAACTGCTCGGGCTTGAGCCAGGCGATGCCCCACGGGCCGTACTGCAGAAAATCTGCCGACAGCCAGCCCGACTTCGCGATCGAGGGCAGCATCAGCGTGTAGGCCCACAAGCCAGAGCCCACCAACAGACCGGCCAGCGCGCCGTCGCGAGTGCCGCCACGCCAGTACATGCCGCCCAGCATGGCGGGTGCAAACTGCGCCACCGCCGCAAAACTGATCAGCCCGATGCTGACCAGTGCATAGGCCTCGCCCGCCAGGTGGTAGTAGGCATACCCCAGCAGCAGCACCAGCACAATCGCCGCGCGCCGGATGCCCAGCAGCAATCCGGTGAGGTCGCCGCCGGCCCGTGCACGCAAGCGCCGGGTGCGCAGCAGCAGCGGCATCACTAGATCGTTGCAGACCATGCCCGAGACCGCGATCACCTCGACGATCACCATGCCGGTGGCCGCTGACAGGCCGCCGACAAAGGCCAGCAGGGCCAACGCCGGCTGCCCGTGTGCCAGCGGCAACGACAACACAAAAGCCTCCGGGTCCATGCGGCCCGGGCCGAACAACAGCAGCCCGCCGATGGCGATCGGCAGCACGAACAGATTGATCAGCAGCAGGTAGAGCGGGAACACCCAGGCGGCGCGGCGCAAATGCAGCTCGTCGACGTTCTCGACCACCATGATCTGGAACTGCCGTGGCAGGAAGATCACCGACAGCAGCGCCAGCCCGGTGAGTGCGAACCACTGGCCCCAGGCGAAACCGGTTGTACCGGTTGCGCCGCTGGTGCTGCCGCCACCGAGCAGGCGCGCGATTTCCGGCACCGCCTGCGCGCGCGCGAAGATATCGGCCATGCCGTCGAACAGCCCGTAAGTGACGAACAGGCCCACTGCCAGGAAGGCCAGCAGCTTGACCACCGACTCGAAGGCCACGGCTGCCACCATGCCCTCATGCCGCTCCAGCGCGTCGAGCCGGCGCGCACCGAATACCGCGGTGAAGCCGGCCAGTGCGAGCGCGAAGTACAGCGTGCTGTCGCTCCACCACGCCCCCGGGTGCGCGGCTGCCTGCCCCAGCGGCGTGGTGAGCACGGCGTAACCCACCGCCACCGCCTTGATCTGCAGCGCGATGTAGGGGACGATGCCGATCACCGTGATGCAGGTCACCAGCCCGGCCAGCAGCGGGCTCTTGCCGTAACGGCTGCCGATGAAGTCGGCGATCGAGGTGATGCGGTAGCTGCGCGCGATGCGGATCATCTTGCGCACCAGCATCCAGGCCAGCACCATGGCGAGTGTCGGCCCCAGGTAGATCGGCAGGAACCACACGCCCGCGCTGGCGGCGCGGCCGACGCTGCCGAAGTAGGTCCAGGCGGTGCAGTAGACCGCCATTGACAGCGCGTAGACCCAGGCATTGCCGATGATCGAGCGGCCCTGGGCCGCGCGCCGGTCGCCGAATGCGGCCACCGCAAACAGCACCAGCAGGTACAGGAAGGACGCACCGACGACCAGCGAGGCGGGCAGCATGGCGTCAGTCGTCCGCGGTTTCCAGCAGCCAGGCCAGCGCCGCGATCAGCACTGCCCAGAGCCCGAACAGGGCCAGCGGGAACAGCGGCAGGCCCCACAGCGTGGTGTCGAGGTTCCACAGTGCCAGCAGAGGGTAGTTGAGTGCCAGCAGCGCGCCGCAGAACAGGGCAACCAGGCGTTGGGGTCCGAGGCGGGTCAGCATGGGTGGGGCTGTCGGTTTACAACGCGTCGAGCCGGAAGTGCAGGCGCAGGAACTGGCGCAGCCGCCGGATGATGGCCAGGGCGTCCTTGAGCATGTCGCGCTCCAGGGTGCCCAGGCGCGCGAGCTGCACCAGGTTGTCGCCCGGCTGTTGCAGCTGGCGCTGGTGCAGGTTATGGCGCAGCTTGAGGCCCATCAGGAAATGCAGGGTGTCGGTGAGATCGCGCGCCAGGTCCCGGTCCAGCTGACCGCGCTCGGCCAGGGTGCGGATGCGCTGCACCGTGCCCAGCTCCTCCAGCTGGTGCTGCAGCGCCAGCGCGCGCATGCCATGCACGATCGGGAAGGTGCCCAGCTTCTTGATGTCGACACTGGCCCCATCGCGGTCGCGCAGACCCGTGATCCGCGACCACCAGGGGGTGGCTTCGCTGAACTGGTCGATGGCGCTGGTAAAGCGTGCCAGCGACGCGTCGCTGCCGCTGGCAATCGCGTGCAGGTGGGCGCGTGCCTGCTGCAGCAAGGCGGCATCGCCAGCCACCGCGCGGGCGTCGAGGAAGATCGCCAGATGCATCGGCGCCTCGGGCAATTCGCCGTACAACCACTGGCGCAGGGTTTCGCGAAAGGCGCCGGCCTGTTGCCGCCAGACCGGGTTGGTCAGCATGATGCGCCCCGGGCACTCCGGGTAACCGAAGCTGCTCAGCGCGGCGTTGAAGCGCGCCGCCACGCCGGCCATGTCAGGGTGTTCGAACCCGTCGCGCAGCAGCAGCGCATTGTCCTGGTCGGTCTTGAGGATCTGCTCGCCGCGCCCCTCGCTGCCCATGACCAGCAGGCAGCTGTTGGCTACGAGATCGGGCGGCGCCAGCAGCGCCCAAAGGCGCGCAAAGACCTGGCTGTTGAGCTCGCTGACCAGGCCGGCGATCACCTCGATGCGAGCGCCTCCGCTGTGCAGCACCTCGATCAGGCTGTCGATCTGCAAGGCCGCCTGGCGCAGGGCATCGACCGATTGCGCCTGCGCCACCTGCAGCGCGATCAAATGGCTGTGGTTGGAGACAAAGCCCATCAGATCGAGCTGGCTCAGTACCCCGACGATCCGGCTGCCGTCGCGCACCAGGATGCGGTGCACCCGGTGGCGGATCATCATCAGCAGCGCATCGAACAGCGCGGCGTCGCTGCCGATCGCGACCAAGTCGAACTGTGCGACCCGGGCCACCGGCAACTCCGCCGGGGGCAATGGCTGCAGCAACGCATCCCGAAGGTCGGTGGTGGTGAACATGCCGATGCGCTCACCGTCTGCTTGTGGGTCGCGCACCAGCGTGTTGGTGAGGCCCAGCGCCGATAGTTGGCGGCAGACCGAGACGATGTCCAGGCTGCCGTCGACGAAATGCGGCGGGCGGATGAAGGCTTCGCGGATCGGCACCATCATCAGCGCAAGAAACTCCCGGTCGCGGCGCCGCCCCTCGCCGGCCTGCAGCTGGCCGCCCAGGCCGACGAACAGCGCGGCACTGAACGCGGCATTGCTGTGAATACATTCCAGCAAGAGGGCCTTGGGGATTTGCCAGGCGTCGACCGCGTCCAGCGCTATCAGCGACCCGCTGCAGCGGCCGGACAACACGGCGCGCACCGCGAACAACTCCCCCGGCGTATACACCGCAATGCCTTCGCCGGCCTCGGACAACTGCACATGGCCGCAGGTCAGCACAAAGGCATGTGCCGGCTCGGTTTCGGGGGACAGAATGAGGGCGTCGCGTGCAAATCCGACCTGGCGCACCGTGGTCTGGAACTGCGCGCGCTGGGTGGCCGAGAGGCTGTCGAACGGCGCGATGTCAAATGGAAAATCCGAGGTCACCAGGCGGTCTCCTTGTCGCGGTCACCAGGACAAAGGCCTGTGGGCGGTCACACCCACAGGCCTTGCAGCTTATCGCATGGCGCGCGTCTTGGCGCCACTTTGCCGGGCTGGGGGCGGAACTCAGTGCCCCGACGCGCCCGATGCGCCGATGCCGGTCTCGGAGCGCACCTGCTGCGCCAGGAAGCCGGCGCGGTCTTTGGCCGCCCGGGCGCTGTTGTCCAGCACCGAGAACAGCCAGATGCCGACGAAACCGATGGTCATCGAGAACAGCGCCGGCGAGGTGTAGGGAAACAGCGCGGAACCCTTGGGGTTGCCCAGCGTGGCCTCCCATACCGAGGGCGAGACCACCGTCAGGGCCACTGAGGAGATCAGGCCGAGGAAACCGCCGATGACCGCGCCCCGGGTGGTGCAGTCTTTCCACAGCACCGACATGAACAGCACCGGGAAGTTGGCCGACGCGGCGATCGCAAAGGCCAGCGAGACCATGAACGCGATGTTCTGCTTCTCGAAGGCAATGCCCAGCACCACGGCGACGATGCCCAACGCGATGGTGGTCATCTTCGATACGCGCAACTCGGACGCGCTGTCGGCCTTGCCGTTCTTGATCACGGTGGCATACAGGTCGTGCGACACCGCCGACGCGCCGGAGAGCGTCAGGCCGGCGACCACCGCGAGGATGGTGGCAAAGGCCACTGCCGAGATGAAGCCCAGGAACACGTTGCCGCCGACCGCATTGGCCAGGTGGATGGCGGCCATGTTGCCCCCGCCCAGCAAGGCGCCCTTGGCGTCCAGGAATTGCGGGTTGGTCAGCACGAAAGTGATGGCGCCGAAGCCGATGATGAAGGTCAGCAGGTAGAAGTAGCCGATCCAGCCGGTGGCCCACATCACGGACGAGCGCGCCGCCTTGGCGCTGGGCACGGTGAAAAAGCGCATCAGGATGTGCGGCAGGCCGGCGGTGCCGAACATCAGCGCCATGCCAAACGAGATGGCCGAGATCGGGTCCTTCACGAAGTTGCCCCGGCCCATGATCGAGGAGCCGATCCTGGCCGCGGCCTCGCCAATCTTGCCGTCTTTGAGGGCCAGGTCGGTCTTGACCTTCACCGCTTCGGCGAACATCGCCTCCGGGCTGAAGCCGAAGTGCCATAGCACCGACAGCGCCATGAAGCTGGCGCCGCCGAGCAGCAGACAGGCCTTGATGATCTGCACCCAGGTGGTGGCAGTCATGCCGCCGAACAACACATAGACCATCATCAGCGCGCCGACGATCACCACCGCAATCCAGTACTCCAGGCCGAACAGCAGCTTGATCAGCTGGCCCGCACCCACCATCTGGGCGATCAGGTAGAACGCCACCACCACCAGCGTGCCCGACGCCGCGAAGATGCGCACCGGTGCCTGCTTGAAGCGAAAGGCCGCCACGTCGGCGAAGGTGAACTTGCCCAGGTTGCGCAGGCGCTCGGCCATCAGGAAGGTGATGACCGGCCAGCCGACCAGAAAGCCGATGGAGTAGATGAGGCCATCGAAGCCGCTGGCCATCACCGCGGCAGAGATGCCCAGGAAGGAGGCGGCCGACATGTAGTCGCCGGCAATCGCCAGGCCGTTCTGGAAGCCGGTGATGCCGCCGCCTGCGGTGTAGAAATCAGAGGCGGACTTGGTCTTGGCGGCCGCCCATTTGGTGATGAACAGGGTCAGCACCACGAAGGTGGCGAACATGCCGATGGCCGTCCAGTTGGTGGCCTGCTTCTGGGCTTGGCCGAGATCGGCGCCAGCGGCATACACGACCGCGGAGACGGCGAAAAGAGCGCACAGCGTTAGCACGCGGCGCAGGTTGTCAGGGATTCGTTTCATTTCAGCACCGCCTTGGCGATGGCATCCGACAGCTCGTCGTATTTGGTATTGGCGCGCCGGACATAGATGGCAGTGATCACGACCGTGAACACGATGACGCCAAAGCCCAGGGGAATGCCGACCGTCATGACACCGGCGCCGAGGCGTTGCGCCAGAAACTCCTTGTTGAAGGCCACCAGCAGCACGAAGCCGTAATACACCACCATCATCGAGAGCGTGAGCCACCAGCCGAAGCGGCTGCGTTTGGCTTTGAGCTCCTGATATTTCGGGTGGCTCGCGATTCGCTGAACCAGATCATCTTGCATGCTGTCTCCTCGGGAAGTGGCCCTGCGATCGCTTGCGTCGCGGCGCGTGGGGCGCCGGGGCAGGGTGACGGTGCGATCAGGGACTGCGAGGACGATACGGCGCCGCGCTTACCAAGCGCTTACCCTCGCTTACCCGAGACTTACCCCGGAGGCGCTGCGTCGCTCGCGAAACGGATGGTGAAGCGCGAGCCCGGCGGTATCTGGCCCGCACGGGCGTCTTCGAGGGTGACGCTGCCGCCATGCACATGGGCGATCTCCAGCACAATCGGCAGCCCCAGCCCGGAGCCGTCGACACCGCTGCCCAGGGCGCGGTAGAACGGCTTGAACACCAGCTCACGCTCGGCCAGCGCGATGCCGGGGCCAGAGTCTTCCACTTGCATCAGCAGCACCTTGCCGAAGGGGTCAGCCAGCACGCGCACTGTCACGACGCCCGGATGGGCGCTGCTCGATGGCGTGTAGTGGATGGCGTTGTCCACCAGGTTGCGAATCATCTCCTTGAGCAAGGTCGGGTTGCCCGGCAGCGTCGCGCCGGCTGCGCCAGGCTGGATGCCTTCGTAGCCGAGGTCGATGGCTTTGTCCAGGGCGCGTGGCAGACAGTCCTGCACCACGTCGATGGTCAACTGCGCCAGGTCGCATTGTTGGCGCGCCATGGTCGTGCCGCCCTCTTCGGCGCGTGCCAGCGCCAGCAACTGATTGACGGTATGGGTGGCCCGCTTGCTGGCAGCGCCAATCTGTCGCAGCGACTGCTTGAGTTCGTCGGTATTGGCCCCTTCGCGTTGCGCCAGATCGGCCTGCATGCGCAATCCGGCCAGCGGCGTCTTGAGCTGGTGGGCTGCGTCCGCCAGGAAGCGCTTCTGGTGGTTGATCGAGTTCTTCAGGCGCATCAGCAGATCGTTGACCGAGGCGACCAGCGGCGCCACCTCCTGCGGGATCGACTGTTCGTCCAGCGGGCTGAGGTCGTCGGGACTTCGCGCGCGGATGCGTTCCTCCAGCCGGTTGAGTGGCTTGATGGCATAGGCCAGACCGATCCACACCAGCAGGACTGCCAGCGGCAGGATCACGAACTGCGGCAGCATCACGCCCTTGACGATTTCGGTGGCCAGCACCGCCCGCTTGTCCAGGCTCTCGGCCACCTGAACCAATGCCGGTCGTGCGTCTGGCAGATCGAGGCTGACCCAGGTGTAGGCCACCCGCATGTCGACGCCGCGGAATTCACTGTCACGGATGCGCACTTCGCCGAAGAAAGGGGTTTCGTCGTCGGCCGGCAAAGGGAGATCGCGTTCGCCGCTCAAAAATTCGCCGCGCGCGCCGAGGATCTGGTAATAGACCATGTCGGAGTCATCGGCCCGCAGCAGCTGACGTGCCGGCTGCGGCAGATTGAATTGGACTTGCCGGTTGCTGACCTTGACCAGCGTCGCCAGCTCCGTCACGTTGTATTGAAGGGCCCGGTCGAAAGGTTTGCCAGCAACGCTTTGCGCCACCAGCCAGGTCAGCACCAGGCTGATGGGCCACAGCAGCAGCAGCGGCGTGAGCATCCAGTCGAGGATCTCGCCAAACAGCGAGCGCTGTTCGGGCCGGAAAATTTTCACGCGGTGTGGCGGGACGGGTGCCGGTTGCTCAGCCCGGGATCTTTTCCAGGCAATACCCCAGCCCACGCACGGTGGCGATGCGGATAGGGCCCTTCTCGATCTTCTTGCGCAGGCGGTGGATATAGACCTCGATCGCGTTGTTGCTCACCTCTTCGCCCCACTCGCACAGGCGCTCGACCAGCTGGTCCTTGCTGACCATGCGCCCAGCGCGCTGCAGCAGCACCTCGAGCAGGCCGAGCTCGCGCGCCGACAAGTCGATCATCTTGCCGTCGATGCTGGCCACGCGGCCGGCCTGGTCGTAGACCAGCGGGCCGTGGCGGATGCTGTCGCTGGCCCCGCCCATGCGCCGGCGCACCAGCGCACGCACCCGCGCTTCGATCTCCTGCAGGCTGAACGGTTTGGCCATGTAGTCGTCGGCGCCGTAGTCCAGGCCCTTGACGCGCTCTTCGACGCTGTCGGCCGCCGTGAGAATCAGCACCGGCAGCGACGAGCCGCGTGCGCGCAGCTTGCGCAGCACTTCCAGCCCGTGCATCTTGGGCAGACCGAGGTCCAGGATCAGGAGGTCAAACTCCTTGTTGGTCATCAGGGCCGCATCGGCCTCGGTGCCACTGTCGACATGGTCCACCGCGGCGCCGCTGGCGCGCAGCGCGCGCAACAAGCCATCGGCGATGACGCGGTCGTCTTCAGCAATCAGGATGCGCATGCGTGTCTCCGGTTGAGTGGGCTAGCCCTGTGTGCCCGGCCTGGCTGGTGTGGTGCATTCTAGGCCGGTCTGTCGGGTGTGCCAGGTGGGTGCACCTGGTGCGCCGTGCCCGCTGCAGTCGGTGATGCCTCAGGCGGCATAAACCTCCAGGCCGAGGTGAACGACGGTGGCCACCTCGGTGCCCACGGCCTGGCGGAATTCGTCTTCGGCCTGCTGTACCGCCAGTTGGTAGGCTGCCAGCCACAACTGCCCGGTTGCCGTGAACAGCACGCGCAGCGCGCGTGCATCGCGGGCGTGCGGCAGGCGTTGCACCAGGTCCCAGGCGGCGCACTGGTCGACCTGCTTGCCCATGGCCTGCTTGGTGATGCCTGCGCGGCCGGCCAGTTCGGTCAGGCTGCATCCGGCCAGTGGCAGATGGCGCGTAATCTGTATGTGCGACGCGCCGAGTTGGCCACGACCGGCAAGGTGCGACAGTGCCAGCGGGAGATCGGCATGGTGGGCCATCAAGGCCAGCACGCGGGCGTCGAAGCGCTGGCCTGCCATGCCGAGCAACTGCCCCAGATGGGTCTGGCGCCAGCCTTCGGAAGCGGTGAGATCCTGCACGGTCAAATAGTAATTCAAATTGACTAAAAAATAGCTTTGCAGAAAATGAGTCGCCGTATTAAACTACTGTTCAAGTATCCAGCCTGTCTTTAACCTCAGACGTTCTTTTCACCCAAGTCATTGTTTTTCAAGGAGATTTTTATGGACACTGCAGTCAGAGCCGTCACTTCCGCCAGCACCGAAAAAGCCAAGGCCTTGCAGGTCGCGCTGGCCCAGATCGAAAAACAGTTCGGCAAGGGCACCATCATGCGCCTGGGCGAGGGCGAGGTCATCGAAGACATCCAGGTCGTCTCGACCGGTTCATTGGGCCTGGACATCGCCCTGGGCGTGGGCGGCCTGCCGCGCGGGCGCGTGATCGAGATCTACGGCCCGGAATCCTCGGGCAAGACCACGCTCACCCTGCAGGCGATCGCCGAGATGCAGAAAACCGGCGGCCAGTGCGCGTTTGTCGACGCTGAGCATGCGCTGGACATCCAATACGCCCAGAAGCTGGGCGTCAACCTGCAAGAGCTGCTGATCAGCCAGCCCGATACCGGCGAACAGGCGCTCGAGATCGTCGACTCCCTGGTGCGCTCCGGCGCAGTCGACCTGATCGTCGTCGACTCGGTGGCAGCGCTGACCCCCAAGGCCGAACTCGAAGGCGAAATGGGCGATTCACTGCCCGGTCTGCAGGCGCGCCTCATGAGCCAGGCCCTGCGCAAGCTGACCGCCCATATCAAGAAGACCAATTGCATGGTCATCTTCATCAACCAGATCCGCATGAAGATCGGCGTGATGTTCGGCAGCCCTGAAACCACCACCGGCGGCAATGCGCTGAAGTTCTATGCCTCCGTCCGGCTGGACATCCGCCGCACCGGCACCATCAAGAAGGGCGAAGAGGCGATCGGCAACGAAACCAAGGTCAAGGTCGTCAAGAACAAGGTCGCACCCCCGTTCAAGACCGCCGAGTTCGACATCCTGTTCGGCGAAGGCATCAGCCGTCAGGGCGAGATCATCGACATGGGCGTCAACGCCCACATTCTGGACAAATCGGGCGCTTGGTATGCCTACAACGGCGAAAAGATCGGCCAGGGCCGCGACAACGCCCGCGAATTCCTGCGCGAGAACCCCGCGTTGTCGCGCGAGATCGAGAACAAGGTGCGCGAGTCGCTGGGTATTCCGCTGTTGCCGGAATCGCTGGAGTCGGCCGAGACCAAGACCGGCAAGGCCGCCCGCAAGGCCGACTGACGCACAACGATGCGGCCAGCAGGCGGTGCCAGCACCCGGCAAGGCCGGGTGCTGGCACCGAGATGCACCATGACCCTACGTCCGTTGTCGCTCAGGGGCCGCGCGCTGCGCCTGCTCAGTGGGCGAGAGCATTCGCGCGCCGAGCTTGAGCGCAAGCTCGCCGCCCACGCACTCGTGCCAGACGACATCGCCGCGCTGCTGGACGACTTGCAGGCCAAGGGATTTATCAGCGCCCAGCGGGTGGTTGAGTCGGTCGTTCACCGCCGCGCGTCGCGCCTGGGCGCTTCCCGCATCCGCCATGAGTTACAACAAAAGGGCCTGGAGCCCGCCCTGGTGCAGCAGGCGGTGGCCCGCCTGCAGGCGACCGAGCTGGAGCGGGCGCGCGCAGTGTGGCACAAGAGGTTCGGCGCCGCCGGAGCATGCAACGGAGCGCCTTTGCCAGGGCCATGCCCGCAGGAACGGGCGCGCCAGATACGGTTTCTGGCTGCGCGTGGCTTCGGTGGCGACACGATCCGCCGGGTGGTGGCGGGCGCGGGTGACGAGGATGCGCCGCCTGGCGACGAGCCCGCTGGCTGATACCGCGCGGCGCGCGGGCCGCGCTTACAGCCCTAGCATCAGTTTCAGGTTCTGCACCGCTGCGCCGCTGGCGCCCTTGCCCAGATTGTCCAGCCGTGCCACCACCACGGCATGCTGAAAACCATCCCGTGCGCCGTCGTTGGCAAAGACGCGCAATTCAAGCTGGTTGGTGTCGCGCAATGCCGCAGCATCCAGCTTGCCGTCGGCGTTTGCGGGTTCCACGGTGACCCACTCGCTGCCCGCGTAATGCGCCGCGAGTGCCTGGTGCACATCCTCCGCGCCAGGCTGGCCGGGCAACTGGTCCAGATGCAGCGGCAACTGCACCAGCATGCCCTGGCGGAAGTTGGCCACCGAGGGGATCATGATCGGCCGCCGGCTCAGGCCGCTGTATTGCATGATCTCCGGGATATGCTTGTGCTTGAGCCCCAGGCCGTACAGCTCAAAGGGTGGGGCCGCACCCGCTTCGTACGCTTCGATCATGGTCCGGCCGCCCCCCGAGTAGCCACTCACCGCGGGCAGTACCAGGGGAAAGTCGCGCGGCAGCAGGCCGGCGTCGACCAGCGGGCGCACGATGGCGATGGCACCGGTGGCATAACAGCCCGGGTTGCTCACCCGCGCCGCAGTGCGAACCGCATCCCGCTGTGCCGGTGACAGTTCCGGAAATCCGTAAACCCAGTCGGCGTGGGTGCGGTGTGCGGTGGATGCATCGATGATGCGCGGGCCGGGTTTGCCGGAGGTCGCGGCGATCGATGCGACCATGGCGGCGGACTCGATGGCGGCGGCATCGTGCAGGCACAGGATGACCAGATCCATCTGGGACATCAGCGCGCGCTTGGCCTCGGGGTCCTTGCGCGATTCGGCGGCGATGCTCACCAGTTCGATGTCAGCCATGTCTTGCAAGCGTTCGCGAATCTGCAGGCCGGTGGTGCCGGCTTCTCCGTCAATGAAGATCTTGGCCATCTGTACCTCTGCGTGTCCGTGCGGCTTGCCCGAGTCCCTGCGACTGTAAGCCAGGGCTCAGTTTGGTGCGATACAGCATGATACATTCGACAACTTCGGTGTCCGCCGCCCCTCGTCGAGACCCTGTTTTCGTCGGCCAGGTGGGTTGTTTCCTATTCCGAGAAAGCCTCATGAAGATTCACGAATACCAGGGCAAGGAGATCTTGCGCAAGTTTGGTGTACCGGTACCACGGGGCATCCCAGCATTCACGGTCCAGGAGGCGGTGGAAGCCGCGCAAAAGCTCGGGGGCCCGGTGTGGGTCGTCAAGGCGCAGATCCATGCGGGTGGCCGCGGCAAGGGCGGTGGCGTCAAGCTGGCCCGCTCGATCGACGAAGTACGCAAACTGGCGAGCGAGATCCTCGGCATGCAGCTGGTCACGCACCAGACCGGCCCGATGGGTCAAAAGGTCCGCCGCCTGTTGATCGAAGACGGCGCCGACATCCGAAAAGAATACTACGTGTCGGCGGTCACCGACCGCGCGACCCAGCGCGTCGCGTTGATGGCGTCCTCTGAAGGCGGCATGGACATCGAAGAGGTGGCACATGCCACCCCTGAGAAGATCCTGAAGGTTTTCGTCGACCCGGCGCTCGGCCTGACGCTCGCCCAGGCGACCGAGTTGGCCGATGGCATCGGCGTGCCGGCCGGCTCGACCGCGCAGTGCGTCGACGTTCTCCAGAAGTTGTACAAGTGCTACATGGAGACCGACGCCTCCCTGGTCGAAATCAACCCGCTGATCCTGGAAGGCAACGGCGGCATCAAGGCACTGGACGCCAAGTTCAACTTTGACGCCAACGCCCTGTTCCGACAGCAGGAGATCGTGGCCTTGCGCGATCTGGATGAAGAAGACCCGGCTGAAGTCGAAGCCAGCAAGTTCGATCTGGCCTACATCAGCCTGGACGGCAACATCGGTTGCCTGGTCAACGGCGCCGGTCTGGCCATGGCCACCATGGACACCATCAAGCTATACGGCGCCGAGCCGGCCAATTTTCTGGACGTCGGCGGTGGCGCCACACCCGAGAAGGTCACCGAAGCCTTCAAGATCATGCTGAAGAACCCACAGGTCAAGGCGATCCTGGTGAACATCTTCGGCGGCATCATGAAGTGCGACACCATTGCCACCGGCGTGATCACCGCCTGCAAGGCGACCAACTTGAATGTTCCGCTGGTGGTGCGCATGAAGGGCACCAACGAGGAACTCGGCAAGAAAATGCTGGCCGAGTCGGGCCTGCCGATCATCAGTGCGGACACTATGGCAGAGGCGGCGCAAAAAGTCGTCGCAGCCATCCAATAGGAGTTGACGTGAGCATCCTGATCAACCAGAACACCAAAGTCATCACCCAGGGCATTACCGGTAAGACCGGCCAGTTCCATACGGAAAAGTGCCAGGAATATGCCAACGGCAAGAACTGCTTCGTCGCCGGCGTGAACCCCAAGAAGGCCGGCGAGGCGATTTTCGGCATCCCGATCTACGCATCGGTCAAGGAAGCAGCCCGGACCACGGGCGCCACCGTGTCGGTGATCTACGTACCGCCGGCCGGCGCTGCCGCCGCGATCTGGGAAGCGGTCGACGCGGAGCTCGACCTCGCGATCTGCATCACCGAAGGCATTCCGGTGCGCGACATGCTCGAATTGCGCAACCGCATGAAAGCCAAGGAAGCCGCCGGCGGCAAGAAGACGCTGTTGCTCGGCCCCAACTGCCCTGGCCTCATCACGCCCGAAGAAATCAAGATCGGCATCATGCCCGGCCACATCCACCGCAAGGGACGCATCGGGGTGGTCAGCCGCTCCGGCACCCTGACCTACGAAGCCGTGGCGCAGCTCACCGAAATTGGCCTCGGCCAGTCCACGGCGGTCGGCATCGGCGGTGACCCGATCAATGGCCTCAAGCACATCGATGTGATGCGTTTGTTCAACGATGACGCGGATACCGATGCTGTCATCATGATCGGCGAGATCGGCGGTCCGGATGAGGCCGAGGCGGCCCGCTGGTGCAAGGCGAACATGAAGAAGCCGGTGGTCGGTTTCATCGCTGGAGTGACCGCGCCGGCCGGCAAGCGCATGGGCCATGCCGGTGCGCTGATCTCCGGCGGTGCCGATACCGCCCAGGCCAAGCTCGAGGTGATGGAAGCGTGTGGCTTCAAGGTCACGCGCAATCCCTCCGAGATGGCCCGGTTGCTCAAGGCCAGCCTGTAGCCGCCAAAGGCCGCAGTAGCGCGGGCCTGCACCGGGCAATATTGCAAAAATACGACAGAGTGGGGCTGGCTAATCCCTTGTCGGGGGTTACAGTGTCTGCTAACGTACCCTCGGTGCCGTACTTTGAAGGGCGTGGGCTTTTCTGGGCCCCATTTGCCGGGCAGGGATGGTCCGTAAACAGGGGTGGGGTTGGAACGTGGCAACTAAATCATCATCAAAAAACGCTCAGTTCTGGCGCTCCGACTGGTTTGCAGGGGTGGCCATTGTGCTGGCGGTGATGCTGCTGAACCAGGCCACCGACCTCATCGGCGCCCTGGAGCGCAAGTTTTATGATGTCGCGAGCACCAGCAGCTCGCGCCAGCCCTCCGACCGCGTGGCCATCATCGCCATCGACGACCAGAGCATCTCCAATATCGGCCGCTGGCCCTGGCCCCGAGATGTCCATGCCAAGCTGATCGACCAGCTGGCCGGGGCCAAGGCCAAGACCATCGTCTACACAGCGTTCTTCATTGAGCCCCAGGTCGACCGGGGGCTGGGTTATATCCGCCAGATGAAGAGCCTGCTGGCCGCCAGCGGCGATGTCACGGCCAACAACGCCGAGCTGACCCGGGTGATCGCCGACGCCGAGCTGGCGCTCGACACCGATGCCCTGCTGGCCGCCAGCATGAAAAGGGCCGGAAACGTCCTGGTTCCCTCGGTGTTCTCGCTCGGCGAGCCGCAGGGCAACCCGGACCAGCCCCTGCCAGCCTATGCCCTCAAGAGTGCGATCCCCGAGCAGAACGGTTTCTCCTATCCGGCGATCAGCGGCCAGCAGCCGATCGAGTCGATCGGTGTTGCCGCAGCTGGCATCGGCCATTTGAACCAATACCAGGACAGCGACGGCGCGGTGCGCCAGGAGCCCCTGCTGGTCAACTATTACGGCAATGCCGTCCCGTCCATGGCGCTGCTGGCGTCCCTTAAGAGCCTGAACCTCGCCTCGACCGACGTCAAGCTCAATATCGGTGATTCGGTGCAGATCGGCAAGCTGCGCATCAAGACCGATGAGGCGGCCCTGATGCTGCCGCAGTTCTATCGCGACCGCGATGGCAAACCGCCGTTTGCCATTGACTCGTTCTACGATGTGCTCAACGGCAAGATCCCGGCCTCCAAGTACGCCGACAAGATCGTGATCATCGGCGCCACGGCAGCGGGTGTCGGGGTGACCTTCCCGGTGCCCGGCCATGCCGGCCTGTCCCCGGCCGAGACCATCGCCCACATCACCTCCAGCATCCTGAGCGAGCATTTCATCGTGCAGCCCAGCTGGGGTGTCTGGGCTACGCTGGCGGTGTTCCTGCTGACGGCGGCCTATGTGGTGGCAGTTTTGCCGCGCCTGTCGGCGGGTACGGCAGCGATCGTTACGCTGGCGCTGTTTGTGGCCCTGCTCGGCACCGAATACGGCCTGCTATCGGGTGGGGCGACCTGGGTCAAGCTGGTATTGCCAGCCGTTTTGCTGGTGATCGGGCATCTGGCCCTGACCACCAAGCGCTTCCTGGTCACCGAGGCGGGCAAGATCAAGTCGGACGAGGAATCGGCCGAGACCAACCGCATGATGGGGCTGGCTTTGCAGGGACAGGGTCAGCTCGACATGTCCTTCGACCGCTTCCGCCGCGTACCGATGGGCGACGCGGTCATGGGCAACATGTACAACCTGGCGCTCGACTTCGAGCGCAAGCGCCAGTTCAACAAGGCGCAGGCGGTGTACGAGCACATGGCCACCTACGACAAGGACTACAAGGACCTGCAGACCAAGCTCAACCGGGCCAAGAACATGTCCGAAACCGTCATGCTCGGCGGTGGAGGGTCCCACCCTGGCGGCACCATGCTGCTCGACGGCGGCGCAGTCGAGAAGCCGATGCTCGGGCGCTACCAGGTCGACAAGGAACTGGGCAAGGGCGCCATGGGCGTGGTGTACCTCGGCAAAGACCCCAAGATCGGCCGCGTGGTGGCCATCAAGACCATGGCCCTGAGCCAGGAGTTCTCGGGTGACGAGCTGGTCGATGCGCGCGAGCGCTTCTTCCGCGAGGCCGAGACCGCGGGCCGGCTGCAGCACCAGAACATCGTGACCATCTTCGATGCCGGTGAAGAGCACGACTTGGCCTATATCGCGATGGAGTTCCTCAAAGGCAAGGACCTGCTGGACTTCTGCAAGGACGGCAACCTGCTGCCAGTGCCCAGAGTGCTGTCGATCGTGGCCCGGGTGGCCGAAGCGCTGGCCTATGCGCACCGCCAGAATGTGGTGCACCGCGACATCAAGCCGGCCAACATCATGTACGAGCTCGACAGCGATACCGTCAAGGTGACCGATTTCGGTATTGCGCGCATCACGGACTCCAGCAAGACCAAGACCGGGCTGGTCCTGGGCACGCCGAGTTTCATGTCGCCCGAGCAGTTGGCTGGCAAAAAGGTCGACGGCCGCTCCGACCTCTATTCCCTGGGTGTCATGCTGTTTCAGATGCTGACCGGCGTGTTGCCGTTCCGGGGTGAGTCGATGGCCGAGCTCATGTTCAAGATCGCCAACGAAGAGGCGCCCGACATCCGCATCATCCGCAAGGAGTTGCCGGAAAACCTGGCTAACCTGGTCGCACTGTCGGTCAGCAAGCGGCCAGAGACCCGTTACCAGGATGGCAACCAGTTCGCCGCCGATCTGCGCTCTGTCATGAACGAGATCACGGGTGACGTTCCGGCGACCCAGGCGGTTCCCATGTCGACCTCCAGTGTTGCCATGGCCGCCACGCCCCCCGGCCACGAAAAGACGGCGGTGTTTGCGACCGCTGCCGTGGCGCCTGTCGCGGCGGCTGCCTCCGGCCACGAGAAGACGGCGGTGTTTGCCACAGCGGCGGTGGCTCCGGTGGCGCCGGCCAACCATTTCGACAAGACATCGATCCAGCAGGCGGCCCGGCCTGGCGCATCTGCTGGAGAGTTTGAGAAGACAGCGGTCCACCAGACCCGCACAGTTCCGCCGCCTGCGCCGGGCAACTCGACCGTACCGGACATCGAGATCTAGCCGCGCCACACAATGAACTACACGTTTGTCACCAGAACCGATCCAGGCCGCGCCAGGGAGAACAACGAAGATGCCGTCGTGGTGGACGGCGATACCCAGCTCTGCGTGCTGGCCGATGGCATGGGGGGCTACAACGCGGGCGAGATTGCCAGTGGCATGGCCACGGCATTCATCAAGTCTGAGATGGCACGCTGGTTGACCGAAGCAGGTCGCGGCGCCAAGACCAAGGAAATCCGCCGTGCCCTGGAAATCTGCGTCGACAACGCCAACCGCTCGATTTACAACGCCGCGGACTCCAACCCCCAGTACGCCGGCATGGGCACCACCCTGGTGGTCGGGGTGTTTCGCGGCACGACGCTGGTGATCGGGCATATCGGCGACTCGCGCTGTTACCGGCTGCGCAATGGCGAGTTTGTACAGATCACCAAGGACCACTCCCTGCTGCAGGAGCAAATTGACGCCGGCCTGATCACGCAAGAGCAGGCCGTCGGCTCGTCAATAAAAAACCTGGTGACGCGGGCGCTGGGTGTCGAGGATGCGGTGGCGCTCGACCTGTCCGAGCACGAAGTCGAGGCCGGTGACTGCTACCTGATGTGCTCGGACGGTTTGTCCGACATGGTTGACGATGCGGAAATTGCAAGTATCCTCGGAGGTCCTGTTCCGATGGAGCAGAAGGCCGACATTCTCGTGGCCTCAGCCAATGCCAATGGCGGGCGTGACAATATTTCGGTTTTGTTGGTTCAGGTAGACGCTTCTTCGGAGAAGCGTGGGTTGATCTCCAGATTGTTAGGAAAATAGTAATCTCATGAATAGCTCGAATATCTGTCTCAGGAATAGGAGTCGGTCATGCCTAAAATGATCGTTTCGATCGATGGTGTTGTCATCAAGGAAGTCCAGCTGACCAAGGATCGGACCACCCTGGGCCGTCGGCCGTACAACGACGTCGTGATCGACAACCTGGCCATCAGTGGCGAACATGCCGTATTCCAGATGACCGGCAACGAGGTTTTCATCGAGGACCTCAACAGCACCAACGGCACCTACGTGAACGGCAAGGCGGCCAAGAAGCAGCAGCTTGCCAATGGCGATACTGTCGAGGTCGGCAAGTACAAGATCAAGTTCGTCAGCGAAGTGGTGAGCGATGGGTTCGAGAAGACCATGATGGTCCGGCCTGGCATGGTGCCGCCCCCGTCCCCCAGCCCGATGGCGGCAGCTCCCGCAGCGGCCAGCCCGGCTGCCTATGCCAGTGCGCGACCGGCAGCCCCGGTGGGTTCGACCGCACAGGCCTCGATCAAGGTCTTGTCGGGTGCGGCTGCAGGCCGCGAAGTCCCTCTCACCAAGGTGGTCACGACCATTGGCAAGCCCGGTGTGGCGGTGGCTGCGATCACCAAGCGCCAGCACGGTTTCGTGGTCCACCACGTCGAGGGCGCCGGTAATCCTTCGCTTAATGGCGCGCCCATCGGTACCGACCCGGTGCCGCTGAAAAACGGCGATCTGATCGAACTCGCCGGCACACAAATGCAATTCGTGCAACTCTGACGGGTCTGCGCCTGCACCGATACCGTCTCCGGATCGCCAGACAGTCAACCAGCGGGGTGGCATGCGACAACTACTGAGGCACTGGCCCCGCATTGCTGTCACCCTGCTCCCATTGGTATTTGCCTTGCTCCACGCGGTGGGCGTGGTACGCCTCGGTGTGCTGGAGCGGCTCGACAACATCATTTACGACAGCCGGCTGCGGGCCACCATGCCGGGCACCCTGGACGACCGGATCGTCATTGTCGACATCGACGAGAAGAGCCTGGCCGAGGTCGGCCGCTGGCCCTGGGGTCGCCACAGGCTGGCCGAACTGACCGACGAACTCTTCGACCGCCAGAAAATCGCGATCCTGGGCTTTGACGTGGTGTTTGCCGAGGCCGACGAGAGCTCCGGCCTCAAACGTCTGACCGAACTGGCCCAGAAGGAATTGCGCGACCAGCCCGGGTTCGTCGACAAGCTGCGCCAGATGCAGCCCGCACTGGACTATGACGCAATGTTCGCCCGGTCCCTGGAAAAGCGCCCCGTGGTATTGGGCTACTACCTTACCAGCGACCGCGACGGGCGCACGTCGGGCGTGCTGCCGGCGCCGGTCATGGGCAAGGAGGCATTGCAGGGGCGCCCGATCACGTTCACGACCTGGAATGGTTTTGGCTCCAACATCGCGCAGCTGGCCCAGGCCGCGCCGGTGGCCGGGCACTTCAACCCGATCGCCGAAACCGACGGGGTGGTGCGTTCGCTGCCGCTGATCGCGGAGTACAAAGGCCAGTACTACGAGTCCCTGTCGCTGGCGATGTTCCGCATGCTGGCCGGCTCGCCGTCCGTGTCGCCGGGGTTTCCGCGCGAGCGTTTCCTGAGCCGCAGCTACCAGGGCCTCGAGAGCATCCAGCTCAAGCTCGGCGCCAAGACCCTGGCCATCCCGGTCGACGAGCGGGTGTCCGCCCTGGTTCCTTTTCGCGGTTTCGGCAGCCCTAAGGGAGGCTCGTTTCGATATGTGTCGGCGGCTGATCTCCTGTCCAAGGCCATTCCGGCTGCAAGCCTCAAGGACAAGATCGTGCTGGTGGGCACCACTGCGCCCGGCCTGCAGGACCTGCGGGCCACGCCCGTGAGCGAGATCTATCCCGGTGTCGAGGCCCATGCGAACGTGATCTCCGGCCTGCTCGACGGCAAGATCCTGGTCAAGCCCGACTACGCGATCGGTTACGACGTGGTGGTGCTGTTGCTGGTCGGTCTGCTGCTGGCCTTCGCATTGCCACTGGTCACAGCCACCCGCGCGGTGATCCTGAGCGTGGTGGTGATTGCTGCGGTCGCAGCCTTGAACCTCTGGATGTACCTCGGTTTCGGGCTGGTCCTGCCGCTGGCTGGCGCGCTGACCATGTGCATCACCGCTTTCGCGCTCAACATGAGTTACGGCTATTTTGTCGAAAGCCGCTCCAAACGCGAACTGGCGAACCTGTTCGGCACCTATGTGCCGCCAGAGTTGGTCGACGAAATGGTCAAGGACCCCGACAGTTACAGCATGCAGGCCACCAACCGGCAGATGACAGTGATGTTCTGCGACATGCGCGGATTCACCAAGCTGTCGGAAGGTATGGAGCCGATCCAGCTGCAGGCGCTGCTCAATGGGGTGTTCAGCCGGCTGACCAGCCTGATCCGGGCCAACCGCGGAACCATCGACAAATATATGGGTGATTGCGTCATGGCCTTTTGGGGCGCGCCGGTCGAAACCCCCGACCATGCGCACCTGGCGGTCAAATCGGCACTTGAAATGGCCAATGCGGTGCGGGCCCTCAACGAGGAGCACCGGGCCAAGGGCCTGCCGGAGATCGGCATTGGCATTGGTTGCAACACAGGTAATATGTGCGTGGGCGACATGGGCTCCAATATTCGCCGAAGCTACACCGTGATCGGCGATTCGGTCAATCTGGGTTCGCGACTGGAGGGTTTGTCCAAGGTGTACGGTGTGGATATCGTGGTGAGCGAGTCGACCCGCAAACTGGCCCCCGACTTTGGCTGGCAGGAACTCGACCGCGTGCGTGTCAAGGGCAAGGAGCAGGCGGTGGCGATATTCTGGCCGGTGGCGCCGTCCAACCGCATCGGCGCCGATACCGAATCCGAGCTGAAAACCTGGGCAAACTTCCTGAGGGCCTACCGGGCCCAGGATTGGGACCAATGTGACGTCTTGATGCTCAATTTGTTACGCATGAATGCCAAAAAGTTCCTGTACCACCTCTATTCGGATCGTGTAGCCTCCATGCGGCTGCTTCCTTTCGATCTGGAATGGGACGGCGCCACCAATTTTGAAACGAAGTAAGGGTTTCCCATGAAAGTGCGTGTGTTGGGCTGTTCCGGCGCCATCGCCAAGGACTGCCGAACCACGTCCTTTCTGATCGACGGGGACATCCTGATCGATGCCGGAACCGGCGTTGGCGACCTGACGCTCGATGAAATGCGCAACGTCGACCACGTCTTCCTGACCCACTCGCATCTGGACCATGTCGCTGCCTTGCCGCTGATGGTCGACGCCGTGGCTGCCCGGCGCGACAAGCCACTGCAAATCCATGCGCTGGCTGGCACCATCGCTGCACTCAAGGCGCACATCTTCAACGATGTGATCTGGCCCGACTTCAGCCGCATCCCCACGCCGCAGGCGCCCTTCATCAGCTTCCACGAGATCTACACCGGCCAGACACTGCAGATCAACCGCAAGCTGCTGGAGGTTCTGCCGGCGGTGCACACGGTGCCGGCGGTCGGGTATGCCGTCACCTCCGGCACGGGTTGCTGGGTGTTTTCGGGCGATACCGAGCGCAACCCGGCTTTCTGGGAGCGGGTCAACCAGCTCAACGTGGCCATGCTGGTGATCGAGACCGCGTTCAGCAACCGCGAAAAAGACCTCGCCAAGCTCAGCCTGCACCTGTCGCCGATGGTGCTGGCGCAAGAGCTCGACTGCATCGCCAAGACCCATAATTACCCGATCTACATCACCCACACCAAGCCGGCCGAGACCGACCTGATCATGGCCGAGATCCAGCAGTTTGACCAAACGTCGGTTTCAGGGCCGAATGTCACGCACGACATCCGCTGGCTGCGTGCCGGGCAGGAGTTCGACCTGTGATGCGCCGCGCCCGGGCCGCGGTGCCCGCCGCCTGCAGCCTGCTCGCGCGGGTTGCCCCATGAACGCCGTCCTCAAGCCCGCTGGCCCCGAGAAGTCGTCCGAGCAGGCGTTTTTCGAAAATCAGAAGCTGCCGCCCGAAAAGCGCGGCGTCACCTTCGAGGCGCTGTTCTACAAGCAGTTGCACAACGTCACTGCGCGGATCCACGACACCGAAAACCTCGAGCAGATCATGCTGGAAGCCAGCCAGGACATCTGCAAGCTGCTCAATGCCGACCGCCTCACGCTGTACGCGGTCAACGAAGACCGCACCGCCATCGTCTCCAAGGTCAAGACCGGCCTGAACAGCAGCCGCGACCTCAAGTTACCGATCTCGCCCCAGAGCCTGGCCGGTTATGCCGCCTTCAGCCGGCAGCAGCTCAACCTGGCCGACGTCTACGATGACGAAGCCCTCAAGCAGATCCACCCGGCGCTGACGTTCCTGAAAGAGGTCGATAAGCGCTCCGGCTACCGCACCCGCCAGATGCTGGTGGCCCCCATCCTCGACGGTGACGTGCTGCACGGCGTGCTGCAGATCATCAACAGCAAGAGCGACCAGGCCTTCGGCGCGCTCGAGGTCGAGGGCGTCGCACAGTTGTGCAAGACCCTGGCCACCGCCATCCGCCAGCGCATGCAGCGCGCAACCGAGGTTGCCAAGCGCAAGGCCACCAAATTCGACGGACTGGTGGCCGACGGTGTGATCTCCGAGGCCGAACTCGAACAATGCGTCACCGATGCCCGCACCGAAGGCAAGTCGGTCGAGCACCTGCTGATGGCCCACTTCAAGATCCGCCCGGCGCAGATCGGGCCCTCCCTTTCCAAATTCTTCGGCGTGCCCTACGAGCCTTTCAACGCCGGTCGCATCCGGGCAGAGACGCTCCACGGCCCGCTCAAGCGCGACTTCATCGAGGAGCAAGGCTGGATCCCGCTGGAGGAGTCGCCCGAGGGCCTGGTGATCATGTGTGTCGACCCGGAAGCCGTGCGCGGCGCCCGGGTGGTGCCCCAGGTGTTTCCGCGCATCAACAAGTTTGCCTACCGGGTGACCACCCAGGTTGAATTCCTGGATACGCTGGGTCAGCTGTTCGGTGCGGGCGCCGAAAGTGGCACGATCGACCAGCTGCTGGCCGACATGGATGGCGGGCCGATCGAAGATGGCACGAATGATGACTCGCTGGAGTCGGCCGCCGCAGACAACGAACTCGTCAAGTTCGTCAACAAGGTCATCATCGACGCCTATAACCAGAAGGCATCGGACATCCACATCGAGCCGATGCCGGGCAAGTTCAAGACCGGCATCCGCTTTCGCATCGATGGCACCCTGATGCCGTACATCGAGGTGCCGGCGCACTTTCGCTCGGCCATGGTGACGCGCCTCAAGATCATGTGCGACCTCGACATCTCCGAGCGCCGCAAGCCGCAGGACGGCAAGATCAAGTTCAAGAAATACGGCCCGCTCGACATCGAGCTGCGGGTCGCCACCATTCCCACCGCCGGTGGCGTCGAAGATGTCGTGATGCGGATTTTGGCCGCCGGCGAGCCGATTCCACTCGACAAGCTGGGCCTGACGCCGCACAACAAGACACGGTTGGAGAAGACCGTCACCAAGCCCTACGGCCTGTTTTATGTCTGCGGGCCGACCGGTTCGGGCAAGACGACCACACTGCACTCGATCCTGAAGTTCCTCAACACGCCAGACACCAAGATCTGGACTGCCGAGGACCCGGTCGAGATCACCCAGAAGGGCCTGCGCCAGGTCCAGATCAACAAAAAGGCCGGCATCGACTTTGCGCTGATCATGCGGGCCTTTCTGCGGGCCGACCCGGACATCATCATGGTCGGCGAGTCGCGCGACAAGGAAACGGTGTCGATGGGCATCGAGGCCTCGCTGACCGGCCACCTGGTGTTCTCCACGCTGCACACCAACTCGGCGCCCGAGTCGATCACCCGCCTCATGGACATGGGCATGGACCCGTTCAACTTCGCCGATGCGCTGCTCGGCATCCTGGCGCAGCGCCTGGCGAAGCGCCTGTGCGAGTGCAAGCAAGCCTACGTGCCCGATGCCGAGGAGTTGCGCCTATTCACGGTCGAGTATTCCGAGGAACTGCGCCACTCCAAGGCCTGGAAGGCCGATTACGCCGGCGAAAGCCGAAAGCTGGTGGATAGCTGGAACGAAACCTACGCCCGGGACGGCCAGCTGCATTTCTACCGCGCGGTGGGATGCGACAAGTGCAACAAGACCGGCTACAAGGGTCGGGTGGGCCTGCACGAACTGCTGGTGGCAGATGATCAGGTCAAGAAGCTGATCCAGGAGCGGGCCCGGGTGGCCGAGCTGTTTGCCGAGGCGGTCGAGGGTGGCATGCGCACCCTCAAGATGGACGGCATGGAGAAGGTCATGATGGGCCTGACCGACATCAAGATGGTCCGTCAGGTCTGCATCAAGTGACGAAAATGGCGTGACAAAAATGTCATGCCACTGGCCTCAATTGTCACTGTGAGGCGAAATCTGGCCTGAAAAGCCCCATTTGCCTTGAAATATGGCGGTTTTCGCTGGAATTCTTCGCTGGCATGGATACTGCTCATACCTTGGCTCCCGTCCCCTCATTTCATTTCCAAGGAGTTTTCAATGAAGCGTTCCATGCAAAAGGGTTTTACCCTGATCGAGCTGATGATCGTGGTGGCCATCATCGGTATCCTGGCTGCGGTGGCACTGCCCGCGTACCAGGATTACACGGTGCGTGCCAAGGTGTCTGAAGTGATTCTGGCGGCTTCGTCGGCCAAGGTGGCGGTGTCGGAAGCAGCGCAGTCCAACGGCACCATGGATGCTGCAAGCATTACCGTGGCAACGCAACAATCGAAGTACGTGGCATCGGTGGGTTACACCGGCTCTGGTTCGACCGGCACGATCCTGGCCATTGGGGCGGGTGAGGGCAAGATCACCGGGGCAGGTGTGCAGTTCGCCGGTACCCTGGCCGCCAATGGGCAGGTCACCTGGATTTGCGGTGCCGCGCCGACGGGTGGCAGCGTGTCAGTGCTGATGGATGCCAAGTACCTGCCAGCCAGCTGCAAGTAAAGCGCAAGGCGACCAGGCCTTCGTGTCTTGCGACAACAAGCCCCTTCGGGGGCTTGTCCTTTTTGTGGGCCCCTTCTGACGGAGAGCCCCCTGGGTAAACCATGACGCTCCGCTCTGCAATCCTTGCCCCTTCGAACGTCGCTCCGCGTATTGCGGGTATGTCGACCTTGTGGTTGGCCGTGGTCGTGCTGGGCATTGCGCTGGCTTGGTTGTTGCCCAACCATTACGCACCCTGGTCCACCTTCCACCTGGATGCCTGGATGGCGTTCGTGCTGCTCCTGGCCTCGGGTTGGATTTTCTTGCGAGCGCGTGGCTTCGTGTCGTGGACCGGATTCCCGCTCGTCGTACTGGCCTTGGTCGTGCTGCCGGGCCTTCAGCATGCAGCCGGGCTGGTGGTGTCGTCGGGCACCGCCTGGATTAACACAGCTTACCTTGCAGGCCTGCTGGTCGCCTGGCTGGCGGGCGCCCAATGGGAAGCCGAGGCGCCCGGGCAGTTGACCGATGGCTTGTTCGTCGCGATCGGCATCGGTGCTGTCGTGTCGGTCGGTCTAAGCTTGCACCAGGGCTTGTTGCTCGACCGCCTGGATGTCTGGTCCATGGGTGGCGGTGCGACACGCGCCACGGCCAACCTGGGCCAGCCGAACCAACTCGGCACGCTGCTGGTCTGGGGCTTGCTGGCGGTCGGCTGGGGCCATGTACGCCAGCGCATCGGTGGTGCTGTCGCGTTGTTCGTTGCGTCCTTTCTGGTGTTGGGCATCGCCATGACGGGTTCGCGCACGGCTTGGCTGGCGATGGCCATCCTCACCGGCGCGGCCTGGGTCTGGCGCCGCTTTTGGCCCCATCCACGCACGCCACTGGCAGTGCTGGGGCTGGTTGGCTTTTTCGTCGTATGTGTGTTCGCGGTCGGCCCGCTGTTGCAGTGGGTACTGGGCGACTCCGGATCCGATGTTGCCGACATCGTGCGAATTTCCGGGGAGTCGCGGCCGACCATCTGGGCACTGTTTCTCGATGCCTCCCTGCAACAGCCCTGGTTCGGATACGGATGGGGTCAGGTCGTACTGGCCTACATGGAGGTGGCGCTGGCGCACCCGGCCTTGTACGTGCACTTTGCCCATTCGCACAACCTGTTTCTGGACCTGGTCCTGTGGTGCGGCTGGCCCCTGGGTTTGTCGATTTCGGCCTTTCTGGTGTGGTGGTTGGTCGGGCGCGTTCGGCGGGTCCGGTCAGCGCAGGAGGCCTTGCTGGTTCTGCTGGTGCTGGTGGTGGCCAACCATGCCATGCTGGAGCTGCCGCTGCACTATGCCTATTTCCTGTTGCCGGTGGGCCTGGTGATCGGCATGCTGGACGTGCGCATGCGCATCCGCCCGGTGCTGCAGGGCGGGCGCTGGCTGCGTCCGCTGGTCTGGACGGCCTGGCTGTTGGCAGCCGCCTTGCTGGCCGGGATCGTCCGCGACTATATGCGGGTCGAGGCCACCTACCAGGCGCTGCGTTTCGAGTGGGCCAACATCAAGACCCCCCCGGTGGAGCCACCCGATTTGCTGCTGCTGACCCAGTGGCGCGATTTTGTACGCATGGTCAAGTGGGATCTGCAGCAACCTGTACGCGACGAGGATCTGCAGTGGATGGAGCATGTGGTCAGCCTCCATCCCAACATCGGGCTGTTCCAGATCTATGCCATTGCGTTGGCGGGCCGGGGGCAACCGAAGCGGGCGGCGCACTGGCTCGCGACCATGTGTGTTTCTCTATCCGAGACGCAATGCGACCGCGTGGCGGCATTCTGGAAGGGGCGAGCCCGAAGCGATCCAGCGATGGCCGCGGTGCCCTGGCCGCCGCGCAAAGAGGTCAAGCCTTGAGCCTGGGCGTGTTGCAACCGGCTGCCGCACATCCCACGCAGCCCCTGCTGGTGCTGGTACTGGCTGCGCCCTGGCTCTGGCCGGTGGCGATCGGCCCGACGCCGGCGATGCTGCCCTGGTTGTTCTCGGTGGTCTGTGCCGGCGTAGTGTTGCTGATGCGGGCCTGGTTGCCCGTTCATCTGCCGCGGGCAAGCCTGGTGGCCTGGGTGCTGGCCGCTACGCTCAACAGCCTGATCGGCCTGTTGCAGTATGCCGGGGCCAGCAGCGCCTGGGCACCGCTCATCAACACCACGCCGCTGGGCGAGGCATTTGGCAACTTGCGCCAGCGCAACCAGTTCGCGACCTTGACCAACATCGGGCTGGTGTCGGTGCTCGCATGGCTGGCCATGACGCCGCGGTCGGGCGCGAGCGGGCCTGGCGCAGCGGTAGCGGTGTCCCCGCGGTGGCAGGCGCCCGCCGTCCATTTGCTGGTGGTGTTGCTGGCCACTGCCAACGCTGCGTCTTCCTCGCGTACCGGCTTGTTGCAGCTCGGCCTGGTGGTGGTGCTGGCTGCGGTCTGGAGCCCGTGGCGCCGGCCGGCGGTGCGAACGGCCTTGCTGGTCGCGCTGTTGACCTACGCCGTTGCCGCAGCAGCCCTGCCCCGGCTTGCCGGGCTGGACCCGTGGTCCAGCGGCATCGTGGCGCGCCTGCAAGACGGGGCGCCCGCCTGTCTCAGCCGCCTGACGCTATGGAGCAACGTATGGCATCTCATCGCCGAGCGACCGTGGACCGGCTGGGGCTGGGGCGCGCTGGACGAAGCCCATTTCATGGCGGTGTACCCGGGCGCGCGCTTTTGCGACATCCTGGACAACGCCCACAACCTGCCCCTGCATCTGGCGGTCGAATGGGGCATTCCGGTGGCGGTGCTGGTCTGCGGCGCCCTGGTTATGGTGGTTTGGCGCGCTCGGCCTTGGCGTGAGACCCAGCCGCTGCGGCAACTCGGCTGGGCAGTGGTCGTGCTGGTGGCGGCGCACAGCCTGCTGGAATATCCGCTATGGTACGGGCCGTTCCAGATCGCCGGCGTGCTGGCCCTCTGCCTGCTGTGGCCGGTGCCCGAGCCTGCGGCGGGCGGCGCACCGGCTGCCGAGTCTGCGCCTGTCTGGCTTGGGGCCGTGGCCAGCGGGGCGGCGGTGGCGGTTCTGGTCGCGGCCGCCTACACCGCCTGGGACTACCACCGTGCCAGCCAGATCTACCTGGCGCCGGCCATGCGGGCACCGGCCTACCAGGTGGATACGCTCGACAAGCTGCAGGCATCGTGGCTGTTCGCACGCCAGGTGCAGTTTGCCGAGCTCACCACGGTGCAGCTCACGCCCGCCAACGCGGCGTACTACAACGCGATGGCGCACCGTCTGTTGCGCTTTTCACCCGAGCCGCGCGTGGTTGAAAAGATCATCGACAGCGCCCTGTTGCTGGGCCATATCGACGAGGCCCAGCGGTACCTGGAGCGCTTCGCAGCCGCCTACCCCACCGCCCACGCGGCCTGGCTCAAGTCGCGTGCGCGGCCGTGAAGCTGCCCGACTTGCCGCCGTGTTTTTCCAGCAGCTGCACCGCGTTCATGGTCATGCCGCGGTCCACCGCCTTGCACATGTCGTAGATTGTCAGCAGGGCCACCTGCACGGCGGTGAGGGCTTCCATCTCGACGCCGGTCGGCCCGACGGTCTCCACGGTCGCGGTGCAGACCACGTGCGCGGGCAAGGTGGCGCTGGCATCGTGGGCTTCGAATTCGACGGCCACGCGCGTCAGGGCCAGCGGGTGGCACAGCGGAATCAGGTCGCTGGTTTTCTTGGCGGCCTGGATGGCGGCGATGCGTGCAATGCCCAGCACGTCGCCCTTTCGGGCGTTGCCGGAGCGGATGAGGGCCAGCGTGTCGGCCTGCATCTCGATGCGGCCGCCCGCAACCGCGCGGCGGTGCGTGGAGGGCTTGGCCGCAACATCGACCATGTGGGCCTGGCCCTGGGCGTCAAAATGGGTCAGGCCGGTCATCGGGCAGGCCTTTGCAGAGGGTGTATGGTGCAGGATGTCGGCATGGGCAATGCAATTGGACACGGGACTTTACGAAACATTCACCCGTGTCCGGCATCATACGGCTGTGCACCCCGCAAAAGTGCGTCGACCCCGCTCGTTTCAGACCAGGATACCGCGTGTGACTACTCCTATCCGTTCTTCGACCCTGCGGCCGCGCAGCAGAGTCTGGCGTGCCCGCGTGCTGGCGGGCGTGCTGGTCTGTGCAGCATTGCCCCCGGGACAGGCACAAAGCGACGGCGCCGTGCGTGCTGCAACGCCGACCCCGCGCCCTGGCAGCAGCCAGCTGCCGATGCTGGGCGATGGCAGCGAACTCGGCGCCAGTGCCGAGCGTCGGCTCGGGGACCGCATCGCGCGCGAGATCTACCGCGACCCGGACTATCTGGACGATCCGGTGCTGGCCGAATATGTCGACGCCATCTGGCAGCCCTTGCTCGCGGCGGCACGCCAGCGCGGCGACATCTCGGCCGAGCTGGACGAGCGTTTCGCCTGGGAGATCATGCTCGGGCGCGACCGCACCATCAATGCGTTTGCCTTGCCAGGCGGTTACCTGGGCCTGCACCTGGGCCTGATCGGCGTGGTCGGGTCGCGCGACGAGCTTGCATCGGTGCTGGCCCACGAGCTCAGCCATGTGAGCCAGCGCCATATCTCGCGCCTGATGACCAAACAGAATGCGCAGACGCCCTGGATGATCGGCGCCATGATTCTGGGCATCCTGGCGGCGAGCAAGAACCCCGACAGTGCCAACGCGCTGCTGGTGGGCAGCCAGGCCGTCGCGATGCAGAACCAGCTCAACTTTTCGCGCGACATGGAGCGCGAAGCCGACCGGGTGGGTTTTGCTGTGCTGGGCCAGGCCGGTTTTTCGCCGCAGGGCTTCACCGGCATGTTCGACAAGCTCCAGCAGGCGGCGCGGCTCAACGACAACGGCTCGTTTCCCTATCTGCGCAGCCACCCGCTGACCACCGAGCGCATCGCCGACATGCAGTCGCGCATGCCAGCCGGCTCCGCTGCGCCGACCACCGCCGACAGCCCGCTCGACCACGCGATGGTCAGTGCACGCGCCCGCATTTTGTCCAACCCCGGGGTCGATGCCCTGCGCAGCGCGGTGGCCGAAGCGGCCGTACCCGGCCTGGCCTCGGCGCCGGCATCGCGCCAGGCGGGCGTGCTGTACAGCGCCACACTGGCATCGGCCCGGATGCGCGACTTCGCTGCAGCCCAGGCCACCCTGGGGCGCCTGTCTGTGGTGAGCGCGGCGTCGCCTGCCGCAGTGCGCCTGGCGCGGCTGCTGGCGGCCGAGCTGGCGCTGCAGGCCGGCCAGCCAGCCGACATTTTGTCGGGCGCCGGCCGCCCGGAACTGTTTCTGAATACGCAGAGCCTGCTGCTGTCCGGCCGGCCCGGCGACGCGCTGCCCGCCTTGCAGACCTGGCTGTCCCGCCATCCGCGGGATGCCAGTGCGTGGCAGGCGCTGTCGAGCGCCAGTGCCGCCCAGGGCCTGACCCTGCGGGCGATACGAGCCGATGGCGAGGCGCAGGTGGCCCGGCTCGACTACGGCGCGGCGCTGGACCGTTTCAAGGCGGCGCAGAACCTGATGCGCGTTGCACCGGGTGGCGCTGGCCTGGACCACATCGAGGCATCGATCATCGACACCCGCTCCCGCGCGGTGCAGTTACTTGTTCGCGAACAGGCGCTCGAGCGCTGACTCGATGACCAGGCCGAACACCGAGTAGATCAGCGAGCCGAGCAGGGCGCCGGTGAAGCCACTCACCTTGAACCCGTCCAGCACGCTGGCCGCAGCCCAGAACATCAGCGCGTTGATCACGAACAGGAACAGGCCCAGCGTGACCAGGGTGACCGGCAGTGTCAGGACCACGAGGACCGGCCGCACGATGGTGTTGAGCAGACCGATCACGAAGGCGGCGATCAGTGCCGAGGTAAAGCCACTGATCTGTACACCGCTGTAGAGGTAGGCGACTGCCAGCAGGGCGGCCGCGCTCAATAGCCATTTGGCGATCAACTTGATCATGAGTCAGCATACCACCGAGCCCGCGGCGGCAGGTATGATGCGGCTCCCTGCAGGACTGTCATGGCCGCCATCCACATCACCGATATCGAAGCGGCCATCAACTACTGGCGCGCGCGCGCGCCGTCTGCCGACGGTTACTCGCTGGGCCCGGAGCTGCGGGCGCTGGCCGAAATCTACGGGCAGATGGTCTACGACCGCGGTGCCGAGTGCGATGAAGCCACGTTTTCCGACGCCGCGCATGCCGCCTGGATGGACTGGTACGACACCACGCCCGACACGCCCTGCATCGCCATCTGCTCCACCAGCCAGGGAGACGCCCAGTGCAAGGGTTGCGGGCGCAGCTTCGACGAGGTGCAACGTTGGACCGAGATGGGCCCGACGCAAAAACGCGCCACCTGGCGGCGCATCAGCCTGGAGGCAACCGCCTGGCGCTTCAACCGCTATGCCGAGCGCGCCGCCGAGGGCCGAGGCTGATCATTTCCAGGTGAGCGGCTCGATGTCGATGTGGGTTCGGTTGTCGCCGAGCATCAGCACGTTTTCCTGGATCGTGGCCTGCAACTGCATGCTGCGCTGGGCCAGGGCCCCCAGTTGCTGGGCGCTTTCGGTGGGCAGCCGGTAGATGCGCAGGTTTTGCGGTCGTGTCAGCCGGGTCTCGATGCCACGCCACCAGATCTCGGCGGCCGAGCCGAAGCAGTACAGCACCACTTCGTCGGCCCGGCCGCAGGCCTTGATCAGCGCTTTTTCGTCTGGCTGCCCGACTTCGACCCACAGCCGGATGCGGCCGGTGTAATCGCGCAGCAGCACGTCGGGCTCGTCCGGGTCTGACAGCCCGGCACCAAAGCCCAGCACTGCGTCGCCCTTGCACACGCGTTGCAGCTTGTAGGCCTGCAGGGCCAGCGCAGCCAGGCGAACCATCATCCGCTCATCGGTCTCGCTCGGATGGCGTGCCAGGGTCAGCGCGTGGTCGGCGTAGTAGCCGTGGTCGATGTCGGCGACCTGCAGCGCGGCCTTGAAGACGGTGGACTTGGTGGCCATCGGCGCAGCTCAGACGCGCCGGGCGAGCTCGGCGGCCTTGCCGGTGTAGCTCGCTGGCGTCATGGCTAGCAGACGTTCCCGGGCGGGCTGCGGAATGTCCAGGCCCGCGATGAAGCCGCGCATCAGCTCGCGGGTCATCGGCGCACCGCGGGTGAATTCTTTGAGTTGCTCGTAGGGCTGGGGCAGGCCAAAGCGCCGCATGACGGTCTGGATGGGTTCGGCCAGCACCTCCCAGGAGGCATCGAGGTCGGCCGCGATGGCGTTTTCGTTGAGCTCCAGTTTGCCCAGGCCGGTGGCCAGCGACTCATAGGCCAGCACGGCGTGACCCAGCGCCACGCCCATGTTGCGCAGCACGGTGGAGTCGGTCAGGTCGCGCTGCCAGCGGCTGATCGGCAGCTTTTCGCTCATATGGCGCAGCAACGCGTTGGCCAGGCCCAGGTTGCCTTCGGCATTCTCGAAGTCGATCGGGTTGACCTTGTGCGGCATGGTGCTGGAGCCGACCTCGCCGTCGCGCAGCTTTTGCTTGAAGTACCCCAGGCTGACATAACCCCAGACATCGCGTGACCAGTCGATCAGGATGGTATTGGCGCGTGCCACCGCATCGAACAACTCGGCCATGTAGTCATGCGGTTCGATCTGAACGCTGAACGGCTGGAAGTTCAGGCCGAGGCCCCAGGGAGTGACGCCGGAATCCGCCGTGGCCTCGGGCGTCTCCACGACCCGCCGGCTGAAGGCCTCCCAGTCGAAGTCGGGCCAGGCCGACAGGTGGGCGTTGTAGTTGCCCACTGCGCCGTTCATCTTGGCCAGGATCCGCACTGCGGCAATGCGGTCGCAGGCCGCCTGCAGCCGAACCACCACATTGGCGATTTCCTTGCCCACGGTGGTCGGGCTGGCGGTCTGGCCGTGGGTGCGGCTAAGCATGGGAACGGCGGCATACGAGCGCGCCATTTCGCGCAGCTTGAGCAGCAACCGGTCGAGTTTGGGCAGCACGACCACGTCGCGGGCCGCGCGCAGCTGCAAGGCGTGGCTGGTGTTGTTGATGTCCTCGCTGGTGCAGGCGAAATGCACGAATTCGTTGACCTTGAGCAGTTCGGGGCGCGATTCGAACCGCGACTTGATCCAGTATTCGACTGCCTTCACATCGTGGTTGGTGGTCTTCTCGATCTGCTTGATGGCCAGCGCATCGGCTTGACTGAAGTTGCGAACCAGTTTCAGCAAGTAAGTACGAGCACCCGTCGAGAGCGGCTTGAATTCGGAAAAACCCGCGTCGCTCAGATGAACGAACCAGGCGATCTCGACCTGGACGCGGCGGTGCATGTAGCCCTGCTCGCTCATCAGGGGGCGCAGTTGCGCGAGTTTCCCGGCGTAGCGGCCGTCCAGCGGCGAGAGGGCGGAAATCGAAGCGGAGGGCATGGCGGGATTGTAGGTGTCCGCCCATCGCCGATCGGGGGCATGCAGCGCCAAAGACCAATGGCTAGAATGGGTTGACGAAGCCAACTGATGCCACCCATGAAACTTATCGGATCCACGACCAGTCCTTATGTGCGCAAGGTGCGTGTCGTCATGGCTGAAAAAAAGCTGGACTATCACTTCGTGACCGAGAACGTCTGGGCGGCCGACACCCGTATCAGCGAGTCCAACCCGCTGGGCAAGGTGCCCTGCCTGATCATGGAAGGCGCCGAGGCATTGTTTGACTCACGGGTGATCGTCGAGTACCTCGACACCCTGTCGCCGGTCGGCAAGCTGATTCCGGGCCTGGGCCGCGTGCGCGCCGAAGTCAAGACCTGGGAGGCGCTGGCCGATGGCATCCTCGACGCCGCACTGCTGGCCCGCATGGAGGCCACCTGGGAGCACCGCACGACGCCCGAGCGCAGCCAGGCCTGGGTTGATCGGCAGTTTGGCAAGATCCATATGAGCCTCAAGGCCATGAGCAAGGGGCTGGCCGACAAGCCTTTCTGCTCCGGCATCCATTTGAGCCTGGCGGATATCGCGGTCGGTTGCGCGCTGGGTTACCTGGACTTTCGCTTCCCGCAGATTCACTGGCGTGCCGACCATGCGAACCTTCTCAAGTTGCAGGACAAGCTCATGCTGCGCCCGAGCTTTGCAGACACCGTGCCCAGCTGATGCTGTGCCAGCCCCTGGGGCCCGTCAGCTGCGGATGAACTTTCGAATCAGATAGAAGTAGGCCCCGATCGGCAGCAGTTCCAGGGCCTTGAGCCACAGCGTGAAGCGTTTCGGGAAATGAATCTCGAACTTGCCGAGGGCCCAACCCGCGAGTATGGCTTCGGCCGCTTGCTGCGGACTGATCAGAGCCGGCATCTTGAAGGTGTTTTGTGCGGTGAGCGGCGTCTCTACGAATCCGGGGTTGATCAGGGATACCCCCACGCCCTTGGCGTGCAGGTCCAGATACAGCGTTTGCGCCAGGTTGATCAGCGCAGCCTTGGTCGGACCGTAAGCCAGGCTGTTGGGAAGCCCGCGGTAGCCGGCCACACTGCCCACCAGGCTGACGAATGCGCTGCCACGGGTGGTCTGCAGCAGGTGGGGCAACACGGCATCCAGCAGATACAGGGCGCCGAGGTAGTTCACCTGCACATGGCGCTCCAGGTCGGGCAGATCCAGCGCGTCGGCGCGCATCGCATGGTAGTGGCCGGCGCAGTAGACCATGGCGTCCAGACGACCCATCGCGACCACCTGGGCCGCCGCGATGGACACCGCCTGTCGGTCGGTGCTGTCCAGCGGCAGGGCGATGGCGCCAGGGTGTTCGACCACAAACGCATCCAATGCGGCGGTGTTGCGCGCCGACACGATCACGCGGGCTCCGCGGGTGTGCAACAGCGAGGCCGTGGCGCGGCCGATGCCGGTGGAGGCGCCCACCATCCAGACAGTCTTTCCGTGCCAGTCGTTTACCGGGCTATTCAGGGGCATGTGTGTTCCTGCGCGGGGCTGATTCAGCGTTTGCGAAAGGACAGTGTCACGTCCCCCAGATGGATGCCGAACTTGCGCATCTGTGCGCGGTTGAGCATGACCTGCTCGTCGACCAGGTACATCCAGTCGTCGAACTGCACTTCGTAGACCTTGCCGTCCACCGGCAGCGCCAGTGTGTAGGTCCAGTGAAAGGCATTGCCGCGCTCCTGGCCATGGGCCACGCCCACCACATCGTCGGCGCGGCCGGTGTAGGCGCCATCCGCCAGCCGGGTCAGACGCCAGACGCGACGTTCGCGCGTGCCGTCCGAGTAGGTGAAGGCTTCGTCCAGTTCGCCTTCGTCGCCCTGCCAGCGGCATTGCATCAGTACCGTGAAACGTCGGGCCACGGTGCCGGAACGGTCGGTGAAGACACCGTGTGCGTCGAGTGTTCCGTTGAAATAGCGGCGCAGGTCGAGCACGGGCTTTTCGCTGCGGTAACTGTCGATCTGCTGGGACGCGCAGCCGCTCAGGCCCCCAGCCATCAGGATCAGGCCGGTGCCGGCGCCGGCGGCGCGGCCGAGGAGTTGTCTGCGTTTCATGGTGTTGCGGCGCTGGCGGGCGCGCGGATGACGAGAAAATAAAGTGCCGCACCGGCGCACAGCTTGAGGGCGCAGGGCAGCAGGCAATAGGCGATGGTCAGCGCCTGTAACGCGTCCGGGTCGCGCGCGCCAGGGGCGTAACCGAACCATGCGAGCAGGGGCAAAGCCAGCCCGGCGGCCAGTGCCAGGTTGAGTTTGACCGCGAAATTCCACCAGCCGAAGTAAGCGCCCTCGGCGCGCCCTCGGTCACCCGATTGCGCAATCACGCCGGCCAGCAGCGCACCCGGCAGGGCCAGGTCGGTGCCCAGCGCCAGACCGGACAGCGCGCACACCACGAGGAATGCCGGCACATCGCCGGCACCGAGCTGGGTGGCACCGACAAACGCGGCCACCGCCAGCAGCATCCCCACCAGCCAGCTGCGTGCCAGCCCGATGCGCGCCACCAGGCGCAGCCAGGCCGGGATGGACAACGCCGCAAACAGGAAGTACACCGCCAGCACCGCCGATTCGATGGCCTTGGGTGCCTGCAGACGATCCTGCACGAAGAACAGCACCAGGGTTGCCGGCACCGCACTGGCGATGCCGTTGAGCACGAACACCACCATCAAACGGCGAAACGCTGGTTGGCGCCAGGGCCGCCAGATGTCGCCAGCGCGCTGCAGCCCGACCGGACGGGGCTTCAGGGCCCGGCTCCAGCCGACCCAGCCCACGACCAGTGCGATACAGAACACGGCCAGCGTGGCCGGCATCCCCAGCAGCACTGGCGTGACAGACGCCAGCACCACACCCAGCAGCCCCAGCCCCTCGCGCCAGGCCACGACGCGGCCGCGGTAGGACTCGTTGCCGCCGAGCATCGCACCCCAGGACTGGTGCGCCACGCTCAAGGCACTGTAGGCGGCGTAGGTGATGACCAGCATCACCCCGGCCCAGGCGACGAGGGCCTGCGTGCCCTGTACCAGCGGAAAGAACAACAACCCGAAGCCGGCCGCCAGCAGCACGGCCGCTGCGATACCCCAGCGCAGCACCGACGTGGTCGAGTGGGCGAACAGGCGGTCGCAGCCGCGGCCGATCACCGGGTCGATCAGCGCATCGAGCAGCCGTACGGCCAGCAGCAACGCGCCCAGTGTTGCCAGCGGCACGCCGAACTCGCGGGCGTAGTGGTTGGGCAGGATCACATACAGCGGCAGCGCGACGAAAGCCAGCGGCAGGCCCAGCAGTCCGTACTGCAGGCCCTGCGCCAGGGTGAGCCGCTGCGGGTCGTTGGCGGGCAGGCCCATCAGCGCGCCACGAGCCGGGAGATCAGGGCCCGGCGCAAGGTCACCTCGGAGGTCTGTGGTGAAAGCCAGATACCGAAGAAGCGGCGCGAGAATTCTTCGTCGGTTATCGTCGCCAGGGCCTGGCCGTTGAGCAGGAAGATGGCGCCGGTTCCGGGGCGGTGCAGACCGGTCAGGCGGTCGCCCTTGCGCACGTTGGGGAATGCTTCGAGCATCTGTTGCTTCCACTGGGCGAGCTGGGTTTCGCTCACGTTACCCTGCCGGCCGATCTCGACGGCCGAGCGCTGGGCGATCGAAGCACCGGTGATATCGCGCAGGTAGACTATCTCCAGCGCGAACGCATGCCGCTCGTAGTCCGCAACGGTGAAGGCCGGTGCGACCCATAGGCTGGCATCGTAGACCTTGAAGCCCAGATAGGTCAGCCGTGCAGAGCCGCCCAGGGTCGCCTCCGGCACGCCTTTGGCCACCTCCAGCGGGACCGTCCGGGCACCGGCCAACATCGCAGCGCCCGCGAGCGCAAGGCCGATCACCAAGTGCGTGAGCGAACGGTTCATCGGCCGGCCTTGACCAGGGTGTACTGGACCAGATCGATGTTGGCCATGTCGAAGGCCGCCTCGCAGTAGGCGAGGTAGAACTCCCAGATATGCATGAAGCGCTGGTCGAAACCCAGCGCCAGGATGTCGTTGCGCCGGTTCAGGAACGATTGCCGCCAGCGGCGCAGGGTTTCCGCGTAATCCGCGCCGAACGCGAACTCGTCTTCCACCACCAGGCCGGCCGCAGCCGCCTCGCGCCGGAATTCCGACGGGCACGGCAGGCAGCCACCGGGAAAGATGTATTGCTGGATGAAGTCGGTCGATTCGATGTAGCGCTTGAACAGGTGGTCGTCGATCACGATGCTCTGGATACAGGCGCGTCCGCCCGGCTTAAGCAGGCGGCTGATCGACTGGAAGTAGGTGGGCCAGTACTCCTTGCCGACCGCCTCGACCATCTCGATCGAACACACGGCGTCGTAGGGTCCGTCCTGGATGTCGCGGTAGTCCTGCAGGCGCAGGTCGGCGGTCTTCCCGCTGCCGGTCGGCACACCCAGGCGCTCCATGCGCTGGCAGGCGAACGCCAGCTGTTCGGTGCTCAGTGTCACGCCGCTCAGCGATGCACCGAATTCGGTGGTGGCCATTTCGGCCAGCGCACCCCAGCCGCAGCCGATCTCCAGGATCCGGTCGCCCGGTTGCACCCGCGCCATGCGCAGTGCGCGGCGCACCTTGGCCAGTTGGGCTTCATGCATCGGGCGCTGCAGGTCGCCCTCGAACCAGGCCGACGAGTAGTTCATCGTGTCGTCGAGCCACAGCGCGTAGAACGGATTGCCCAGATCGTAGTGGGCATGGATGTTCTTTTGGCTGTTGGCCTTGGTGTTGCGGTGCATCCAGTGCTTGATCCGGTACAGCGCCCGGCCGGCCCAGGTGCCGTAGATCACATCCTCGACCTCGCGCCGGTTGGCGATGAACAGCTTGAGCAGGTCGGTCAGGTGGGGCGTGGTCCAGTCGCCGGCAATGTAGCTTTCGGCAAAGCCGATGTCGCCAGACTTGAGGGCGGCCGCGCAGACGTTCCAGTTGCGCAGCGACAGGGTGGCGCTCAGGCGTTGCGGCCCGTGGTTGCCGTTGGTGTCGCCAAAGACCTGCACACTGCCGTCGGGCAGGTGCACGGTCAGCAGGCCATGGCGCAGCCGTCCGAGCAGTTGGAGCGCAGAGCGAGCGGCGGCAGGCGCGCGTGTTAGGCCAGGCAGCGAGGTCGCGGTGGTGGTGTTCAAAACAGAGGGCATGGTGGTCAGAGGGCTGCGAGGGATCAACGGGACAGGAATTTTTCGGGGCGCGCGGGCTTGCGGACGAACTGCACGCGCTTGAACCACAGGCGGGCCGCCTGCAGGTGGATATGGAAGACCACGCCAAGGGTCATGGCCGGGTAACGCCACAACGCCTTGCGCACCGATGCAGCAGTGACCGGCTCCAGCGTCCCGCTCACGCTGGTCTGCAGGACCGGCCCGTCGGCGTCGTCGTAATCGACGCGCGCAACCGTGCGCTCGCTGTCGCCGCGGCGGGTGCGCATGAACCGGAAGCGGTAGCGACCCTCGACCTTCAGAAACGGCGACACATAGAACACCTTGCGTGCGCTGAGCTCGGCACCAAAGGACGGGTGGTCCAGCAGATAACAGTGGCGCTCACCGAAGGTGTTGTTGACCTCGGCGACGATGGCGCGCAGCGCGCCACCGGCATCGTCGGCTGCGCGATGGCAATACCAGAAACTCACCGGCTTGAACGTGTAGCCCAGCACGCGCGGATAACAGTGCAGCCAGACTTCGCCGGTCGCGTCGGTGATGCCTTCGCGCTGCAGCAGTTCGTCCAGCCAGGCGAGCGCGCCGCCGGCCGCCGGGCCACGGCCGTCCCCATGGTCGCAGTCGTGAAAGCTCAGGGCGCCCCGGCGGTTATGCGCCAGCACGCCGCGCTGCGTAGTGGCCTGCATGGACCGCAGGGGCAACATCAGGAAGTAGGTCGGGTAGCTGAAACTGTTGCGTGCCGGCCGCAGGCGTGCATGGCGCACCGCACCAAACCCGATCAGCGGCACGGCCGCAGGTGCCGCGCTCATGCCGTCGCCTCTTCCGGCACCCTGGCCTGCAGGCTCTGCAGCAGCAGTTGGGCCGCCGACTGGCCGGAACGGATGCCGTCTTCGTGAAAGCCGTAGCCCAGCCAGGCGCCGCTGTAGTAGGTGCCGGAGCGGCCTTGGAGTGAAGCCACCGTGCCCTGGGCCCGGATGGCTGCAGCGTCGAAGACCGGATGCGCGTAGTCGTACTCGCCCAGAATGCTGTCGGCCCGGATCGGACGCAATGGATTGAGTGACACCACCACCGGTTGCGACCAGGGGACTGGCTGCAGCAGGTTGATCAGGTAGTGCAGGCAGACCTGGTGGCCCTGCTCCTTGTCGGCTGCGCCGGCGGGTGTGCTTTCATAGTTCCAGGCGGCCCAGGCGGCACGCATTGACGGCAGCATGCTGCTGTCGGTGTGCAGCACGGCACGGTTGTGGTGGTAGCGCACGGCACCCAGGGCCGCCTGCTCGGCCGGGGTCGGGTCGGCCAGCAGCGCCAGTGCCTGGTCGGAGTGGGTGGCAATCACCACCCGGTCGTAGTGCGCAGTTCCCGCGTCGGTGCTGACCTGCACGCCGCCGCCGTGGGCTGCGCTCGACCGGCGCACCGACCGGACCGGTGTGCGCAGGCGTTTGTCATCGATATGCGCCAGGATCTTGTCGACGTAATGTCGCGCGCCGCCGCGCACGGTCCACCATTGTGGGCGGTTGGTGACCTGCAGCAACCCGTGGTTATGGCAGAAGCGGACCATGGTGGCTACCGGAAACTGCAGCATCTGGCTTGTCGGGCAGCTCCAGATGCAGCCCATCATGGGCAGGAAATACCAGTTGCAGAAAGCCTCGCCGAAGCGGTGGGTGCGCAAGAAATCTCCCAGCGGCTGCTGCAACGCCGCCTCGGCCTTGGAAAGCGCGATCTCGGTCGTGAGGCGGTTGAAGCGCAGCAGGTCGCGCAGCATGCCCAGAAACTGCGGGCGCAGCAGGTTGCTGCGCTGGGCGAACACCGTGTTCAGGCTCGACCCGCTCCACTCGATGGTGCGGCTGCCGCCAGCCCGGCGCACCTGGACCGAAAACGACATGTCCGAATGGGCGGTGTCCACGCCGAGCTCCTGGAAAAGGGCAATCAGGGTCGGGTAGGTGCGCTCGTTATAGACCAGAAAGCCGGTGTCCACGCCGTGGGTCACCTCGCCCTGGGCGGTCGGCAAGCACACATCGACAGTATGGGTATGCCCGCCAAAATAATCGGCCGCTTCGAACAGCGTGACCGCGGCATGCGGCGCCAGCCGGTAAGCGGCAGAAAGGCCGGAGATGCCCGAGCCTATGACGGCGACTTTCATGGCTGGCACATCCTTTGCCGTGCCGAAAACCAAATGGCCGTGACGGCCCCGGCTTCCCCGTGGGAACCCGTGTCATTGCCGATGCTGTCGATGGCGTCCAATAAATCCATAAAGCATTCTAGACGGATTGGTAATTTGGTGACCAAACGGTTTTTTTGGACCTTGAGCAAGACCGGATTACAGCCCTTGGCGCCTGTGCACGGCCGTGTCGCACTAAAATCCGCGGCTTGATACAGTCCGGCCGGATTGTCTCCAAAAGGCGCGCGATGCTCTACCCCGAACTATTCAAGCAACTGGAGTCCGTCCGCTGGGACATGGCCCGGGATATTCCCTGGGCCAGCTTCGATGCCTCGAAGCTGTCCGACGAGCAGGCGCAGACGATCAAGCTCAACGCGATCACCGAATGGGCGGCCCTTCCGGCCACCGAGATGTTCCTGCGCGACAACCGCCACGACAGCGATTTCTCGGCCTTCATGTCGATCTGGTTCTTCGAGGAGCAGAAGCACTCGTTGGTCCTGATGGAATATTTGCGCCGCTTCCGTCCCGAATTGCAGCCCAGCGAAGCCGAACTGCACAACGTCCGGTTCGAGTTCGACCCGGCTCCGGCCCTGGAAACCCTGATGCTGCATTTTTGTGGCGAGATCCGGCTCAACCATTGGTACCGGCGCGCCAGCCAGTGGCACACCGAGCCGGTCATCAAGGCGATATACACCCGCCTGAGCCAGGACGAAGCGCGCCACGGCGGCGCCTACCTCAAGTACATGAAGCAGGCGATCGGGCGTTTCGGCCTGGATGCCAAGAGCGCATTCGCCAAGGTCGGCGTGCTGATGGCCAGTGCCCGGCGCACCGCACAGGCACTGCACCCGACCAATCTGCATGTGAACAAGGCGCTGTTTCCGCGCGACACGATCCAGAGCCGCATGCCCAACCCGGAGTGGCTCGAGCACTGGCTGGACCAGCAGATCAAGTTCGATGCCGCCTGGGAAAGCAAGGTCGTCGACCGCATCCTGCATAACCTGAGCCTGCTGCTCGAGCGCAGCTTTGGCACCGTGCAGGAACTCAACAAATACCGCAAGGAACTGGCCCGCGAAATTGCTGGTTCACTGGCCGAACCCGCGTCACCACGCCCGGTTTGACGCCGGGCCGCTGGTCAGTGCCAGCAGTCGCGACAGATTGATCTTGACCTTGCATTCGTGTTGCGCCAAACCGGCCGAGATGCGGAAATCGCGCAGGCTGGTATCGCGAATGACATGCTCGCCGATCGCATAACCGTCTCGGTTCACCAGTACTGCGACCCGGGGCGTGGTGGTATTGACGCCGCGGCGCACGACAACGCCGGTTTCGTTGTTCGCCATGCGTACCAGCGAGCCGGGCGAATAGACGCCTACCGCCTTGATCAGGGCTGCGCCTGCAGCGTCGATCTGGCGGTGCTCGTCGAAATAGCAGGCCTGCATCGCGGACGTGGCCGGATCCGGTCGGCGCGAGGCTCGGGGCGCGAGCCGGGCCGTGAAGATGTCGGCGCGCTGGATCAGCCGAGCGATACGCTGGCCCGGTGACCGCGAGGCGAGATTGCCGGCCGTCGTGCGGTGATGGTCCCGCACCGCTTCCAGCCAGTCGGGGTCGTGCTGCCCCATTTTCCTGAGCAGGTCGACCGAGCGTTGTGCGTGTTGCCCGATGTATTCGCGCTGCTCGGCCGTGGGGGGCTCGCGCTGGGCTGCCAGCCGGTCCTGCAGGCCGGTCATGCCGATGTTCATCGTCAGCGCTGCCTTGCACAGGGTGTCTTGCATCGGCTCCGGCCATTGCAGGACTTCGCGCGCCGCCAGCCCGCACACCACGCTCACCAGCATCGCGTGGGTGGCGCTGTACAAATCGACCTCACTGTAGGCCAGGTGAAACAGCGCGAACAGCGCGCCATCCGGATTGCGGCGCGACAGCCGGTCCAACTGGTGGTGTAGGCGCTCCAGGTCGTCCGGGAAGTTTTGGGTGTTGAGGTCGCGCAGCAGGCGCGTGCCCTGCACCTGTAGGTCCATCCAGGTATGGCCATCGCCGGACGTGCCATCGCGGTTGCTGCTGAGGTCGCGGGTGGTGAGTTTGGCTTGGGCAATCTTGCCCAGCGGACGGTCGTCGCGCACCAGCTCAAACAGCTTGCCCACAAACGCCTTCTGGTGCTTCTCGGATTCGGAGACGTCCACATAAAACCCCAGGCCCCGCCCGCGCATGGCTTCGAGATCGGCTCGGGAACCGATCACGTAACCCTTGCGCGCCAGCAGGATTCCAGTTTCATCGCGCAGGGAAAACGGCAACGGCTGCCCGATCACGATCGATTCGTTGGTAACCTGGACGAGATTCATGGATGAGGCGCAATTATGCCCATGGACGACGCACACAGGTCACTGTCAGCATACGCTGCTACGGCCCGAAGCGGTAGCCTGGCAGAAGGCGGAAAAACCCTGCTTTTCCGGCTATCTTTGCGCCTTTGCGCCGCCTGGATCGCCGAAGACGGCATCCCAGAGGGCCTGCACGGCAGCGCGCGGCTGCCGCAGTTCGTCGTCGGGTACCTGGGTGGGATCCTCGTTGAGACGGGCATGGTGCTGTACGCGCCGCAGTTCCCGGTAGGCATGGGCCGCCTGGTCGCCGATGTTGCCCGGCAGCAGGCCAGCCGCCTGGGCGCGCTGCAGTAAGGCAATATTGCCCACGTTGTCGACCAGACCGGAGTGCTCGGCCGATCGCGCCAGAACCAGGAACTGCACCACGAACTCGACATCGACCATGCCGCCAGGGCTGTGCTTGACGTCGAACATCCCGGCCTGCACCCGGTGCGCGGCGCGGACCTTGTTGCGCATGTCGATGATCTCTTTGCACAGCGCATCGATCTGCCGCGGTGCCGTGATCACGGAGCGCCGGACCTGGTCGAACCGTTCGCGCAGTGCAGCGTGGCCCAGCACGAACCGGGCCCGCGTCATGGCCTGGTGCTCCCAGGTCCAGGCAGTATTGCTGCCGCGCTGCTGCTGGTAATTGGCATAGGCGTCGAAGGTGCTGACCAGCAGCCCGGAGTTGCCGTTGGGCCGCAGCGCCGTGTCGATCTCGTACAGGTCGCTTTCGCCGGTTTTGATGGTCAGCCAGTTGATGAGCTTGCGCACCAGCGTCGAATACACCTCGGAGGCCTGTTCGTCCGGGTCCTCGAAAACGAACACGATGTCCAGGTCGCTGCCGTAACCGAGCTCCTTGCCGCCGAGCTTGCCGTAGGCCACGATGGCGAACTGCGGGTCGTCACGGTGCCGATTACGGGTGCGGGCCCAGCACCATTGGGTCGTGACGCGCAGGATGCTTTGCGCCAGCGCGCTGAGGTCGTCGGCCACCTGCTCGACGCTCAGCCGACCCTCGACGTCGCGCGCCAAAGTGCGGAAAACTTCCGCATGGTGCGCGCGCCGCAACAGGTTGAGCAGCGACTCGTCGTCGTCCTCGCCGGTGTCGGCCAGCGCCGCACGCCGATGCTCCAGCTCATGTTCGAACTCCTCGGGTTGGAAGCGCTCGCCGAGCATCGTGTCATTGGCCAGCTCGTCGATCACGCCCGGGTGCAGCATCAGGTAGCGTGCCGGCCAGCGCGCGTTGCCTAGCAAGCGCAGCAGCCGCTGGTGCACGTTCGGGCGTTCGAGCAGCAGGGCCAGATAGCTTTCGCGCCGCAGCAGTGGCTCGATCCAGTCGGCCAGTCGCACGCCGGCCTCTTCTCTGACCAGCCCTTCGCGGATCCATGCCGTGGTGCGAGCCAGCAGCCGCACCAGGCGCTGGCGCGATTCGTCGCGCAGCGCCAAAAAGCGGGGATGCGTGCGCCACACCGCCACGCGCTCGCGCAGACTGACAGGCAAGCCTTGCAGGAATTCGGCAAAGTCAGCGGGGGCCGCGGCGTTGGAAGTCGGCCCATTGCAGGCCTTGCAGTCGGGCTGCCCGCCTCCGAGAAGCGCGTCAAATTCCTGGGCGACGACCTCGCGGTGGCTGTCGAGTTCGGCCAGAAAAAGCCGTGTGCCGGTGTGGTCCATGGCCTGGGCCAGCCAGGCCAGGTCGTCGTCGCGGGTTGGCAGCACATGGGTCTGCTGGTCATCGAGGTATTGGATGCGGTGCTCCAGCTTGCGCAAGAACCCGTAGGCTGCTGCCAGGGCTGCGGAGGCGGCCTGCGACATCAAACCAGCGCGGCTCAACCGCGTCAGGGCATCGAGCGTGGCCCGGGTGCGCAGCTCCGGGAACTGGCCGCCCCGCACCACCTGCAGCAACTGCACGATGAATTCGATCTCGCGGATGCCCCCGCGCGACAACTTCACGTCGTTAGTGCGCTCGGGGTGGCCCGCACTGCGCCGTGCCGCGTGCTCACGGATCTGGCGGTGCAGTATGCGCAGTGAGTCAAAGACGTTGTAGTCGAGATAGCGCCGGAAAACGAAGGACAGCACGACCGAGCGCAGGCTGCCGGCCGAGCCGCTGGCCACGCCGTCGAAGGGCGCCACGACCCGGCTCTTGAGCCAGGCGAAACGTTCCCACTCGCGTCCCTGTACATGGAAATATTCTTCCAGGGCACCCAGCGAGATGGCCGCCGGCCCGGAATTTCCGTTGGGACGCAATGCGAGGTCGACCCGGAACACGAAGCCGTGTTCGGTGGTGTCGCCGACCAGGCTGTAGATGCTGCGTACGACCTTGCCGAAATACTCCTGGTTGGAGATGTGGTTGCGGCCTTGCGCGTTGCCCTCGGTCTCGCCGTCCTGGTCGTACACATAGATCAGGTCGATGTCGCTGGAGACGTTGAGCTCGCGCGCTCCAAGTTTGCCCATACCCACCACCCACAGGCAGGCTCGCTCGCCGGACTCGCCACGCGGCGCGCCGTACTGGGCATCGAGCGCCACCTGGGCATGGGTGCAGCTGACATCGAGTGCGAATTCGGCCAGCGCCGTCATCGCGCCGGTGACCTGCTGCATGGACGCCTGGCCTGCGCAATCCAGACACAACAGCCGCTCGAGCACCAACTGGCGGGTGACACGCAACGCCGCGCCGAGATCGGCGCCGCCGGCGCGCAGTTGCGCACACAGGGCGACCATGCTGGCGCGCTCGGGCAGGCCTGCACCGAGCAAGGCCATTTCGGCGGCGTACCTGCGACGGATCCGTTGACCATACCTGGAATAGGAAGCCATGTCCCCCACTGGCGCGGGCTGTCGACCGTTGGGGGTCATAATTCTTGACAGACTTCCGGACTCACCATGGATGACCTGATGCCCGCACCATCGCCGCTATTGAGGGCCAGCGCCTTCACGGCCCGGTGGGCGCTGCGTCTGCTGCTGCTGGCGTGGTTCGTGTTTGCTGCGGTGTGGGGCGCTCTGCATTTTCTGATTGTGCCGCGAATTGGCGAGCTGCGCCCGCAGCTGGAGGCTACCGCCTCGCGGGCCCTGGGTATACCGGTGCGCATTCAGGGTATCTCGGCTTACTCCACGGGCCTGCTGCCGGCATTTGAACTGCTCAACGTGAGCCTGCTGGATGCGCAGGGCCGGGAAGCGCTGCGTTTGCCGAGGGTCTTGTTCTCATTGTCGCCGCGCTCGGTTCTGGCCCTGCAATTTGACCAGCTGTATGTGGATCGACCGACCCTCCATGTGCGCCGAGCCGCCGACGGCAAGTGGTATGTGGCAGGCCTCGACCTGTCGAGCGTCCCACGGGGCGACGACCGCCTGCTCGACCGGTTCTTCTCGCAGCCCGAGTTCGTGATCCGCAACGGTGCTGTTGTGTGGACCGACGAAGTGCGCGGCGGGCCTCCGCTGGCGCTGCGTGACGTTGATCTGGTGCTGCGCAATCAAGGGCGTCGCCACGACCTGCGTTTCGATGCCACGCCGCCGCCCGAGTGGGGCGATCGCTTCGGGCTGCTAGCGCGTTTCGAACAGCCCTTCCTGTCGATGGACAACGGCCGTTGGCGCGAGTGGTCGGGCCAGGTATTCGCCGGTTTCTCGCGGGTTGACGTGTCGCAACTACAGCGTTATGCCGATCTGGGCGTGGACCTGCAGCAGGGGCGCGGCGCGCTGCGCGCCTGGGTCGATGTGCGCCGCGCCACGATCACTGCTGCGACCGCCGATCTGGCGCTGGCCGACGTTGTGACCCGCCTGGCGCCGGACTTGCAGCCTCTGCAGCTGGCGTCGCTCTCGGGACGGCTGTCAGGCAAGTTCGGGGCCGGGACGCTGGAGCTTGCCACACAAGACCTCGTGTTCGACACCACGCAGGGTCAGCGCTGGCCAGGCGGCAATTTTCAGCTGGTGCAGACCACGGCCAACGCCAGCCGGGCCGCCCACGGCGAGCTTTCGGCTGACCGCCTCGACCTGGCGGCACTGGGCCAGGTCGCCAGCCGGCTGCCCCTGGGCCCGGTAGTGCATGGCGCCCTAGAGCGCCACAGCGCGCGCGGCCAGGTGCAACGCCTTACGGCGCGTTGGACCGGTCCGCCGAACGCGATCGAGACGTTCGCAGTCCAGGGCCGGGTCGACCAGCTCGAGATCCAGGCGCTGCCACCGGTGGCTGCTGGAGCAGGCGCCAGCCAGGCCATCGGTACGCCGGGCATCCGGGGGGCATCGGTCGATTTCGACCTGAGCGAGTCGTCCGGCAAGGCGGCAGTCGTAGTCCAGGGCGGTGCCATCATCCTGCCAGGGGTGTTCGACGAACCGGAGGTTCCCATCACCCAGCTGACGGCCCAGCTGTCCTGGCAGCGCAGCGGCGACAAGCTGGCGGTGCAGGTGCCGCAAATGCGTTTTGCCAACTCCGATGCCGAGGGCGAGTTGCAGCTGAAGTGGCAGACCAGCGACCCGGTGCGTTCTGTGTCGCGCTCCCGCTACCCCGGGGTGCTGGACCTGCAGGGCCAGCTGTCCCGGGCCGTGGGCACCCGCGTCTACCGCTATCTGCCGCTGGTGCTCAAGAAACCGTTGCGCGACTATGTTCGTGATGCGGTGTTGGGCGGCAGCTCGGCCAACGTGGCGTTCAAGGTCAAGGGTGACCTGGCAGAGGTGCCGTTCGTGAACCCGAAGCAGGGCGAATTCTCCATCGTTGCGGCGATCCAGGATGGTGTGCTGGCCTATGTGCCACGGGCCCGCCAGGCGACCGACGCCTTGCCTTGGCCGGCGCTGGCGCAGCTGTCAGGCGAGCTGGTTTTCGAGCGCCAGACCGTGCAGGTTCGGGGCGCACGCGGCGTCTTGCAGGCCTATCCGGCGGTGCTGCTGGCCAGGGCCGAGATGGCCATTGCCGACATGACGAAGCCGGCCACCGTGGTGGCCAGCGCCGATGTGCGCGGGCCGGCTGCTGACCTGCTAGCCGTGGTGAATGGATCCCCCCTGGGCGCCCTGAGCGGTGATGCATTGGCCCGTGCCTCGGTTTCCGGCAATGCGGAGGCGCGGTTGCGGTTGAGCGTGCCACTGGACGCACTTGAAAAATCGACGGTTCAGGGCAATCTGGTGCTGGCAGGCAACGACATCGCGATTGCGCCCGAACTCCCGCGGCTGGCGCGTGCGCGCGGGGCGGTGGCGTTCACGGAAACCGGTTTCACGCTCAACGCATTGCAGGCCCGCATGTTCGGCGGGGATGTGCGCCTGGACGGCGGAACCCAGGCGCCGTCGGCGCCGGGTAACGCGGTGGCACGCACGCTGCCCAGCCTGGCCTTTCGGGTGCAGGGCGTCGCCACGGCCGATGGCCTGCGGCAGGCGCGAGAACTCGGCCTGCTGTCGCGCGTGGCCCAGCGTGCCACTGGCAGCGCCGCCTATGTGGCACAGGTCACCTTGCGCGCGTCGGTGCCGGAAATCATGCTGTCCAGCAACCTGGCCGGCATGGCGCTGGACTTTCCTGCGCCGCTGGGCAAGCTGGCGGATGTGGCCATGCCGCTGCGCCTGGAGTCGGCTTTGGTGCGCGAGTCGATGGCGCCCGGCGCTGGTGGCCGAATTCGTCTGCAGGACCAACTGGTGCTGGACCTGGGTCGGGTCGGGTCCGTGACCTATGTGCGGGATATTTCCGGGCCGGAACCGCGCGTGCTGCGCGGCGCGATCGCGGTCGGTCTGGCACCCGAGGAATCCGCACCCCTGCCACCCGAAGGCGTGGTGGCCAATATCAACCTGGGCACCGTGGATACCGATGCCTGGGCTGCCGTGCTGACCGACATCACCGGCAGCAGCCTGGCGGCGTTGGACGCGGTGCCGGCAGCGGCAGGCGCGAACGCGCTGGCCCGAGGCTACTTGCCCACGGCTGTGGCGGTGCGTGCGCGCGAACTGCGGGTCGGGGGCCGTCGGCTGCACCAGGTCGTGCTGGGCGGTGGCCGCGACGGGCTGCTGTGGCGGGCCAATGTGGATGCCGAGGAACTCAACGGCTATGTCGAGTACCGCCAGCCGGCGGGTACCGCGGCGGGCGCGGGCGCAGGCCGCTTGTACGCACGCCTCGCACGGCTGACATTGGCACCGTCTTCCACCAAGGATGTCGAAGCACTGCTGGACGCGCAGCCGGGCAGCATTCCCGCACTCGACATCGTGGTGGACGACCTGGAGTTGCGTGGCCGCAAGCTCGGGCGGGTGGAGATCGAGGCGGTCAATCGCGCGGTGGCTGCGCGCGACGGCGTGGCCCGGGAATGGCGACTGAACCGCTTCGATGTCACGCTGCCCGAGGCGGTGCTGCGGGCGTCCGGCAACTGGGCAGCGATCAACGCGCAGGGTGGCTCCAACGCTGCCGGTCGGTCGGGCGTTGAAGCGCGGCGCACGGTCATGAATTTTCGGCTCGACATCGCCAACTCGGGCGACCTGCTGGCGCGCTTCGGAATGCAGGACGTCATCCGGCGCGGCAAAGGTGTGATGGAGGGCCAGATCGCATGGGCTGGATCGCCGCTCACGCTCGACTACCCGTCGCTGGGCGGGGCGTTCAACGTGAACCTCGAAAGCGGGCAGTTTCTCAAGGCGGATCCGGGCCTGGCCAAATTGATGGGCGTATTGAGCCTGCAGTCCTTGCCACGGCGCCTGGCACTGGATTTTCGCGACGTGTTCACCGAGGGTTTTGCCTTCGACTTCGTGCGTGGCGACGTGCGCATCGAGCGTGGTATCGCCCAGTCGAACAACCTGCAGATGAAAGGCGTCAATGCGGCAGTGCTCATGGACGGGCAGGCGGACCTGTCCCGCGAAACCCAGGATATCCGGGTGGTGGTGGTGCCCGAGATCAATGCCGGCACGGCCTCGCTGATCGCCACTGCGATCAACCCGGCCATCGGACTGGGTTCGTTCCTGGCGCAGATCTTTTTGCGCCGGCCTCTCATGGAGGCAGCCACGCAGGAGTTTCATGTCGACGGCAGCTGGATCGATCCGCGGGTGCGCAAGGTTTCGCGCCGCAGCAGTACCAGTGCGCCCGATTCCGCCGGCGCCGCCGGTAGCGATCGCAACACCGGGGATAACCGGTGACGCGACCTGCCGCACCGGCAGGCGCCGCAGCATGCCTGGGGCTTTGACGACGGGCGCACCCGCCGCCGGGCCCGCGCGCCCGTTCTCTGCGGCGCGCCGATGGCTGCTGTGGAGCCTGCTGGTGGCCTTGATCGTGGCTTTGCTAGCGATGCTGATGTGGCTGGCGGCCCGGTACGAGACCAGCCAGGTACAGAGCCTGCTTGAGCGCGACGCGGCCGAGGCGGTCAGTGACATCCGCACCGGATTGCTGCGCAACATCCATTCGCTGGAGGCGCTGCAGACGCGCAATCTTGGGCAGCCGCAGCACTGGGCCACCGATGCGCTGGTGTTGTTGCGTGCACAGCGGGAGATGCTGCGTATCGAGCAGCGCGACCTGGCTTTGGCTCCGCTGCAGCACGTGGACACGCCACACCAGCCGCCCTTGTTCGACCTGCTCGGCCGGGCCAGCGCCCAGCCGGACGTGACGCTGGCCTGCACCCATGCGCGCCGCTACAGCGGCCCGGCCTACTCGAACAGCTACTTTGTGCCACAGGCCGAGGGGCGCGGCCTGCAGGTCGTGGAGCTGTGCCTGCCACAACTACGGGGCGGCTCGGTGGTGGGTTACCTGGTGACCACCTATTCGCTCAACGACGTGCTGACCGAGATGGTCGGGCGGCAACTGGCGCGCAGCCAGGATGTGGCCTTTACCGATCCCGACGGTACGCGACTGGCCTTCCACGGCCATGCACAGCGCGGGACACGCACATTCTCGGCCAGCCACCTGCTCGACCTGCCGGGCGAAACGCTGGTACTGCGGTTGGAAAGTTGGCGCGGCGGCCCGGACCTTTTTCCGAATTTCCTGACTGCGATGGTGGCGGCCTTGACGCTGGCGCTGGTCTCGGTGCTGGCGCTGCTCACCCGCGATACACGCCGGCGTCTGCGGGCCGAACGCGGCTTGGCCGAGGCGCTGGCGTTTCGCAAGGCGATGGAAGACTCGCTGGTCACCGGATTGCGGGCCCGGGATCAGCGGGGGCGCACGACCTATGTCAACCCGGCCTTTTGCCATATGGTCGGTTTTCCAGTGGATGCGTTGCTGCAGTCGGACGCACTTCAGCCGCCTTATTGGCCCCCCGAGCAGTCAGACGAGTACCGCGTGCGCCAGGCGGTGCGCCTGGCCGGTGTTTCGCCGCCGCGCGAAGGGTTCGAGACGCTGTTCATGCACAAGGATGGGCGGCGCTTCCCGGTAATGGTTTTCGAGGCGCCGCTGATCGATGCACGCGGGCGGCAGGCGGGTTGGATGAGTGCCTTTGTCGACCTCAGCGAGCAGCGCCGGATCGAGGAGCTGTCGCGGTCCTCGCAGGAGCGGCTGCAGGCCACGGCGCGTCTGGCGATGGTGGGCGAGATGGCCTCGCTGATCAGCCATGAGCTCAATCAGCCACTGGCGGCCATCGCGAGTTACGCCGCCGGGTCGATCAACATGCTGCAGGACGGTCTGCAGGCCGATCGCCAAGGGCTGATCGCGCAGGCCCTGCAGCATATTGCGGAGCAATCGCAGCGCGCGGGGCGCGTGGTCAAGAGCGTGCATGACTTCGTGCGCCGACGTGAACAGGTGCGGGAGATGGTCGCGCCGGCTTCGCTGATCGATGCGGTCATGCCGCTGGTCAGCCTGCAGGCGCGCAAGCTCGCGGTGCGCATCCGGATCACGCTTGAGCCTGGATTGCCGCTTGTCTGGTGTGACCGCACCATGGTCGAGCAGGTGTTGCTGAACCTCGCGCGCAATGCCATGCAGGCCATGGATGTGCCAGGCGGTGGGGGGCGTGAACTTACCTTGCAGGTGCGCCGCGCGCGTACGGGCGATCGCCCATCCGAGCTGCAGGCGTGGGTGGAGTTCGCGGTCAGCGACACCGGCCCGGGCATACCGGATACGGTGGCAGCCCAGCTCTTCACGCCTTTCTTTACCACCAAGGTCGAGGGCATGGGCCTGGGCTTGAGCCTGTGCCGTACGGTCGTCGAGCAACACGGCGGGCAGCTGACATTCGCGCCCCGCACGGGCCCAGGGACCGTATTTCGATTCACGTTGCCGACGGCACTTCTCCAGTAGGATCGCGCCATGCAGCCCAGCCACAACGCCCTGGTCTTCATCGTCGATGACGACGCCAGCGTGCGCGACGGCCTGGCCTGGCTTCTGCGCTCACGCCACCTTCCCAGCCACGCGTTCGACAGTGCCGAGGCTTTTGTCGCGATGCTGGGGGACGGCTTTCGGCAGACCCAGCCGTGTTGCCTGCTGCTCGATGTGCGCATGCCCGGCATGAGCGGGCTGGCCCTGTTCGAGTGGCTGATGGAGCGCTCGCTGACGCAGGTGATTCCGGTGATCTTCCTGACCGGCCACGCAGACCTGCCCACGGCAGTGGCCACCGTCAAGCGTGGCGCGTTCGACTTCTGCGAGAAGCCGGTGTCCGACAACGCCTTGGTGGACCGTGTCGAGCAGGCCATCGCCCGTTCGGCCCAACAATTGGCACTCGTGGCGCGCAAGGCGTCTCTCACACGCCGTCTGGCAGAACTGACCGAGCGCGAGCATGCGGTGATGCGTCTGGTGATCGAGGGCCTGCCGAACAAGCTGGTGGCGGACCAGCTCGACATCAGCGTACGCACGGTCGAGGTTCATCGTGCGCGGGTGTTCGACAAGATGGACGTGAAATCGGCTATCGAATTGTCCAGGCTGCTGCTGCAGGTCTGACTCAGCGCCGGGCGTCGCGCTCGCTTGGTGGCTCGTTCGCCGACCCGCTTGCCGGATCAGCCCCGGTGTGTTCGTTGTCAGTGGGCAACTCGCCCTTCTTGCGCCCCGAGAACATCGTCCACCACACAATAAACAGCAGCAGCAGCAGGGCGCCCAGCGCTTCAAGCAAAATCAGAACCATGAATCGACTCCTGTGGCGTGGCGCCCGTGCAATGGCCGGGCTGACAATGGTAGGAATGCTATCGAGTTGCGCGATCGGCCCAGAAATACAAAGGCCATCGGCCCCGGTGGTGTTGCCGCCGCCGGCCGACACGCCGGTGACGCCTGCTATCGCCCAATCGCCCCCCGCGACCGATGACGCGCCCTTGCCGCCGGTGTTGCAGCAGCCCAAGAGCCGCTGGGTCCCGGTGCGCTGGAGCGAGCTGCCGGGGTTTACCGAGGACGCACTGCACGAAGCCTGGAACGCCTGGACGCGTTCCTGCGAGCGCCCCGGCGCCGCGTTTGCTGCGCTTTGTCCGGAGGTGCGTCTGCTCAGCCTGGCCTCGGGCGATGAGCAGCGGCGCTGGATGCTGCAGCGCCTGCAGCCCTACCGCGTGGAGCCGCTCGGCGCGCCCTCGGAGGGCTTGCTGACCGGCTACTTCGAGCCGGTGCTGTCGGCTTCGCGCACCCGCCGTGGCGAGTTCCAGGTGCCGCTGTACCGTCTGCCGCCCGGGCTTGCCACCCGCAAGCCCTGGTTCACCCGCCAGGAAATGGAAACCCTGCCCGAGGCGCGCGCAGCCCTGCGCGGCCAGGAGGTCGCCTGGCTGGCCGACCCGATCGATGCCCTGGTGCTGCAGATCCAGGGCTCCGGCAGAGTACGTTTCGTCGATGCTGCCGGTGCCACGCAAACCGTGCGTCTGGCTTTTGCCGGGACCAACGACCAGCCCTATGTGAGTGTCGGGCGCTGGCTGATCGACCAGGGCCTGTTGCGCGAGGCGTCGTGGCCGCAGATCAAGGCCTGGGTGGCCCAGAACCCGCAACGCGTCAATGAAATGGTGTGGAGCAATCCGCGCATGGTGTTCTTCCGCGAGGAGCCGCTGTCCGATCTGGACGCGACGGTCGGGCCGCGGGGGGCGCAGGGTGTGGCCCTCACGCCGGGGCGATCGATCGCCGTCGACCGCGACAGCATCCCCTATGGCACGCCGGTCTGGCTTGCCACCAGCGGGCCGGTGCTCAACCTGCGCCGGCTGGTGCTGGCACAGGATACCGGCAGCGCGATCCTGGGTGCCGTGCGCGCCGATTATTTTGCAGGCTGGGGCCCGCAAGCCGGCGACATGGCGGGGCGCTTGAAGCAAGGGCTGCAGCTGTGGGTGCTGTGGCCGAAATAGGGCCGACTCAGCGCCCGGCGCGGGGTTGCAGGTGGCCCAGCGGCAAGGCCGTGCTGGCCTTGACCTCGCCCAGCGAGAAGCTGGTGTGCAGGTCCTTCACGTTGGGCAGGTTGATCAGGGTGCCAAGCGCGAAACGCGAGAAGCTGTCCAGGTCCTGGGCCACGACCTGCAGCTCGAAGGTGCCAGTACCGCTGATGTAGTGGCAGGAAACGACTTCGGGCAGCTTGCGGATCGCATCTTCCAGGGCCCGGGTGCCGTCGCCGTTGTTGCGCTCGGCATCCAGGCGAACGAAAGCCAGCACCCCCAACCCGATCTTGCGCCGGTTGATTTCGGCCCGGTAACCGGTGATGAAACCGCCTTCCTCCAGTGCCCGCACGCGGCGCCAGCAGGGTGCGGCGCTCAGCCCGACGCGCTGCGCAAGCTCTGCATTGGTGAGGCGCCCATCCATCTGCAAATGATTCAGGATGGCCACGTCAAACTTGTCGAGTGTTTCCATAAAGGACTATGTTAAGCAATATTCTTTCTTCAAGGTCGGTTTTTTTGGCATGGAAAGAAAAGACTTATCGCGCCCGCGGGCCTACACTTTGCATTGCTTTTTGTGCCTGCCAAGCCCGGGCGGACCCGCCCCTTGTAATGGAGAACCCCACGCCATGAATGCACCGCTGCCCGAGCACATCCGCAAAGCCCTCGAAACCGTCTCGCTGGACGACAAATACGCGCTCGAGCAGGGCCGGGCCTTCATGAGCGGCGTGCATGCCCTGGTGCGCTTGCCGATGCTGCAGCGCACGCGCGATGCGCTGGCAGGCAAGAACACCGCGGGTTTCATCAGCGGCTACCGTGGTTCACCGCTGGGCGGTTACGACCAGGCCCTGGTCAAGGCGGCCCCTTACCTGAAGGCGCAGAACATCGTGTTCCAGCCGGGCGTGAACGAGGAACTGGCAGCCACCGCCCTCTGGGGCACCCAGCAACTGGGTTTTGCACCACCTGGCACCAACCGTTTCGACGGTGTCTTTGGCATCTGGTATGGCAAAGGGCCGGGCGTCGACCGCTGCTCCGATGTCTTCAAGCATGCCAACATGGCCGGCACCACGCCCTGGGGCGGCGTCATTGCGGTAGCGGGCGACGACCATGTGGCCAAGAGTTCCACCGCAGCCCACCAGAGCGACCACATCTTCAAAGCCTGCGGCCTGCCGGTGTTTTTTCCGGCCGACGTACAGGAAATTCTGGATCTGGGCGTGCATGCCTTGGCGATGAGCCGGTTTTCCGGCGTATGGGCCGGCATGAAGACCATCCAGGAGATCGTCGAGTCCAGCGCCACGGCGGTCATCGACCCGCATCGGGTGCAGATCCGCATTCCGACTGATTTCGCGTTGCCGCCGGGTGGCGTGCATATCCGCTGGCCCGACCATGCACTGGACCAGGAGGCGCGGCTGTTCGATTTCAAGTGGTACGCGGCGCTGGCCTACATCCGTGCCAACCGGCTGAACTACAACGTGATCGAGGGCCCGAACGACCGCTTCGGCCTGATCGCCAGCGGCAAGGCCTACAACGACACCCGCCAGGCTTTGCTGGACCTGGGGCTGGACGATGCCTCCTGCCGCCAGCTCGGCATCCGGCTGCACAAGGTGGGTGTGGTGTGGCCGCTGGAGGCTCAGCTCACGCGCGAGTTCGCCACCGGGTTGCAGGAGATCCTGGTGGTCGAGGAAAAGCGCCAGGTCATCGAATACCAGCTCAAGGAAGAGCTCTACAACTGGCGCGCCGATGTGCGCCCCAATGTCTACGGCAAGTTCAACGAGGTCGAAGGCGACTTCTCCGGCGGCGAATGGTCCATGCCCAACCCCACCGCCAACACCCTGCTGCGCGCCAATGCCGACCTGTCGCCGTCGATCATCGCGCGGGCGATTGCGCAGCGCGTGAAGCGCCTGGGCGTGGATGGGGACATGCGTGCCCGCATCGATGCGCAACTGGCCATCCTCGAAGCCAAGGAGCGCGCCATGCAGGTGCTGGAGCTGGGCGCGGTCAATGGCGCCGACCGCCCGCCCTGGTTCTGCAGCGGTTGTCCGCACAACACCAGTACCAAGGTGCCCGAGGGCTCGCGTGCCATGGCGGGCATTGGCTGCCATTTCATGGCCATCTGGATGGATCGCAGCACGCTGGGTTTCACGCAGATGGGTGGCGAGGGCGTGCCCTGGGTCGGGCAGCAGCCGTTCACCACCGACCAGCACATGTTTGCCAACCTGGGCGATGGCACGTATTTCCACAGCGGTCTGCTGGCGATCCGCCAGAGCATTGCTGCCGGTGTCAATATCACCTACAAGATCCTGTACAACGATGCCGTGGCCATGACCGGTGGTCAGCAGGTTGGCGAGCGGCCCGAGGGGCACTCGGTGGCGCAGATCGCACAATCCATGCGCGCCGAGGGTGCGCAGCGCATCGTGGTGGTGACCGACGAGCCGGACAAGTACGCCGGGGTCACGCTGGTGGAGGGCGTCGACGTTCAGCACCGCGATCAGCTCGACGCGGTCCAGCGTTCGTTCCGGGAGATCAAGGGCACCACCGTCATCATCTATGACCAGACCTGCGCCACCGAGAAGCGGCGCCGGCGCAAGCGCGGTAGCCTGGCCGACCCGGCCCGGCGCGTCGTCATCAACGAGCTGGTGTGCGAAGGCTGCGGCGATTGCAGCGTGCAGTCCAACTGCCTGAGCGTGGAGCCGCTGGAGACCGAGTTCGGTCGCAAACGCCAGATCAACCAGTCCACCTGCAACAAGGACATGTCCTGCCTCAAGGGCTTCTGCCCGAGTTTTGTCACGGTCGAGGGTGGCCAACTGCGCAAGAAGGCGCGCGACAAGGCGCTCTCGCCGTTCGAGCTGCCACCCCTGCCCGAGCCCAGCCCGGCATGGAATCACCTGCAGGACGGACATGCCTGGGGCGTGGTGGTGGCCGGTGTGGGTGGCACCGGTGTCATCACCATCGGCCAGCTGCTGGGTGTGGCAGCCCATCTCGAAGGCAAGGGCATTGTGACCCAGGACGCCGGTGGCCTGGCGCAAAAGGGCGGAGCCACCTGGAGCCATGTGCTGATCGCGGACACGCAGGACGCAATCCGGACTACGCGCGTGGGCATGGCCGGCGCCGACCTGATCATCGGCTGCGACCCGATCGTGAGTGCCGGCAAGGAGACGCTGCTGCGCATGCGCCAGGGTCGCACCCATGTTGCCTTGAACTCCAACAGCACTCCCACCGCCGCCTTCGTCAAGAATGCCAACTGGCAGAACCCGGCCGAGGCCTGCGCGGCCGCGATTTCGGATGCCGTGGGTGCGCCAGCGCTGGCCACTTTCAATGCCGATGCTGCGGCCACCAAGCTGCTGGGCGACAGCATCTACACCAATCCGATGATGCTGGGTTTTGCGTGGCAGAAGGGCTGGGTTCCGCTCGGGCGCGAGTCCTTGCTGCGGGCGATCGAACTCAACGCGGTCGCGGTGGACAACAACAAGGCCGCGTTCGAATGGGGCCGGCGCGCCGCCCACGACTGGGGCGCGGTCGAGCAGCTGCTGGCGCCAGCGCAGGTGCTGCAGTTCAAGAAGCGCGAGACGCTGGATGACCTGGTGGCGCGGCGAGTCGCCTTTCTGACCGCCTACCAGGACGCGGCCTATGCGCAGCGCTACCAGACTTTTGTCGAGAAGGTGCGCCAGCGCGAAGCACCGCTGGGCAAGACCTTGCTGGCCGAATCAGTGGCGCGTTATCTGTTCAAGCTGATGGCCTACAAGGACGAATACGAGGTCGCCCGGCTGCACACCGACAGCTACTTTCTGGCCCGAGTGCAGGGCATGTTCGAGGGCGATTTCAAGCTGAATTACCACCTGGCGCCACCGCTGCTGGCCAAGCGCAATGCCAAGGGCGAGTTGCAGAAGCAGAAGTTCGGCCCGGCGATGCTGACCATGTTCCGGGTGCTGGCGCGCCTGAAGGGCTTGCGCGGGACGGTCTGGGATATCTTTGGCCGGACCGAGGAGCGGCGCGGCGAGCGGGCCCTGATCACCGACTACATGGCCAGCATCGATGAAGTTCTGGCGGCGCTGGATTCTGGCAATCTGGCTGCCGCCGTCGAGATCGCGCGTATTCCCGAACAGATACGCGGCTACGGTCACGTGCGGGCGCGCCACCTGGCTGCGGCACGCCTGGTCTGGACGGACTGCATGGCGCGCTGGCGCACGCCGCCAGCGGCTCCACAGGCCGCGTTACAGGTGGGCGGTGGCGGACGCGTCTAGCGTGATCGGCTGCCCGTGCGGTGTGCGGGCCGCTGCTGTTTCCCAGGCGTGTTCAAGGGCGTGGATCTGCTCTGCCGAGCCGATCCGGGTCTGGATCACGAAATGCTCCAGGGTCTGCAACCAGTGCTGGTAGTAGGTGCTTCCGTCGTCGGCGTCTCCGCGGGTCTGCGCCTGTTGTATCTCGCGGGCCAAGGCGTCGGCCCACTGGGGCCAGGTGAACACGCCACGCGCATGCAGCAGCAGTGTCAGGCCGAAGGCATGTGCCTGCCAGGGTTGCTCGAAGGTGCCTGCGCCGCCATGGGTCGCGGGCAGAGGCAGCCCTGTGCCGCCGCCGGCGGCCGCTGCTCGGGCGATCTGTTGCAGGGTCAGGCGCTGTGTCATGGGGCGGCCTCCAGGTAGGGCTCCCAGGCATCCACGCTGACCTCCAGCCCTGCCTCGGATTCGGGACCCCATAGATCGCGCCCGTCGAACACCACGGTGTACAGCCAGTGCGCGGTGTCGTCGAAAGGTGGCAGAACGCATCGTACGTGGGTATCGGCAAACAGATGCGCTCCGTGCACGATCTGCACTGTTCCCGTGTGGCCGCGCACATAGCGGGGCAACCGGGTGTGGCCCTGTGGGTGCCGGTTGCGGGCCACGACGCGGTCGCCTGGCTGGAAGCACGCCGGTGCGCTGGCCGGCCGGTCCACCGGGGACCCCTTGGCCAGCGCGGCTGCCACGTCGGTACCGCGCAGGACGCGGGGCAGTGGCCGGCCTGGCCCTGCGTTGGTGGCGCCCGCGAGTTCGTCCGCGGTGAGCAGGTCGCGCTCGCCCATCAAGACCTCGAGGGCACGGATCCAGACCGCGTAATAGCTGCTTCCCAGGTAGACGGCGGGCGGCAGGCACTCACGCGCCGAGCGGCTCAAGTCGATGTTCCACTGGCCGGTGGCACCCATGGCCAAGGTCAGGGCGAGTGCGCGTTTTTCCCAGTCGGCATGGAACACGGGCTCGGCGGCTTCGGGTTGTACGGGGCCGAAGCATTGCAGCCCGCCCATGTCGTGCACGCCGTTCACAGGCCTGTCGCAGCCGGTGGCGCGGACAATGCAAGCCCGGTGCCGATCATGGCGTCGCGTGTGACCCGTTGTGCCAGGGCCGCGGGGTCCAGATGGTCTGTGCCCGCAGGCCGCAGGGGGATCACGACGTAACGCACTTCGGCTGTCGAGTCCCAGACACGTACGCGGGTGGCGCCCGGCAACACCACACCGAAGTCGCGCAGCACGCCCCGCGGGTCCTGCACGGCGCGGGCGCGGTACGGTGCGCTCTTGTACCAGACCGGTGGCAGCCCCAAAATCGGCCAGGGGTAACAGCTGCACAGCGTGCACACCACCATGTTGTGCTGCTCGGGCGTGTTTTCCACGGCGACCATGTGCTCACCCTGACGCCCGCCGAAGCCCATGGAGGCGATGGCCGCCGTGGCGTCCGTCAGCAGCCACTGCCGGAATGCAGGATCGGCCCAGGCCTTGGCCACCACGGCCGCGCCATTGTGCGGGCCGATGCGGGTCTCGTAGGTCTCGATGATCGCATCGAGCGCCGCGGGGTCTACGTAGCCTTTGTGCGTGAGCAGGGTTTCGAGGGCGCGTACCCGCACCTCCATGTCATCGAGATGCGAGTGGTCGTGCGGCTGGTGTGGAGGCATGGTGCAGGATCCAGGGGGGTGCGGGGCCTTGGCCTTACCGGCCGGGTGCAGGCTGGCGCGCCGCATACAATCTCGGGTTACCTGCCAGACGGTGGAACACTGTTGCGCGCGGATTCATTCAACTGCTAGACGTGGAGATGTCTGTGTTTATTTCTTCTGCTTTTGCCCAAACCGCACCTGCCGCCGCTGGCGGCGACATGACTTCAAGCCTCATGAGCATGCTGCCCTTGGTGCTCATGTTCGTCGTGCTTTATTTTGTCATGATTCGCCCGCAGATGAAGAAGCAGAAAGAGCACCGTGCCATGATTGATGCGCTGGCCAAGGGCGACGAGGTGGTCACAGCGGGCGGCATGCTGGGCAAGGTGGCCAAGATGGGCGACAGCAACCTCGGGCTGGAGATCGCCAACGGCGTCGAAGTACAGGTCCAGCGCAGCGCCGTGGTCCAGGTCCTGCCCAAGGGAAGCATCAAGTAATCCGGGGCCCGTGGCCCCCAGGGAATCCCATCATGAACCGCTACCCGGTCTGGAAATACGCGATCATTCTGGTCGCCGTGCTGGTGGGGGTCTTCTACACCCTGCCCAACTTTTTTGGCGAGGCGCCGGCGGTGCAGGTCTCGCCAGCCAAGGCCACCGTCAAGGTGGACGCTGGCACACAGGCGCGGGTGCAGGAGGCGCTCAAGGCCGCAGGCATAGAACCCGACGCCATCACTTTCGAGGGCACGTCGATCAAGGCCCGCTTCAGCAACACCGACGTCCAGTTGAAGGCCAAGGACGCGATCGAGAAGGTACTGATTCCCGACCCGGCCGACCCGCCCTATATCGTTGCGCTGAATCTGTTGTCACGCACGCCGCAATGGCTGGTTGCCTTGCATGCCGCCCCGATGTATCTGGGGCTGGATCTGCGTGGCGGTGTTCACTTCCTGTTGCAGGTCGACATGCAGGCAGCACTCACCAAAAGGGCCGAGTCGCTGTCCGGTGATCTGCGCACGACGTTGCGCGAGAAGAACATCCGCCATGGCGGCATCAACCGGGTCGGTCAGGCCATCGAGATCCGGTTCCGCGACATGGCGACCCTGGAGTCTGCGCGCAGCATGGTGACCGAGCAGTTTGCCGACCTGCAGATGGTGGTCGCGCCCGACGGCGCCGATTTCAAGATCACCGCCACCATCAAGCCGACCTCGGCCCGCACCATCCAGGAGCAGGCGCTCAAGCAGAACATCGTCACGCTGCACAACCGCATCAACGAGTTGGGTGTGGCCGAGCCGGTGATCCAGCAGCAGGGCCTGGACCGCATCGTGGTGCAACTGCCGGGAGTTCAGGACACGGCCAAGGCCAAGGACATCCTGGGCCGCACCGCCACCCTGGAAGTCAGACTGGTCGACGAAAGCGCCGAGGCCCGCGCGGCCGAGTCGGGCACGGGGCCGGTACCTTTTGGCTCGGAGCGCTACCTCGAGCGCAACAGCCAGCCGGTGATCGTCAAGAAGCAGGTCATCCTGACCGGCGAGAACCTCACCGACGCGCAGCCCGGTTTCGACAACCAGACCCAGGAAGCCGCCGTGCACCTGTCGCTCGACGCCAAGGGATCGCGCATTTTCCGCGACATCACGCGCGAGAACATCGGCAAGCGCATGGCTATCCTGCTGTTCGAGAAAGGCAAGGGCGAGGTGGTCACGGCGCCGGTGATCCGCAGCGAGATTGCCGGTGGCCGGGTGCAGATCTCCGGGCGCATGTCCACGGTGGAAGCCAACGACACGGCGCTGTTGCTGCGTGCCGGATCCCTGGCCGCCCCGATGGAAATCATCGAGGAACGCACCATTGGCCCGAGTCTGGGTGCCGAGAACATTGCCAAGGGGTTCAACAGCGTGATCTGGGGGTTCCTGGTGATCGTGGCATTCATGTGCGTCTACTATTACGTGTTCGGTGTCTTCTCCAGTATTGCCTTGGGGGTGAACCTGCTGCTGCTGGTCGCCGTGTTGTCCATGTTGCAGGCCACACTGACGCTGCCTGGCATGGCGGCGATGGCACTGGCACTGGGCATGGCCATCGACTCCAATGTGCTGATCAACGAGCGGGTGCGCGAAGAATTGCGCAACGGCGCATCGCCGCAGGCCGCGATCAACGCCGGTTATGACCGGGCCTGGGGCACGATCCTGGATTCCAATGTCACCACACTGATTGCCGGTCTGGCACTGCTGATCTTTGGCTCGGGCCCGGTGCGGGGCTTTGCCGTTGTGCATTGCGTCGGCATCCTGACGAGCATGTTCTCGGCGGTGTTCTTCTCTCGTGGCCTGGTCAACCTCTGGTATGGCCGCATCAAGAAGCTCAAGTCCGTATCCATTGGCACGGTCTGGCGGCCGGACGCTGGCGCGCAGGTGGCCAAGGCCACGGAAGGAAAGTAGCCATGGAATTCTTCAAGATTCGCCGCGACATCCCCTTCATGCGCCATGCCCTGGTGCTGAATGCGGTATCGATCGTCACATTTGCGCTGGCCGTGTTCTTTCTGTTCAGTCGGGGTTTGCATCTGTCGGTGGAATTCACAGGCGGAACGGTCATGGAGGTCGGTTATTCGCAACCAGCCGACGTGGCCAAGATCCGCGGCGTGGTCGCCAGCCTGGGCTATACCGACATCCAGGTGCAGAACTTCGGCACGGCGCGTGACGTGCTGATCCGCCTGCCGGCCCAGAAAGGTGTCAGTTCAGCGAAACAGAGCGAGACCGCGTTCGCCGCACTCAAAAAGACCGATCCGGACGCAACGCTGCGCCGCCAGGAGTTTGTGGGCCCGCAGGTGGGCCAAGAACTGGCCGTCGACGGCCTGAAGGCGCTGGGCATGGTGATCGTCGGCATCATGATCTACTTGATCGTGCGTTTCGAGTGGAAGTTCGCGGTAGCGGCGATCGTGGCCAACTTGCATGATGTGATCATCATCCTCGGCTTTTTTGCCTTCTTCCAGTGGGAGTTCTCGTTGGCGGTGCTGGCGGCCGTGCTGGCGGTTCTGGGTTATTCAGTCAACGAGTCGGTCGTCATCTTTGACCGCATCCGCGAGAATTTCCGGCGTTATCGCAAGATGAACACCGTCGAGATCATCGACAACGCGATCACCTCGACCATCAGCCGTACTATCATTACCCATGGATCGACCCAGATCATGGTGCTGTCCATGCTGTTGTTCGGGGGACCAACGCTTTACTATTTTGCGATGGCGCTTACCATCGGCATCTGTTTTGGTATTTATTCCTCGGTGTTCGTGGGTGCAGCGATTGCCATGTGGTTGGGTATCAAGCGCGAAGATCTGGTCAAGGGGGCGCCGCAGAAAAACGTCGATCCCAATGATCCCAACTCCGGGGCCACTGTCTGAAATTGTCCTGACCCATGGCTTCTAAACCGTCCTCCACGCAGCACAGCCGGCTGGCCCAGGAAACGCGAGAGCGTTTTGTCGCGGATGCGCGACGTACCATGGTGGAAATTACGGGCGCCGTGCAGGAGCGGCTTTCGGTGTTGATGGGCGAGGCTGGGTCCTCGCGCGATATGCAGATCCGCCGCGATGCCTGGACCTTCTACCAGCGCACCCGCAATGCCTGGCAGGAGGCCACCACCTCCGGCTGGCAGAAGCTTCTGCAACCGGTGTCGGCATTTGCCAAGACCGACCTGCAGGTCATGGACATGGACGGTCTGCAGCTGGTCGGTACCGAAGTCGTCGAAAACAAGATCATTTCCTCCCGTCTGGTGCTGCGCGTGATGGACAAAGTGAGCTCCGAGCTCGACGACCTGCGCCTGCGCATTCGCTTCCTCGAGAACACCGACGAGCTGGACCGTGCCGACATCCTGCGCCCAGAGGTTCTCTTGCTGGGGCTGGTGGAGCAATGGGCGACGGCTGGTATGCCCTCGGGCAGTTGGCCGTTGGTCAACGATGTGGTGCAGGCACTGCTGGGCGAGCGGCTCAAGCAGGCATACCACCGGGCCAATGAAGCCCTGATCGAGCGCGGCGTCATGCCCACGATCGAACTCAAGGACCGCGTGCGGCGCTCTTCGGGCCAGGGGACTGTGCCGCATCGCAGCCCCGGTGGCATGCGGGAACAGCCGCTCACGAACGATCCCCAGGACTCTGACCCGGGCCACAGCAGCGGTTATGGCCGGCAGCCCTTCGACCATTCGGGCGGCGCCCGTGGGGGCTTCCAGCCCGCGAGTGCCGCACGTCCGCCCGGTGGGGGGCTGCATCCGCAGCCGTCGGTTTCGCAGGGCGGTCAGACGCCGATGCGTCCGTCCTGGGCACAGGACCCCTCGGTCGAGGCGGGGGCCGAGGGTCTGGCGTCGCGCCACGCGCCAGGTCAGGGCATAGTTCGCCGTTCCGCCGCGGAGATGGCCGAAGAGACCCGCATGATGACCGCGGCAACCCCGCTGGCGCGCGCCCGCAGCCGTGCCCAAGGGGTGCTGGGCCAGCTCAAGCGCCTGTTGGTGGGTCGCGTCGGGCCGGAATTCGACGCCACTTCCTACGAACCGGCCTCTCCCGGGCTGGCGGCAGCCATTGCAGCACGGGTCGACCAGGTGGCCCGTGGCGCCGGCGGCACCCTGATCGAGGACTACTCCCCGGCAGGGGTGGCGCGCGTCGCCGGCCAGCTGCGGGACCAGACGGCTGACCTCAAGAACAAGGCCGAGACCAAGGGCGAGAAGGCCACGATCGAGATCGTGGCCCTGATGTTCCAGGCCATCTTGCAGGAAGAGCGTATCCCGCCAGCCATCCGGGTCTGGTTTGCCCGCCTGCAGATGCCGGTATTGCGGGTGGCGCTGGCCGAGCCCGACTTCTTCGGCACCGCCAATCACCCGGCGCGCCAGCTTATCGACCGCATGGGGTCCTGCGTGATGGGCTTTGATGCCAGCGGCATCCAGGGCGGTGCGCTCGAGAAGGAAATCAAGCGCGTCGTACAGGTGATTGAGCAATACCCTGAAACCGGCAAGCGGGTGTACGAACTGGTTTACGCGGAGTTCCAGAAGTTCCTGCAGAAGTTCCTGGCTGGCAATGGCGCCACCCAGAAGGTTGTCAGTGTGGCGCAACAGGTCGAACAAAAAGAGACCCTCACGATCCAGTACACGATCGAAATGCGCAACACACTCAAGGACCTGCCGGTCCGCGAAGAGATCCGCAGCTTCCTGTTCAAGGTCTGGGCCGAGGTGCTGGCGGTTGCGGCCATCCGCAAGGGCGCCCAGCACGCCGAGACCCTGGAGCTCAAGAAGACGGCCACTGATCTGGTCTGGGCGGCCAGTGCCAAGCCCAATCGGGTCGACCGTGCGCGTGTCATCCAGGACCTGCCCAAGTTATTGCAGCGCCTGCGGGGCGGCATGACCCTGCTGGGCATGGCGCCCAGTCAGCAAGACATCCACATCAAGACGGTCAGCGATACGCTGGCCGACGCCTTCCTGTCCAAGACCCAGGCGATTCCTGCGGCCCAGATCGAGGCCATGGCCAAGCGTTTGGCTAACCTCGAAGACTTTGTCAGTGAAGACGGCATGGGCGATCTTCCGCTGGACGCCGAGAGCATCGAATTGATGCTGGGCATCGACCCCGCCACCATCGACGTCGTGGCCAACGGCGGCTCCAAGCCGACCAACGCCATGCTGGCCTGGGCCCAGGAGCTGGAACTGGGCTCCTGGTTCACGCTGGACCACAACGGGCGGGTGACCAAGGTGCAGTTCGCCTGGCGCAGCGAGCGCAAGCAATTGCACTTGTTCGCTTCCAGCGACGGGCACACCTATCTGATCCAGGCCGGCCGGCTGGCGGCCTATCTGCAGGCAGGCCTGTTGCTGCCCCAGGAAGAGGAAGCCCTCACAGTGCGCGCCACGCGCGCCGCCCTGGCCAAGCTCGAGGCCAATCCGGAGCGCCTGCTGGGTTGACAGACCTGCCGGCAGCAGGGGGCCGGTTCAATGGGCGACGCGGTCGCCCGAGTCATCGCAGAGTTCGTCGAGCACCAGGGCTTCGGGCTCCTCGCCGAAGCTCCAGTACACCATCAGTACAATGATCTTGAGGTCGTCCAGGTTCAGCATGCTGCTGTTGGACGCCATGGCCCGGTCGATGACGACTTCGCGCATGTGCGCTGGAAGCACCTTGGACGACTCCAGAAAATGCAGGAACCCCAGGCATTGCGGCCCCATGCGGTTCTGTTCGTCGACCGAGTAGACCCGCATGCTGGATGCCGATGGTGCCAGCCCAGGGTCCGGTGTGCCTTGCGGAGCGACGCCCGCTGTACCGGGTTGGTCCATGCCCCGCGTGGCGAGGCTCAGACCGTTCAGCCAGGCCAGGGCCTCCTGGATTTCCTCCTGCTCGAATCCGACCGCGCTCAGCTTGCGGCCCAGGTGGTCCCCTTGGGGGCACGCATCGCCACGCCAGTAGTTTTCGTACACGAACACCAGAACTTCGAACATGATGCCAATATAGCGCAGTTGACGTCGGCGGGGGGTGGTTGGTCAGGCCTTGGGCCTTTCAGGCCGAGGCCATGCGCTGGAACAGTCCGCCGGGCAGCCGGGCGACCTGCCCGTTGAGTTCCAGCGCCATCAGTTGCGCCTGCAAGTGCGCCGTTTGTAGGCCGGTACGTGCCAGCAGAGCGTCCAGGCTGACCGGATCGAAGCCGAGTGCCGCCAGCAGGCTGTCCTGGTCGCTGTCTGTGCCGGGCGGTGGGTCAACCCAGCCGTCACTGCGGCGCGCAGGGCTGGTCGGCGTTTCGACTGTCCAGCGGCCTTCTTCCAGCACATCCCGGGCCGACTCGACCAGCTTGGCACCCTGCTGGATCAAGGCATGGCAGCCGCGCGACTGGGTGGAATGGATCGAGCCGGGTATCGCGAAAACATCCTTGCCTTGTTCGACTGTCAGCCGTGCCGTGATCAGCGAACCCGACTGGAGCGCCGCCTCCACCACCAACGTGCCGTGGGCGATGCCTGCAATCAGGCGGTTGCGCCTCGGAAAGTTGGCCGCCAGTGCGGGTGTGCCGATCGGGTACTCGCTGATAACCAGGCCCCGCTGTGCAATGTCCCGGGCCAGCCCCAGATGGGCCTTGGGGTAGACCCGGTCGAGCCCGGTGCCGACCACCGCCACGGTCGCCGCCTGGCCGTGCAGCAGCGCGCTGCCCACCAGGGCGCCCTGGTGGGCAGCGCCATCAATACCCAGCGCCAGGCCCGAGACGATCGTCAGACCGGCTTCGGCCAGCGCGCGCCCGAACTGCCGCGCATTGATGAGCCCCTGGGGCGTGGGATTGCGGCTGCCCACGATCGCCACGCTGGTGCGGAAACTGCGGACGAACCAGTCTGCCTCGAGGGTGTCGGCACCGGGCCCGCCCAGGTAGTACAGCAGCAAGGGGGGGTCTTCGGTGGCCAGCAGGCCGGTGGGGTAGCGCGGATCGCCGAGGCAGACGATCCGCCGTGCGGGAGCGTGCGGTGGCAACTCGTCGGGATGCAGCCAGGCCCAGGTGGCATCGAACAAGTCGGGCAGCCCCGTCGGGACCTCGCCCAATGCTGTGGCCTGGGCCGGGCCAACCACCTGCTGCAACGCCTGCGCGCCCTGTTGGAAAAGGGCGTCGGGCGGGCCGAAGCAGGCGAGCAACCGGCGTGCGCCCTGGTTGCCGATGCCTGGTGTCAGGGACAGGCGCAACCAGCCGGTGAGCTCGTCGCGGTTCATCCGGGTGTGATGGGGGGTGTATGGGGTGCTCGTGCACCCGGCCGGGCAGGTGGCGCCGGGCGACGCGCAGGGCGGTCAGCGCGGAGTGATCAGTCGGTCGCCGACCTTCACACCATCGGTGATGTCCAGCACCAGGGCGTAGGAAAGGCGATCGAAAGTACGGAACACCATCAGCAGCCCGTTGCGCTCGTCGGGCAGCTTCATCATCGCCTTGTTGGCATCGGTCTTGTCGGTCATGCGTTCGCCGAACTTCTGGATGGCCAGCACATGGCCACGCTCCATGCCATCACGGCTGCCCTTGTTGATCACCACGACTTGGTTCTGGGCCGCATTGACCACCGCGCTGCCATAGACGGACACGATCCGCCCGTCGACATCGGCGCTGGGTGCGCGCGGGGCATAACTGAGGAGTTCGCGCGGCGGCTCGGGCAGCAAGCGGTCGCCCACGCGCATTTCTTCCTTGGCCGCCACGATGTCGATGGTGGCTGGCACGACTTCGATGCTTTCGGTGCCGTCCTTGTTCTTGGCGGTCTGGGTCGACTCGCTGCGCACCAGCAGCGCCTTGCCGACATACTGGGCTTCGTAGCCCAGTACCTCTCCGCTGGTGGGGTCGCGCAGCGGGGTGGCGTTGCGGAAGATGCGGAATTCCTGCTGTTTGCCCGGGGCATCGAGTAGCGGGGTACCGGTTTGTCCGCGGGCGTAGGCGCGATCTCCGCGGGTCAGCAGCACGCGGCCATCCTGGGCCGCCACAATGCGCGGTGCGTTCTCCAGGCCGGCGGCGTCCACGATGACCGGCTCGGCCAGGAACGGCTCGATCAGGCTGGCCTTGATGGCGGGCAGGGCGCCGCTGTCCATGGGCTCGTAGCGGGTGCGCGGCGACACGCGGATGGTTTCTGTCGGCGGGGCATCGGCGGCGCTGGCAGTGGTGCGCAACGTGGCGCGGCCATTCTTGCGCTCCAGGAACAGCTTCTGGCCAGGGTAAATCCGGTGCGGGTTCTTGATGTCGTTGAGGTTCATGCCCCACAGTTCGGGCCAGCGCCAGGCACTCTTGAGGAACAGACCGGAGATCGCCCACAGGGTGTCCCCTGGCTTGATGGTGTAGTTGTCGGGGGCGTCGGGGGCGAGTTCGGTCAACGGAACACCGGCCTGCGCAACCTGTTCGGCGGTGTTTTTCTGGCCCTGGGTGATGGGAAAGTTCTGGGCCAGCGCTGGCGCGCCCACCAGGCCCGCCAACAGGGCCAGGGCCAGGGTGGTGGTTGCCGACGGTCGAATGGTCATTTCATGCTGCATGGTGGTCGCCCTTGAAGACCGCCCCGGCTGGCTACCAACCAGTGGCGGGGCCAGGATAATCTTGATAAGTCACGCACGATTTTGCGCTCAAGTCCTTGATTGAGCAACGTTTTCCCTCATCTGCCGCTTGCTGCATCACCAAAAGTGGCGAAAATAGCGACATCTTTGTAGAGAAATCATGGCTTTGCGACCGATTCTTTGTTTCCCGGACCCGAAACTGCACAAGGTGGCCAAGCCCGTGCACGCCGTCGATGAGCGCATCAGGACCCTGGTGGCCGACATGCTTGAAACCATGTACGACGCCAAGGGCATCGGATTGGCCGCCACACAGGTCGACGTGCATGAGCGGGTCATCGTCATTGATGTGTCCGAGGAGCGCAATGCGCCACTCGTGCTGGTGAACCCGGCGCTGGTCTGGACCAGCGAGCAGAAACGTCTCAACGAGGAAGGTTGCCTGTCGGTGCCGGGCATTTACGACCATGTCGAGCGCTTCGACGCGGTCAAAGTCACTGCGCAGGACCGGCACGGCGCGTCGCGCACGACGGAGGCTGAAGGCATGCTGGCAGTGTGTATTCAGCACGAGATGGACCATCTTTTGGGCAAGGTGTTCGTCGAATACCTCTCCCCGCTCAAGCGCAACCGGATCAAGACCAAGATGCTCAAGTTGCAGCGCGAGGAGCGCGATTGAGGCTGGTTTTCGCCGGAACACCGCAGTTTGCCCGTTGTGCCCTGCAGCGCCTGTGGCAGGCCGGTCACGATGTGCGACTGGTCCTGACCCAGCCGGACCGGCCGGCCGGCCGGGGCCTGCGACTGCACCCATCGCCAGTGAAGGAGTTTGCGCTGGCGCATGGTCTGGCGTTGGCGCAGCCACGCGGGCTGCGGCTGGACGGCAAGTTTGCCGATGACGCAGCCCAGGTGCGTCTGGCGCTGGCCGAAGCCGGTGCCGATGCCATGGTCGTGGCCGCTTACGGGTTGATCCTGCCGCGCTGGGTGCTGGATGCGATGCGTGTGCCGACCGGCGGCCTGGGCTGCCTCAATATCCACGCCTCCCTGTTGCCGCGCTGGCGCGGTGCCGCACCCATCCACCGCGCCATCGAAGCGGGCGATGGCGAGACCGGCGTCACCATCATGCAGATGGACGAAGGCCTGGACACCGGTGACATGCTGCTGGTCGAACGCTGCCCCATCTGCCAGGCTGGCACCGACGCCGATACCACCGACAGCCTGCACGACCGCCTGGCCACCCTGGGCGCAGACTTGATCGCCCGGGCGCTGGAACTGGCCGCACTGGGCCGGCTCCCAGCGCGGCCCCAACCGGCCGACGGCATCTCTTATGCCCGGAAAGTGGACAAGGCCCAGGCCTGCCTGCGCTGGGAGGCCGACGCCGCCCTGCTGGAGCGCCAGGTGCGGGCCTTCCAGCCTGCGCCGGGTGCCTGGACCTTGCTGGGTGGCGAGGTGCTCAAAATCTGGCGCGCGCACGTACCGGGGCCGGATGTGCCTGCCGGCATGGTCCCTGGCACGGTACTGGGCGCCGGGCCTGACGGTATCGAGGTTGCCTGCGGCAGTGGACGCCTGTGCATCACCGGGCTGCAGAAATCGGGCGGCAAACGCCTCGCAGCGGCCGAGTTCCTGCGCGGGTTCGACCTGCAACCGGCGATGCGCTTTGCCACCGCACCGGCTGCCTGATGTTTTTCCAGCGTTCCAACCGGGCACACCCGGAATTTCAGGTCGGCATGCGCGATTTCTACCGGCTGGCGCCCGGCATCGCCGCCTGGGGCCTGATGACGGGTGTGGCCATGGTCAAGTCCGGCCTGGGGGTGGTGGAGTCGCTGTTGATGGCCCTGCTGGTCTTTGCGGGCAGCGCCCAGTTGGCCGCCACGCCACTGATCATTGCCGGGGCGCCGGTCTGGGTGATCCTGGCGACCGGCTTCTGCGTGAACCTGCGTTTCGTGGTGTTCAGTTTGCATCTGCGTGGCTACCTGGCCCATCTGCCGATGTGGCAGCGTGTCGGGCACGGTTACCTCACGGCGGACATGAGTTATGTACTCTTCACGCGCCGCTTTCCGCATCCAGCCACCGATGCGGCGGGTCGTCATGCCCAGGAAGCCTATCTGGCCGGCAACGATCTGGTCAACTGGGGCGCATGGATGGGGTCAAGCGTGCTGGGCGTGCTGCTGGCCAACCTGATTCCCGAAGCCTGGGGGCTGGGGTTCGCCGGCCTGCTGTGCCTGGTAGGCATTTTGTGCTCGCTGGCGTCTACCCGCATGCGCGTGTTGGCGGCCACCGTGGCGGGAATCGTGGGGGTGATGGCCTATGCCTTGCCATTGAAGCTCAACATTCTGCTGGCCATTGCGGTGGCGGTCGTCCTGTGCCTGGGTGCAGAGCGCCTGCCGGGACTCGGGCGTCAACGGTCCGCGCCATGATGGACACCGATTGGCACCGCGTGGGTGTCATCATCGGCCTGGCGCTCATGACCGTGCTGGCGCGCAGCTTCTTCCTGTTCTCGGGCAAGCCCTGGAACCTGCCCCAGTGGGCGCAGCGCGGCTTGCACTACGCTCCGATTGCGGCGCTGGCGGCGGTGGTGGTGCCCGAGGTGGTCACGGTGCAGGGGGTACTGGTCGACACCTGGCGTGACGCACGCCTGTACGCCGCGGCAGTGGGCGTGCTGGTTTATTTATGGCGCCGGGACGTGCTGGTCACGGTGCTGGCTGGCATGGCGGTCTACCTCCCGCTGCGCCTGGGATGGGGTTGGTAAGGGCGCAAAGGCGCCGGACGGGAGCAACCATGCAATCGGATTCTGCAACCCGGGCCGCGCAGCGCGGCTGGAGACCCTTGACGCTGGTGCTGCTGGTCAGCGCCTGGCTGGCGCTGGTCGGCAACCTGCCGCTGTGGCGCACCCTGTGGGCACTGCCAGAGCACACCGGCTGGCGCGGCCTGATTTTTTCGCTCGCGCTGGCAGTCTGGATCGGCTCGGCGCTGGCGGTTTTGCTGAGCCTGGTGGCTTGGCCGCGTATCTTCAAACCCCTGGTACTGCTGCTGCTGCTGGTGGCGGCTGCCAGCGCCTACTTCATGATGCAGTATGGCGTGGTCATTGACGCCACGATGATGGCCAATGTGGTCAATACCGATCCGCGCGAGGTGCGCGATCTGCTCGCCTGGCCGCTCGTGACCAGCCTGCTGCTGGTCGCGGTGTTGCCCGGCCTGTGGCTGTTGCGCCAGCCGATCCGCTGGCGGCCGTGGTGGGCGCAGGCCTGGCGCAATCTGCTGGTGGCCGTGCTGGCCGTGGGTGTGCTGGGGGCCGTCACGTTGGCGTCCTACCAGGATCTGGCTTCGCTCATGCGCAACCACAAGCATGTGCGTTACCTGTTCAATCCGCTGAATGTGCTGTATGGCGGTGGCAAGCTGGCTGCGGACGCGCTGCCGCGCGCGACAAAGTCGCTGCAGCCCATCGGCCTGGACGCAAAGCTCGGCCCCACGCATGCCGCCGCCCAGCGCACGCCGCTGGTGGTGCTGGTGGTCGGTGAAACCGCACGCGCGGCCAATTTTTCGCTGGGTGGCTACCCGCGCCTGACCAATCCACAGCTGACGCAACTGCAGAGCCAGGGCGGGCTCACTTATTTCACCGATGTGCGCTCCTGTGGCACCAACACCCAGGCATCGGTTCCCTGCATGTTCTCGCACCAGGGCAAGGAGGCCCACGAGGCCTCGAGGCAGCCGTATGAGAACCTGCTCGACGTGCTGCAGCGTGCCGGGCTGGCGGTGCTGTGGCTGGACAACCAGTCTGGCTGCAAGGGCCTGTGTGAACGTGTCGAACAGGTGATTACCCGCACCCTGGACGACCCGGCGCTGTGCCGCGGCGGCGAGTGTTTCGACGAGATCATGCTCAAGGATCTGGACCAGCGCATCGCCAGACTGGATGCTACCCGGCGCGCGCGGGGTGTGGTCGTGGTGCTGCACCAGATGGGCAGCCACGGCCCTGCATATTTCCGCCGCTCGCCGCCGCCGTTCAAGAAGTTCATGCCCGAATGCGAGACCAACGTGCTGCAGAATTGCCCGCGCGAGCAGCTGGTCAACTCTTACGACAACTCGATTGTCTACACCGACCACGTGCTGGCCAGCACCGTGCGCTGGCTGCAGGGCGCCGGCCAGCAGCGCCCGGTCGACACCGCCCTGGTGTATGTATCAGACCATGGCGAATCGCTGGGCGAGAACAACCTGTACCTGCATGGTCTGCCCTACGCCCTGGCACCGAAATTCCAGACCCACGTGCCCATGCTCACCTGGCTTTCGCCTGCCATGCAGGCACGCTTGGGCGTGCGCCCTGACTGCCTGCAGAAAAACGCGTCGGCCGCACTGAGTCACGACAACCTGTTCCATTCGATGCTGGGCTTGCTCGACGTCAACACCAGCTTGCACAAGCCAGCGCTGGACGTCTTTGCGGCGTGCCGGTGACGCCTACAATTTGCCGATAGCCTATTGACGGACCCGACACCATGGACTACCTCCGATTTTCCGACCTCTGCGCCGCCGGCAAGGTGACCGGCAAGAGGGTGTTCATCCGTGCTGACCTCAACGTGCCCCAGGACGACCAGGGTCGGATCACCGAAGACACCCGCATCCGCGCCTCCGTGGCCTGCGTGCGCCTGGCCCTGGATGCCGGTGCCGCGGTGATGATCACCTCCCATCTGGGTCGCCCCACCGAGGGTGCATTCACGCCGGCCGATTCGCTGGCGCCGGTAGCGCATCGCCTGGGCGAGCTGCTCGGCTTCGACGTACCACTGGTGTCCCACTGGGTCGACGGTTTTCAGCGCGCAGGCCAGCCATTGCAGCCGGGTCAGCTGGTGATGCTCGAGAACTGCCGCCTCAACAAGGGCGAAAAGAAGAACAGCGAGACGCTTGCGCGCAAGATGGCGGCCCTGTGCGACATCTTTGTCCATGATGCCTTTGGCACCGCCCACCGGGCCGAGGCGAGCACTTACGGCATCGCCCAATACGCGCCAGTCGCATGCGCCGGCCCGTTGCTGGCAGCCGAAATCGATGCGATCACGCGGGCCCTCAAGGCGCCGCGCCGGCCGCTGGTGGCGATCGTGGCTGGCTCCAAGGTGTCGACCAAGCTCACCATCCTCAAGAGCCTGGCGGCCAACGTCGACCAGCTCATTGTCGGTGGCGGTATTGCCAATACGTTCATGCTGGCCTCGGGGCTGAACATCGGCAAGAGCCTGGCCGAGCCGGACCTGCTGCCCGAGGCCCGCGCCGTCATCCAGGCGATGCAGGCCCGCGGGGCGGCGGTGCCGATTCCCACGGACGTGGTCACGGCCAAAGCCTTCAAGGCCGATGCGCCAGCCACCGTCAAGGCCGCCACCGACGTGGCCGACGATGATCTGATCCTGGACATCGGGCCGCAGACGGCGCAGGTACTGGCCGACCAGTTGCGCCTGGCGGGCACCATCGTCTGGAACGGCCCGGTGGGCGTGTTCGAGTTCCCTGCATTCGAGTCTGGCACCCGCACCATCGCGCATGCGATTGCAGAGAGCTCCGCGTTCTCGATTGCCGGTGGCGGCGACACGTTGGCGGCGATCGCCAAGTACGGCATACAGAAGCAGATCGGCTACATCTCGACCGGTGGAGGCGCCTTTCTGGAGGTACTCGAAGGCAAGACCCTGCCGGCTTTCGAGATCTTGGCGCAGCGCGCCCGGGGCTGAGTCAGTCCAGGGCGGTTGCCAGTGGCCACCCCTTATCGCATGGTTTGCGCGGAGGGGCTCCAAGCGCCCAGTCATTCTTTCCATGGGAGAATTCTTTTCCACGACCAGGAGACTTACCCATGGCATTGCGCCGCTCTACCAAGATTGTTGCCACCCTCGGCCCCGCGTCCAGCGATCCCGTCCTCTTGGAGCAGATGATCCGCGCCGGCGTGAATGTGGTGCGCCTGAATTTCAGCCATGGTGTCGCGCAGGACCATATCGATCGCGCGCGGCTGGTGCGCGAGGCGGCCAAGCGGGCCGGCCGCGAGGTCGCCATCATGGCCGACCTGCAGGGCCCGAAGATCCGGGTTGGCAAGTTCGCCCAGGGTAAGGTCTTGCTGGAGGCCGGTGCCAGCTTCCTGCTGGATGCCGGGCGCACCGAGCTCGGCGACGTACACGCGGTCGGGCTCGACTACAAGCCGCTGCCGCGCGAGGTGAAGGTTGGCGACACGCTGCTGCTCAACGACGGCCTGATCGTGATCGTGGTCGATGCCGTGAAGGGCGACGTGGTGCACACCACCGTCAAGATCGGCGGCGAGTTGTCCAACAACAAGGGCATCAACAAGCTCGGTGGCGGACTCACCGCGCCGGCCCTGACCGCGAAGGACATGGACGACATCCGCACCGCGATGCAGTTCCAGGCCGACTATGTGGCGGTGAGTTTTCCGAAGAATGCGACCGACATGGAAATGGCGCGGCAGCTGTGCAACGTGGCCGCGGCCGAGTTCAACCATCGGCCGGGCCTGATCGCCAAGATCGAGCGCGCCGAGGCGATCCCGAGGCTGGTCGAGATCCTGCTCGCCAGTGACGGGATCATGGTGGCGCGCGGCGACCTGGCGGTGGAAGTCGGCAACGCCGCCGTGCCGGCGCTGCAAAAGCGCATGATCAGGCTGGCACGCGACCATGACAAGGTGGTGATCACCGCCACACAGATGATGGAGTCGATGATCAACAACCCGGTGCCGACGCGCGCCGAGGTCAGCGATGTGGCCAATGCGGTGCTCGACGGAACCGATGCGGTGATGTTGTCGGCGGAAACCGCTGCCGGCAAGTACCCACTGGAGACCGTGATCGAGATGGCCAAGATCTGCCATGCCGCCGAGGCGCACGACGTCGTCAAGCTGGACGCCGATTTTTCGGGCAAGACCTTTGGTCGCATCGACCAGTCGATTGCCATGGGCGCACTGTTCACGGCGCACCACCTCGGCGCCAAGGCCATCGTCGCCATGACCGACAGCGGCTCGACGGCTTTGTGGATGAGCCGCCACCTGATCCAGATCCCGATCTACGCCTTCACGCCCTGGGTCGCCACGCAGCGCCGCATGGCGCTGTACCGCAACGTGCGCCCGCTGCTCAAGGACACCAGCGGTGACCGGGATACCGCGCTGACGCAGGCCGAGAACGACCTGAAGTCGCGCGGCATCGTGCAAAGTGGCGACATCTACGCCATTACCTGCGGCGAACCGATGGGCGCGCCGGGTGGCACCAACATGCTCAAGATCTGCCAGGTCGTCTGAGGGCTGGCCCGTCGGGTCAGTGGCGTGCTGGCGACCCGAACCAGCGCCGCACGGGGCTGTGCTCCAGGAGCAGGTACAGGCCCGCGGCCAGTATCCAGCTGATCCAGCCGGTCCACAGCGTGTGGCTCATGTAGTGCGCACCGCGTACCTGTTGTGCCATCCCGATGGTGATGCCGGCCAGCAGCGCGACGGCCAGCCAGACCAGCGCCGCACGGGGTGCACGCACGCGCAGCCAGAAGTAGCCGGTCAGGAAGGCGAACGCCGCCGATGCATGTCCGGCCGGAAAACACACGCCTTCACCGCCGTCGGCCACGCCCCAGCGCCAGTGCGACACGTAGGCCGCCACACCGCCGAATTCCGACAACTCCCACGGGCAGCTGCTCAGGCTGCGGTTTTTCAGCAACCAGATGCCGAGGATCGTGAGCAGGGTGCCTAGCATCAGATGCACGCGTTCGCGCCGTGGCAGCCGGCGCAGTGGCCCGACCGGCCACCAGATGGCAATGATCAGGCCGAGCTGCAGTGTCCAGGCCACGCGGCGTGCGCCCTGGTGCAGGATGCCCGAGAACAGCCAGTGGTCCCGGTAGGCAAAACCGCTCGCCGAGCCGAACCAGCGCGCCATGGCGAGGTCCTGCCCGACCAGGTCCCAGAGGCACAGGGCCACGCCTGCGACGACCGTCCACAGGACAAGCCGGCGGGCCGGGGCGGGAGCGGGGTGGGTGAGGTCATGCATGGACAGGCGCGGCTGGATCGGTAACGGAGACGAAGTATCGGAGTTTCGCGCATGAATCCACACAACCCAATGTCCGGCAGGGGCGGCCGATGCTGCCTGGCACAGTAAAATCCGGTTGGTTACCAAGCCGTTACGATGGTTGTGGCGGCTTCGCGTGATTGCAACACCAAACTCTGGGGGTCTTACGATGGCACTCGTTTCAATGCGCGAGCTGCTGGACCACGCAGCTGCCAACGGCTACGGAATTCCGGCTTTCAACGTCAACAACCTGGAGCAGGTGCAGGCCGTGATGCAAGCCGCCGACGAAGTAGGTGCACCGGTGATCCTGCAGGCCAGTGCGGGTGCGCGCAAGTATGCCGGCGAGGCCTTCATCAAGCACCTGATCCTGGCCGCGGTCGAGAGCTACCCCCATATTCCGCTGGTCATGCACCAGGACCACGGCCAGAACCCCGATGTCTGCAAAGGCGCCATCAACCTGGGCTTCAGCTCGGTCATGATGGACGGCTCATTGATGGCCGACGGCAAGACCATCGCCAGCTACGACTACAACGTCGAGGTGACCCGCAAGGTGGTCGACATGGCGCATGCCACCGGTGTCACGGTCGAGGGCGAGCTGGGCTGCCTGGGTTCGCTCGAAACCATGCGTGGCGACAAGGAGGACGGCCACGGCACCGACGCCACCATGACCATGGACCAGCTGCTGACCGACCCGGAGCAGGCAGCCGACTTCGTGCGGCGCACCCAGCTCGATGCACTGGCCATCGCCATCGGCACCAGCCACGGCGCCTACAAGTTCACGCGCAAGCCCACCGGTGACATCCTGGCCATCGAACGCATCAAGGAAATCAACCGCCGCCTGCCCAACACGCACCTGGTGATGCACGGTTCTTCGTCCGTGCCGCAGGACCTGCTCGCCACCATCCGCCAGTACGGTGGCAACATGAAGGAAACCTACGGCGTGCCGGTCGAGGAAATCCAGAAGGCGATCCATTTCGGGGTGCGCAAGATCAACATCGACACCGACATCCGTCTGGCGATGACCGGCGCGGTGCGCAAGTTCCTGGCTGAGAACCCCGAGAAGTTCGATGCCCGCGAATGGCTCAAGCCGGCGCGCGAAGCCGCCTACAAGATCTGCAGGCAGCGCTACATCGAGTTCGGCTGCGAAGGGCAGGCCGGCAAGATCAAGGGCGAGACCTTGCAGGTCGTAGCGCAGAAGTACGCGCGGGGCGAGTTGGCCCAGGTCGTCCAGTAGGCGCCGTGTGCCGGAGGCCGGGCCAAGGCCGGCCCGGCGCGGCACGACATGCAGGACAATGTTGCCCTGCAATACCGTCCCAGCCATGCCATGACTTCTGCCGCCCTGCACACGTCCTCCCTGCACAGCCTGCCGCTGCTTGCGCGTGGCAAGGTGCGCGACAACTATGCGGTCGGTGACGACCGCATCCTGATGGTGGCCAGCGACCGGCTCAGCGCGTTCGATGTGATCCTGGGGGTGCCGATTCCCGGCAAGGGCGCGCTGCTCACGCAGATGGCGCTGTTCTGGTTCGATCGCCTGGGCCACATCTGCCCGAACCACCTCACCGGCGAAGCGCCCGAGTCGGTCGTCACGCTGCAGGAGCGCGCGCAGGTGCATGGCCGTTCGATGCTGGTCAGGCGCCTGAAGCCGATTCCGGTCGAGGCGGTGGTGCGGGGTTACCTGGCCGGTAGTGGCTGGAAGGAGTATCTGGTCGACCGGACCGTCTGTGGTGTGCCCTTGCCGCTGGGCCTGCGCAATGCCTCGAAGCTGCCCGAACCGATCTACACGCCAGCGGCCAAGGCCGAGGCTGGCGAGCACGACGAAAACATCACCTATGCGCGCACGGTCGAGATCGTCGGCCCGCTGCTGGCGGCCCAGATCCGGGACACCAGCCTGGCGCTGTACCAGGCCGGTGCCGAGATCGCGGCGCAGCGCGGCATCATCATCGCCGACACCAAGTTTGAATTCGGCCTGGATTCCGCCGGACAGCTGGTGCTGATGGACGAAGTGCTCACGCCCGACTCTTCGCGCTTCTGGCCGATGGAAAGCTACCGCGAGGGCAGCAACCCGCCGAGCTACGACAAGCAGTTCGTGCGCGATTGGCTGGAGCAGGTGCGTATCGACGGAATGCCCTGGGACAAGCGCCCGCCCGCGCCGGTGCTGCCGCAGGATGTGGTCGACCATACCGCTGCGACCTACCGCGAAGCACTGCAACGCCTAACCGGCGACGCCGCACGCGCCTGAGCCTGAAGCCGCCACCCGCCTTGCGCATGGTCATTCGCGATCCGCTGCAGTTCCACGAGAACCCGGCGGTCATCGCCTGGTGGTGCCGGGTCTGGGGTCGGGCTCTGGTGTGGTTTTCGCAGCCCGCGCGGCGGCGCTGGTTGCTGGCGCTGGCCGCCCTCGGGGTGGGCACTGTCACCACCTGGCAGACCCTGACGAAGCACGCCAGTCTGCCGCTGCCCTCGGCCGGCTGGCCGGCCGCCTTGGTGGTGCTGGCGCAGTTTGTACTGCTGTGGTTGCTCTACCGCGCCGCCGGGTCCTATGCACGCCTGCCAGCGCCGGTGCGGCGCCATCCGCAGTGGGCGCTGCATGCCACCTATTGGCTGCTGCTGCTGGTGCTGTGGGTCACCACGCCGGCGGCTGGATGGTGGCGCGGCGTGTTGTTCGCCCTGGCCATTCTCTACCCGGTCGTCATCTGGCGCTGCGCCTACCTGGTGCTGGCAGGGCAGCATGGGCGCATGGCGGGCACTGGCATCCAGGACCACCTGCTCTACCTCTGGCCGGCCTATGGCGGGTCGAACACACCGTATGGCAAGGGACTGGGTTATCTGTCGCTCAACGAGGCACGGACCCCCGAAGCGCTGGCGCGATCGCAGCTCGGCGGGCTCAAGCTGCTGCTGCTGGCGCTGGTGTGGCGGCTGGTGCTGACCCTGTTCGAAGGCACCGTCTATGGCCCTGGCAACGGGCTGACGCGCGCCACCGGCGGGCTCACGTTGGCGGTGCCCGATCTGCCGACCCTGCTGGTGCAAGGCATGGCGGTTACGCCGATCGCCGCCTGGGCCAGTGTCTACTGCCAACTGTTCGAGGATGTGCTGCGGCTGGCGATCAAGGGCCACCTGATCGTGGGCATGTTGCGCCTGTGGGGCTTCAATGTCTTCCGCAACACCTACAAGCCCTTGCTGGCCGAGTCGGTGGTGGAATTCTGGAATCGCTACTTCTATTATTTCAAGGAACTGCTGTCCACCTTCTTCTTCATGCCCACGTTCACCGGTGTCGGCAAGCGCCTCAAGCACTGGCCGCGCCTGCGGCTGCTGGCGGCAGTGTTTGCCGCGGCCTTCGTGGGCAACGTGTACTACCATGTGATCAAGGACGCGACCGCCCTGGCCCAGGGGCAACTGCTGCAGGTGCTGCAGGCGCACCAGTCGCGCATGTTCTACTGCCTGCTGCTGGCGCTGGGCATCTTCGTGTCGATGCTGCGCGAGCAGCGGCGCCGTGGCGATACTGTCGGCAGCGGCAGCGGCAGTGCGTCGCGCTGGTTGCGCATCTTCGGTGTATGGAGCTTTTTCAGTCTGATCTCGATCTGGAACGCCGAGGGCGGTGCCGCTTTTGCCAGCCGGATGTACTTTTTTATGGGCCTGTTCCTCCTGTAGGGCGGCGGCCCTGTTTCCTGGAGGCGATTCAACACCATGTTTCTTGATCTGCAAGTCGGCCATCTGGTCGAGCCCCTCAGCGGGCGTGCCTGGGATCGCCCGGCGATCGCGCGCGAAGTCGGCCTGCGGGTCGCGCGGTTCCAGCGCCACGGTCTGGCGCGTGGCGACCGCGTCTTCCTGCCGTTTGGCAATCGGCTGGAGTTCTTTGCCGAATTGCTGGCCGTGTGGCAGTTGGGTGCCTGCGCGGTGCCGATCGATGCGCGACTGACGCCGTTCGAGATCACGACCCTGGTGGGAGCAGCCAAGCCGCGCATGGCCGTGGTCGACGACGCGACCGATGCGGCGGTGGTGCAGGCGCTGGCGCAGGCGGCCGTGTCGACCGTCAGCACCCTGGAGACCGGGGACACGATGGCCACCGCCGGCCTGAGCCGCCTGGACGACGACGCGCTGATCCTGTTCACCTCGGGCTCGACCGGCGCGCCCAAGGGCGTGGTGCACACCCACCGCTCGCTGCGTGCGCGCTGGATTGCACTGCGCGATGCCCTGGGCGTGGCCGATTTCGCACGCACGCTGTGCATGTTGCCCACCCATTTCGGCCATGGGCTGATCTGCAACTGCCTGTTTCCCTGGCTGTCGGGCCAGGACCTGTACATCACGCCGCCATTTCGCCCCGACATTCTCTTGCGCCTGGGCAAGATGCTGGACGATCACCGCATCACTTTCATGTCCTCCGTACCCTCGATCTGGAAGGTCGCGCTCAAGCTGTCCAAGCGGCCGCAGGCCGGCACACTGCGGCGTGTGCATGTCGGTTCGGCGCCCTTGTCGGCCGCCATCTGGGAAGACATTCGCAGCTGGACCGGCACGCGCCAGGTCTGCAATGCCTATGGCATCACCGAGACCGGCAGCTGGGTGGTGGGCCTGACCAACGCCGATGTGCCCGCCGAGGACGGTCTGGTCGGCGAAGGCTGGGGCGTCGTGGTCAAGGTACTGCGCACCGCCGAGACCCGCGCACCGCTGACCGCCGATGCGCAGTGCGCGGTGGGCGAATCCGGTTATGTCTGGCTCAACACGCCGGCCCTGATGAAGGGCTATTTCCAGCGCGATGACCTGACCGAGGCCGCGGTCATCGACGGCTGGTTCTTCACCGGCGACATCGGCCTGCTCAACGAACGCGGGCAGTTGGTGCTCAAGGGCCGGGAGCGCGACGAGATCAACAAGGGCGGCATGAAGATCTACCCGGCCGACGTGGATGCCGTGGTCGAACGTTTTGCGCAGGCCAGCGATGTGTGCACCTTTGCGCTGGACGACGATGTCTATGGCCAGATCGTGGGCATCGCTGTCGTGCTGACCGATTCCAGCGACACCACCGTGCGCGCCCTGCACGCCTGGATGGCCCGCCACCTGGCCGAGCCAAAGATGCCCAGTCGCTGGTGGGTGGTCGACGAGATACCGCGCACCTCGCGTGGCAAGATCAACCGCGCAGCCGTGAATGCCGCCTGCGCCAGCCGGCCCGCGCTCGACCTGGTGCGTATCCTCAGTGCCAGGGCTACGCCATGAGCGCTGCCCGCGAGCACCTGCTGGCCGACCTGAAGCAGTTCCTGCGCACGATCCAGAAGCCCAACCGGCCGGTCGAGAGTGTGGGGGTGGACGAAGGCCTGGTGACCTCCGGACTGGTCGATTCACTGGCCATCATGCAGATCGTTGTCTATCTCGAAGACCAGCACGGCATCGACTTTGCGGCCAGCGGGTTTGATCCGGACCGGCTGGCCACCATGGGGAGCATCGTGGATCTGGTCCTGGAGGCCCGGGCGTGAGCGCGCGCTTGTCTGGCTTGGTTTGGTTTG
>Ga0105047_10000154_pt1 | contig 100463 bp, 58 predicted proteins | sample MAT04_FD_78384 | JGI IMG/M metagenome (GOLD analysis project Ga0105047, IMG submission 78384) | Freshwater microbial communities from Lake Fryxell liftoff mats and glacier meltwater in Antarctica - MAT-04 (megahit assembly) | ecosystem: Environmental > Aquatic > Freshwater > Ice > Liftoff... | reverse complement strand
GTCCATTCCAGTCACCTGCGGTCATTGCCAGAAATCGTTTCGAGTCAAAGACCGCTACGAAGGAGCGTCAGGAGCGTGCCCTCAGTGCGGAGGGAGCATTCAAGTTCCCATGCGCGCGGTCGAAGTGGATGAAGACTCGGACTTGCACGTGCTGTCGGTCAACGCACTGGCCAGCATGGAAATGAAAACCTGCGAGAAGTGCAACAAGAGCAACCCGGCGGACGCGACCGAGTGCTTCTTCTGCGGCGAACCCACCGGCAACTAGAGATCCCATGCCAACGGCCATGTTGAGAATCAGTTCCACCTTCGCCACCGTCTGCCTCGCTTTGAACGTTCTGTTGGGCACGGCGCTGGCCCAAGGGCCGCGGACGACCAGCTACACGCAAGAGTTCGAGGACGCCAAGACCGTGGTGTTGCTCGCGGAGACGAAACCGGCGGCGGCGAACCGAGTGGTGAACGATCGCGGGGTGGTGGAAGTGACCCGCTTCGTGGTGGCTGAGATCTTGAAGGGGGACAAGTACAAGGTCGGCGACCTGATCCACAAGCCCGGCTTTGCGGCCGAAGCGGAGGATGCGAAGTACTGGTGCAGCGAAGGGACGCGAAACAACCCCTTCCCCGTCGCGATATCCCCGGTTGCGATCGAGTATGTGCGCAGCCTGCCGAAGCTGCCGAAAGGGCGGACAGAGCGGCTGGCATTCTTTCTGGAGCATCTCAAGTCGCCGAGCGAGTGGGTCGTGACGGAAGCGCTGATCGAATTGGACTTAGCGTCGCCCAAGGAGCTTGCCGAGATCAAGCCGAAGCTGAACCGAGGCTTGATCGTGTCGCGGCTCAAGGAAGCGCGGAAGCTCGACGTGAACGCGACAACTGTTTACCTCAGGCTGCTGGCGTTTTGCGGCACGATCGACGACCTGCCGTTGCTGGAAAAGATGCTCGCCGACGAAGCGACGTCAAAGTCGGTTTTGGGCCAACGGGTTTTTGTGACGGAGGTCGTACTTCGCGGCGCCGCAGGCTTCGACCGACTCGACCAGCGTTTGGACGATCTGAACCTGAAGAACGAATTCAAGTTCAGCAAAGAGCTATTGAACGTTATTGGTGCGTTCCACGATCTTTGCCAATACACGCCGACGGTCTCGCGCGAGCGCCTGATCCGCAGTTTGACGCGGATGCTCGATACTCCGTTGCTGGCCGAGTACGCGATTGCCGATCTGACCCAACTCGAAGACTGGGATTCGATGGACCGGCTGGCCAAGCTCTTCGACGCCCCGAAGTTCTGCGACGACGGAATCGTGCGGATGATGATCCTGAAGTACTTTCTGGCGTGCCCCAAGCCCGAGGCCAAGCGGTATTTGCAGGACCTGAAAAAGCTGGCGCCGGCGCTGTATAAGAGGGCGGTGGAGATCCACGAGGCGATGGAAGCCGAGCGAGCGAAACTCTCGTCCGAGAAATAGCTAAACCCGTCGCATCAACAAAAAAAGGACGGAGCCGCCCTTCAGGCAACTCCGTCCTTGAAGCATCTTTTACTTCAAACCTACGACGCGATCTCAAACCCCTTGCGGTATTCTCGTCCCAGGAACGAGTTGGCCTGCTTGTCGTCGATGATCTCGCGCTTGACGGGATCCCACTTCAGCGGGCGACCCAGACGCATGGCGATGTTCGAGAGATGGCAGATCTCGAGCATGCGATTGTGCGACCAGACATCGGAAATCGGCTGCTTGCGGGCCTTGATCCCTTCGATGAAGTTGGCCGTGTGGTTGGAGCTGACTTTGCCTCCGTAGACCTTCTCGATCGCCCCTTCCGGGAGCGGTTTTTCCTTCAGGTCTTCGACCGGCTTGCCGGTGATCTTCCCACGGTTCACAAAGAACCGGCCTTCAGTTCCTTCGAACAGAATGCCGTTGTCTCCTTCGCTGGTGATGATCATCTCCACATCGTTGGGCATGGCGACCTTGATCGTGAACTGCGTGGCCGCATTGTAGCGGTCGTCGACCACCGGGTTGCCGTCCTTGTATTCGACCGGCAGCTTGTAATCGACCGGAGTGACCAGGCTCGGGCCGGTCTCGGTGGCGCCGAGCGCCCAGCAGGCGATATCGACGTGATGAGCGCCCCAGTCGGTCAGCTTGCCGCCGGAGTACTCGTGCCAGTTGCGGAACGAATAGTGGCAGTTGCTGTAGAGGGGGACTCCGCCGCCATAGCCCTTGCGCATTTCAGGCAACGCCCGATACGGCACCTTGGGTGCGGGGCCGAGCCACATGTCCCAGTCGATCTGCTCGGGGACGGCCACCGTCGGAATGACGGGCGAGGCCTCCATGCGGTCGATGCCGCAGGTGACCTTTTTGACCGTGCCGATGCGGCCTTCGCGGATGATGGCGATGGCCTGCAGGAATCGCTTGTCGATTTCGGTGCGCTGCATCGTGCCGACCTGAAAGACCCGCCCGGTCTCTTTGACGACCTTCTCGATGAGCTTGCCTTCGTCGATCGTCAGCGTGAGTGGCTTCTCGCAGTAGACGTCCTTGCCCGCCCGCATGGCCTCGACCGAGATCTTGGTGTGCCAATGGTCAGGCGTGGCGATCATGACCGCGTCGATATCTTTGCGATCCAGGATCTTGCGGTAGTCCTTGTAGCCGTCGGGCTTCTTCTTGGTCTGCTTTTCGACCTTCTGGATGTTCTCTTCCAGCACGCTGGAATCGACATCGGCCAGAGCGGCGAAATCGGCCACGCCAAATGACTTGCTGGTGATCGACCAGCCCTGATTGCGCAAGCCGATGGTCGCAAAAATCGGCCGGTCGTTGGCGGACTGATAGCCGAAGGCGCACTGTGCCGACGGGAGCCACATGCCCGCGGCCCCTGCGGCGGCGATGCTCTGAAGAAACTGACGACGGGAGGGATGGGTAGATCTCGGCATTGGTTAAACATCCTGGGGAGAAACGAGCGAGACGCGTGCAGACGGACAATTTGGCCGCCGGGACCGGGCCGCCATTCTTCAGAATACCTGAAAACGTGGGGCGTTTAAACGGGTCTCTCAGAATCCAGGGGTCTCGTGCTCGCTCGCCTAGCCAACGACTACTCGTCGTACTTCAACAGGAACTTTGGATTGATGACCTTCAAGCTCAATCGCCTTATTTTGCGGCGCTCACTTCTTCTTGGGCTTGTTCTTCAGCTTCTCGGCCAGGCGTTTGGCGTCTTCGTTCCCGACGGGTTCCCAAGTCCGGCGGAACTTGGCCAGGTCGGCGTTGAAGGCTTTGGTGTCGTCTGATTCGAGCAGCGTCTCGAGGGCTGCCACCGCCGCGGTGTACTGGGTCTTCAGTTCGACAGCCTTCGTTTTGGCCTCGGCCGCGAAGGGTTCGTTGCGGCCGTGCGCGGCCGCTTTGGTGTAGCCTTCCATCGCGCGGCCCAGGCCGTCGCGCTTCTCGCTGGTGGCGGCAGTTTCAAAATGCCCCTTGGCCGCCAGCTTGAGCGGGGCATCGACCGCCAGCACTGCCTTTTCAAAAACTTCGGCATCGGGCATCGTGTGCGCCAGGCCCGGAATCTTGAAGTAGTGAAAATACTTGAAGCCGTCGTTCCCCCAGATGTTCGCCAGCATCGGCACGTATCCAGCCACGTTGTCCTTGTCGCCGAAGATCAGGACATGGCGTCGCTGCTTGGCCTGGGCCAGCATCGCGGGGGTCATGCCGGGCATCTCGTTGGGGACGATCATGTTGCCGGGCTGCGCGGTGGCATCGCGATAGATGTTGATGCCCGCGAAATAGATGCCGCCGGAGACCACGTCGCTGAAGAGCATCGAGACGTTGCTGGCGATGCGGGCGCCGCCCGAGGTGCCGGAGACATAGATCCGGTCGGGGTCGATGTTGTAGCCCATCTTTTCGCGCAGTCTGCGGATGCCTTCCAGGGCCGCCGTCATGCGCCAGTGGTTGGCGACGCTGTTGCCCGAGTTTGAGGCTGAAATCCAGATCAGCCGATGTTTGTCGAGCACCGGCTTGTACTCCCCAATCACGCTTCCCTTGTCGCCCGAGTTGACAAAGGCGATGACGCCATAGGGGATCGACGGGTCGTAGTCTTTGGGGACGTAGATCGTCCAAGGCGTTTCATGCTTCTTCTCTTCTTTGGGTTCCTCGTCCTTCTTGGGAGTCTTGGCCTTCAGTTTGGCCAGCCGTTTGTCTTCTTCGACGATCTTGGTGTATCTCTGCACCGTCTCGACATTGCCTGGGTGGCCATAGCGATTCAGCACAACCAGCAGACGCGTGACCTGGATTCCTTCTTCGATAATCTCGAACTCGCCCGTCTTCGGCGCGGGGGGAGCTTCTTTCGGCGCTTCTTTGGCTGCTTCCTGCGCACGGGCCGAGATGCCGGCCAGCAGCAGTCCCCCGACGACGATTCCGATCGCAAACGGATTGGCGCGCGCCATAGCAGATCCCTGATCTAAAAAGTCCCTGGAAGTGATAACGTGATTGTATCTTTTTGCGGCGCAGTGTCGACGGAAATGCCTATGCCGCACGGCCCACGACAAGGGAATGCCGAACCGGTAGAATCACGCGGCATCCCACTCGAAAGGAATCGTCGAATGCAGACTGCTATTGATATCTTCCTGCATCTGGATCAGCACCTGAATACCTGGGCTGAGTATCTGGGTGTGTGGCTCTATCTGCTGCTGTTTGTGATTATCTTCGCCGAGACGGGCCTGGTCGTGACTCCCTTCCTGCCAGGCGATTCGCTGCTGTTTGCGGTGGGCGCGCTCAGCGCCATCGACGGCTCGCCGATCAATATCTTGCTCACGATGGGGCTGTTGTGCGTGGCCGCGGTGCTGGGGGATACCGCGAACTACGCGATAGGGCATCGCATAGGCCCCAAAGTGTTTCGAAGTGAAAGTTCTTGGCTCCTCAACAAGAATCATCTGATTCGGACGCAGCATTTCTTTGAGCGGCACGGCGGCAAGACCATCATCATGGCCCGCTTCATGCCGATCATCCGCACCTTTGCCCCGTTTGTGGCCGGTGTAGGGTCCATGAACTACGCGCGGTTCGCGATCTACAACATCGTCGGCGGCATCGTATGGGTCGTTTCGTTCCTGACGGCCGGGTACTTCTTTGGAAACCTGCCCGCGGTGAAACGGAACTTTCAGTACGTCATCCTGGCCATCATTGTCATTTCCATCATGCCGATGGTGTGGGAGTTCTTTCGCAGTCGCTCGGAAAAGGTCCCCACCGCCTGACAAGTTTATCCGCCGATTTGCGCGAGATCCTTCAGGCAACGCGTTCTTAAGAATGCAGGAAAGCTTCCTGCATCATGCCTCGATCGTGCCATGCGCACCGTCTAGACTCTGGGCATTCGCGAGGTGACCCGGCGGGTCGGCAGACGTCACCGATGCGTTTGATTGAAGTAGCATTGGCTGCTTGCTAGAACTGTTTCGTTGCCAGCTGTCTGTCTCTGTCATTCTCCAAACCGACGAAAGGCCCCTCACGGGACATCGACCTATGGCTGGTAAAGCCGCGAAACCGGGAACGGAATGGTACGAGCCGCACAAGAAGAACGTCGTGATCTGCTTGAAAAAGGCCAAGGCTGCTTCCAAGGAGCAGGCCGTCCCCGTGGCGCTGGACAAGAACAAAGATGGTTCGTTCGCGATCTGCGCTGGCATGTCCAAGGTGAAGATGGTCAACGACGGCAAGAAGGCCGGCGCGAAAGTCATCAGTGAAGGCATTCTGTACGACGGCGACGGTAAGCCGACGTTCGAAGTTCAGAAGGGCGACGCTTCGGTCAAGGTTAAGTTTGCCGCCGCGGCAGCCGAGGTTCTGGGCTCGGCGATGATGGTCAACATGATCAAGGCGGCCGACGCCAAGGAGCTGGAAGCGGACGAGGACGAAGGTCCCAAGCCCGTCGCCAAGGAACCTGCGAAAGAGGCCCCCAAGCCCGTCGCCAAGGAACCGACGAAAGAGCCCGTCAAGGGAACCGCGACCCCGGGCGGCCCGAAGGGCCCTCCGCCAGCTCCCGGCAAGATGCCGGCCAAGCCGCCCGCCAAGGAACCGCCCAAAGAGACGCCCGAAAGCAAGGCCTTCGATGGACGGATCGCAGCCATCAACGACCAGCGCAGCAAGGCGACGGTCACCGATGCCAACGTCGACAAGTCGTTCAAGTTGAAGGTCAGCGAAGCCAACACCTTCAGCCGCAAGGGGGAGTACCAGCAGGCGAACAAGCTGCTCGACGAGGCGAGCGCCATGATCAAGCCCTTCATGGCCCCTCCCAAGAAGGAGCCGCCCAAGAAGACTCCGCCCAAGGAAGTCGGTCCGATGACGCCCGACGACAAGGGCTTCAATACTCGCACCGAGTTGGTCATCGAGCAGCGCAAGGCCAAGATCTCAGATCCGGCCATCGCCAAGTCGATCAACCTGAAGGTCAGCGAAGCCAACATGTACGGCCGCAAGGGCGAGTACGAGCCGGCTTGCAAGCTGCTCGACGAAGCGCTGGCCCTGCTCAAGCCTTTCCAGGTCGAGAAGCCCGAGGAGTCCGAGAAGTCCGAATCGGAGTCGTCCGAGAAATCGGGAACGGCGGAACCGAAGAAGGAAGCGCCCAAGAAGCCGACCGGCCCGCCGCCGATTCCGCCCGACGAGCAAGGCTACAAGACACGGTTGACGAATCCACTTCTCAAGACCGACGTCAAAGATCCGGAGTTGGCCACGCGCGTCCGCGTGAAGCTGGACCAGGCGAAGCAGTTCGCCGATCGCCAGCAGTTTGCTCCCGCGTGCAAGATCGTGGACGATGTGATCGCCCTGCTCAAGACGCCGCAGAAGTCGACTGCCAAGCCCGAAGGGAAGGAAGGTCCCGTCGAGCCCTCCGAAGCGGCACTCAAGGCCTGGCAGACCGCGCGGACCGAGGCGATCAAGCAGATCGACGCGTTGTCGGCTGCCATCGATAAGACCGGCGACGAAGACGCCATCAAGGCGGCCAGCGAGTTGTCGGCGATCGAAAAGAAGCTGACCGAGAAGCCTGCGACGCTCAAGGAAGTGCGCGACCTGGAGCGCTACGTGCGAACCGACGAGCTACTGCTAGAAGCGGAGACCGCCAATCCGTTCGGGGTCCGCGTCAAATTCCGGGCTGGATTGCTCTCCGCCCTCAAGACGTTGGTCAAAGAGCTGACCTAACGCGAGTTAATTTGAATTCAACGCGATCCCCTCGCCGGACCTTACCCGAGTCCGGCCTGGCGGCGACCGCTTTCACCTGGCGAACAAGGAACATCATCATGGGCGTGCTGCAGAAAATCTACGAGCGACATGCGGTCAAGAAGAAGACCGAACTCCGCGACATCGGCAAGGAACTCAGCATCGCCTGGGAGAAAGCGGTCAAGGCGAAGCTGGGGGGCGAAGATTGGATCGCCACGCAGATCGACGCCGTGGTCGAAGCCATGGAAGCGCTCGACGGCAAGAAGGCCGGCGAGGAGATGAAAAAGTTCCAGAAGCGGCTCGACTCGCAGATCGCCGAGAAGGGCGGTTCCAGCGAGTCGACCGAAGAACCGAGTGAAGCTCCCGCCGAAAACACCGCCTTGGAAGAGGCGATGGACAACATCCTGCTGGGCAAAGACGAAGACGAGCCCGAGGATGAAATAGAAGAAGAGGACGACGGAGATCAGCCGGAAGCCAAGGGCGGAAAGGGGGAAGAAGAGGAGAAAGAGGAAAAGGAAGACAAGGAGGAGAAGGAGTCGGGCGAGGGGGAGTCCGACGAGAAAAAATCGGAGCAGAAGAGCGAATCGGGCGAAAAGAAAACGGGAGAGAAAGAACCGGAGTCGGGTAAGTCAGTTCCGGAAGATGCCAGCGATGACGGTTCGGACGCCTCCAGCGAATCGGAATCCGAAGAAGTCGGGGAAACCGGCAAAACGGGCGAAAACGGGCCCGAAGAGGAAGAGAAGGAGTCGGAGTCAGAGGAGACGCCCGACGCGAAGGACATTGATAGCCCCGAGGCGGCCCTCAAGGAACTCAAATCCCGCATCGAAAAGTACAAGCAGTACGTCAAGAACGACGTTCTCGCCCCTCTCCATACGGCCTACAAGACCTACGAAAAGTTCGAGAAGCAGATCGAGCCTATGCACAAACGGCTCAAGGACGTACGGAAGATGTACGAGCAGACCAAGGCGGTGCAGGCCCGCGACGAAGCGGCCTTCTACGTTCCGCAGTACATGCAGGCCAAGGGAGCTTTCGCCGAGTGGATGCCTTCGAACTCGGCACCCGGCAAGCAGTATCAGAGCCTCATCGACATTCTGATGAATCGGAAGTCGCTGGCCGTGCTCGATCTGAGCAGCAAACTGGACAAGGATGGGCGAAAGAAGCTCGACAAGGCGCTCAAGGAAGAAAAGCACGAGTGGAAGGACGTCAACTCCGGCTTCAAGAAGCTCCGCAAGCTGGCCTACTCGGTGGATAAGGATCTGTACATGTGCGGATGCAACATCCGCGCGTGCGGACATCCCCAGGTCGGGTAGTCCCAACCCATTGGACGAGCACCATCGCAGTCGCGACAATCAATTTGCCTTGCGATCACGAATCCTCGTCCACTGGCTGGACTCTTGCCATGATACGCCCAATTGCCTGGGTTGCGCTGATTGCGACTCTTACCGCCTGCTCCAAATCGGAACGGGCGACGCTTCCGCCAACGCAGCCCGCTGCCAAGGCAAGCCCTGTTGTGCAGGCGCCTTCGCAGCCGCCATCGCCATCGCAGCCAACGGCTCCCTCGTCTGCACCATCTCCGCAGACCGTGGTTCAAGCCGCTCCGCAACCTTCGGCCCCCGAGCCGGCGAAGGACGAGGAAAGCTTCGACTGGCCGGTCTGGCGCGGGCCGCGCGGCGACGGGATCTCGCGCGAGAAGGATTGGAAATCAACCTGGCCCGATGCCGGGCCTGGCCAGCTCTGGAATCAGCAGATCGGAATTGGCTTCAGCTCGATCTCTGTCAGTTCGAGTCGCGCCTTCACCATGGGTTGGGCAGACGGCAAGGACACCGTCTTTTGCTTGGATGCCGCGAAGGGGGACGTCCTCTGGAAGCACTCGTACCCCTGCCTGTTGGTCGACAATCTGCACGAAGGAGGGCCAGCGGCCACCCCCACCGTCGACGGCAACCGCGTCTACACCGTCAGCAAAGAAGGGCATCTGTTCTGCCTGGATGCCGACAAGGGGACGGTGGTCTGGTCGGCCGAGTTGCAGAAGCTGCTCGAGGTGAAGATGCCCGAGTGGGGATTCTCGTGTTCTCCGCTGGTGCGCGGCGAACTGCTGCTGCTCGAAGCGGGCCGAACCGCAGCCTTCGACAAGCGCACAGGCCAGCTTGTCTGGAAGACGAACCTCTATCGTCCTGGCTACGGGTCGGCGGTTGCGATGCAAGTTGCCGGCGAAGCCGCGATTGCCGTTTTGAACAACGATTGCCTGCTCGTCGTACGCGAGAAAGACGGCCAGGAGATTGCCCAGACTCCATGGGAGACGCAATACGTTACCACGTCGACCACGCCCATTCCCATCGGCAACACGATCTTTGTCTCGACCGGCTATCGCCAGGGCTGCGCACTCTTCGAGTTGAAAGGGGGAAAGCTGGAGGCTCTCTATCAGAACAAGAACATGGCCAACCACATGAACAACTGTGTTCTCTTCGAGGGCTGCCTGTATGGCTTCAGCGGTAACAGTCACGACCGGCGGCGCGTGGATCTGGTCTGTCTTGACGCGAAGTCGGGCGAAGTGAAATGGAAGCAGGGGGGACTGGGCTGCGGCTCTCTGATGCTGGCCGATGGCCGGCTGATTGCCCTGAGTGACGAGGGGAGCCTGGTCATCGCCAAAGCGACCAGCGAGTCTTTTCAAGAGCTGGGGCGAGCCGCAATCCTCGACGGCCGCTGCTGGACCGTGCCTGTGCTTGCCAACGGACGGATCTATGCGCGCAATGCCGCGGGCAAGTTGGTGTGCGTTGACGTCCGCTGAGTGAACAAGGCGAGATCGCAGCGATTTGAGTGAACCCGTGCGGGCGGTTCGCACCCGAGAGCACGCCTCGCATCTTGGCTGGATCTTCGGCAACGCCCCGAAGAAGAACGGTACGACTTGGACATGGCTCCCAGCCCGTTGACCCATATCGTCGAGAAGGCCGAGCATGTTCCCGCCCCGCAAGAACTGCGTTCACACGCGCCAACGCCCTCAAGCCATGGGACGAGCGATCTCGTGCCCCGTGTTGCATTGACACCTTAAGCATCCGGCGGTCCAAGCGTCGACGCTAGTTCGTCCATGGCCTGGACGTATTCGGTCAGTGACTTTCTCATGGCGACAAGCAGGTGACGACGAGACGATCCCCGCGAGCCTAGTACCTTCAGCCACATCTCGACCTCTACAAGTTGGTCGGCAATCTGTGCCTTGGTCTTGCGACACCAAGCAGTCAAATCAAGATCTTCGCTGGGCATGGAAGCCTTCCAAGTCCTAGTTTGTGGTAGCAACGGACTGAACTTCACGCGAGCCTGATCTCGCCAATCGCCTGATCGGGCCGCAGTCGGCACCTGGTCTTCCCCGCTGAACCGGCCTTGAATCCCTGCCCTGTCTCTGTCTCCATCCGCTCGATCAGCCGTTCTCGCAAAAGCGCCGTGATCGTAGTTGCTGCGAGAGGCACGCTTCGCCGAAGATTCGGATGCCAGGCGGATGACTGGAAATTTTGCGTTGTGATCGTCCAGCCAGCTTGGAGCAGGGTGAGACATTCGTCGCGGGTGACGCGTCGATGGGCCATTTGTTCCTCCAGGGTTCGTGGCGGAGGAAGTAGATCAGTGGAAATGGCGGGGGGCAAGGTGCGGGTTGGTGGTGAGATTCTCAGAGTCTCGAATCGAGACGCGTAGCGTGTGGTGAGACTGACGGCCAGGGAGGTCCGATGCAGCCCCCCTGCTACTCGTCGATCGCCCGCACGTGCCGCTTCAAGATCCAACCAGGCTTGGCGCGTCCGGCGACGGGAACCAGCAGCCATTCCCCTTGCTCGGCCGTCACCTCAAGCAGCTCGCCCTGACGAGCCAGCGCCACCTGCGCCGAGCCATCCATGATGGAAGCGGTAGCCGAGACAACCTGAACCCGGGCCAGGACCACCGGGCGGGCAGGGCGCGGCTTGGCGAGCGAGACCTCGGGCCGATCAGACCGGCCGGTCAGCGTAAAGGCGGCCCAGAAGTAAGGGTGCCCTGACTTGGCGGTCTTGCGCTTCGACTCAAGCAGGGCCACCTGCGCCTCGCGGAGCGCGACCGCCTTGTCGCCGGTCACGGTCAGACGATCGTAGAAACCTGACATGAGCTGCGCAGTGTCGGCGTCCGGGACACGCCACAACGAGGCCAGCACGCTTTGCGCGCCGGCCAGTTGAAAGGCCTGCCGCAGGCCGACGACCCCTTCGGCCGAGCGAACTTCTCCCAGGCCTGTTTCGCAAGCCGAGAGGACGACGAGTTCGGTGCCGCGCAGGTCGGATCCCACAATCTCCAGGCCGGTCAAGATGCCATCGTCGGTCGAGGCGCTCTGTCCCCGGCGGTTCGCGCCGGCCAGCACCAGGCCGCAACGGACCAGCGGACTCATCAGCGTCAGGGGAGCGTTGCCGCTGTCGGACGGGCGATCCAGGAAGTAGCCGTGCGTGCTGAGGACAACCACTCGCGGCTGCCAGGCATCGCGCACGATCTGCTCGACCGCTGCACGCCCAGTGTGCAGTTCGATCTTCGAGCGGGTGTAGGCCGAGAGCTTCGGCTCCAGTTCCTTGGCTTCCTGCGCGGTTCCCGGCAAGCGTTGCCAGGAGCTTGCCACGGCCCCGCGCACTGCGGCCAAGCGCATGGCGCGCGTGCTGGAACTATCGCCGTCGACGGGCAGGCTGCGGGTGCCGCTGGTGCCCTCCGGTCCGGCCTTGTCCGTCAGATCGAAATCCGGATCGGCCAGCACCAAGGGAGCGTTTCCGCTGGCCTGCTTGCCGGACTGCTCGACCACGTCGCGACCGCTGACGACAAAACGAGTGACATGCGTTTCGACCAGATACTTCCCCTTCTCGAGCGACAGGGCCGACCAGGGGACCAGCCACAAGCTCGCATCGGGCGAGATGATCCAATGCTTGGATTCGGCAAGGTGCGGCCGCATCGGTTCCAGCAGCCGCTTCGAGAGCACGGCGAGCTCTTTCTGCAAAGCCTCTTCGGCTTCGGCCTCGCCCGTCTCCAGGATCGCTTCGCGAGCCCCCAGCAGAAGCTTTCGTGCAGCGGCAACCGCCAGGTCCATTTCCTCGGCCGGTCCCAGATCGACCAGTTGCACTTCGCCAGGTCCGGCCGGGGGAATCAGCCAGGCCAGGTAGCGCGGCGCGGCCTCTGCGGGGGCGACGGCAGGCTTGTCGGCCTTAGCGTTCTTCTCGGGCTCGCTTTTTGGTTCGACCTTCTTGAAGGTCTTTTTCACGAACGGGGTATAGCGCACGATCTCGATCAGCATGGCATCCCTCGGGAGCTTCTCGCGAACCGCCGCGAGTTCGATCCAGGGATCGACCTGTTCGGCGGCGTGGGAGCGGCCCAGTTGGCCGGCCAGGATCTGCTCGCGACTGGAGAGGGTTGCGAGCTCGCGCTCGCGTGCCTGGGCATCGACAGGCGTGCCTTCGGCTATGGCCATGCGGGCCAGGCGAAAACGAATGGCCAGCCATTCGCGCAGTACGGCCGCCTGCCGCGGGTCGTTGGTGCCGCGAGCCAGCAGAGTCCGCTGCGCCACGGCCTCCTGAACCAACCCCTTCGCGTTCAACACCCAACCGGCCGCGGTTTCGCGCGCCGTGCGATCATCGCGGTAGTCCAGTGCCATGGCCAGCGCTTGTTGGAATGACCCGGCGTCGCGATGGGCCAGAAACTCGAGTTGTTCGTGCTCGCCTAGGGCCGGCAGCACGCGGCTCGTAAATCGCCGCATTTCGCGCCGCGCCTTGTCGGCGGCCGTGAGGGCCGACTGCCGCTCGCCCGCGGTACGGGCCAGACGGGCCAAAGCCAGTTGACCATCGGCCGTGTCGGGGTTGCCGGCCGTATTGACGCCGGAAGCGTCGATGACCTGCTGAAAGAGCTTCGCCGCTGCCGCGCGGTTTCCTCGCGCGGCCTCCAACTCGCCTTGCTCCAGACGGATCCGAGTAATGTAGGGGCTCTTCTCGCCAAACCTTTCGATGAGTTGAGAGACGGCCTCGCTGAAGAGCTGGGCCGACTCTTCATACTCCCCCTTGTCGCGAAGCAACGCCGCGACGTGGGCGGCTAACAGGATCAAACTTCGATTGTTCTTCCCCAAATCCAGCGAGCGTTGGAAGTTCGCTTCGGCTTGCACCAGTTCGCCTCGCTGCTGATGGATTCGCCCGATGCCTTGGAGCGCATAACTTGCCGAACCGGGTGCGTTCAGACGCTCGAGCCGTTCCATCGCGGCGAGGTAGAAACCCATCGCTTTATCCGGCAAGCCCATCTCCACGTACAAGTCGCCGACGACGGACAAGGTCAACGCCTGCAGCGGCGCATACGTCGTCGGTTGATGCTCCATCAATTTGGCATAGATGGCCAGCTGTTCTCGATAGCACGCTTCGGCCTCGAGGTATCGCCCCATCTGCGTGTAGAAGGCAGCCAGGTTGCTCAAGTACTCGGCGCGATGGATCGGCGCCGTTTTCGGGTTCCCATCCTTCCGCGGTTCGAGCCCCGCGATGCGTTGAAAGATCGCTTCGGCGCGGCTGTACTCCCCCTTATCAATCGCTCCCGACGCCAGTTGCTGCAACGGATCTCGCAAATAATAGTTATTGGTCCCGAGCTTGGCCTCGCGGATGGCCAGGCAACGGACTGCGAACTTGTGGACCTCGTCGAGCTTTCCCAAGTTGTGCAGGTTCGGCATCGCATTCGCCAAGGCATCTGCTACCTGGGTCGAATCGGCGCCGTAACGCTTCTCGGACAGCGCGATCACTTCGCGGTCGTAGGCTTCAGCTTCGACTAAGTGGCCATGAAGGTTATGTTGGATGGCCAGCCAACGGAGAACGAGAATCGTGTCGGGATCGTCGTTTCCCAGGTTCTTGCGTCGCCAGGCTTCGACGCTGCCCATGGTCTCGAACATCTCCTTCACGAACCCTGCCCCCCCCTGGGCCATTCCCAGGTTGTAGTACAACCTGTCGGCCCGTTCGACGCCCCCCGGAACCTGCTTGGCGGCCTCAAGCGCTGCCTGAAAGTGGGGCAAGGCTTCACGCGGGCGTCCCGCATTCTGGAACTTTCGCCCCTCTTCGAAATGGTAGTCGTAGAGCTGACGCGGCGATTGCGCCAGCGCAGGAGCGGCGATTGCCAGAACCAGAATCCCTGCCCAGCGCCCCGGCGATGCAAAACTGCCCATTGGAAATCTCCCTTTGTCGAACCCCTGTCTCGCTTCGCATCACCATGAACCAGACAGCATCGATGACGAGTCTCACAGATTTACTGCGGCAGAGGGGACTCCGTTTCGCAGACCACCCGAAAACCAACGGCGATGTCGCTCGTCTCCGGTGGGGCACGGAATCGATCGGCCGATCGGCACTTGGCCGGCGTGACGTAGAAGCCGCCGCCGCGAAGCACGCGATCGGTCCCTTGCGCGGGGCCTTGCGGATCGGCACCCCCGGCGGGCGCGTCGGTGTACCAGTCGCTGCACCACTCGGCTACGTTGCCATGCATGTCGAACAGTCCCCAGGGATTGGCCGCCAGCAAGCCGACGGTTGCGGGCCGCTTGGGCTGCGGAACTCCGCCGGCGGATCCAAAGTCGCAAAGCGCCTGCTTGGGAGATAGTTCATCCCCTGACCAGAAACGCGTCTTCGTGCCGGCTCGGCAGGCGTACTCCCATTCCGCTTCGGTGGGCAGGCGATAGCTGCGGCCCGCCGCTTTCTCTGCGGGTTGTGCCGCGAGCTTCTCGCAGAAGTCGACTGCGTCTGCATACGTTACCTTCTCGACCGGCAGCTTGAGCGGATCGACTTGGCCCAGGCGCTCTCGACCCGGACCTTGCGGTGAGAAGTGGCTGGGGTTGCGCGACGTTACTTCCTGAAACTGCCTCTGCGTGACTTCATGCGCGGCCAGATAGAACGGGCGTCGGATCGAAACCGGATGCGGAGTCTCGTTCGTGCCTTGTCCTGACTCGCCCGCGGGCGAACCCATGATGAACTCGCCCGCAGGAATGAGCAGCAGCTTCATGCCCACAGAGTTGGTCCACGACTTCTCCAGCGGAGGGACCTCGGGCTTCTTTGCTACGGCGACTTCTGTTTTCTTCGGGACTTCGTCCCCCGCCTTCTTGGGAGGTTCCTCTTTCGCGATCTCTTTCGGGACCTCCTTACGGGCGACGATTTCGGCAGACTTCTTCGCAGGCTCTTCACTCGTTCCCGTGGCGAAGTACCCTCGCGCAAGAAACAGCATCAACAGACCAACCACCGCCGCGCCCGCCAGGATCCGCTTGCCGGCCGGGCTTGCAGTCTGCGGCAGGGGGCGCGACCGCAGCGGTAGCTTCTCAGCCGGGGTCTCTCCCAGATCCTTCGTCTCTTGCAGATCCCCTTCACGCAGCAAGCTGGGGGCGGTATCGGGCGGACAGGCGGCGCGCAGGGCCTGTACCATCTGCTGACAGTTCGGATAGCGATCCTGCGGCTGCCGTGCAGCCGCGCGACGAATCACGGCCTGCTCGGGTGCAGGGAGCGCAGAGAAATCGAGCGCCCCCTTCAGGTGCGCGTCGAGCACTTCCACATACGAACCGCTGTCGCTGAAGGGAAGTCGACCGGTTCGCAGTTCGATATAGCTGACTGCCAGCGAGTACTGATCGGAGGTGGCCGACGGCTTGTGCGTCTCCAGCATCTCGGGCGGGATGTAGGCTGGCGTCCCTCCGCCGGTCGTCGTGCTGACGCCGGGCCCCAGCACGCGGGCCAGCCCGAAGTCGCACAACTGGGCCGACGTTCCCACCAGCATGATGTTCTGCGGCTTCACATCGCCATGACTGATGGCGACCGGGCCTTCGCCCAGGTCGTGCCGCGGCGAGTTCAAGTAATCGATCGCCCGCGCGGCATCCTCGAGATGATTGAGCAACTCGACCGGCGGAATTCCAGCAATGCCCGCCGCCCGGCACTCGGCAAGGCGCTGAAAGAGATTCTTGTCTCCCAGCGGCATCGCCATCACCAGCAATGCGGGGCGAAGGCTGGGGGCGACCATCGTATCAACCAGGCCCTCTTTCGATCCGCTGGTCGAGAACTCTTTGAGCGTTGCTTCTTCCAGCGGATGACCGTCTCCGTCGAGCACCCAGAAGGCGTGGATCGGCAGCAGATTCGCATGCCGGATGGCCTTGATCCGCTCGACCGCGCGGTACTCCTTCAGCCCCTGCGTGCCGCTCAAGCTGACCATTTTGAGCGCTGCCGAAACTCCTCCCGGCGCGCTGGCCCGCCAGACTTCGCCGTAGCCCCCCCGGCCCAGGAATTCGGTCAGGGTGTACCCGGGAACGGGAGTGTCGCCACGTTGATGCACGGGGAAGCCTCACAGCCAATTCAAACAAGGACACGCGACGCTGCCGCGGAACTACTCGGGCCGAGTGTACCGCACACTCACACTGGCCCGCATGGCCCCCTTCTTGCGCTGGACCTCGGTGAACTTCGACGCGACGGCCGGCCCGCGCCCCGTGGCATCGCCCGTTCCCCGATCGGCCAACCGGGCGGCCAGTTCATCCGGCGGAGGTGGCTGATCGGCCGGCCAGGCGGCGGCGAAGGTGGCCGTGATGGTGCCAATCTTGGCGTCGGGGGCCAGCAGCTCGGCAACGGCGCTCTTGGCATAGCTCGTTACCTCAAAGGCATCGGAGACGTCATTCGTGCGATGCCACCCTTGGATCACGGTCGACTGACCCGCCGCCAGGATGAAGTACGAGTAGTCCTGCCGCTGGCTGAAAGAGAACATATTCAGCCCGTCGATCATCAGGGTCACGGCCGCGTCGTACTCGGACTTGTTCGTCACACGCACAGCGTATTGCTGGCCGCGCTCGATGCCCACAAAGGCCATCCCTTTCTGATCGGTAGGCACGCGGGACGCCAGTTTGCCCTCTTCGCGGACCAGAACCTCAATCGAGTACGGGCTGGCTTCGCCGGCCAGCACCTGATTGCCGGCAAGAATCACTTGCGAACCGGCCAGTCCTTGGCGAAGCAAACGGTTCCGCTCCTTCTGCCCCTTATCCGGCGGAAGGTTGACGGTCACCCCGAACATCCCTGCGATGGCGTCGGCGCCGGTCACATCGCGCGTGAACTGATGGATGGCCTTGCCCTGACGATCTCGAACCTCGCCCTTGATTCGCGCGACCACGGCTCCTTCGGCGGCCGGGACCTCGGCGTATTCTCCCTGCAGTCCCAGTTCTGCCCGACGTTTCACGGTGATGCCCGACTGCGTGAGCTGCTCGGCCAGGATCTTGGCCAGGGCCGAGCCCCCGCTGGCCTGCAACTGCGGAGGGCTGGTGAACTGTCCCACCGCCAGTTCGCCCGCGTTCTTGGATTTGAGAAATGCAGAAACCTCTTCGGCCGCAGAAGCCAGGGCCTTCTGTAGGTCGGGCGAGGGTGCGGCCCCTTCTTTCTTGTCCGTCTTGTCTTGCGCCGCCGAATGCCGGACCGCGCCAAAGGCCAGGCATCCGGTCAGCAGAACGGTGAGGGCAAAGATCCGGTGAGCAGACATAGGAACTCTCATCGTTTGTGTGGGTCGAGATCAGCCTGGCGTGGTGCGAAATCGCTGTTGTCCGTTAAGGCTTGTCATAGCGGACGCTCACCACCGAGCGAACCGCGCCGACCTGCCGGCGGACCTCTTGATAGTTGAGCGCCACCACCGGGCCGCGCCCCGTGGCTTTTCCTTCGCCTCGATTTCCCAAACGGCCTGCCAGTTCATCGGCCGGCGGCGGTTGATCGGCCGGCCAGGCAGCGGCAAAGCTGGCGGTAATCGTCCCCATTGAGGCCGTCCCCGCCCCCAACTCCGCCGCCGCGCTCTTGGCGTACTCCGTGATCAAAAACGAATCGCTGGCGGTGTTCGTGCGATGCCAGCCCTTGATGACCGTCTCGCTCTTGGCCGCCAGGACGAAGTACGAGTACTCGCGATTCTGGCTAAAAGCGAACAGGTTCAAGCCATCGATCGCCAGCGTCACCGCGGCGTCGTAGTCGGAGTTGTTCACCACGCGGATCGCATAGGTCTCCCCCTTCTCAATGTCGACAAAGGCCAGGCCGTCATCCAGCTTCGGCGTGCGAGGCTTCAACCCGCCTGGCTCCTGAACCAGGATCTCGACCAGATAGGGACTGCCCGCCGCGGCGGTAACGCGCGTTCCTTCGATCTTGGTCTGCGGATGATCGACGCTCTCCTGTAAGCGCTTCTCGCGTTCCCGTTCGGGGCGATCGCTGGGCAGAACAACCGACAGGCCCAGCAGCGGCGCGACATTCGAGGCACCCCGAACCAACCGGGCGAAGCGGGCCACCCGGGTCCCGTCGCGGCCGATCAGGTCGGCCTGGATCCGCACGGCCAGCTTGCCGGCCTTCTGGTCCGAGACATCGCGGAACTCCCCTTTCACGCCGAACTCGGCCGGTCCCACCTGGGCCCCGAACTTGCGAAGCTCGTCGGCCAGCATGTTCGCCAGACCCGGACCCGTGCTGGCGGGCAACTGCGGAGGACTGGTGAACTGCCCCACCGAGATCGCCGTGTGACCCTGCTTCACCAACTCGCGGGCGACATCGCGGGCCAACTCGCGCATGCACGTTTCCAGGTCGGGCGATTCCGCCGCCGTCACCTCCGAAGGCATCGCCTGCCGAGGGCGTTCCTGCGTGACCGACGCCAGCCGATCAGGGAGCTTCACAGTGGCCAGCGCCGGCTCCAGAGCGACCGCCTTGTCGTAATCCGACTGGGCCATCTCCTTCAGCCCTTTCTCGCGAAAGGCCATGCTTCTTCGCAGATAAGCAATCGAATAATCGGGATTCAAACGCACGGCCTCGCTTAGGTCGTCGATCGCTTCCTGCAGCTTGCCATGCAGGCGAAAGATCTCGCCCCGCGCGCAAAAGGCCGGCGCAAATCGCTGGCTGGCGCGAATCGTCAGGGTCATGTCCTTCAGGGCCTGCTCGTAGTTCTTCAGGTCCATGAAGGCCAGCCCGCGATGGTACAGAATGTTCGGATGCGGGAAGAGCTTGAGCGCTTCCGTGAAATCCTCGACCGCTTTGTCGTTGGCGTCGCTCTTCCAGTAGGCACGGCCGCGGCTGAAGCGCGGATCGGCGCTTTCCGGCAGAATCGCGACCAGCGCGGTCCAATCGACCAGTGCCTTGTCGTAGAGCTTGGCAGCCTCGAACAACTGGGCCCGGTGTTCCAGGCTCTCAATATCTTTGGGGTTCAGGCGGATCGCCTCGCTCCAGTCCTCGACCGCTTTCACGGGATCCTTGCGGCGAATCCAGGCGATGCCCCGCTCGCGAAAGACGGCGGGATCTTCCGGGCGAAGTTTGGCGGCCGCCGTGAACGACGCAAAGGCTGGCTCGTGCTGCTCCAGGCGGCTCAAGCAGATGGCGCGCCCCAGATGCCCCTCGCCGTCCTCGGGATTCAGTTCCAGCACGCGGGCGAAATCGGTCAGGGCCTTCTGATTTCGCCCTGCGTCCTTGTAGGCCATGCCGCGACGTTTGAAGTCGTCGACCAGCCGCGGCTCGACAAACGAGTCAACAGCCTTCATGAAGGCTTTCACCTCGCTCAAGTCGACCGAGGTATTCATCAGGTCGATGCCGGGAATGCCTCCGTTGGTCACGCCGATCAATTCGTACTTGCCGTTGACGACCGGCCCGCCGCTGTCGCCCGGGTTGGTCGGGTTCTGCGTCTCGAGCACCTTGCAGTTCATGGTGAACGAGCCCAGGTTCAGCCGACGATGGGCCACCTGCCGGACGGTGCCGGTGTTGTAGACCCAATAGGCGCCGCTCCCGCCGGGATTGCCGATGCAATGCACCAGCGTTCCGGGGGGAGCGCTCTTCTCCGCCAGCGGGATGGCCTCGGCGTCGGGCGGAAGCGCGTCCACTTCGAACAGGCACAGGTCGCGACTGGGATCGGAGTGGATCAGCCGGGCCCGGGTCGGCTTGAACTCGCGATCGTAGCGATCCCGTTCTGCGACCACCTGATCCCCTTCTCTGACCGGGAAGTAGGCGTCCATCTCCTCCTGGCCCACGCCGACGTGATGGTTGGTGACCACCAGTCGCCGGGGCTTGTCGATGATCCAGCCGGTGCCGTTGCCCCCGCGCCCCTCGACGTTGGGCATGATCTTGAGCAAAACTGCCGACTTTAACAGCCGATTATAGATGGCTACCCCGTCGGCTTCCTGAGCGAAGGCAACCGAAGTGGGGGGCAGGCACAAAATTGACAGCAGGATGACAAGATAGCGTCGCATAACCTACCCCGTGTTGAATGCTCGAGCACTGCGACGATGAACGGCCGCCTCGTCCGTTCGGTTCATCGACCTGTCAGTAGAGTTCCCCGGATTACCGTTCGGCAAGTCCTGCGCCCTCGTTTCTGGCGGGGATTTGAGCGTTACTCGATCACTTGCACATGCCGTTTCAAGATCCAGCCCGGTTTGGGTTGGCCCGCAACCGGCACAAGCAGCCATTCTCCTTGTTCGCCCGTCACTTCCAGACTGTCCCCCTGGCGCACCACCGCGACCTGCGCCGTGCCATCCATGACCGGCGCGGTGGCCGAAATCACGCGCACGCGGGGACGAATCACCTCGCGCGTCGGGCGTGGCTTGGCGGCAGTAACTTCAGGTCGATCGGTGCGGCCCGTCAGGGTGAACGCGCCCCAATAGTAGGGATGGCCCGATTTGGTCGTCTTGCGGTGCCGATCGAGCAGGGCGAGCTGAGCCTCGCGAATTGCCACCGATTTGTCTCCCGTTGCGGCCAGACGTTCGTAGAAGTCGACCATCAGCTGCGCCGTGTCGGCATCGGGCACGCGCCACAGCGAGGCCAGCACGCTTTGAGCCCCTGCCAGTTGGAAAGCCTGCCGCAAGCCGGCCACCCCCTCGGCTGCGCGAACTTCGCCCAGCGCCGTCTCACAGGCGCTCAACACAACCAGTTCGGTCCCGCGGAGATCGGCCCCGATAATCTCCAGCCCGGTCAGGATTCCGTCGTCGGGCGAATCGCTGGCGGCTGTCGCGCGACGATTCGCGCCGGCTAGCACCAGTCCGCAGCGGACCAGCGGGCTTTGCAGCGTCGTGCTGCCTGACTCCGGACTGCGGTCGAGAAAATAACCGTGCGTGCTGAGGACCGCGACCCGCGGCTGCCAGGCATCGCGAATCGCTGTTTCGGATGCGTCTCGCCCCGTGCGGAGATCGATCGTCGAGCCGGTGTAGGCGGCGAGCTTGGGCTCGAGCTCTTTCGCCTCCTGCGCCGTGCCGGGGAGCCGTTGCCACGAGGTCGAAACGGCCGACCGGACCGCAGCCGAACGCGTGGCCTGCGTGCGTCGATCGTCGGCTGCCGCCAAGGGGGCCTGCGACGGGGCCTCGCCCGGCTTGCTTGCCGACTCCGACAGATCGAAGTCGGGATCGGCCAGCACCAGCGAGGGATTGCCGCTGGCTTTGCGGCCCGCGAGCTCCACCAGGTCACGGCCGCTCACGACCAGACTGGTCGCATGCGACTCGACCAGATACTTGTCCTTCTCGACGAGCAGCGCGGACCAAGGGACGAGCCACAGGTTGCCATCCGGCGAGAGGATCCAGTGCCTGGAGCTTGCCACATACGGACGGAGCGGATCGAGCAGTTTCGCGGAAAGCGCCGCCAGTTCCTTCTGCAGCGCCTTCTCGGCTTCCGCTTCGCCGACGTCCAGAATGGCCTCGCGCGCTGCCAACAGCGGTTTGCGAGCCGCCGCGATGGCTGCGTCGATGGCCGCGCACGGGCCCAGGTCGACCAGTTTCACTTCGCCATGCCCGGCCGGCGGAATCACCCAAGCCAGATACTTGGCCGGCGCAGCATTCGCAGGCGCCTTGGCCTTAGGGGGCACGGACCGCGCGAACTCAATCAACACCGTTTCCGCAGGAATCTTCGCGCGCACGGCAGCCAAATCCACCCACGGATCGCTCTGCTCCCGCAGGCTCGATCGCCCCAGTTGCTTGGCCAGGACCTGCTCGCGGGCGGAAAGGGCGGCCAGTTCGCGCTCTTGCTTCTTGCTGTCGATGTCTTCCTGATCGGAGTCCGACAGCGGCTTCGCGACTCCATCGGCCAACGAGAGTTTGGCCAGGCGATAGCGCACCGCAAGCCAATCGCGCAGATCGGCGGCCTGACGCGGATCGGTCGTCTCGCGGGCTTCCAGTGTCCGCTGCGCGAACGACTCTTGAGCGAGCCCCTTGGCGTTCAAGATCCAACTCGCGGCGGTTTCCATCGCCGAGCGGTCGTCCGGCTGGTCCAGGGCCATGGCCAGCGACTCCTGCAGCGAGCGCGCTTCGCGGTTGGCCAGGAACTCGAGCTGCTCGTACTCGCCCAGCGCCGGCAGTACGCGACGGGCAAAGCGGCGAAGTTCGCGGCGCGATTTATCAGCCAGGGCAATGGCCTGGGCTCGTTCGCCCGCAGTCAGTGCCAGCCGCGCCTGGCCCAGCTGCGCGGCCGCGACGTCGGCATTGCCCGGCGACGGCCCGATGGTGTCGATGACTTGCTGATAGAGCTTATGGGCGGATTCGCCTCGGCCTTGCGCAGCCTCCAGGCCGGCCTGCTCCTCCAGAATCTGCAGGTAGAAGGCATTCCGCTTCCCCATCCGCTTCAGCGTGCTTGCGGAAGACTCCTCCAGAAACTCTGCGGCCTCCTTGAATTTTCCCAAGTCGCGCAGCACCGCGGCATATTGAGGAGGCAGGGCCGCCAGCCGGCGATTCTTGCCCCGGCGAGCCTCCTGATAGACCTTGAGCGCGTCTTCGAGTTCGCCGCGCAGGTAGTGCACCTTGGCAATGCCATGCAGCGTAAACCCCATTTCGTACGAATCGGACTCCCCGGCCCGCTCCAACCCAGTGACGGCCAGCTTAAAGTGCTCCAGGGCCTTATCGGGAAGTCCCATCTCAAGGTACAGCGTCCCCATATTTCCGTAGATTCCGGCCAAGTCTCCCGAGTTGGTCTTGGGCTGCAGACGGTCGCGCTGCACACTCATGGCCAACTGCTCGTGATAGACCGCTTCCGCCTCGAGAAACCTGCCCGAAGTCTGATAGAGATGCGTCCACATGACGCGGCCCGACATGAGGGCCGTCAGGCGATTGATCTCGTTGATGGCTTTGTACGGTTCGAGGGTCTTGCAACGCTCCAGCAGCGCCTCGGATTGACGGTATTCTCCCCGTTCGAGCGCACGCAACGAGAGCATCTCCAACGGTTCGCGTAGCCGGAAGCTGCGCTTTCCCAAATTGGCCTCGAGAATCGCCAGCGACCGGGCCAGCAGCTTGTCGACCTCCGCCGAGTCAAACCACCGCATCAGAACCAGGGCGTGGGACATGCACGCCTCGGCTGTCTCATTCGCCTGAGCCCCGTAGTGACGTTCGGTCAGACGGAGCGTATGCAGAGCATAGGTAAAGGAGTTCTGCGAATCCAACAGCTGCTGGTATCGGGTGGCCATGACCCTCACGACCTGAATGTTCTCGGGATGCGACTGCCCCAGGTTCTTCTCGCGCCAGGATTCGACCACCTTCCAGACTTCGATCGCCTCGGCGATTTTCCCCGTGCCGGCCATGGCAAGCGCCTGGTTGTAGAACAGGCGATCAGACCGTTCGACCCCGCCGGGAATCTGCCGCAAGGCCTCGATGGCCGCCGTGTAGTGCGCGAGCGCCTCTTGATGGCGCCAAGCAGTTTGAGCGCGGTTCCCCATTTCGAAATGGTGATCGTAGCGCTCTTCGGCCGTTTGGCCCCAGGCGGCCGACGTGAACCAAAGGAGGCACACGAATGCGCACAGATATCGCAGCGATAAGACGCCCACAGCGTTCTCCCGGCCAGAAAGTCGTACGATAAGGCCGACGCAATCCTTCGTCGAATCAGCTCCAAGCGGATCGGGGTTACTCCAATCCGCGAAAGCGTTTCTTCGTGGAATGATACCACGATTCGACAGGGCGGCAGCATCGGACCGATCGCCCGTTTCTCCATTTCCCCCGATACTACGTGTCCCTGGATGCCAAGCGATGGGGGCGCTACGGGCGGCCGGTAAGCGTAAAGGCGGCCCAAAAGTACGGATGAGCGCATTGATCGGCGGCGCGGCGCTTGGCAATCACCGCCGTCTGCGCGGAGCGCAGCGCTGCGCTGCGAGACTCCCCCTTCGCCAGGTTCTCCCAGAAGCGGGTAATGAGCCACGACGTCTCGGCATCAGGTACGCGCCATAGCGTCGCCATGACGCTCTGCGCTCCGGCCAGTTGGAACGCCTGCCGCAGTCCCGCCACCCCTTCTCCATCGCGCGCATCGCCCAGCCCCGTTTCGCAGGCCGAGAGGACGACGAGTTCCGTGCCTCGAAAGTCGGTCCCCACGATTTCCAATCCCGTCAGAACTCCGTCGTCCCGTGCCGCGGCGCCTTTCGACGGCGGACGATTCGCGCCCGCCAGGATCAGCCCACAGCGCAGCAGCGGATTCTCAGGCGGCTTTGCCGCTTCGGTTTGCGTTTTGGCGGCTGTCGTATTGGAGTCGGGAGCCTTGGGGGCCGGCGCACTTGTTGCCGCGTCTGAGAAGCTCAGGAAGAATCCGTGCGTGCTGAACAAGGCAATCCGCGGGCGAGCCGCCTGTTTGATGGCGGCCTCGGTGGCTGCCGCTCCGGTGATCACCTGCGGAGCTTGCTTCAGATAGGTCGTCAGAATGGGCACGGCCGCTTTGGCCTCGACCAGTGTGAAGGGAAGGCGGGCCCACTCAGTATCCTTCATATCGCGCGAGCGCCGGGCTTGCTGCTGACCTGCAGCCGGCGCCGCTTGGGCCAGATCGAGAGAGAAGTCCGGATCCGCGATGATGACGCCCCCGGCAGCCGCTTTCATATCGCTGGGGGCCAGCAGGTCGCGTCCGCTGATGAGCAGCTGAACTGTACGCTCCTCGATCAAATACTTGCCGCTCTTGGCGGGGAGCGCTGCCCAAGGAATCAGCCAAGTCGCGCCATCGTTGCCGATGTGCCATTGGGTGTATTTGTCGGCCACTGCCTCCAGCGGCCGCAACACTTTGCTGGCTACGGCCTCGAGTTTCTCGCGGAGGATCTTCTCGGCGTCGGCTTCCCCCTCTTCCAAAATGCGCTCTGCGGACTGCTTGATCTCGAGTTGCAACGCTTGCACCCGATCGACCGTCTCCTGCGTTACCCCCAAATCGACGACCTGGATTTCGCCCTGTGGAGGAACCACCCAGGCTATCAGGCGCGCCGGCGCCCAGCGCGACTCCTTGGGGCCCGCATTGAAGCGAAAGATTTCGACGTTGACGATTTCGATCAGCACCCCGTCGGCGGGCAGGGCTTTGCGGACGGCGGCCAGTTCCACCCAGGGATCCTCCGGCGCCGGCAGGCCGAGTTGCTGGGCCACCTCACGCGCCAAACGTTGCTCATTCTGCACCAGTTCCTGACGCGCCCGCTCGGCCGCGGCGCGCTCGGTATCGGTCCCCGTGATCGCAACGCCCAGCAAGCGCCGTCGAGCCAGCCGAAGCTGGTCATACAGGGCTTGCCTCTCCGGCGTGTCCGCATGACTCATGCGCTGCTGCGTGGCCAGCGCGTCGAGCGACACTCCTTTGCCGTTGATGGCCCAGAGGGCCGTGTGCTCTCGGATCGACTGGTTCTCGCGCGGGGCTGCCAGGGCAATCGACAGGGCCGTATGAAAACGTCGCTGGTAGTTTTGAGACAAGTACGCGATCTGCTCGGCCTCGCTCAGATTCGCCAGGACAAGATCGGCGCGTCGGCGAACCAGTCGCCGCAGTTGATGATAGTTGTCAGCGGCCGCGGTCCACTTCTCGCCGGAAGCCTGCGCGGAGGAGACCTGCGCCGTGGCCAGGTTGTTCAGCGTGTTCGTCGTCGAGTCGTGCTCCAGGCCGTACTTCCGCCGAAAGCCTGCCAGCGCCTGCTCGAAGAGGGGAATCGCCTTGGCGGCATTCCCCTCCATTTGATAGACGCCCGCAAGATTCTCGATCGAGTGGAGCGTAAGGTCGTGCTCTGCTCCCAGGGTCCGCACGCGTTCATCACGGATCTGCTCGAAGTACTCCCGCGCCTTGGGATAGTCCCCCCGCGCGCGGAGCACACTGGCCAGAGTCGCCAACCCCCGGATGGTCTGCGGGCCTTCGACTTCGCGATAGATCGCGACCGCTTCATGGGCGTACTTCAGAGCCTCGTCGAGATCGCCGTACCAAAGGCGGATGTCGCACATACTCTCCAGCGAACTCGCCACTTTCGGATGCTTGTCTCCCAGTGCCTTGCGATACACTCCGTGGGCAAACGTGTAACACTGCCAGGCGAATGGTCGGTCCCCCAGGCTCTCGGAAATGGTCCCGAGCAGTTCATAGTCTCCGGCCAGATTGGGATGGGCATCGCCAAACGCGGCCCGATGCAGGGCGATCGCCGACAGAGCGTATTGGCGAGCCGCCAGATCGTCCCCCGCATCGTGACAGACATACGCCAGATTCCGCCACGTAAGGCCCAGCGGCGGATGGCGATCGCCGAACTTGGCGCGATAGATGGCCGCCGTCTGCTCGTAGCATTTCCTCGCACCGTCCGGGTCATCCATTCTGTGCAGAAGCACCCCCAGATCGTTCCACGTCGTGGCGACTGCGGGATCCTGGTCTCCCAGCACTTCGCGACGCGCCGCCAACAAGTTCTCGTACATCTCGCGAGCGGCCGCAAACTCACTCAACTGGCTCAGCGTGCCGGCGAGTTCCGAGAGTGTCAGCAGGGTATCGAGATGCTTGGCCCCCAGCTTCTCTCGACGAATGGCCAGGGCCTGCTCGAAGGCCTTCCGTGCCGCGGCGTGCTTGCCTTGTTCCTGCTGAGCCGCCGCCATGTTGTAGAAGGCAGTTGCAACATCCGCGTGCTGGTCGCCCTGGAGCTCGCGCCGAATCGAAAGAGCCTTCGCGTGGCTCTTTTCCGCAGCCGCGTAGTCGCGCAGTTCATAGAGCGTTAAGCCGAGATAGCCATAGCTGGTGGCGACATCCAGGTTTCTTTCGCCCTGAACCTGCACACGCGAGGCAAGGGCGCGCTGCAGGATCGGCAGGGCCTCCGCGTACTTTTCTTGCTTATAGAGCGCGACGAACTTCTGTTCCGCCGCGATGACGCCCGCCTGATTCAGTTTCTGCAGCAGAGTGGGAGGCTTGGGGTCCTGGGGTTGGGCGGGTGCTCGCGCAGACCACACGCAGAAGCCTAAAGTCAGGATCGCAACGAGAAGGGCGCGACTCCGGTCGCAAGTCGGGGAACGGCGCATCGATGAATCCTGGATAGTCCTGTCGCCATGGGACGCTGCGACGGCATTCTAAGCCTTGGGGCACGCGGCTTCCATCGCGGCGCAATGGACGGATAGCGACTTTGAGCTGACATTCGCACAGAGGAACTCGTGCAGTGTCTCACGCAGAGGGAGCGCTATATCGGTCGGAAGTGGTTTCGTGAGCGGCAAGGCGCTAGCCGGCGGTGAATTGGCGTTGTCACAGAGGCTACCGGCGGCGAGCGCCTTACCGCTCACCTGCGCCGCTCACCTGCAACGTCGAATCGCAACAGGTCACCACATTTCTTAGACAGTGCACTTGTCTGTCACGCCCCCGTTTAGGATATCTCGGGGGTCACGTCTGCTTCTTTTCGGATCGTTCCATCCGTTCAATTTTGTGGATACGTTGGATGATCTTGTTGTCCATCTGCCTCGTTGGTGAGGATTCGGGCGAGAACTCTCCGTGCGAGCAGCGCGACATTGCTGTGGGACTGGACGACACGAGTTGCCGGATGCTCGTGCCGCGTCTCTTTCCGTGGCACTTCCGGGGGACGCCAAGAGCCGTCGCCTGGCCGAAAAGGTGGCCGAAGCGCGCGAAGGGCCAGAACAGTTTGCTGGCCAAGATGTGAGTCTACTCCGGTCTCTTTGCGGCGCGCTACAGCATCTTCGGTATTTGTCGTAGACAAAAGCAGCGGACGGGCTGCGGGTTGCAAGGTGGGCGCTTACGCTACTCCGGCTTGGCGGGAGGCAGGTCTTCGGGGTCGACCTTCGCCGGGCGGTCAAGATGGATCACGGGCAGGCCTTGTTGGCAGAACCGTGCCTGGGTGATCTGCTCGGCCTGCAGCAAGGTCCCTTCCGATCGCTTCAGATTGAGCAATGCGAGATTGTAGGTCACCTCGGCATCGGCGAACGCCGTATCGGCGAAGTTGCGACGCACCTGAGCCTGCAGGACATTGTCCAGGTAGAGCGGCGCCGACTGGTTCTCGCCGGGGAGCAGTCGCCAGCGATCGACCAGGTATTCCACTTCGGCCTTGCTCGCTTCCATGGCCCGATACTTGGCCTGCATCTCAGCGTACGCTGTTTCTACTTCGCGCACCGAGACTTCGACTTCAAGCATCAGCGTGGCCATCGCCGACTCGAACTGGCTTCGCAACTGGCGCACTTCCAACTCCCGGCGACGGAGCCGAGCCTTGGCGGCACTGTTGCAGATGACCCGCTCGTATTGAATGCCAACGGTATAGCTGGGCTCGCCGCGAGAGAACTGATCGGTCCAGGCATCTCCGATACTCGTGTTTCCCTGCAAACCGGCAACGTACGTTTCGAGCACCAGATTCAACACGGGCAGCCATTCATTCTCGGCCATGTTCACGCGCACGCTGGCCGCTCGAATCTGCTTCATCGTTTGTTGCAGTTCGGGCCGCAGCGCGATCGCCGAGGCTTTGGAATCCGCCATCGACACCGGGATTCGCTCGCGGCTGGGAGCGTAGTGAGGCACGAACTCGGCGTGAGCCAAGTCGAGCTTCGGGTCGTTCACCAGGGATTTCAGGCGTGATTCGGCGTTCTTGACGGCCGTGTCCTGGCGAATGATCTCCGAGCGGCGCTCGGCCAACGCCGCGCGGGTGCGAATCATCTGGTTCTGCGCGGCGTCGACATCTTTACGGTTGTCCAGATCGTCGCCGATCTTCTTGGCGTCCTCGTACAGGCCCAAGCGTTGAATCAGGACAGCTCGCTCACGGTAGAGTGTCCAATAGGCGCGGGTGACTTCCAGCAGATGCGACTGCAACTGCCGCGACATTTCGTCGCCGGCCACGGACGTATCGATCTCGGCCAGCACGACCAGGCTGGTGTTGTAGATTCGCCCCGCACCATTCAGCAGGGGCTGGGTGTAGCTCAGGCTGATCCGGGAGGCTCCCTGCGGATTGGGAACGAAGAACAGCGAATTCGTGTCCTGGAATCCGAGCATCTGCTTCAGCTCGACGCGCCCGCCCGCGGTGTTCTTACGTCGAACGCCGGCGTCGCCGATCCACTGATTGTTGCGGTAGCGGTCGGGCCCGCCTGTGGTCAGCGTGCTGCCGACGGGATCGCTGGTGTCGATCCAACGATTATTCATGAAGGCGCGCCAGTTGAACTCGCCCCAGGCTTCTTGAATCGCTGTTTCGCGGATCAGCGGGATATCGGTGAAGACGCGGATCTGGTGCGAGTTATCGATTGCACCCACGATCAGGCCGTCGAGGTCGATCGACAACGGTTTGTCTTCGGAGCGAAGCGAATCAAAGACGAAGGGTTGCCACCAGGGTACGAAGCCCTTGGGGACGATGTCGACCTCAGTCTTCGGACGAGCGGGCAACTCTGCCTTCGGACGAGCGGGCAATTCCGCGGGATTGGTTTGGGCGTGGGCGCTGGAGAATATGCCGATCCCAAGCGAGAGGGCGAGCAACGAGCCAGCCAGTTTTCGAGTCCGTCGGCGTAATGCGAAAAGTAGAATTGTCGTATTCAAGATTGCCGCCTCCGCTTCTTCAAGTTGCACGCTGAACGCCCGCACGGCGTATCGTCGATAATCTCATCGGCACGTGAGCGACGAAAATCAGGGCGCAGATTGACTTTTCAGCGATACCGTGCCTCTGTGGGGGTAGTGATTCAATCGACACACTCAGCGCGGAATCAGTTCTTGAGAGAGTTCGGCAACGTAACCGAGCAACGGCTGCCACTGCGCAGAGTGTTCTGGGGATTGGTGACAGTCAGGTGGACTTTAACGGTGCCGCTTTGAGCGTCGGCAACCGGAGCGATGTACTCCACTTCGCCTGTCACCGATGGGAGGTCGGGAAACTTGACGGGGAGTTTGACGCCTGGAGAAAGTAGGCCGACGGATTTGGCGGGGACATACAGGACCACCCTGAGCGGGTTGATCTGAATGACCTTGGCCACCGAGGGCGCGGCAAGAGAGACGTACTCGCCCGGTTCGTAGTGAAGCTGAATGATGAAGCCATCGATGGGGGAGCGGACTTGCCGTCGGGCGATCTGCTGTTGGATCCGCTCGCACTCCAGGCCGGCAATCTCCTGCTCCTCTTTAAGCGACAGGTGGTTGCCAGCTGCGATCTGTTCGTCGGCACGCGCCCGGCTTAGCTCATCGGTCGAGGCGTTCCCCTTTTGGTGCAACTCCTCGAATCGCTTCAATCGGTCTTTGCGCAGCATCCATTCCGCTTCGGCCGCTTTGATCCGGCCCGAGGCCTCGCGTCGCGCCTTGGCCATCGCCAGCGAGGAGTCCAGCAGTTCGTTGTCCAATTGCGCAATGACCTGGCCCTTGATGACTTTGGCCCCCTCGCTCAGCGGGGAATCCCGCAAAAGTCCAGGTTCTGCCGCGGCAACTTCGACCGTACGAAAGGGTTCCGCGAAACCATCCCAGGCTTCAGTTCCCGGATCTTGCAATGCCAGCGCCGAGGCGAGCAGCACGAGGCCTGGAATTACCATAGGGCATCCCCCCCATATAGAAGAACAGTTTGGTCATCGCAGAACCGAAGTTACACTAGACTACCCAGATTGCGCTGGGTCGCCGATTTTACTTTCCGGTAAGGTCCGCGCCGAAGCGAGATGATTTGCGTTCCTCCAGGAAGACTGCCGCCTTCCTTCAGTTTCGGATGATTGCATCCCGCATCTCCGTTACGTCGGGATCGACGCGATTATCTCGCCCAAGCCACACATCCTAAGCTCTTGCAGTTATCGAGCAGAGACAAATCGTATGCCACAAAAACCGAAGCCGGTTCGTACTTCCAAGAAGCGACGTCAGGGACTTTTGCTCGAGCGACTCGAAGACCGGTTGGTCTTTGACGCCGCACCGATGCCCGTGCCGGTGGATGCGGAAGCGCCGGCCAGCGATGCCGGCGCAAGTGCGGCTGCGGTTCAGGTCGCAACCCCAGTGACGGACGACGTGCCTTCGGCCGGATGGCAGGAAGGACCCTCAGCAACGGCGCAAGCCGCTCCCGCCCCATCGGCCGTTTCCAGGCCGAATGACGCCCCCGCGTCGCCGACGGCTTCGGCTGCCGAGGCGCCGGCGGTGGAGATTCTGCGCCGTGAACTGCTGGTCATCGACGGGTCGATTCCCGACGCATCGGCCCTGGCGACCAGCTTGCGCGCGAGCGCTCCCAGCAATGTCGACTTGCGGATCGAGTTGCTCGATCCGACGCAGGACGAACTGGCGGAGATCGGCGAGATCCTGGCGGCCTGGTCGGCCGAAGGGGGAGCGATCGACGCCATTCACCTGGTGGGACACGCGGGTGCCGGCCAACTGACGCTGGGCAGCACCTCGATCTATGGGAACTCGCTGACTCCCGAGAGCGCCGCGTTCGCTTCGTTGGCGAGTTGGAACGCGCACCTGAGCGAAGGGGCCGACCTGCTGCTGTACGGCTGCGACCTGGCCGCCGGTGCGTCGGGCCTGGCCTTGATGCAGAATCTGAGCGCCGCGACCGGCGCCGACGTGGCAGCCTCGACCGACCCGACCGGTTCGTCAGCCGCGGGCGGGAACTGGATTCTAGAGTCCACGACCGGCGCTATCGAAGCGGCCACCCTGTCGTCGACGCTCAATATCCTGCTTCCCTCCAGTCCTTCGACTTCGATCGATGCGCCCGATACCGTCTATCTGGGCGAGAGCTTCGATGTCACGATCGCGTTTGACAATATCTCGCCGACGGACGTTGGCTATGGTCCTTTCATGGACATTGCCATTGATACGACGGGGGGCGACGAAGATGGCGATGGCTTGACCGTGACCACGGACCCGACCTACCTGGGCCAACCGCTGACGTTCACCACGATCATCTTTAATGACGCGGACAACGGGGGGCTCGGCGTCCTGCATCCGTATGCCGTCGGCTTGGGCGGGACACCTGTCTATGTCTTGTCCAGCAACTTTGGCCCCACCTTTCAGAACGGCGACACACTGCTGGTCGTTCAGTTGCCCTTTGGATCCTTCACTCCGAATCAGCCGGTAGTCGATGTCGTGCTGGGGCTGGGAGTGAGTGGAAATGCCAATATCGATCACCCACTGGTGATCGCCTCGCGGGGCGGTTTCCAGTATGGAGATGATCCGCTTTCCAATCCCACGACCGATCCCAGCATCCTGGGGCCGGTGACCACGACTCAGGTCGATCTCGTCGTATTGGACCTGACCAAGACCTACGTTGGTCCTGAAGATGAGACGGCGACCGGTCCCAACTATACGCGCCGCTATCGGCTATCGCTAAATGTCGCCGACGGACAGACGCTGACCGACGTGCACATCCGCGATCTGCTGCCAGACACGATGCAGTACGTGGGCATCTTTGCTTCCTCGGGATTGGATAGCGCCACCGAACCAAGCACCACAACTCCAGGAGGAGTTCTGGACGTCGTGTTCAATTCTGTTACCGGCGGACCGGGGCTCGAGGACGCCTGGGTGGAGTTCGAGTTCTACGTCCCTCGCGTGGCAGGAAATGCGACGGCGGTCCTGAATCCCAGCGGACAGAATCAACGGCCGCTGGAAAACCAAGCGAATGTAACGGCCACGTTTGACCCGCTCGATCCAGACGACCCCTTGGCGCCCGTCGCGGACGAATCGGAAGCCGACAACACGACTCCCGATACGGATCCTGAACACACGCTCGAGGCCGACTCCCTGGCGGTCCAGAAGGACTTCATCATCATTTCGGATACGGGGGCCACAGGTCCTACCCCCGGCGACGTGCTTGAGTACACCATCGATTTTGAAGTTTCGGACTACTATGCCTTCGACAATATCGTGCTCTCCGATCTCATTTCGGACGGGCAGCGATTCAATGCCGGCTTTACGCCTACGCTTACGATCAATGGAAACACGTATGTCTTGACTTCGTCGGGCATGAATACGGCCAACTGGGAAGTGCAGCAGAACTTCACGGGGGCCGTGGCCAGCGGCAACTTCACTCTCGATCCAGCCGCGAATGACGGCACGACGCGGGTGGTATTCAATGTCTCGAACGAACTGATCCTGCGTTCTTCGACAATCACGCCAGCCACTGCAGAACAAATCGCTGATCGAGACTTTGCGGCCGCGGGCAAGCTCCTCGGTGGCGGTGTCCGACCCACAGACCCGGACCCCAGCATCCCCAATGCCCTGGGAACCTACAACGCGGGCGCGACGACGGGACGAATCACCTACCGAGTCACCCTGCAGGACGCTTTCACCGACGCCCAGAACCAGCCGGGCCAAAGCGGAGAGGCAGCGGTCAATCCTCGCGATGTGCTGACAAACGACGTGGTCATTCAGGGCCGGACGCTGGACCTGGCCGCGGCGGGCAACAACCTGCCTGGAACTGGCGCCACCGTGACCGAGGACAGTCACAACGAAGTGGTCATCCAACCTGGCGAGCTGCAGAAGACCATCTATGCCATCAACGGTGTCATCAATCCCACGCCGCCTTTGAGTATTCAGCAGGGAGATACCGTCACCTATCGGATTACCTATACGATCCCGACGGGAGACGTCGAGAACCTCAGGCTCCGCGATTTCCTGCCCCTGCCCATATTCCAGGCGGATGATCCCGATCTGGATGGCATCGAGGGCGCGCTGATCTTTGACACGAGCGGGGCCGGCGTACCTGCCGTCGGCTTCTTTAAATACGGCCCTGACGACAGCCTGGGTACTGCCATTGGGATCGGCTTTCAACCAACGGCAACATTCAATGTCGCCAACGGCAGCAACACCGTCGTGTTTACGTACGGCACCTACAGCAATCCGATCAACACGGAACAGACAGCCGACATTCTATTCACGGTGCGCGTGTCCGATGCTCCCTTTGCCGACTCGCTGTTCTTGACCAACTTGGCACAGTCGGCCGAGAATTCGACGCAACAGCCCACCGTTGAGGTCAACGACAATCAGATCGTTCAGGTGATCTTGAACGAGCCATCCATCGGCAACATCAACAAGGGGGTCGTAGGCTACGAGTCGACATCGATTGCTCTGGGGGACCCTGGCGACTTTTTGGTTTTCAGCCCGCCCAGCGTGCCTCCTGGGATCAACCGAATCCCGACATCGGACGACCTGGAAGCGCTGCGGGATTCTGATTTGACGGGCGTGGTCGACGCTGGTGACATCGTCCGGTTTGCGCTCGGGATCGAGAACCAAGGCCGTGTCGATGCATACGATGTGATGCTGTCGGATACTCTCCGCCCCAGCTACGTCGCGCCGACATCAGCCGCAACCTTCGCCAGCGACGTGAACTTGAGCGTCTTTTTCGGCAACGGGGTGCAACTGACAGACGGTCAACTTGTCGACTCGGTGGTCTTAGTGGCCACGACGGGAGATTTGGCCGGATTCACCACCGGAACCATCTCGGGCTCGCCGCGCATCGTTGACGGACAGATTCTCGAACTGAACGATCGCGTGCTGGTAAAAGATCAATCGGTCGCGGCTGAGAATGGCGTCTATCGCGTCTCGGCCTTGACCGAACTCGATGGCGAACTGACGGCGGGCGCCCTGGGCGGGACGAATTCAATTGATGTCGACTTCTCGCTCGTCGATGTCACGCAAGGGACGCAGGTGCGGGTGAACGGAGTGATCTACACGGTGGCTTCGACGGCTGGGCAGACGATCACCCTCAGCTCCAGTCTGGTGGACGACGTTGCATTAGGTGATGCCGTCACCCTCTTTCAGGCGACGCTGACACGCGCCGTCGACTTCAATACGGCGGGCGAGTTCGTGCCGAATCAGCACATCGCCGTGCTGGGCGGAACGGCCAGCGGTAACAAGAGTTTCCAGTTGACGAGCACCGTGACGACGCTGAATACCGACGCGATCACGTACACGCAGTCCCCGCTGGCCGGTCCCGACTACTTCTATACCTACGATCCGACCACGCGCGCCTTCAGCGTCCTGCTGGCCGACGGGGCTGGCATCCAGAATGGCGGTCTGAATCGCGGGCGGGACCAGAACGGCATCGCGACAACCGACGGCTCAAACATCCTATTCGTCACGTACGATCTGACGCTGTCATCTGACGCCAACGCGTCGTCCTCGATCGTCAATACCGCGAGCCTGACGAACTATGCCAGCGTCGATGGCGGGACCGATTTCACCACGGAGAATCCGACGGATACGGCCACCGTCACGGTTAGAGATCCGCAGTTCACCAAGGAGCTGACTTCGACAGAGTTCTCTGAGACGGGCAATAACGCCGGCAATCAGGCGGTCATCGGCGAAGAGGCCACCTATACCCTGCGGATCACGATCCCTGAAGGGCGCACGCTCAATGCTCAAATCGTCGACTTGCTCGACCCGGGTATGCAGTTCGTCGCTATCGATACAGTATCCGTTTCTTCGGGACTCACTGTCCCCGGGACGCCGGGCACGGGCCCCACTCCCGCGAATGTGATCGTCGGTACAAACGGCACTTCACTTACCTTCAACCTGGGGGATATTGTCAACTCGAACACGGTGAACGCGACCAGCGAGTCGATCGTTGTCGTCTATCGGGTGGTGGTCCTGAATACGAACACGCCCGCCCCGGGGAATCCCGCAGGCAACCAGGCGACCAGACAGCTTGTGAATCAGGCGGAGCTTAACTATAGCTGGGTCGACGACCCGGCCGACGACACGCAGAATGGCACGCTTACCGACGATCCGGCCAACAATGTCGTGACTGTTGTCGAGCCCACCCTGTTGGTCGACAAGCAGGCATCGGCCAACAACATCACGTACTCCGACACCCTGTCGGGGGTCGATGCCGACGATGTCGTCTTCTACCGCATTCGAATCACGAACCCCGCCGCGGGCCCCTCGGCCTACGACATTACCCTGAGCGACCAGATCCCCGCTTTCCTGACGGGCGTTTCGGTCGTCTCTGTCAACGTCACCACTGCCAGCGGCGGCGTCGGTGGGAGCACTACCGTGAACGGTACGCCGGGTTCTCCGGGCATCGGCGATTTCGACATTACAACAAACCTGTTGACGATCGACCCCAGCGTGAATATTGACCTGGGCCCCAATACCCGGCTCGAGATCATCGTTTCGGGCACGTTGCTGACGTCGGTCGCGCCCGATCAACCGATCGACAACACGGCCGCCGTCACGTGGAGCAGCCTGGACGGAACGGCTGCCAATGATCGCGATGGTTCGGACGGTCCCGGTGCCGATGGGAGCGTGCTGAACAACTACGTCGCTTCCGACAGCACGCGCGTTCGGATTGATGTCCCCGTGCTCGATAAGCAGGTAATCAATACGTCTGAGTCGTTTACCCCGGGAACGATCTCCGGCACGCTACAAGGGCGTACCGTGGCCGTCGGCGAGATCGTGCGTTACCGACTGGTCGTCTCCGTGCCGGAAGGGACTTCGCGCGACCTGCAGCTTGTCGATCGCCTGCCCACCGGCATGGCCTTCATTAACGACGGCACCGCAATGGTGGCCTTTGTGAGCCAGGGCGCGGGTCAATTGACTTCCAACACCATTACGGACGGCGCGGCTTATTTCACGGGGGTGGCCGTCGGGACCGTCACGCCGACTTTCAGTCTCATTGACGGGGAAGTCTCGAGCGATCGCACGGCCGATGTCGATGCGTACAACAGTGGGACTGACGTCATCTTCAAATTGGGAAATGTCACCAATACGAATACCGATGACACCAACGACGAGTACATCGTCATTGAGTTCAACGCCTTGGTGCTGAACACAGCCGGGACGGGCAACCAGTCCGGAACGGCGCTCAACAACGATTTCCAGTACCGGTTGGAAGGCTCGACTGCCAACACCCAGGTCGGCGCAACCTCGGTTCAAGACAGCGACAATCGCGTGGTCGTGGCCGAGTCGAATCTGACTGTTGCCAAAACGGCCTCGACCGCCGGCCCGGTCGATGCGGGCGATACTTTCAGCTACACAATCACGATCCAGAATAATGCGACGGGAGATGGCGCAACGCCCGCCTTTGATATTCGCGTGCGCGACCTGGTCGATCAGATCGTCACGGGCACGAACCCGACTGCCGAACTCGAGTTTCTCAGCTACTCGGTGACCGCACCTGCGAATGCGACCATTTTGAACGATGCCTCGTCGACGGTCACCGATACGCTCGATCTGACCTTCGCCCGCCTCGATGCCGGCAGCACGATCACGATCACCGTCAACGTCCAGGTCAGAACCGGCTCGCTGGCGGGCGCCGAGATCGAGAACCATGTGGCGGTGGACTATAGCAGCCTTCCGGGCAGTTCCGGAACCGAGACCGATACCATCGGCACAACCTATGGCACAACCAACGTCGACTTGAATCCGGGCATCGATTCGGTGTTGGCAAATGCCAGCGATCTGACCAACAATTCGGCGGTTCTAGGCGCAAGCGCCAGCGAGCGAACGGGCGCGAATGTGCCCAATCCGACGAACAACGGGGCCCCCGCGGACAACACCATTCGCAACAACTACGCGGTAGCCGCTAACTCGCCAGCCGGGTTGACCGTGCAGATTCCGTCGATCGACAAGACATTCCAGAATGGTTCACTGACAGCCGACGACACCAGCCTGGCAAGCTCCACCGGCAGCAGCGTGGTGATCGGCGAGTCGATCATCTACGACATCCTGGTCACACTTCCGGAAGGGGTGACCAGCAATCTCAGGGTCGAGGACCTGGTGCCGGCTGGCCTGCGGATTGATTCGATCCAGATCCTGGTCGATGGCTCGTCCAGTATGTCGACGACGCCGTTCACCGGCACGTTTGGCACCACGCCTACGCTCGGTGCGCCGCTCAACGGCGCCAGCACTCTGACACTCGACTTCGGCAACGTGGACGTGCCTGACGACAACATTGCGGAAAACAACAGCTTTGTGATTCGTGTGGTCGCGACGGTTACAAATATCTCGGCAAACCAGCAGACGCTGACGCGCACCAATACCGCACGACTGCTCTTCAACGACCCCGATGGCCCGGCCAACGCCGGACCGGCAGCGGACCGCACAATCTCCGATGCCAACGCGGGGAACGATCCGCTGGTGACCATCGTCGAGCCCACGCTGGCTGTTGCGAAGACCGGGACTTCAGCGACTCCGTTCGATGCGGCCGCTACGGTCAACTATGCGATCGCACTGACGAACACCAGCGGGCAGACCGCTTACGACATCACCCTGCTCGACAACATCGACTCGAATCTGGTCGTTACCGCCGGCGTCCTGCCAGATGGAAACATCACCACCACGGGAACGGCGACGGTTTCCTCCGGCGCCTTCGAGATCTTCGAGGTCTCTCCGGGCGTGTTCGTGTTGCGAACTACGGTGGGCGCGGACATTGATATCCCGACCGGGTCGAGCATCACGATCAACTACGACGCGGTGATCCGCAGCGATGTCATTCCCGGTGCGACCGTGAACAACGTTGCGAATGTCCGCTGGACGAGCCTCGACGGTGCCGACGCCGACGAGCGCACCGGCGAAGGCATCCCTAACCCCGCCCCCGAGACGCTTGACCAGAACAGCACCGCCGGTCCGGTCGACAACTACGCGATCTCGGACAGCACGTCGTTTACCGTCGGCAGCATTCAGGCGACGAAGACCCTGACCGATACGTCGCTCGGCGACGCTGCCTCGGCGACGATTGGCGAAGTGCTGACTTACCGCATCACCGTAACCCTTCCCGAAGGCCTGACACCCGACTTCCAGATTCGCGACGTCTTGCCGGCAGGCGTGGCGTATATTCCCAACTCGGTGACGCTTGAAACAACCGGATTTGTCGGGTCCGTTTCGGCCCCCGCGGTCTCTCCCGTGGCAGGAACGGTGTTCGACAATGGGACCGATATCCTCTTCGACTTCTCGCCCATCACGGTCACCGCGAACAACATCACCACCGACAATACGTTCTCGTTCACGTATCAAGCGGTTGTCTTGGACGTTGGCACAAACAACGGCCTGGGGGCCACACCCACCACGCTGGTCAACACGGCCACGCACAACAATGGCAGCGGAAGCACGTTTAACAACTCCGCTGGTTCTGACAGCGTTGTGGTCGAGGAGCCGTTGCTCACCATCGACAAGGCGGTCTCGACTCCCACGGGAGATTCCGGCGATCCGCTGACTTATACGCTGACAATCGCACACGACCCTACAAGCAACTCGACGGCTTACGATCTGGATATCGCCGACATCCTTCCCGATGAGTTCGCGGCGACTGGCTTCACGGCATTCATCGGCGTGACGGACGTCAGCAGCAGCTTCCTGCTTTCGGGCCAGAGTTTCACGACCATCGGCACGGTCAACCTGGCGACTACCGAATCGCTCATCATCACCTTTACGGGCACGATCGACGCCGACGCCAACCCGTCGGAGACGGTCCCCAACACCGCCAACCTTGAGTACTCCAGCTACCCGCTCGACCGGAGCGAAACGGGCGGATTCAATCCCAATCCTGATGTAACAACCGATCACGAACGAACGCGCACCGCCAGCGATTCCGTGAACTTTACCGTTCCCGGGGCCACCTTCAGCAAGAGCCTTTTCTCCACCAGCGAGACCGCAACCTCCAACCCGAACGTCGCGATTGGTGAGACGATCACCTACGCCCTGCTGGTTACTCTTCCCGAGGGGACTACGCCCGACTTGTCGATCCTCGATCAACTGCCGCCGGGGCTGGCCTATCTCTCGCACACGATCGTCACCACCGCGGTCGGCAGTGGATCGCTACTGGCGGCAGACTTTGCAGGTACGGTCCCGACCCCTGTCCGATCGGGCTCCACGGGCGATGGTGACGACCAGACCTTCACGTTCACGGCGATTACGGTATCAGGCGACAACAACGTCAACAACAACCGCTTCCTGCTGCTGGTTACCGCGCAAGTGCTCGATGTGCCGGGCAACTCCAACGGCGACGTGCTGACCAACACCGCGGTCTTCGATATCTCGACCGACGGCCAACCGCCCAGCACTCCGCCGGGCGTTAACACGACCGTCGTCGAACCGCTGTTGCAGGTCGTGAAGAGCCACGACGACACCGACCGCTCGGTCACGCCGGGGCAGACCATCAACTACACGCTGGTCATCAGTCATCAGACGGGCAGCACCGCCACGGCTTTCGATGTCGCCTTGACCGATCCCATTCCCGCCGGCTTGACCCTGGTGCCTCTCACACTGGTGGCAAGCTCCGGCACGGTCAGCGAATCGGGCGGAGTCCTCAGCTTCAGCATCGATGACCTTCCCGTCGGCAGCACGGTCACGATCACCTACTCGGTCATTGTCGACCTGGGCATCGCGCCGAATACCAATCTCGACAACAACGCCCGGCTCTACTGGGACGGCCTGGAGGCCAACGACGACAACACCGTCAATCCCAACGATCCGACCATTCCCGCCGATGGCGGCGACCGCGATTACGGCCCCGGCGTCGATGTCGAAGCACCGAATCCAGATCCCGACACCGACCCGGCCCAGGATACCGAACGGGTCACGATCGGTACTGCGTCGGTCTCGAATTTTGTCTGGAACGACCTGGACGGCGACGGCGCCCAGGATCTGCTCGAACCGGGCATCGGCGGCGTCCGCGTGTGGGTCGACCTGAACGCTGACGGCATCTATGACGCGACGGAGCCCTCGGACATTACCGACGCGAACGGCCAGTACTTCATCGGCAGCCTGGCGGCGGGAACGTACACCGTACGCGTGGATGCCAGCACGCTCCCCACGATGTGACCGGCACAGCAACCTTTGACGATCCGGGCGTGGCGGGCACTCCACCGGTCACCGGCAACATGGCGATTGTCCAGCTCTCGGCCGGAGAGAACGAGGATGAAGTCGACTTCGGCTATGTCGGCAGCGCCTCGATCGGCGACCTGGTGTGGCTGAACTTCAACGGCAACACGGTGCAGGATGGATTGGAACCGGGCATCGGCAACGTCACGGTCAACCTGTACCGCGACCTGAACGGCGACGGCGATCTCACCGATCCGGGCGATGGCTTGATTGCCACCACCACGACCGGCAACACGCTGGCCGACCTGGGCAACTACCAGTTCAGCGGCCTGATCGGCGGCAACTACGTGGTGATCGTCGACACCAGCTCGCCCGCCCTGGCGGGGGCGGCTTCCAACTACGACCTGAACGACGGCACCGTGGGCCCCGATGCATCCAGCGGAGTCTTCCCACTCGGTTCGGACGAGGACAAGGACGACGTTGACTTCGGTTTTGTGGGCAACGCAGCTATCGGCGATCGCATCTGGTACGACCTGAACGGCGACGGGCTGCAAACCGTCGGTGAGCCAGGCGTGATCGGTGTGACGGTCAACCTCTACAAGGACTTCAACGGCGATGGCCTGCTGGACGCCGGCGACCTGCTGATCGGCACTACGACCACCGTGGCCGACGGCATCTACGGATTCTCGGGTCTCATCGGCGACAATTATCTGGTGGAAGTCGTGGATGGCCCCGGAACGCCGCTCGAAAGCGCCTCGAACACGTTCGACAAGGATGACATCGGCGCCGGCAACAACGACAGCGTCGGTTCGGTGATCTTGTCCGCCGGCGAGACCGACAACGCCGTCGACTTCGGCTACCAGGGTCCCTACTCCATCAGCGGCACCGTCTATCACGACCGCGACAAGGACAGCTCGATCGATCCGACCGACACCGGCATCGGCGGCACGACGCTCGAGCTGTATCTGGATACGAACAACGACGGGGCCATCGATGCGGGCGATCTGCTCTTCTCTACGGTCATCACGGCGGCGAATGGGACCTACAGCTTCTCGGGCCTGCTGACAGGCAACTACCTGGTCCGTGAAACGCAGCCGATCGGATACGGAAACAGCGAGACCCCCACCAACCTGATCGATGTCACGATCGAAGTCACCGACATCACCGACCAGGACTTCGGCGAGACGACCGGCTCGTTGGCGGGCGTTGTCTACCGAGACGACGACAACGACGGAGCCCAGGATCCTGGCGAACCGGGCATTGCCAACGTCGATGTAACGCTGGAGTGGTCCGGCCTGGACGGGATTTTTGGCAACGGCGACGATCAGACCGTCACCATCCAAACCGATGTCAACGGCGCGTACCTCTTCGACACCTTCAACACGCCGGGCTTTGCTGCCAACGGCGATTCGACAACCGGTCTCTTGTCGGCCGGCCTCTATCGAATCCTTGAGACTCAGCCCGCTGGCTATGTCGACGGCGCCGAGACCGCCGGAGATGCCTCCGTTAACGCGGGTGGAGTGGGTGCTCAATCGGGCCGCTTTGGACCTGATCAGATCGGAACGACCGATGGCACTACCGACGACTATATCCAGATCGGCGCCGGCCAGGATGCGGTGGGTTATCTGTTCGGCGAACTGCAACCCAATCTGTCAGTGACCAAGGACGACACGCTCACCGAGGCGGCCCCGGGCGACACGCTGACCTATACGATCACCGTCACGAACGAGACCTTCCAGCAGATGTCCGGCGTCACGGTGGTCGACACCCTGCCCGACGACATTCTGGAATTTGTTACGGCCACGGGCGCTCCCTTCACCGAATTGAACGGGGTCATCACGTTCAACGTCGGGGACATGGCCGCCAACGAAGTCATCATTCTGACGGTGACCGCACAGGTCCGGGCTATCGTTCCCGCGGGCGCTACCGAGTTCACCAATCTGGTCACCGTGACCGACGACGGCACCAATGGCCCCGATCTGGACCCGACCGACAACTCGTTCACCGACACCGACGAACTGCCGGCCGTCCCCGACCTCACGATCTTCAAGACCGACTACCAGACCACCGTCACTCCAAATCAGATCTTCAGCTACGACGTGATCGTCCAGAACGTCGGCAATCAAGGCGCTACCGGCGTGGTGGTGATCGACACGCTGCCGCCAGGGCTGATCTTTATCGCGGCGTCCGATGGCGGGGTCTACGACGCGCTGACGGGCGAGGTAACTTTTCCGACGTTCATATTGCCGACGAACGAATCCAGGATTTTCACCATCACGGTGCAGGTCCCGTTCGATGCACGCACGCCGTTTACTACCTATACCAACTACGCAACGGTCACTGACGACGGAACCAACGGCCCCGATCCGACTCCGGAGAACAACGAGACGCAGGATACCGACACGCTGTTCTTCTTCGGATTCGACTTCTTCAACAACCTGTCGCTGATTCCCGATGATGACGAGGACGACTTCTTCGACCCGCCGGTCTACGAGAAGTACAATCTGCCGATCGATCCCATGTTCACGGGCATCACCGATCCGGGCACGACTTTGTACGGAGTGATCTACGACGAGCGCGGCCTGGTGCTGGGGACGCAGACCGTGGTGGCCGACGCAGCGGGCAACTGGTCCATGACCTTCCCCGGTGCGGTCATCAACAAGCAGCCCCACCGGATGGAAGTTCAGCAGACGCTGGCCAGTTACAACCACTCGGACCAAAGCGGCTACAATCTGCGTCGCTTCTTCCACCCGACGGTCCACAGCACGCTCTTCTTCTCGAAGAACGACACGCCCGAGTCCGTGATGCGAGCCGCACCGAGCAAGGTGCTGCAGTCGATGAGCATGAACAACGCTCGTCCTCTGACGAGCGAATGGAGCCTGCACTCCTACGAGTTCCAAATGTCGTCGGTAAATCCAGCCGACCGATAGAACGATCCATGCTGCAATTCCTCAAAGTTCCGTCGATTCGCCGCAGTCGTCGCGACGACGTCGGCGAGTTGATCGGCGGGATTCGCGCGAGAACGGCCGCCTTGCGTCAATCGCCCGAGACGCAGTTGCTGGAATCGTCGCGCGAATTGCGGAGTGCGATCCTGGCGGGGGCTGCGCCCGACAGTGCCGTCATTCTGGAATCGACGGGGGCGTTGGTTGTCGAAGCCATTCGCCGGACCTTTGGCTTCGAGTTGTTCGACGTGCAACTGCGGGCGGGGATCGAAATGGCCCGCGGCCGAATCGCCGAGATGGCGACCGGCGAAGGCAAGACGCTCACGGCGGCGCTGCCGGCAAGCGTGTGGGGTCTGGCAGGGCGCGGGGTCCACCTGGGCACGGTCAATCAGTATCTTGCCGATCGCGACTGCCAGCAGCTTCGCCCCGTCTACCGCATGCTCGGCTTATCGGCCGAATTGCTCCCCGAACGGGCCTCGCCCGCTTTGAAGCGAAAGGCCTACTCCGCCGACATCACCTATGGCGCGGGCTACGAGTTCGGCTTCGATTACCTTCGCGATCAGGCGGCGCTTTGGAGTCAGGGCGAGCCTCGTCTGGGGCAGCAGATGCTGGCCGCGTTGCGCGGCCGTGAAACGCCCGGCTACACGCCGATTCAACCGCGCCGCGCCATGTGCATCGTCGACGAGATCGACGGCGTGCTGATCGACGAGGCCCGGACTCCGCTTGTGTTGAGCCAGGGCTCGCAAGGAGACGTCTCGGAGTACGAAGCGGGCCTGCTGGCTGCACGGCATGCATCGCTACAGCTCGAACAGCCTGCCGACTATGTCCTGGAGACGCGGACCAGCCAGATTCGCGTGACCCGGCAGGGTGAGGAGGCAATCGCCCGGCTCCAGCCTCCCAAGGTGCTGCTGCAGCGGCCCTGGTCGGTCTATGTTCGCAATGCCTTGCATGCCGAGTTCATTCTGGAGCGCGATGTGCACTACGTGGTGAATGAAGAAGGGGTGCAACTGGTCGACGAGTACACGGGCCGCATCTTCGCTGATCGCGTGCTGCGGAGCGGGCTGCATCAGGCTGTCGAAGCCAAGGAGGGGCTGCCCGTTACGGCCGAGAATCCGTCGATGGCCAAGATCTGCCGGCAACGTTTCTATCTGCTGTACGATCGTCTTTGCGGCATGACGGGGACTGCGACCGGCAACGAGCACGAGTTTAAGAAAGTCTTCAGCCTGCAGGTCGTGCCGATTCCGCTGGCCAGACCGTCGCGCCGGCAAGTCTTGCCCACGCAGTTCTTCGCCACCGAAGCAGCCAAGTACGCGGCGATTGTCGCGGATGTCGCGGCGCGGCATGCGGCTGGACAGCCGGTTCTGGTCGGCACCCGCACCATCCATCAAAGCGAGCTCTTGGCCGAGCAATTGCGGCAGGCGGGGATTTCTGTCAACTTATTGAATGGCAAGCAGGATCTGGCCGAGGCCGAAGCGGTCGCACGAGCGGGCGAGTTGAGAGCGGTAACCGTTGCCACCAATATGGCGGGGCGCGGCACCGACATTCGCCTGGCGAAGGGAGTCGAGGAACTGGGCGGGCTGCATGTCGCGGGGGTCGAATGCCACGAGTCCCCCCGGGTCGACCGACAGTTGGCCGGCAGGTGCGCCCGGCAAGGCGATCCGGGCTCATGTCAGTTCTATGTCTCGGCCGATGATGAGTTGTTGCAGGTTCACGCTCCGAAGTTCGCCGAAAAGATGAAGCGGTTGGCCGATGATCAAGGCCGGATTGCGCGGGACCTGAGTCCGGGGATTCGACGTCTTCAGCAAAGCATCGAGATCGCGCAGTACAATCAGCGACTGCAATTGATTCGCGAGGACGAGCGGCTGTCCGAATTGCTTGCCAAAGCCGCCGGAGTGATTCCCGCTTGAAAGGCCTGAGATGACGACCCCTCGCGAAAACGCCGCCAAGGACGCCCGGCCCGAAGTCCGCATCGAGTACGAATCGAAGCAGGTCCTGTTCGCGAGCCAGTTTCTGGTAACCGGTTCCGAAGAAGAGTTGATCCTCGACTTTTCCGGCGGGCTGATCAACGACCAGGCAACGGGCAAGCTGGTGCTGCCCATTCAATCTCGCGTGGCCATGACGCCCGGCGGTGCTCGCCGGTTGATCGCCATGCTGGAACGCGCGCTCCAGCAGCCTGGCCCGCGTGAATTGCCGACCGAGAGCCACGCGGCGCGATTGCCCAAGTTGCGCACTGCCCCGACGAACCGGCCGGACTGAGCATGGCGAGCAACGTCCGAACACGCGATGCGCTGGGAGACGACTCGCCCGATCTCGAGCGATTGCACGTCGAGTTAGTCAAGCGGCTGACCGTTTCCGAAGATATGTCGGAATCGACGGCAACGCTGCTCGGGGTGCTGCGGGAGCTTACCAACGCGGCGGCCGTGCTCTATTTCGACGCCTCGGCGCTCGCGGGCAGAACTCCGTTTGCCTCGGCACACGTCGAGCCTTGCCCCGTCCCACTCGGCAAGGCCGCCGGGCAACTGGCCCCTGAGATCCGCAGTGCCATCCAAGAGCGGCGCGTGCAGATCGCGTCGCACGACGACTTCGAGGGCTACAGCGCCCTTGTGGCTCCGGTTTCCGTGGCCGATGGCGGCACCCATCTGCTGATCGTGTTCCTGCTGCTGGCCGACGAGCCGCTGGAATCCTTCGTAGTGGTGCTGCAGTTGATCGCAGGCTACTTCACGCTGGCCAGTCAGAGATTCCAGGGGGTGCAAACCGCCTGGGAGGCCGAGCAGACCGCCGCCATTCTGGAACTCGCCACCCGGTTGGCTCGCGCCCGAAATCTACGGGCGGCTTGCTTCGCGCTGGTGCACGATGTGCAGCGACATTTGAACTGCAAGGAAGTCGTGCTGGGCGTTCTGCGCCGTGGCAAGTGGCGCATTGAGGCCGTGTCGGGCCGATCGGAGGTCGATCCTCGCACCGATCTCGGGCGGGACTTCGAGATGGTCATGCACGAGGCGCTGCTCAAGGGCGAAGCCACCGCCTGGTCGGCAGCGTCGCAACGCCCTGTCGCGGAATCTCACCGCAAGGTTTGCCAAGAACGTCGCGCCCAAGCGATCTTCAGCAGCACGCTCGACGAAGACACGGAACAGGGGGCCTGGGCCTGGATTGTGCTCTCGGATCAGGCACTCCCGGTGGCATCGCTGCGGTTCCTAAAGGCTGCCGGTCCGGTGGTCGTGGCCGGCCTGCGGTTGCTGGAGACCTATGGCCCGCGAACATCCGCAACGGCCGCCAGCGCCAACCGGCGGCGTCGGGCGTGGTGGGCCCTCGCGGTATCGGCGCTAGTTTGCGGCATGTTTCTGCCGATCCCCTTTCGCGTTCATAGCAGCGCCACCGCGCAGCCGGTCACGCACCGCTTCGTGGCCGCTCCGTTCGAGGGGCTGCTCGCTTCCACGTCGGTTCGCCCCGGCGACGCTACGCAGGAAGGGCAGGTGCTGGCGAAGCTGGAAGATCACGAACTGCGGGCCCAACTGAACGAAGCGATGGCCCAGCGAGCGAGCGCCGAGAAGCGCCGCGACGCCAGCCTGGCCAAGCAGGAGGTCGCCGAGGCTCAGCTTTCGCGGCTGGAAACCGAGCGGCTTTCGCTCCGCATCGCGCTGCTGAATCGCCGGCTCGCCCAGGTCGAGATTCGTTCGCCAATTGCCGGGCAGGTGATCTCAGGAGACTTGGTTCGCTCGGTAGGCATGCCGCTCCGACAGGGGCAAACCCTGTTCGAGATCGCCCCGCTCGATCAGATGCTGGTCGAGCTGGAGATCAGTGACAACGACATCCACCATATTCAAGTGGGTGCCGCGGCGGAGCTATGGTTCGAATCGGTACCGCAGCCCTACACCGGCGTTGTTCTGGCCATCCGACCGCGGGCCGAGATTCGCGACGGCAACAACGTGTTTGTCGCCGAGCTCGAATTGGTCAATCACGACCAGCAGCTCAAGCCCGGCCTGGTGGGCGATGCACGGATCGAAGCGGGCTATCGTCCGCTCGGCTGGGTGCTGTTCCGCAAACCTTGGTATTCCATTCGCCAACTCCTGTGGTGGTAGCATGGATGTCGAATCGCTACCGACTAAGCGCGACCACGCGATCCAGGAGATCGAGCAACTTCGTCTCGAGCTGCGCCACGACCTGAAGTTCGCCCTGCACCGACACGACGGAGTCGCCTGCTATGTGGTCGAGGATCCCTTGGCCGGCAGCTTTTACCGGATCGGCGCGGCCGAGTTCGCCTTTTTATCGGAACTGAACGGCCGCGCCACGCTGGCTGATGCCGTGGCGCGGACTGCAAACTCGCTGGGTGAGAATGCCTTTACTACCGAGGAAGCTACGGCTATCTGCCAGTGGCTTTTGGAAACCGGTCTGGCCTCCACCGACGACAGCCGCGGCGCCAGCCTGCTGGTCGAACGGGCCTTACGGCTGCGCGAGCAGGCCTTCCATCGCAAAGCCAACCCTCTCTACCTGCGCCTGCCGTTGGTCAATCCCGACCGCCTGCTTCGGTTCCTGTCTCCCCTGGCGGCGCTGGCTTTCAACGCGCCAGCAGTGCTCGTCTGGCTGGTGATGTTGGTTGCCGCCGGACTGACGCTTGTTCGCCAATGGCCCGAGTTTTCGCAGACCGTTTCGTATGTTTACCTGCAGCATCATTGGATGTGGATTACCGGGGCGTGGGTCGCCATCAAGGTGCTGCACGAGCTGGCGCATGGCATCGTTTGCCGCCGATTTGGCGGGCAAGTTCCCGAAGGAGGTCTGTACTTCATTTTCTTTGCGCCGGTTCCGTACGTGGATGTGACTGCGGCCTGGCGATTCGGATCCAAATGGAAGCGGATCGCGACCTCGGCCGCCGGCGTCTATCTCGAGCTGTTCCTGGCTTCCCTGGCGGTGCTGATCTGGAGCTACACCTCGTCAGAAGCGATCAAGACGGTCGCCCAAAGCGTGGCCGTCGCGTCGGGCGTGACGACGCTGCTGTTCAACTTGAATGTGCTGATGCGGTTCGATGGCTACTACATCCTGGTCGATCTGCTGGAGATGCCGAACCTGTACCAACGGGGTGCGTTGTACGTCGACTATCTCTTTCGCCGCTATGTGCTGGGCATTTCGGTACGCTCGCCGCTTCTGGGGACGCAGCACGTTGGCTTCGCCCGGCTGTATGCGGTTGCGTCCTATTTCTGGCGTTGGATGGTGTCGATCGGAATGATGGCCGGGGCGGTGATCGCTTTCGGCGAGCCGGGCTGGATCCTGGCGGCGATCTGCCTGGTGACTTGGATCGTTGTGCCCGCCTGGCGAATGACCCGCGACGCGCTGCTGGGAAGTGCGCGATCCCCCGCCCGTCCTTGGCGTTTTGCGGCCTTCGCGGCTGCGGCGGGCCTGCTTGCCATGTGGGGGCTCACGATCACCTGGCCCGAGCGCATCTCGGGCGCCGCGGTGGTCGACTACGCGTCGCTGGCTGTGGTGCGAGCGGCTACGCCCGGGTTCGTGCGCCAGATTCATGTCCGCCCGGGGCAGTCGGTTCAGACAGGCGATCCGTTGGTGACGCTCGAGAATCTCGAGCTGCAAGGCGAGCACGCCGACTTGGTCATGGTGCGCGAGGGGATCCTCTTTAAGCGACAGCGAGACCTCATCACGGGAGAGCTCGCTACCTACCAGTCCCGACTGAATGAGCTGGCCATCGTCGAACGCCAAATCACGGACTTGGACCGCAAGCTCAAGTCGCTGACGGTTCGCTCGCCGATCGCGGGGCGTGTGATCTCTTCAGACCTGCCGTCAACGCTCGGTCGCTATGTCGCGCTGGGGGACGAGGTTCTTTCCGTCGGCGACGATTCCGCCCTGGAGCTGATCCTGTGCGTGGCTCCGCGGGATCTGCCCGGCTTTCAAGAGGCCGCGGGCCAGCTTGCGGACTTGTGGCTGTGGGGCGGAGAGACACTTTCCGTCGAATTGCCAACGCTCGACCCGCGCGCCAGTCGCGGCTTGCCCCACCCCGCCATGGCTACGACTGCGGGAGGGACGATGCCGGTTCGTGTTGTTCCCGCCTCTGAGAACGCCAAGACGGACATCGAACTGATCGAGCCCTGCGTTACGGGCCGAGTGCCCCTGCGGCCATCGAACTCAATCACATTCCACCCGGGGCAGCGTGGCACCGTCTCGCTGTATCGGACCACCGATACGATCGCCGTGGTGCTTTGGAAACGCTGGAACGCGCTGCGGCTAGTCGGGAACTGACGATTCGCTTGTGCAACTGCAGACCGGTCCAGCGGTCGCTGCATCAGCGATCTGGCACCATGGCCAGTGATGGGTCATCTTCGTCTGGATATCGCGGCAACACGCTGCGCGACCAAGGCCCACCCAAAGAGGCGCTGCGGTAGCTGAATGGACAGAGTCAGGATGTCGACCGGTACGTCCCGAAGTCATCCCAAAGGTATCACCTGCCGCAGCAGTCAAAAGGCATCACCGCACAAATGAAATAAGCCCTTGCACCGCAAGGGCTTATCTAGTGGAGCGGAAGGGAGTCGAACCCTCGACCTCTGCATTGCGAACGCAGCGCTCTCCCAACTGAGCTACCGCCCCAGGCTGACCCGAAGTGCTGACACTGCCGGTCTTTCGCACTTCCACGGGAAGCAGGTTGACCCCGTCAGCTCTTGGGGAAAGGGACATTCTAAAAGCCGACTGCCCTGTTGTCAAAAGGGAGGGGCCAAGCATCTGGGCGGTTCGCGCGGAATCGACTCGCGAAGCTACCGCAGCAGCTCGCGCCGCGGCAGTTTGGCCTGCTGGGTGGCGATCGTCCAGAAGGCTCCGCCCCGGCGAGGGAGCAAGCCGCGACGCCCAGCCTCAATCCCGCTCAGCACGCCGCGCAGGTCGTCGAGGACCGTGACGCTGTCTCCCACATAGGCATGCCCCAGCAGGCCGGTCTCGACTTCGCTGGCGTCCACCACTTCGTACTTCCGCAGCGTGGGAAAGACTCGGATGCGGGGGCCGGCATCCCCCAGCCGCGGGTAGCCGTGCAGCTTCTTCGAGAGCGCCAGGGCCTTGTCGTTGGCCGAGGCGTAGATCGTTATCCGCTGAGCGGTCCCGTGGATCTTCTCGGCGATATCGCGCTCGAAGATCGCCGCGTCGATATCCGGCGCCGCCAGGATCACCTGGTGGAACTCGGGCACAGGCGAAAGGGAAGGCTGCGCGGCCAGGGTCCGCAGCGCCCCGGTCAACACGCGCGTCCCCATGCTATGGGCGATCAAGTGGATCTTCTCCGCGCCGGTCTCGCGAGCCACGCCGGCCAGGAACTCGACCATGTGGGGCTCGCTCCACAGCGCGTTGTCGCTGTCGACGCCATAGTCCAACACTTCGCCCTGCGCAGGCCAACTGTAAAGAATCGGCGCGCCGCTGAACTTCAGATCGTGAGCAATCTGGGCGCACCGCAGCGCGGCATCTTCAAAGGTGTTGTTGTACCCGTGTACGAAGACAAACGCCTCGCGGCCCGAGGAAGCCTGAATCCGCTCGCGCAGTGCGTCGAGATAGCGCGGCGCAAAGACCGGCTCGACATTCAGAAGCACGACGTGCTTGCGTGGATCGGGACGGAACTCGAGTCGCCAGACGCTGGGGGCTTCAATCTGGCCCCGGTCGTGCCCCTTGGGAATGCTGACGTCGCAGAAGCCGAGTTCGAGAGAGCCTCGCCCGCTGCCATAGAACTGAGCAGGCTCGGCCTGACCGGTTCGCGTGCGATCAGTGGCGTAGAAGACGCGAACGGTAGCAAACGCCTGCTCGGGCGGAGGCGCCACGGCAACCGGAGGACGTCTGGCGTCCGGCGGACTGGCGAGTTGCAGGTACATCATCGACAGCATCGAGACAACGCCCGCGCTTCCCACGACGGCCGCGATTGCCATCTTGCGCATGTTCGTATCCCTCGTTCCGTCGGGCGACTCTACAGAAACCGTCATCGGCTTTCTTCGTCTGGCGATCGGCAGCCGCTACACTGGAAACTTCCCATGAGCCCACTTCCCTTCAATTCGGACGTGAAAAGGCGGCCTCTATGCGAGCAGTGCTAGCAATCTTCTTGATGCTTGCGGCGACCGCGAACCTGCGGGCCGACACGTTTGTGTACGTCTCGATGGCCCCGGAGCAGAAGATCCAGAGTTACCGGCTGGATGCCAGCAACGGCAGTCTGACCACAGTAGAGACGCTGGCGGTTGACGGCGCACCAGGTTGCCTGGCGATCGACCCCGCGAAGAAGTTTCTGTTCGCGTCGCTGCGGTCCACAAGCACGCTGGCCAGCTTTGCCATTGATCCCACGACCGGCAAGCTCAAGTTGCTCAGCACCGCCGCGCTGCCGGCGGGCGAGAACGCCGCGTTTGTCGGCACTGACCGCACGGGACGATGGCTGATTTCGGCCTCATACGCGGCGGGCAAGGTGGTGGTGCATCGCATCGCGAAGGACGGCAAGCTGGAGAGCCCCGCCGTGCAGACCGTGGCCACCGCCAAGACCGCTCATTCGTTCGCCAGCGATCCGACCGGCAAGCTGGTTTTTGTGCCGCATGTGACGCCCAACGCCGTGTATCAGTTCCGCTTCGACCCGGCAACCGGCAAGCTCACCGAGGCCGGGCAAGCCGCCGGCGGCGCCGACAAGGCCGGCCCGCGGCACATCGCCTTGCATCCGCACTTGCCGCTGGCTTTCACGTCGAACGAGGTCGGCAGCAGCATCACCTCCTACCGCATCGATGCCGAAAGCGGATTGAAGGCGGCTCAGACGCTCTCGACGCTGCCGGGCGACTTCAAGGAGCCAAACACAACGGCCGAAGTGAAGGTCCACCCCAGCGGCAACTTTGTATGGGTCTCGAACCGCGGGCACGACAGTCTCGCTGGCTTTGCCATCAACGAAGCGGACCAACTTTCCCTCATCGAGCAGATGCCGACCGAGAAGACGCCCCGCTCGTTCGAGATCTCGCCGGACGGGCAGTATCTGTTCGCCGCTGGCGAAGGGAGCGGCAAGCTGGCCGTCTATCGTTGCGACAAGCGAACCGGCAAGCTGACGCGGATCCACACGCTGGACGTGGGAAAGAGCCTGACCTGGGTGCGTGCGGTGGAGTTGGGAAAGTAGCCTAGAGTCCGAAGTCAGAAGTGCGCAGGCCAATTGCCAGCCCCTGTAGGGAACGCCCTCCGTGGCGTTCCGCGAGTGAGTAGTAATTCTTCACTAGCCCGACGCGCAAGCGCGCAAGCGAGGGGAACCCTTCTTGAGGCAGGCCTCGGAAACGGGCTGAACTCGAGAAAAGGTCGAACAGGGTACCCCTCGCTTGCGCGCTTGCGCGTCGGGCTAGTGAAGTTGCCTCACGCGTTAAGTTGCGAACTTACGATTCAGGAGACTAGGGAAGCTGGCTTGATCCGTAGGGGGACTTCAGTTTCCGCTCGAGCGGTTGCACGACGCACGGCAAGTTCCCTTGCTCCACCCGCTGCAGCGCCTTTTCGATAAGCGACGCGGTGGCCGGTGTGCCAAGATCGACCGTCTTGAAGTCGAGCCAAACAGAGTGAATCGCTGGAATCGAACCGATGGCTTCCAACTCGGCCGCGGTCAATCGCCCTGAGACACCGAGGCCGCTGAGACGGTTGTGCGCACTCAGGCTCCGCAGCCCGTTCGCCGTACCTCCGTAGTCGACCAGCAGCAGATCCTCCAGCCGATCAATACCGACAAGCCCTCTCAAGTCGTCGTCCGTGGCTCTGATGAGAACGATCGAACGGAGTTCCCAAATGGCGCCCAGTCGACGGCCCGCCAGTGACTCCGAATCGCAAGAAACCATGAAGTGATCGCTCTCGAAAACGTGAGACTGAACCTGTGTCTCGCTCCAGCGCATCCAGATTTCTTCATCGTCCGAATCGAGCGGGGGTGGCGGCCATGTCAGGCGGGCGCCATGGATCAGTTGGACCCGGGTCAGAACTCTGGCACGTTCGTCCAAAGCCTGGCCCCAGCGCACGAGCATGCCCAGACCGACGCCGGCTGCGAGCATGGCGATCAACAGCGAGCGAAGGCTGAATCGATAGGGTTGCATGCGGGCTTCATGCGTGGACGAGATGAATGGACCGCCCATCATTCGCCGGGAAGGCCGCCAGCTATTCCGCAGAACGAAGATGCGAGCGGTGAAGAACGCCGACCCCTCACCCCGGCCCGCTCCCCAAGGGGCGACGGAGGACGCGCGCAATAAAAAACCGCGGGACCCGATCGCTCGAGTCCCGCGGTTGAAGTTACTTCATTTCATCAACAGCGGTCAGCTTACACGCTGGCCATCTGCTTCTTCCGCTCGGCGATGACTTCCACCTGCACCGAACCGGGGACCCGGCGGTAGCGGGCGAACTCCAGGGTGAAGGTCCCCTGGCCCTGCGTCATGCTCCGCAGCTCGGTCGAGTAGCCGAACGTCTCGGCCAGGGGAACTTCCCCTTCGATCCGAGCCGCCATGCCCTGCGTTTCCGTAGCTACGACCATGCCGCGCCGGCTGGTCAAGTCGCCTACCACGCTTCCCTGGAAGTCGCTGGGGCACTCGATTTCGACCTTCATGATCGGCTCGAGCAGCACCGGCTTCATCTTCAGGAAGGCTTCGCGGAAGGCATAGCGACCGCACACCTGGAACGCCATATCCGAGCTGTCCACATCGTGGTACGAGCCGTCCTCGAGGATGGCCTGCACCCCGACGATCGGGAAGCCAGCCAAGGGGCCCTTATCGAGCGAATCGCGGAAGCCCTTCTCGACCGAGGGGATAAATTGCCGCGGGATGCGGCCGCCGATCACCTTGTCGACGAACTCGAAATGCTCCGTCGAATCTTCGGGCATCAGTTCCATGCGACCTTTCACATGGGCGTACTGACCCGAACCACCCGTCTGCTTCTTATGCTTGTACTCGTACTCGCACGCCTGCGTGGGCGCTTCGCGGTAGCTGACCTTGGGAGCGCCGACTTCGCAATCCACCTTGTACTCGCGGCGGATTCGCTCGACGTAGATCTCAAGATGCAACTCACCCATGCCGGCGATGATCGTCTCGCCCGACTCTTCGTCGGTGCCGACGCGGAACGTGGGGTCCTCGCGGCGGAACCGCTGCAGAGCCTTCGAGAGCTTGTCGGCGCCATCGCGGGCCAAGGGGCGCACCGCGACCTTGATCACCGGTTCGGCGATGAACATGCTCTCCAAGGTGGCGTACGGATATTCCGAGCTGTAAGTATCGCCCGACGCACAGTCCAGGCCGATCACAGCCACAATGTCTCCGGCGCCCGCCGAGTCGATATCTTCGCGCTCGTTGGCGTGCATGCGCACGATACGGCTGAACCGCTCTTTGCGCTGGGTACGCTGGTTGTAGTAGGTCTCGCCCTTTTTGATCGAGCCCTGATAAATCCGGCAGAACGTGAGGGACCCGTACGGATCTTCCACGATCTTGAAGGCCATCGCCACGGTCGGCAGCTTGGGGTCGGCCTTCAGTTCGATCCGCTTCTCGGGGTCCGCATGATCGCGGGCGATCTGCGGCTTCTCGAGCGGCGAAGGCAAATAGCGAACCACGGCGTCCAGCAACGGCTGCACGCCCTTGTTCTTATAGGCCGAGCCCAGGAACACGGGGGTCAGATCCTGCTGCTGCACGCCCTGCTTGACGACCCGATAAATCAGGTCGACCGGGGGCTCCTGCTCGGCCAACAGCATCTCCATCAGCTCGTCGGAATACATCGAGAGGGCCTCGAGCATTTCGCGACGGCCTTCCACAGCCGCTTCCTTGTACTCAGCGGGGATCTCTTCGACCCGCTCCTTTTCGCCGTCGTCGCCATCGAAGAAGTAGGCCTTCATGGTGACCAGGTCGATCATGCCTTGGAACAGGTGCTCTTTGCCCATGTTCAACTGCATCATCACGGCGTTGCAGCCCAGCTTGTCGCGCAACTGCTGCGCCACGCGCTCGGGGTTGGCCCCGGTGCGGTCCATCTTGTTGATGAAGGCCAGGCGCGGCACGTGGTACCGCTTCATCTGGCGGTCGATGGTGAGGGACTGCGACTGCACGCCGCCCACGGAGCAAAGGACCAGAATGGCCCCGTCCAAGACGCGAAGCGAGCGCTCCACCTCGACGGTGAAGTCGACGTGTCCCGGCGTATCGATCAGATTCACAGCGTGATCGGGAGGAGCCGTTGCCTCGACCCCGTTCTTGGCCACCTGGGCCAAGTCGCGCGGATCGCGCCATTTGACGCTGGTGGCGGCGCTGGTGATGGTGATGCCGCGCTCTTTCTCGAGCTCCATGTGGTCCATGGTGGCCCCGTCTCCCTTGACCTCCTTGATGAGGTGAATTCGTCCTGCATAGAACAGAATTCGCTCGCTCAGGGTCGTTTTGCCGGAGTCGATGTGGGCCGAAATACCGATGTTTCGAAGTTTAGACAGGTCCATGGTACGTCTCGAGGAAAGCAGTCAGCGAAGACAACGACCGGCCCGTATGCCGGCAGCCATCTCGCTAAGAAAAAAAACGGACATTCACGCCAGCAGATCTGATGGCACCGCCCGCGAGGGGTGACGCGAAGCAGCACCTATACGTCTACGCTTTGCGAGAGCAAAGAGTTCCGTACTTAAGCGACTTCACGCTGCAACACAGGCTTTTAGCGTGTGCTGCAACTTCACGGGTTGGTTCGTGCCCCGCGAATAGGACAGCCCTGCATGCGACTAGGATCGCTCGCAAAACTCCCATCCGACGAAAGAACGCATCAGCCGGGCGTGTCGCCACCTGTCAATCTGCTCGTCCCGGCTCGGTTTGTTGCTTCCCGCAAAGGAAGCGGCCGACGAGACGAACGGGAGGGTAGTGACAAGCCTTCCGTGGCACGCCCATTGCAGAACCGCTTCAAGGCAGTCCTGGTCAGGGCGACGGTCCACACAGCCCGAACTTCAATATCCCTACTTGGAATCGAAGTTACGCAAAGCATCTTACCCGGTTGGGTAGGGTTTAGGAAAGCCCGGTTCGAGGGGGGTAATTTAGGGGTGGGGCGAACCGACCCAAATTTCACGCCTGTAAGGGGAAACGGTTGGGCAGGACACCTTCGTTGGATAAGCGATCGGCATGCTAGATGGCAGTTTGAACGAGGTGCCGACGGAAGCAAGCGAAACGGCAGAGTCGGCCGAAAAAAATGGGCTGAAAACTACCTGTCTTTAGCCTGAAGAGACTGTGGGCGAGCGCGCGCGGGGGGGCATCAGGATCCGAGAAGTTCGCGCAGCACGCCCGTGGGATGGCGCGACGCGATGGCTTCTGTGGATCTAAGTTTTCTGACGCCTGCCCCGCTCCCCGCGCGTGCCGCATGATTCTCTTCTCTATTTTCCCTTCCGTATTTCCCTCTCAAATCTCAAATTTCAAATCTCAAATCGTATTCTCTTCGTACTCTCTTGATTCGTCCCTTAATTCGCCGACCAGAACTTCCACCACGGCCGAACCGGCTTACCCACCGACATCGCCCCGGCTTGCTCAGGTTCAAAGCCCTCGGGCCAGATCGTCTCGCGGTCGTACAGCGCCGATTCCAAGATCGCCCCTTTCAAGTTCGCTCCGCTCAGGTCCGCTCCGGCCAGAATCGCATAGCTCAAGTCTGCCGAACGCAGATCGGCCAGCACCAGGCAGGCGTCCTTCAAATCGGCACAGGCCAGATTCGCTCCGACCAGCGAGGCCCGCTGGAGCTTTGCCTGGTGCAGATTGGTCGTCTCGAACGAGGCCCCGTGGCCACGCAGTCCGCTCAGGTCCGCGCCGGTCAGGTTCGTATGGGCGAAGTTGGCCCCTTCCGCCCGGGCGCCCCGCAGATTGGCGCCGGCCATTTCAGCGTGCGAGACGTCGGCTTCGCGAAGCGAGGCCGAGGAAAGATCGGCGCCGTTCAGAATCGTGTACACCGACTGCACGCATTCCAACTGTGCCCCGCGCAAGTGAGCTCGCGTCAGGTTGGCCGAGTTCAAGTTGGCGCTGGTCAGGTCGGCCTTATTCAAACAGGCCTCGGGCAGGCAGGCCCCTTGCAGATTCACGGCCACCAGCGTGTCGCACGATAGGTTCAACAGCACACGGCCCGTATCACGGCGGATCTCGAACACGGCAGACTCTCAAGCTGAAAAATGAGGATTCGGATTGGGGGAAGTTTGAGGCGCGGCCGGCAGGCGGGACATCGCTCACCAGGTCCACTACCAAGACTACGGATGTCGAAGCACTTGGTTGCGAACGCTGTGCCGATTTTGGGAATCGCCTGCGGCGGTCCGTGCAAGTGTCTGCAATGGCTGGAGATGCCGCTTGAAGTGCGCCAAGACGCAAAACTCCGCAGGCGTCTCATCCCGGGATTCCGTCCCAACGCGAGACGGTCGGCTGCTTCGGCAACTCCTTGTTCTCTGGCGGCGATTCGTTTGTTTTCCCGCGCTCGCAGGGCTACCATAAGGGCGTCTTCAACGGGCCAGCCACACCTCTTAGAGCCCGTTCGCACCGAGTTCCTCGGAGGGCCTTCGCGAAGCGATTGCCCGACATGAAAAGGGGTTGCCGTGGCCATCGACGTCAAATGCAACGGTTGTGGAACCGCGTTCCTTGCCAAGGACGAGCACGGGGGCAAGCGCATGAAGTGCCCCAAGTGTCAGTACATCGTGCCGATCCCGCTCCCTCCGCCCGGTGCGGCATCGATCACCCAAAAGTCCCCGCCGGTCCGGCCCCCCGCGCGACACGCGGCTCCTCCGCCCGTCGCTTCGCCTGCCTCTTCCGAGATCCCTGACTTCACCGGCGTCGGGGCCGCGGTCCCCTCGGGTGTCGGCTCCAGCATCGGCTCCTCCAGCAGTTCGTCGAACGTCTACGCACCTCCGCCGACCGCCGTGCCGGTCTGGGTCTGGTTCGGGGCCGGCATCTTGGGGATGCTCGTCTTCGGTGGCGTCGTCGTGTGGGCGTTGTTGGGCGATCCGGCCTCGGTCCCCGGACTTGCCAAGAGCGAAGGCAAGAACTCCGACAAGAAGAGCAAGCGCCCGTCCCCCGAGTTGAAGCACGAGATGAAGCTGAACCCCAGGAAGTTCGGCGAGCCGGAAGCGAAGCCCAATAGCGACGTTCCCAAGGTTACCTTCGCCCCCAAGAAGTCCTCGGAGCCGCCGAAAGAAGGGGCCCCGCGCGAAGACGTGATCTCGTGGGTCAACAAGGGGATCGTGCTGGTCACGGCCCTCGACATGGCCGGCAACGACCTGGGCCTGGGTGCGGGATTCATCATCGATGCCTCGGGCCTGGTGGCCACGAACTATCACGTGGTCCGCTATGCCAGCCAGGCCCGCGTCGAATTCGAAGACGGCACCAAGTTCGGCGTCGAGGGCTATCGGGCCTGCGACACCAAAGGGGACCTGGTCATCCTGCAGCTCAACGGCATGCCCAAGGACTTCAACGTGCTCCCTCTGGCGGTTGAGGGGAATCCACGGCAGGGCAGCGATGTGATGGCCTTTGGCCACCCCAAGGGCCTGCGGTTCAATGTCACACTGGGAATCGTCAGCCAGATCCACACCACCGAAACGCTCCCCGAGTTCATCCGCAAAGGGATGGAAGCCCCGGCCGAGAGCACCTGGGTGCAGACCGACGCGGCCATCTCCCCCGGCAATAGCGGCGGTCCGCTGGTCAATCGCCAAGGGCAAGTGCTGGGCGTGAACACCTGGGGAACCGAAGGGCAGAACCTGGGCTTCGCCTCGCACATCCGGCACCTGGTCGCGCTGACCGGGCAGATGTCGTCGACGCCGGAGCCGATGTACAAGTACCGCAGCCGCCCGGAAGTCGCCGACGGAGCGATCTCCACCAACGACATCGTCAGCAGCCACGCGGCGGCCGAGTCCTTCGGCTGGCAGCCGTCGACGCCCGCCCAATACGCCGACTTGCAGCGGCTGGTCATTCTGTCGTTCGCCGCCGACAAGATGCCGCAGGAATTGCAGAAGATGGAGCGCTCGCTGGCCAAGGTCCCCTGGACTGCCGACGGACATGCCAAGCGGCTGAACGACTACGGCATGAAGCCGCTGCAGACGCGCGGCGCGATGGCCTTTCTGATCGGGCAGGTCTTGCAGGTCGACAAACGCCAGGGGGCGACCGTGTTGACGATGGACCTGGTCGGCAAGGGGCAGAAGTTCGCGGTCGTCTCCTCCGCCGAAAAGGGGCTCTCCGCCGGCGATCACTGCGTCGTCCTGGGCATCTGCATGGGCATGGTCACGCAGGACAAAAACACGATCAATCCGCAACTGGTGCCGATCCTGCAAGGGGGGCTGGTGCAGAAGATCACGCTGGAAGGAGCGTCCACGTCGCTCCCTTCGCCCACCACTCCCACCAAAACGCCCGACCCGATCGCCAACGTCCCCACGCCCAAGCCTGATCCGACCAAGACGCTATCGACCAGCAAACCGCCTGTGGTGGTGAAGCGCGTCCCGGCCCCGGCCGAGGCCGACCTGACCAAGACGCGCACGCAGGTGCTCGACTTCTACAAGGACGGTTTCGCTCGCGCCAAAACTCCGGCCGAAAAAGCCAATCTGGCCGAGACGCTCATCACGCAAGGCGAGAAGACCAGCGACGACCCGATTGCCCGCTATATCCTGTGGATCGAGGCCAGTCAGTTGACCAGCGCCGTCGGCTATGCCGATCCGGCCATCCGGGCGCTCGATCTGCTGGGCAAGCATTACTCGATCGACTCGCTGACCCTCAAGATCGAAGCTCTGGAGAAAGCGGCCGCTGCGGCCAAGATCTCGACCACCAGCAAGCAGGTGGCCGAGGCGGCCAGGTCCGTCATCGATCAGGCGATTGCCAACGACCAGTACGAAACGGCGGGCAAGCTCAGCACGCTGGCGATCGAGGCGGCCAAGAAGTCGCGCGACCCGAAGCTGATGAAGCAGATGGCCGCGCTGGCCAGCGAAGTGGCCGAGTTGAGCAAAGACGCGGTCGCCGGCAACGAGGCGCTGGAAAAACTCAAGACCTCGCCCGACGACGGCCCGGCCAATGCCGCGGCCGGGCAGTATCTGTGCTTCGGCCGAGGGGACTGGCCGGGGGGGCTAAAACTGCTGGCCAAAAGCAACGACACGACCCTGCGCAGTCTGGCCAGCAATGATTTGAAGGGTGCCAGTGACGCCCAAGAGATGGTCGATCTGGGCGACTTGTGGTGGAACTTAGCTCAGGCCGGCAGCGACAAGTATCGAGGCAGCTTCCAGGCTCGGGCCCATTTCTGGTACGCCCAAGGTCTGCCGATGCTCTCCGGCTTCAAGAAGCTGCAAGTCGAGAAGCGGATGGAAGAGATCGGCGACGTCCCGAATCGACATGTCTCGGGCGGGTAGGTCGCAGCCTTACTAGCGATGTTTGTCGTAGGGTGGACAGAGTGAAACGAGGCCCACCGCTGCGGCGAGCAGACTGAGTCCCGGAGCGCGCCACGATAGACGCCACGGTCTAGGGTGGAGATCTCCTGGCCAATGCGGTGGGCCTCGTTTCACTCTGCTCCACCCTACGTTGCTTCATCTCGACCAATTCGACTTGGCCTTATCCAGCATCGCAGCGATCGCCTTATTGTATTTCAATACGGGGGTGAGGCCGCCGTGCAAGCGAACCGTCGGATTCGCGCCGACTGACAACAACTTCCGCACGCCTTCCTTGCTCTCCAGAAAGATCGCACGCATCAAGGCCGTCTCGCGATCATTCTTCGAGCGTTGTTCGACATTGGCTCCGGCTTTCAGGAGCAACGCAATACAAGCAGGGCTGCTGGCGGCCAACCAGAGAAAAGGTTGGCCTTGGACATCGACCGTGTCGGGGGACAACTTCGCGTCGAGAAGCGTTCGCAACACGGCCGCGTTGGCGATGTTTTGAAACGGGAAGGTTCCCGCCTTGATGCCGCTCAGATCGCCACCCTGCGCCTCGATCTCCGCGGCAACCCGGTCTGCCGTCGCGTCCTCGTCAAACAGATCTCGGTCCAGCATGCTGAATAGCCGGCGCCAGTTCGGCTTGCCGCTCTTGCGCTTTCCCTTGTCGGCCGGTGGATCCGGGACCGGTTCCTCGAACCTGGCGATGCGGGTCAGGAACTCGTCGAACGACCCGGCGAGAACATGTCCATCCGACGCCAAAAACCGCTCACGCTCGTCCAAAGCGTCGCTTTCATGGTTCCAGAACACCACGCTGCCGCAGTGATTGCCGCTCAGGCAGAGCGTGAATACATCGTTCCCCACGGCCACCGGCAGATGTCCCTTAGGAAGGACAGGGCCGTGCCGTGTGATGGCAGCCTGCAAGCTGGTTGGCTGCGACGTCGCCTGCAGTCCGAACAACCGATCGACACTGACGACATCGACGCCAGGAACCCCCGGCGTGTGGATGAAGCCTTGCGGTAGCGCGCCGCCGTTCGTATCGAGCAGAAACGCTCGGTACTCCTCGGGCAGACGATGGCCCAGTGATTTCTCGAAGTCGGCCAAGGCCTTCTTCCCGGCCGGTTTAGCGCCACGCGGGCGTTTGATCTTCAGCAGCGAGGCGTCGATCTCGACGTAGCCTTTTTTCTGCTTCTGTTCGATCAGCCGTTGCGTGTCCTGCTTCGCCATCTCCGCATTAGCAAAGTCTTTTGCCGACTCTCGCAGTGCAGAACCAATCCGGCCGAAGCGAACCGTTTGCCTGGTACTTCGACAATCAATCTGCCACGCTTTGCGGGATTTGCCGTCGTCCCGAAAGAATCGCGTCATACCAGCGTGCGCCAAGGGGATAATGGCCAGCTCCTTTGCTGAGGAGTATATGAAACTTAAAAAACGTATGAACCGTCGAAAGGAGGATGGGGGCAAGTCTCTTTTCTTTCCCCAGTAGCTACAGGGTGAGCGTGACGAAAAAGAGACCTGCCCCCTTTCCCTCCCCCATGTGCCCCCTTTCCCTCCCCCATGGTTCGGTGCAACGCTGCAAACGGACCTTCAGGGACGGGACCTTCAGTCACCCACGTCGCGCAGTTCGTCTGGCGGTAAAATTGCCCATTGAGTTGGCTCGCAACGTGGTCCCAGCTCGTTCCTAGGGAGTTTACCCATCACCGACCATCAGCACCAATTCCCAGGGCGAAGGCCCTTGTGGAAATTGAAATTAAATTTAACATCAGATTGACATCGAACTGATTTTTATGATATACTACATGAATGATCGAGCCAGTGCACGGATCGATCGATCCCGAAGGGTGGGGACCCGGAGCGGGATACGTCCGAACCGCGCGCAGGCCTTGTAGAAGGAGTTCCCCAAAGGGGATTCGGAGCATAGCCCGGGGTTGGCCCGCGCAGCGCGACCTACCCCAAGAGAAAACGAGAAGGGGGGGCGGAAGGAAACCAAGGGTAGGCCGCGCTGCGCGGTCAACGCGCAAAGTTACACACCCGGCGTCCGGTCAGTTGCGCTCAACTCGCAAAGTTTGCACTCTCGCAGCCCCGACAGGGGCGTTACAGGTCAGCCCAGGGCAACGCCCTGGGACTCGTATCCCATGCGCCAAGATTAGCCCTGAAAGGGCGCTACAACGAGGGCCTCTGTGTAACGCCCTTTCAGGGCTGGCACCACATTCCGAATTCGATACCCAGGGCGTTGCCCTGGGCTGACCTGTAACGCCCCTGTCGGGGCTGAAACGCACATGGCGATCGACCAACCCGCAAAGTTACAAGCACGGCGTCTGGCCGAGTGCGCTCAACCCGCAAACTTGCGCGCTGACCCCAGCGCCGGCGATGAACTCAGCGCCGGCGCTGAGTTTCAACCCGCAAAGTTACACGCCCGGCGTCCGGTCAGGTGCCCTCAACTCGCAAAGTTTGCACTCTCGCAGCCCCGACAGGGGCGTTACAGGTCAGCCCAGGGCAACGCCCTGGGACTCGTGTCCCATGCGCCAAGGTTAGCCCTGAAAGGGCGCTACAACGAGGGCCTCTGTGTAACGCCCTTTCAGGGCTGGCACCACATTCCGAATTCGAAACCCAGGGCGTTGCCCTGGGCTGACCTGTAACGCCCCTTTCGGGGCTGAAACGCCCATGGCGATCCACTTGCACGACCACCCCGCAAAGTTACACGCACGGCGTCTGGCCGAGTGCGCTCAACCCAGCGCAGGCGCTGTCCTCAGCGCAGGCGCTGAGTTTCAACCCGCAAAGTTACACGCACGGCGTCCCGCCGGGTGCGCTCAACCCGCAAACTTACGCGCTGAACTCAGCGCCGGCGCTGAGTTTCAACTCGAAAACTTACATCCCTAGCGGCCCCTCCCAAGTCGCCAGCAACGCCACAACTCTCATCCTGCTCCCTCCCACTTGTGGGGAGGGGGGCTGTCTTCGTTCGTATCGCGCCCCAGATTCTTTTTGAACAGGAGCAAACAGACGCAACCGAGCCCCCTCCGTTACCTCCCTTTCCTCCTGTTCAAAACCGTCTCGCAACCAACCGAAAAGTTAAAAGCTGCTCTCCCCTTCTCTCACCTTCTCTCACCTTCTCTCACCTGCTCTCCCCTGCTCTCCCCTGCTTCCCTCTGTGCCTCTGTGGTTCCATTTCTTGGCATTCGAATAGCATGTCCGACTACTGGCCCATCTCTCTCCCCATCCGCACCGGCGTGATCAACTACGCGATCGGCGTGGCCATGAACGCCGAGAAACCGCGCGACCAACTCAGCGCCTGCCGCATCGTCCTCACGGCCTCCCTGTTGAACCTCCGTTACCGCCAGCTCCCGCAGCCTCTCCCCGTGCGCCACAAGATTCCCAAAGCGACGCGCAAAGAATACGAGGAGATGCTGAACGCCGACCAGCTCTACCTCGACTATCTGCATGACTGGCAGGTCTGCCTGGCCGGATATCCACCCGGCCACACACTCAAATATCTCGGCTTCCCTCGGATCTCGGGCGTGACTCCGCAGACCGTCCGCGATCCTTCCCGCGTTATTCCCAAAGTCTTCCCCGAAGATAAACACCTCTCCTGGGACGACTGCGATCTCTGGCCCATCAAAAAGGAGTACCGCGAGCCCCTCATCAACACGCTCCTCCGCCTGGTCGCCCTCAAAGACAATCTCCCCGTCTCTCTGGGCGCGGCCCGTACGATGCTCACGGCCTCGAGCATCAATCTCCGCTATCAAAAAGCCGGCGACATCAAGCCCCCCTATGCTCCCGAGCCCGTCCCCGACCCTGCCGAGCGTGACTTCAGCGACCTGGTCTTCGTCGACGGCCAGTACCAGCTCTTTCAGCGTGATGTCGAAATGTCCGAAGACGGCTACCCGCCGGGCGAGACCTTCATGTGGCCCCACTCGACGATGCGAATCACCGGCAAGACCGTCTGCTGGGACCGGCTGAACAAGTACATCACCAAGAACAAGCTGGTGGTCGAAGACGGTTGGTAGCTTTCCCTTGTGGTGCAGGCGGGACGCCTGCCTGCCCCGCCGATCGATGCCGTCGTGGGGCATCTCCAATCTCAAAATTTTTCCCGAAGGGACCGTTACCAGCATCTGCGGGGGGTGGCGTTGTCAGGATTGCAGGCCATGCGGATAATCCATTGTCCGCTTCCCGCCGCATTCCTCTCCTGCATGCCCACCCGGAAGGCACTCGTATGAGAAGCCTTGTTGTTGTCGTCCTGGTCCTTGGACTATTGATTGGCGGCGCCGTCTTTTACACGGGCTATCTGGGGGCGACACCGGCGGCCACCTTCCGCCTAGCCCCGGTCAAACGAGGCGATCTGGTCTCTACGATCAGCGCCACGGGGACCATGCAGCCCGAGGAAGTTGTCGATGTCGGTGCCCAGGTGGCCGGCAAGGTCTACTCGCTGGGCCGAGATCCTGCGGACTCCAGCAAGTCGATCGATTACGGCTCGATCGTGAAGGAGGGGACCGTGCTGGCGCAGATCGACGACGCCGTCTATCGGGCGCAGCTCGATCAATCCCAGGCGTCGCTGCTGCGCGCTCAGGCGGACGTGCTGCAGTTCGAGGCCAAACTCGAGCAGAGCGATCGCGACCTGGCCCGCTCGACCAAACTCAAGTCGACCAAGCAGGTCTCCGAGACCGACTACGATCTGGCAGTGGCCACGCAGAAGGTCGCCGCGGCCAGCCTGGAATCGGCCAAAGCCTCGGTCAAACAGGCCGAGGCCTCGCAGCGTCTGGCGCAAACGAACGTCGACTACACGGTCATCAAGTCGCCGGTCGAAGGCGTGATCGTTGACCGCCGGGTGAACATTGGCCAGACCGTGGTCGCCAGCCTGAACGCTCCCAGCCTGTTTCTGATTGCCAAGGATCTGCGCCGCATGCAGGTTTGGGCCAGCGTGAACGAGGCCGACATCGGCCGCATCCGCCCCAAGATGCCCGTCCGCTTTACGGTCGACGCTTACCCGAAGCAAGTCTTTCAGGGAGAAGTGCTGCAGGTTCGTTTGAATGCCACCATGACGCAGAACGTGGTCACCTACACGGTGGTGGTCTTTACCGAGAACGATGACCTGAAGCTGCTCCCTTACCTCACGGCCAATCTGCAGTTCGTGATCGACGAGCGTGCGGACGTGCTGTTGGTTCCCAACTCGGCCTTGCGCTGGCGGCCGCGGCCGGAGCAGATTGCGCCGGGCGTGGAAAGCGGCGTGTCCGCTTCCAAAGAGGGAGCCAAGAAGAAGTCATCTGCTTCGGCTCCTGCAGCCAAAGCCGACGCTTCGCTGGAAGAACGGGGCCGTGTCTGGATTCAGGATGGCAAGTTCGCCCGGCCGATCGAGGTGACCTTGGGCGGTTCGGACGGAATCGTCACCGAGGTCAGCGGTTCGGACATCCGGGAAGGGATGGAGCTGATCGTCGGCGAGAACCGTGCCGAGCAGGCCGCAGGCACGACGAACAATCCCTTTGCCCCCAACATCTTTGGCAAGGGCCAGGGAAAGAAGGGGGGATAGTTTCTTGTGGTGCAGGCGTCCCGCCTGCGTTGAACTGCCAGTTGCAATCCAGGCGAGACGACTGCACCACCATGAGGACGCTTGATCAATATGGAAATCATCCGCCTGGAAGACATCTACAAGACCTATCACCTGGGCGAGGTGGAAGTCCCCGTGCTGCGCGGCGTGTCCCTTTCCATCGCCCAAGGGGAGCTCGTGGCGCTGATGGGCTCCAGTGGTTCGGGCAAGACCACGCTCATGAATCTGCTGGGCTGTCTCGATCGCCCCTCCTCCGGCGAGTACTGGTTCGCCGGCCGCAAGATGAGTGGCCTCTCTCCCAACGAACGAGCGTTGGTCCGGACCGAGAACCTGGGCTTCGTCTTTCAGAGCTTCAACTTGCTGGCCCGCACCACCGCTCTGGACAATGTGCTGATGCCGCTCGACTACGGCGCCGGCCAGATGACTCCGGCCGAGGCGCAGCGCTGGGGACGTTCGCTGCTGGAGCGAGTGGGGCTGGGAGATCGCGTCGATCACGAGCCATCGCAGATGTCGGGCGGTCAGCAGCAACGCGTGGCCGTGGCCCGTTCGCTGGTCAACCGCCCGCAGCTGATCCTGGCCGACGAGCCGACCGGCAACCTGGACTCGAAGACCAGCGTCGAGATCCTGAAGATGTTCCAGGAGCTGAATGCTGAAGGGATCACCGTCATCCTGGTGACGCACGATCCCAAGGTAGCCTCGTATGCCAGTCGCGTGATCCGCGTTAAGGATGGCCAGATCGAAAGCGACGAGCCGGGCGAATACATACCGGTGGGGAAGGGACGCACCGCGCCCAGCGGCGCGGACGCTAAACCGCAGGCTGCTGCGAGTGGGACGTCGGGCGGGTTGATCGCAACGATCATGCCCCGCACCTTGCGCACTGCGTTCGGCGCCTTGTGGCGCAATAAACTGCGATCGGCACTGACCACGTTGGGCGTCATCATCGGCGTCGGTGCAGTGATCGCCATGATGGAGATCGGCGGCGGATCGAAGGCCGCCATCCAGAAGACGATCGCCAGCATGGGGGCCAACAACATGCAGGTGCAGTCCGGCGCGGCCTCGAGCGGAGGAGTCAGCTTCGGTTCCGGCAGCGTGCTGACACTCACTCCGCAGGACGCCGAAGAGATCGCCAAGCAATGCCCGGCAGTTGAGGTCGTAGCCCCCATCGTGCGTGCCCGCACGCAAGTGGTCTTTGGCAGCCGGAACTGGGTGCCGACGTTCATCTATGGCACCACGCCCGGCTTTCTTACCGCGCGCGATTGGGAAGAGATGCAGGACGGGGCGATGTTCACGGACCGCGATGTCCGCAATGCCAGCAAGGTCTGCGTGATCGGCGACACCCTGGTCCGCGAGCTCTTTCAAGACGAATCCCCCATCGGTCAGGAGGTCCGCATTCAAAGCGTCTCCTTTACCGTGGTCGGCGTCCTGAGCCGCAAGGGGGCCAACATGATGGGCATGGACCAGGACGATATCGTGCTGGCCCCTTGGACCACCGTGAAGTTCCGCGTCAGCGGCAGCTCGCTGCAGAACACCAACCAAAGCGCGGCGGCTGCCAGCGATGTGACCAACGAAGTGAACAGCCTGAGCAATCTGTACCCAGGCTCGACATCGCCCTATCCGGTCCCTTCGGCCAGTCAGATGGCCAACACGCCGCAGCCGGTCCGCTTCATCAACATCGACCAGATCCTGGTCAAGGCCGCTTCGGCCGAGGAGACCCGCCTGGCAATCCGGCAGATCACGGAACTGCTGCGCGAACGGCACCGCATCCGCCCTGGCATGCCCGACGACTTTAACATTCGCGACATGACCGAGGCCGCGCGGGCGCAGGTGTCGACCAGTGAGATGATGGGCATGCTGTTGCTGGTCGTGGCGCTGATCTCGCTGATCGTGGGCGGGGTAGGCATCATGAACATCATGCTGGTCTCGGTAACGGAACGGACCCGCGAAATCGGCCTGCGAATGGCCGTGGGGGCGCGCTCGCACCATATTCTGCAGCAGTTCCTGGTCGAAGCCGTGGTGCTGTGCCTGTTCGGCGGAGCGTTGGGTGTGGCCTTGGGGCGGGGAGCCTCGATCCTGGTCACGGAGTTCCTCCGCTGGCCGACGCAGACCTCGCTCCCGGCGATTGTCGCCGCCGTGGCAGTCTCGGCCACCGTGGGGGTGATCTTTGGATTCTATCCCGCCTGGAAGGGGTCGCGGCTGGATCCGATCGAGGCGCTGCGCTACGAATAGGCTGCGCTGCGGCTACGTGGGCACGAACTGCTGCGCGACCACATCGAACAGCCCCTGGTCGGTAATCCGCAGTACCGGAATCACCGAAAGGGCCAGGAACGAGAGTGCCCCGAACGGACACGAGGAGCCACAGCCCAGCGAACGAGCGGCCGCGCGAACGGCCGATAGCTGATCACAAACGTCATCGGCCGAAGCGGTCGAAAGCAGCCCCGCGACCGGCAGGGGAAGGAGGGACAAGACTTGGCCATCAGCGACCGCCACGAAGCCTCCGCCCGATGCGGCCAGGGCTTCCGCACAGACCTTCATGTCGCGAGCGTTGGTGCCGGCCACGATCACATTGTGCGAGTCGTGCGCCACCGACGAGCCGATCGCCCCGTCGCGGCGAAAGCCGAATCCCTTAGCCAGCCCCAAGCCAATCTGCCCGCTGGCCCGATGCCGTTCCAAGCTGGCGACCAAAGCAACGTCTTGCGAAGGATCGAACACCCAGCGGCCCCGTTGTGGTGCAGGCGTCCCGCCTGCTTGCCCTGCTGGTGGATCTTTTTCGCGGCGAATCGTCACCTCGACCCGTCGTGTCAGGATCTCCTCTGGGATCAGCTCGATCGCCGGGCAGGTGTCGTGCGCCGGGCGATACTCGAACTGGTGTTCTTCCAGCGCGGCGAGATGGACGGTGTTGGCCTGCGAGATCGACGAGGGAAGAATCTGTGCCAAAGAGCGACCATCGCGGGCGACGATTTCTCCCCCGTGCAGCACCAGTTCAACCTTGAATTGCCGCAAATCGCCGACCACGGCGAGATCGGCCCGATAGCCCGGCACAATCGCCCCGCGGTCGGCCAACCCGTAGTGCCGAGCGGGGACCAGGGTCACATGCCGCACGGCTCGTTCGGCGGGGACGCCAGCGGCCACCACGCGCCGCAGCAGGTAGTCGATATGCCCATGCGCCCGCAGGTGGTCCGGATGAATGTCGTCCGTACACAGAGCCCAATCGCCCAACTGATCGGCAACCAGAAGAGGCATCAAGGCTTCAAGATTCCTCGCGATGGAGCCCTCGCGAACTTGCACCAGCATTCCCAGCCGGGCTTTGGCTCGGGCCTCTTCGAGGGTTGTCGATTCATGATCCGAGCGGATCCCGGCCGCGACATAAGCCACCAGATCTTTCCCGCTCAGCCCTGGCGCATGCCCATCCACCGCAGCGCCGCGCCGCTTGGCGGCGAGCACTTTGTCGAGCACCATCGCACGGCCGCCAAGAACCGCCGGAAAGTCCATCACCTCGGCCAGGCCCAACACGCGATCGTGCGCGAGCAACTGATCGATCTCGTCGGCCAGCAGCGTGGCCCCCGCGTGCTCCCATTCGCAGCAAGGCACGCACGAGGGGGCCATGAAGTAGAAGTCGAGCGGCAATCCGCGGCTGGCCTGAAGCAGCATCTCGATGCCGGGCACGCCAAGGACGTTGCCGACTTCGTGCGGATCGGCCACCACGGCGGCCGTTCCGTGCGGCACAACCAGTCGCGCGAACTCGCCGGGCGACAGCAGCGTGCTCTCCAGGTGCATGTGGGCGTCAATCAATCCCGGCAGGATGAACTTGCCAGCCACATCGATCCGCTCGCGCGCCTGCCACTCGAACGGTCCCACGCCGGCGATCCGGCCATCCGCGATCACCACGTTGGCCGGGAGCGTCTCGCGGGTGAAGACATTCACCACCTGCCCGCCAACCAGCACGGTGTCTCCGGGCTCGAGCCCGCGGGCCACACGAATACGTCGCTCGAGCAGTGTCAGGTCATCGTCAGACGCTGGACTCGGCATGCGGGCCTCCCTGGTCGCGAAAGAATCCGTACGGCGTGGATTCTAGCGGAAGGTGAGGGAAGCTTGCACGCCGGCGGAGTGAGACGAGGCGGGGATTTGAGATCTGAGATTTGAAATTTGAGATGGAAATACGAAATACAGATACTGAAAGAAGAGGAAAGAGGAAGAGGAAAGAGGAAGAGGAATGCGGGCAATCTCTTCTCCGTACCTCCGTATCTCAAATTTCAAATCTCAAATCTCAAATCTCAAATCGGAGACTCTCGCCGCTCTCATTTCTTCCCCAGACTCAGCGTCTTCTTCCCTTCCGCTATCCGGGCCTTCAATCGCAGTTCCATTTCTCCGCGAAGTGCTTGAAACAGTTCTCCGCCGGGTGTCGGCGCCTTCAGTTCCGACTGCGAGGCGACTCCTTGCCGCGGGGCCACTTCCAGGAAGCCGATGCACATCTCGTCGGTCGTCTGTTCGCCCCAGCCGACATCGCGCGGCGGAGACGAAGGATTGCGCGGGTTCGCCGCAGAGTTGTCGAAGTGGGCCACCATGTCGATGCGTGTGCCGCGGGGCAGGTCGATCGGCTTGCGGAACTGGTAGCTCTCCTGCCAGTTGAAGTCCCAGTCCTTCACGTAGACGAGCTCTCGAACAGAGCCATCGGGAAGCGTGGCCGTGAGCTTCATGTCTTTGCCCAGCAGATGCATGTGCGGCGTGACGGCAATCGCCAGCAGGTCGCGCTCCAGGATGCGGGTGGCGCGGACTTCGGCATTCGAGTCGCCAGCGGCGAGCTTCATGCCGCTGAACCGGCCGCCGGTCGGCATGACAGGCAGGGCGCGGACCGCCCGCACGACAGGCACCTTCGAGAAGTACAGGCCGATCTTGGTTTGATCGGTCTCGGCCTTTCCGGTCGGATGGTAATGCACTTGAATAACGACACGCGCGCCGCGGGGGAGGACCTTGGCCATGCCGGCCGGCAGAAAATCAGCCGTATTGCCCGGGGCCCAACCCCCCAACCCGCCGCTGGGGAAGAAGCCGGGGAAGCCCTGGCTGGTGGCGTAGCCCGGCCCGGGATACGCGGCGTCGAGTTGTGTGCTCCGCTCGGAAGTGTCGACAAAAACCAGCACGTGATGGACCACGCGGGCGTTGCCGGGGATTACCTCGACGGCAGTCACATAGCGATCGCCGTCGAAATCGGTCGGCAAGACGAAGCACTGATAGATGTCGCGCCCATCGGCCGGCACGGGGAACGGATCGCTTGAGGTCAGCACGTGATCGGGCGCACCGAGTTGCCAGCCGGAAGTGAATTTCCGGGCGGGGGGGGCATCGCCGGGATCTCCGACGGCGCAGCCCGTATCGACCCAGCGAGCGACGGTGGCAATATCGGCAGGCGACATGCGGCGTTCGTTGTTGAACTCGCCATGACCTGCAACCGGCTTCCAAGGAGGCATCGTGCCATCGGCCGTGAACTGCTTCAGATCATCGGCCCACGACACGGACTGTTCGTAGGTCAGCAGTGAGAAAGGGCCGACCCCTTCCGGTCGATGGCAGCTCTGGCAATTCTGCTGCAGGATGCGGGCGATCTCGCGGTGGTAAGTGACCGGTGCCGCAGGTTTGGCGACCTCGGCGCCCAGCGGGCGCGATTGAATCGGGCAGCCGATGGGCTCGGTCGAAGCGACCTTCACCGTCTTTCCCGCCAGGACGGCTGTCAGGGCGTCGTTCAGGTCTTGGCTGCGGACTTCGCCGGCGCCGGTGCCTCGGCGAACGTGGCGATCGTCGATGCGTCCGCGATATTGCAGGCAGCCTTCCGCATCGAACAGGCAGACCGCGGGACAGGTTTCAATGCCCAGTGACTTGGCGACTTCGCCACCTGGATCTTTGAGGACCGTAAAGTGGATGTCGTACTCTTTGCGGTGCACAGCCAGCTCTTTGATGCCCATTCCCGCATTGGGATGAAGTCCGATTACCGAGACGCCGCGATCCGCATGCGCGGCGGCCAGTCGATTGATCTGCGGAACATAGCCGTTGGAAATCGGGCACTCGGGCGAGAGGAAGACCAGCAGCGTGGCGTGCTTGCCGGCAAGCTCGGTGAGCTCGGCAGTTCCGCCCGTCACAGAAGGCAATGTTGCCGTGGGGAACTTTGTTTCGGCTGCCGAAACAGACGACGCAGCCAACGTGAGTAGGAGTAAGAAGGAGGCGCAGTGCGCCTGGGAGGGAGTCTCTTGATTCATGTGGCACCTGGCAGATTCATAGGTATAGAAATGGAATGAAACAGCGAGGGTCCGCGCGCAGCGCGACACTCGGGGATAGGACGGCGGGACGTGGTGCTGAGAAGGGAAGCTACTTCGATGTAGCAGGTGCACTCCGCATGACGCCCTTCGTCGACTGAATCGCGGCTTCAGCGGGCGGCAGACGGAGTGTCCCTGCTAGCTTCTCAGACGCACGCCAACGGGACGATGGCACTGCGAACGTTGCATTCAGACTCCTTGTTCCTGTCCTTGCTGAAGTTGATGACTTGCGCCTTCCAGAATCGTCCGCCCCGGCTGATGATGCCGGGTATGTTCGTACCAGTCGTCGGGCTGCGGCTCTTCGCCGGCCAGTTCGAGCGTGATCCGTTGGATAGCTGCATCGGGTCGCCACTGGAGAACCATGCGTTTCATCTGCCCGCTTTGGGGATCGGCCCACAGATCGACGGTCTCCGGCCAGATGCCGCTGGCTTCGCGTCTGCGGCCGTGGATTCGCTCTAACAACGCCTTCGATTTGTCAGGGGCATGGTGAATCTGCTCAGCGGGGCGAAGCTCTAACTCGTAGCGCTCGCGATCAGCAAGTCGCGAAAGAATGGAAGTAACCTGAAGCACCTGCGGAGTGAGCGAGACGTCTCCTTCGCGAAGGAACTCGCGGATCAACTTCGGATCGTGGCTCACCCGCACGGGCAGAAAGGGCAAGGCCGGGACAAGCCAGCTCTGCTGCCGATCTCCGCCCAGCCACAGCACACCTAGTGGAGCAGGATGCTTCAAGCAGAACTTTTCGCCGCCGCGGACATAGAGCGTCGACTCGGCTGCGTGCTCACCGGCCAGGTCGACCCGCACTCGGTACTGACGGTCGATCGGCTTGTGCGCGACGGCTACCACCTGATCGACCGCGGCATAGGCTTGGGATCGGGGGGAGCCGGACCTGAGCAGGAAAGCGATCAATAAGGCGGCAGCCGCCGTCAGCAGACCCGACCACCACAGCCGACGAGCAGGTCGTACCACTCGTCGATGCGTGGGAACAGGGAACTCGGCGGGTTGGACTCCGGGCACGAGTTTGACTTCCAGCGGCTCGGATGCCAGAAGTGCCAACGTACGGCCAACTCGGCGATCCTGATCAGCCGCCCATTGCGCGGGTCGCTCGAGTTGAACGAGCAGCGTGTCGAGCCACAGCAGGTCGGCCATTCGATGGCGAGCGACATCGGCGAGCCCGGCGAATTCGGCCTGGGTGATCGGCTGGGCGTCGTCGAGTTGCCGCGCGGCGAGTTCATCGACTGCAGCGTCGCGATCCGTTTCGTCGTGCGTCATGAGGGTCCCTCCGGCAAAGCTAGTTTCCGCTGCAGGCAGTCCAGCAGGCGGGCACGGCCTCGCTGCAGTTGCTTCTTCAAGGCTTCCAGTGAAAGCTCCAACCGCTCGGCGACCGTGGCCGCCGGCAGTTCTTCGCGGTAACGCATTTCGATCGCCTGCCGGTAAGGTTCAGGGAGCGCGGCCAGGCAGCCCCGCAGTCCTTCGAGCTTCTCGTCCAGGTTGTCCCCCGGCTGTCGCGCCAGAGCAGTGAGCCGCTGGTCGAGATGCGTCAGGGTCTCTTCGTCGCACAGCACCATTCCGGCGGCCGATTTGCGGCGCCAGGCCAGAATCAGTTTGGCCGCAATCCCTCGCAGCCAGGGGCCGAAAGGACGGCTCGTGTCGAAACGGTCCAGCGTTCGCCAGGCCACGATCATGGTCTCTTGAAACAGGTCATCCACGGCTGCCGGGTCGCGCACCACCGATCGAAGATAGACCGTAAGCATGTCGGCGTGCTCTCGGACCAGGATCTCGAAGAGGTCGCGGGCGTGCATGGCGAAAGTTCGTAGGTGGCTGAACTAGTCTCTATCTTTATTGTCGCCCCGCTGGGCTTCGGGGACATCCAAAGGGAAATCCGTGCCAACTCGGCCCAAAGCGGGCAAACGGGGGTGTCGCGAGCTACGCGAGGTGCAGGATGTCCGCCACGAGCTCGACCAGATTCGCGTCGCGCTCGAGCAGGATCGCCTGCCAACCTGCCGCGCGAGCCCCTTCGTAGTCGTTTCGGGGGTCGTCGCCCACGAGTAAAAGCTCGCTTAGAGTTAGCCTTACGGCCGCTTCAATGTGGCGAAAGAACCCTGCAAAGGGCTTCAAATGCCCCACGCGCGCCGAGACAAAGACGCGCTCGCGCGGGCAGGCCGCCAGGTCTGACAGGCCGGCATGCAGTTCGAAAAGACGGTCGTCGAAGTTGGAACCAATCGCCCAGGGGATTCCGGCGGCATCAAGACAGGTCGTTGCGGCAGCAGCCTGAGCGGTCACGCGCCAGTGAGCCGGCAGCCCAAAGTGCTGCCAGAGCCGAGCAAACAGTTCGTTGGTGTCGGGCAGTTCGTGGAACACATCGGCCACGATCTGCCGCCAGCGTTCGTGTTCGCGACGTGGACTGGTCCGACCATCCGTTTGGTCGTCAAGCGCCGCTTGCCGCGCCATGGCCGACTTGAATCGCGGGAGCAACTCTTGCGGAGTAATATCTACCGCCAACTGCCGGGCGTGCTCGGCATAGGCTTCGGCCACCGGCGGGTGGGGCACGATCAGTGTCCCCACCGCGTCAAAGACCACCATGGCCGGACGCCGAGGTGCTACCACCAGTTTTGCCACATCTTGAAGGCGAAGCGCGTATCGAGCGTGAACACGAATAACACCAGGCACAGGATGAGGGCCAGGCCGAGCATGTGTACCGCAAAGGTGAACTGCTCGTTGGCAGGCTTGCCGCGGACCCCCTCCCAGGCGAGGAAGACCATGTGGCCGCCGTCGAGGACGGGAATCGGCAGGAAGTTGATTACTGCCAGGTTCACGCTCAGCATGCCCAAGAAGAGCATGAAGTCGCCAGGGCCCAGACTGACAAACGTGTAGGCCGCCACGGCAATGCGGACCGGACCGCCCGCCTGCTTGGCGATCTGCGAATCATTCAACTTGAACAGGAACCGATAGATGGTGCCAATCGTGCCCGAGATCTTTGCTCGCGTCAGGTCGAGTGCTTCGCCCAACGAGGTGGCGCGCATGCGGCCCTTCAGCGAGTCGAAGTTCAGGCCGCGGTCCGCCAGAAAGAACTCGGCGGAATCAACGGGCAGAATAGTCGCTTCGCGGTCCCCTTCGAGGAAAATCTTGACCTGCGTCCCCGGAGTCGCCATCTGGATGCGCTGGAAGACGAAGGCCCAGCCATACTCGGGCTCTTCTCCCTCGGCCGGCGCGAGCTTCATCGTCTGATCGGTGATTCCAAAGCGTCGCGAGAGCAGGTCTTCGGCCTCTTTGCCCTTGTCGTCAGGCAGGATTTGCACCTTTAGAATCTGACCTTCCAAGTTGCCCGACGCCGCCTTGGCAGCCGGCGAATCCGGAACCACCTTGGCGACTCGGCTCAGCACCTGACAGGTGACTCCCAATGCGGGAATCTCGAGCGGGGCGTTAGGCGACATGGCCCCATCAGGGCTGGGGGGTAAGTTCGCCAGCGTCAGATTCAAGGTGATGGTCTTGCTGCCGCGCTGCACGACAACCGGAATTTCTTTGCCAGCCAACTGTGCCAGGCGTGCGGGAAGCGTCATCGGATCCCCCACTCCTTCGCCATCGAAGCTGACCAGCAAGTCGCCGGTTTCGAGCATGGCTTTGGCAGCGGGGGAATCGGCCTGCACCGCAGTGATGGTGCCCAGCGCCATCACCAGCCCCAGCGACTTGATGGGACGGGCCGCGACCGGGATCGAGACCTCTTTGTCTTTGTTGGTATCGTTGTCGCGACGCAACACCTTGACCTGGATGGCCTTGGCTGCCGTCTGCGAAAGGGCGGTCCGCACGTCGGTATAGGTCGCGATCGGGATGTCGTTGATGGCGACGATCTGATCGCCTCCTTCGAACTTCAGTGACCCATCGGCGGCGGGCGTGTTTTTCGCGACCGGTTCGGCCTCATTCAGCGTGGTGCCGACCGCCGGAGCCACGCCGATCATGGGGCGATCCCCCTTGCGTTCAGGCGGGATCTTGAACTTCAGTTCGCGATAGCCCTGCCGTTCGCTGGCATCGGGTCGGTGAATGGTGATAGGGACCCCATCGGGGCTGTTGCGATTGCTCAGCATCACCTCTTCAAAGATGTTGTCGAAGGTGAGCGCTCGCTTGCCGCCGATCTCGTAGATCTCGTCGCCCGACTGAATGCCGACAACCCAGGCAGGTTGCCCAGGAGAAGTCGTCGAGACGATAGGCGGGTGGTACGAGACGCCATACATGTAGGCGACCATCAAGATGACGAAGGCGAAGATCATGTTCATGATCACGCCGGCCGAAATGATGGCCATGCGGGCGGGGACGCTCTTGGCCAGGTAGCTGCGGGGGTCCAAGGGTTCCGACTGACCCTCGGAGTTCGTGGTTTCTACTGCTTCGGGGCTGCCTTCCGCGGCCTTCGATCGCTTGGCTTCGTCGGCCTGGCGATTGGGGTTGTCGTCTTGGCCAAGCATTTTGACATAGCCGCCCAAAGGGAGGACGCCGATGCCATACTCCGTTTCACCCCATTGGAAGCTAAAGAATTTTTTGCCCCAGACATCAAAGCCCAGGTAGAACTTCTCGCACTTCACGCCGCACCACTTGGCCACGGCAAAGTGCCCAAGCTCGTGGACAAAAATAACCATTCCCAGGCCCAAGGCGACCAGGATGATTTTCGAGAGGAACTCGGCGGCGCCGCCTATGGTAAATCCCAAAACTACAGCCGCGGGGAACAAGAACCCACCCATCGAGAAACCTCCTGTCGAGCCCAATGATCCAATTCGAGCAGACGCTCGAGGGAAGGGCTGGGATCAAAATCGTGCGAATCGAGAACGCTCCGGCAAACCGGCACGATCTCCATGAAGTGTATCTGGTCCGCCAGGAAGCGGGCAACCGCCGCCTCGTTGGCGGCATTCAAAACCGCACCTGCCGAGCCCCCCGATCGAGCGACTGACAGCCCCAGCTCCAAAGCCGGAAAACGGTCGAAGTCGGGCGGTTCGAACTGCAATTGCCAAGCCTTCTTCCAATCGACCCGTGCCGCCACCGAGGGGGTCCGATCAGGATAGCTCAGGGCATAATGGATCGGAAGCTTCATATCAGGCGGGCTGAGCTGGGCCACGACAGATCCATCTACGTATTCTACCATCGAATGGATCACCGACTGGGGGTGAACCACCACCTGGATCTGGTCGGCAGACAGATCGAACAGCCAGCGAGCCTCAATAATCTCCAAAGCCTTATTCATCATAGTCGCTGAATCGATGGTAATCTTGGCACCCATTTCCCAAGTAGGATGGGCCAAGGCATCGGCGCGGGTCACATGGGCCATCTGTTCCGCAGTGTGCTTACGGAACGGGCCCCCGCTGGCAGTCAGAATGATGCGCTCGATTTCATGCTTCCGCCCAGCCTGCATCGCCTGAAAGACGGCGCTATGTTCGCTGTCGACAGGGATCAGCTGGGCCCCGCGCTGCCGAGCCAGTTTCATCACCAACGGCCCGGCCACGACCAGCGTCTCTTTGTTGGCTAGGGCGACCGTCTTGCCCGCGTCCAGGGCGGCCCAAGTACCGCGCAGGCCGGCCGCACCTACGATGGCGGCCAGCACCACGTCGACTTCGGGCTGCGAGACGACATACTCCACGGCTTCGGGGCCGCGCAGCAACTCGGTTCCTGCGGGGAGGCTTCCCACGGGGAGTTCGGCGGTGGGGTCTGTGACCACGACCCAGCGCGGGCGAAACTGCTGGGCCTGCTGGGCCAGAAGCCTTGTATTGGAATGCCCGGTGAGGGCGATCGCTCGAAGCTGCCCGCCCGAGGCTGCAATCACCTCGAGCGTGCTCGTGCCGATGCTGCCAGTGGCTCCGAGCACCGCCACGTTTTTCGGGCGATCGGTCATGCGGGAGAGGGGGGGCTTGCGAAGAAGGCTGCGTCCTAGGCCGTTACCCCTTATGTAGGGTTTTGCGGACCCAGGGACAAGGGGGAAGAGGAAAGTGTTTGGTGGCTAGTGGTTAGTGGCGACTTCACTCGCCACGCGTCACCAACCACTTCCCCCGCCGCGCGCATAAAAAAACGCCGGAGCTCAAAAGAGATCCGGCGTCTTGTTTCACTTGTCGAGTCTCGGAATCCCAAGAGAGAGACTACCCGCAAGCTCTCTCTCGAGTCTCCGGTTTGACTAGCGACGGAAGGAAACGGTACGAAAACCGAACGGAGCGCGATCCAGCTTGGTGGTGCCAGCGGGCTTCGGGGGCTCAGCGGGGGCAGCCGGAGCAGCGGGGGCAGCCGGAGCAACCTCACCACCGCAACCCGAGCAACCGCCCGAGCAAGCCGAACCCGAGCAGCTACCCGAGCAATCGCCCGAGCAACCATGGCAACGACGGCCACGCAGACCGCCGAACAGCTTGCGACGACCGCAGCACGAATCAGCAGCGCAACCACCGCAACCGCCATCACAAGCGGAAGCGCCCGAGCAGCCACCGCAACCATGGCCGGCGAGGGCCTGGGTGCTGTCGCCGCCCAACAGGGCGATACCGACGACCGCGAAGAACATCGCGATGCCAAAGAACAGAACACGATTCATACTAAATCTCCCACGTAGAAACAATCGATTTGGAATTCCAAACGCTTACCGCAGCTTCTTCTATTCCTACAACCTATCCAGGTTTACTGGCTCAATGCGTGCGAGCTTTTGCGGGTTACGTAGACTGGATACGACTGCACAGTTTAGAACCGATGCGGTAAGGCTAGAGTAACGTGGGTCAAAGTCGTGTCAAGCGTTAATCTGATAAAATGGAAACACTGGGGTGTTGTGGATGTTTGGGCGTTATGTGCCGAAAACTCTCTCAATCCGCCGCCGTTTGATCTTGCTAAATAAACTCACAAATCTATTTATTGCAATGAGTTATGACACTTCACCGGGAGCGGATACCTTTCCTCTATTCCAGCGATTCCACGGTGTATGCTCGAAGCGGCGGAATGCTTACAAGGAGGTTGTTCGCCCCCTGTTTGCCAGGGCTGCCTGAGGGCTCCAATCCCCCCATTCTAGGCATCCAGACGGGAGTAGAGGCCCCTCACCCCACCCCTGGCGGCAGGCTTAAGGTCTGGAGTCCATAGACCGATGGTAAAGGTGCACGGCAAAGCCAACGGATGGGCTCGCCGGGACGATGCTAGCAGGCAGGGAGGTAGGATGGGTGCCAGCGGTTCTCATGGAGCGACAGCACTGGGGTTCCTTACGGCCGTGGAGCACGAGCAAGGGGTCTTCGGAGGTTACCTGATCCTGAATGCGGCGGGCCGCCCTTTGGAGTTCCATTGCACGGCCCCCGTCAAAGCGAACCGTCCTCAACAGATTCTTTATGGTCCGACGCTCGAACCCTATCTCTATGGCGAAGTGATCGGACAGGCCCTGCTGGAAAAAGGGGTGGCCAAACCGGTGATCGTCTGCACCGACCGCGAAGCGATGCTGGCCGTCCGGCCGCTGGCATCGATGGCTGTGGTTCAAGTCTGGGCTCCGCCTGAGCAGGCCGACGGCAAGCAATTGCGGATCGACGGGCCGCACTCCGTTCAGCCCCCCGCCCGGTTCTTTAACCTGGGGCGAAACCGCCTGGCGACGGCCGCCGGCCATGCCGAGGACCGCAAGCTGCTCGATGGAAAGCTGGCAGAGCTGATCGAAGGATTCGATCTGAACGAGCCCTTCGCCCGGATCCGGGAAGCGATCCGCGAGGCCCAGCAGGTGTCGTGATGGCAGGAGCAGGCCCAGCGGCAAGGAGGCCCTGGCATGTCGGACTTTGAATCTTCGCACGGCAATGGCCCTGGCTTTACGGCGCCCGCGATTCTGAACCTGGCTGCTGGCGGACTTGAGCCGCTGGCTGCGCCCCGGGTCCGTTCGGCCCGCTTGGCCGCGCTTGCGCCGCGCACGATTTCTCTGGCGCTCAAACGGCCCAAGGTCAAGACATTCAGCCATGCCTTCAGTGGCGCCGGGGCCAGCGTCTTCTTTCAGCCAGCCGACAAGAAGGGGACCAAACCCGGCGCGGCCTCGTCCAGCGGCAATAAGAAGGAGAGCGGCTCGCCCGATCAGTACACGCGCATCAAGCCGCCCCGCGACATCGTGAAGCTGGAAGACCGGCTGTTCTATGTGCTGCAGCCGCCGCTCGAGAGCTGGATGGCCGGCGCGCAGATGGACTTCCCGTTCAAGCCGTTCCCCTATCAGTTCGAGGGGATCGCCTTCATGTATCCGCGCTACGCTTGCCTGCTGGCCGACGAGATGGGCCTGGGCAAGACGATGCAGACCATCACCGCGATCCGGTTGTTGCTGCGTTCGGCCGAGTTGAAGCAGGTGCTGCTGATCTGCCCCAAACCGCTGGTGAACAACTGGCAGCGCGAGTTCGCGACCTGGGCGCCGGAGATCCCGATCCTGGCCATCGAAGGGGACCAGACCAAGCGCCGCTGGCAGTGGCAACTGAGCGACATGCCGGTGAAGATCGCCAACTACGAACTGCTGATCCGCGACCGCGACGTGATCACCGAGCCGAGCATGGAGTTCGACCTGGTGGTCCTGGATGAAGCCCAGCGGATCAAGAACAAGAGCGGCACCACGTCGCAGATCGTGCGCTCGATCAAGCGAAAGCGGAGTTGGGCCCTGACCGGCACGCCGGTCGAAAATCGGGCGGAAGACCTGGTGGGAATCTTCGAGTTCCTGGCGCCGGGCTATCTCTGTCCGCAGATGAAGCCGCGGCAGATGGGACAACTGGCGGGCGAGTTCGTGCTGCGTCGGACCAAAGACAAGGTGCTGACGGACCTGCCCCCCAAGATGTACCGCGACGCGCACATCGAGCTGACGCCCGAGCAGCGCGAGAGCTATCGCATGGCCGAAGAAGACGGCATCGTGCGACTCGAGAAGATGGGCAAAGAGATCACGATTCAGCATGTTTTTGAACTGGTGCTGCGGCTGAAGCAGATCTGCAACTTCGATCCGCCGACCGGCGAAAGCGCCAAACTGGAACGGATGGCGGCCGACCTGGAAGAGGTGGCCGCCAGCGGTAAGAAGGCAATCATCTTCAGTCAATGGGTCGATACGATCCTGGAGCTTTCCAAACGGCTGAAGCAGTACAAGCCGCTGGAGTATCACGGCAAGATTCCCCACAAGGATCGCCCTGGGATTCTGGATCGGTTCAAGGCGGACCCGACGCGCAACGTTCTGCTGTTGAGCTACGGCGCCGGCGGCGTCGGCCTGAATCTGCAGTTCTCGGAATACGTGTTCCTGTTCGATCGCTGGTGGAATCCGGCCCTAGAGGACCAGGCGATCAACCGGGCCCATCGGATCGGCGCGGCCGGGCCGGTGACGGTAACGCGGTTCCTGGCGACGAACACGATCGAGGAGCGGATCGATCAGATCCTGACCGAGAAGCGCGAGCTGTTCGATACGATTCTCAACAGCAGCGAACCGCCGACGCGGAACCTGGGCCTGAGCAAGGCAGAGGTGTTCGGGCTGTTCAAGTTGAAGTGTCCCGCGGGCGCGATCGACCCGTCGAAGTAGGCGGGCGGGCCTGCAAGGCGTTGGAGGGACTTGGGATGGGGATTGGGCGATTTGCGGCTTGCGTGCTGGTGGCCGGAATCACGCAGTTTGCAGTCGGCGCGCTGTTCCACGTCGTGGTGCCCGTAGTTGCCCCGACGATACCGCGGCAGTTTGCAAACGCCGCCCTGTTTCGCCCGTGGGATGGATGGACGTCGACCTACATGGCGCTGCATCCGTGGGGTTTCGGCGTCCTATTCGCAGCGGCCTACCTCATGCTTCAGCATCGCGGCGGCGGCGCCCCAATGTGGCGCGGTGGGCTGGCGTTTGGACTGGGGCTGTTCGCGGTCGGCAGCCTGCCGATCTTCCTGCTGGTGCTCGCATCCATGCAAGTCACGCCCGAGTTGATCGCCTGCTGGAGCATTCAGAACGCCTGTCAATACGCCGCGGCTGGGGCGGCCTTGGGTTGGTTCGCCGCCCGCTCCGCCTGATGGGCGTCGTCAGAGAAAACTGGCGACACAGATTCCAAGGACGAAGAGCAGCAGCGCGAACAGAAGGATCCGCCTCGCCGTTTTGCGAATCCAACCTCGCCAGGTCAGCACCTCAGGTGGGACTGGGACCGTAAGCGGATCGGGGTCCGACTTCGACGCCGGCGATCGGTAAGGGTTCTGCTCCACAGGTGGGACGCCTTGGTTCGCATGAGGTACCTCGACCAGGCGAACGGCTCTCAGAATGGACCGAGGCTACTCGCCGTCCGGTTCATCCGACTCGGGCCACGAGGCATGGTATTGCACAAGCCACGCATTTCGCGAAACGCAGCAAGCGTGGCAGACGGGCTTTCGGCGTGTCCGTGCTTTGCGCTCGGTACTACTTTCGAGGATCACGTCATTGCAGTTTGGAAATTGCTCGCGTTTCGATGCGAGGTACTCCGGCGAGACCTTGAGCGACTGGCGAACCGAGCCGTATCGAACTCGAATACTTTTCATCACCATCTCGACTTGATGAATCGAGCAGGTTTGCGGTGTGGTGCTTTTTGCCATGCGATGATGCGTGCAGTTCTCGATAGAAAATGGCGACCAAACCAAGCGGCGGAATGGTCGAAAGTGGCGCGGGCGGGCATAGCCCACCCTACTCACGGTGCGACGGGCTGGTCAATCGCCGAGGCGCCGCTCTCGTAGCGCGGGGCGGCCGGCGTGGCGCGCTTCTCGACCAGATACTCGTGGCTGGCCAGTTCGTCGTCGGCGATCCCTTCGCCCCCCTGCCAGGCGATGGCGGCGTAGTGCGCGACGTCGTCGACCCAGTCCAGGCCGAGCTTCGCCCGGTCTTCCCACGGAAGCACGATAGCCAGTCGCTTGGCCCCTTTCGGATTGCCTGGCAGCACCGCATAGAAACGGTCGAGATACGACGTCTCGCGGAAACAGGCTTCGGACAGGGTCAGCAGCACGTCGGGCGTGAGCGTGGCCGGATCGCCCGTGGGATCCAGCACCACTTGCAACGTGGTGTGCGGATTGTCGGTGAGCAGTTGCGTGATCAGGGCCGCGGCCTGGTGCTGCTGGGCGGTGAAGTCAGCCGCACACAGCCAGAGGGTGAAGGCCTGCGTGCGTCGCACGGCGGGAGGAGTGCCCGGCATTGCGTCACCGAGATTCACACGCCAGGCGCGGACCAGGTCGTCAGACTCGGCTCGGGCCGCGTCGTTCCACGTCTCTTCCGCCGCGAATTCCAGCGTGGGCGGCGGAAGCGGATCGAACTCCGTCTCGAACACGTCCTGCGACTCGGCCATCAGATCGTACATCTGCTCCAGCGTCATGGTCGGCGTCTTGAGCACGTAGTACGGCGGCCGCGGTTGGAAGACCAGGCCCAACTCCTCGGCCTCGTGCCGAAAGGCCGTGCCAGGCAGAATCGCCAGGTTGAAAACCTGCATCGAGGTATACAGCCCCGTGTCGCGCAGGTAGCGGATGCCCCGGCGGACCGATTCGACGGTGTCCCCCGGCAGGCCGATGATCAGGTCGACCTTCACCTTAATGCCGACCTCCAGCATGGCCCGGATGCCGCGCTCGAAGGCCTTCAGGTTGTTCTTGCGATCCATCAGGTCCATGGCCAGCGGATCGATCGACTGCAGCCCAATCTCGACCTCGGTGAAGTTGGCTTCGTGCAGCAGGGCCGCGATCTCGGCGTTCAGGCCTTCCGCCCGCAGTTCGCCGAAGAAGTTGAAATGCTTGCCGGGGTTCTCGCGGATCAACAGTCGCAGGAAGGCGGCGAAATCGCGGCGCTGGTTGAGCGTGGGGTCGAGCAGCACCACCTCGCGGGCGCCATGCTCCCGGGCGTGTCGCAGGTTGGCCACGATCTTCTCTTCGGAAACGAAATAAAGATCGTCGTAGCTCTTAGGGTAATAGCAGAACTTGCACTTGAAGATGCAGCCGCGGATGGTCTCCAGCAGCAGCATCTCCTCTTCGGCGGCGTCGATGATGCCGGCGAGGTACGGCGACGAGATCTCGTTGAGATCGGCCAGTGGCTTGCGGAACAGGGGGGCCTCGCGCGGGGCCAGCGTGCCATCGGGCCGCATCGCGGGGCGGATATGCAGTCCCGGAATCAGGGCCTTGGGTTGGTCGGCTTCCAGCAAGCCGGCCAGCAGCGCGGCAAAGGTCTGCTCCCCTTCACCGATCGCGGCAAAATCGACGGCCGGGTGATCGAGGACCCACGCGTTGTCGGCGGAGATCTCGGGCCCGCCAAGGACGATCTGCACTTCAGGGCGAGCCTGTTTGATTCGCTCGGCGATCCACAGCGTGCGGTCGATGTTCCACAGGTAGCAGGTGAAGCCCACCAGCCAGGGATCACGGGCCAAGATGGCGGCCACCAGTCCCAGGTCGCTCAGGTCGTTGGCGAGCCGCGCGGGGAAGATCTCGATCGCGTAGTGCTCGCCCAGCCCCTGTTTTTCGGCGTAAAGCTTCAAATAGCCCGCAGCCAGAGGGACATTGCCCCGAACGGGCTCCGGCCCGGGTGGCGGGATAGGAAGTTGGACGAGCAGGACGTTACGGAGATCGCGGCGCATCCTATGAGTGTAGAGGACGACAGTTAACCTCGGAAGGCATGAAGCGGGAAAACGCGGGGGAAATGGCTCGTCCTTTATCCCTATCCTCTTCCTGTTCTTCTTCCTCCGCGTCTCCGCGCCTCCGCGTGAAGCAGCGTCGTGAAGGGGGGCAACGTCTTCAAAAGAAGAAATCTCACGCGGAGGCGCGGAGACGCGGAGGAAGACAAGAAGTGAGGGACGAGGCGAGCAGCGCCTTAGAACGCCGCGTGGTACAGCCCCAACAACTCGGGCGCTTTGACCGGCCGGGGATTGAAGGTGCCGGTCCATTGCTTCTCGGCTTCGGCCGCCATGCCGGCGAGAGAGTCCTCGGTCACGCCCAGGTCGCGCAGGCGAAGGGAAAGGCCGGCCTGGCTGGCCAGTTCGCTCACCCGTTCGGCCAGCCGCGCGGAGCCATGCGGTTCCAGTTCGCGATAGCGGGCTTCAAACTCGACCGCGTTGAACTGAATCACGTGAGGGAGCATGACTGCGATCGCCTGGCCGTGCACAATGCCGTAGCGTGCGGTCAGCGGATTGGCGCAGGCGTGCGTCGCCCCGAGCATCGAGTTCTCGATGGCCACGCCGGCCAGGCAGGCCCCCAGGTGCATGCCGCCGCGGGCATCGATGTCCTGCGGTTCTTCCAGCACGCGAGGCAGATTGTGTGAGCAGAGCCGCCAGGCCTCGCGACTGTAGGCCAGCGAGATCGGCGTGCGGACGCGCGTGACGTAGGTCTCCAGGGCGTGCGCGCAGGCGTCGATGCCGGTCACCGCCGTGACGCGGGCGGGCTGACTGACGGTAAGCGACGGATCAAGCACCGCGATGCGGCAACTGGCCTTCTTATCGCCGCAGGCCATTTTCACATGCGTGTCGGCGTCGGAGATCAGGGCGAAGCTCTGCGTCTCGCTACCGGTGCCGCTGGTCGTGGGGACGGCGATCATGGGCAACATCGGCTTGGTCGCCTTGCCGGTGCCCCAGTAGTCCTGCATCCGGCCACCGCCGGTGTAGACAAAGTTAATGCCCTTGGCGCAGTCCATCGAGCTTCCGCCGCCAAGGCCGACGAGCAAGTCGGGCTGAAAGGCCTTGGCCAGGGCCACTCCCTTCTCGACTTCCAGCGTCGAGGGGTTCTCGTGCACATCCTGAAAGAGCTCGGTCGTGATGCCGGCAGCAGCCAGCGAGGCCAGCCCGCGCGGGGCGTGCCCGGCCTTTACAATGCCCGCGTCGCTGACCATCAGCACGCGTTTGGCGCCGAGTTCCGTGGCCATCTCGCCGATGCGATCGACCGTGCCCGCTCCGAAGATGATCCGAGTCCGAAGTTGGAAATCGAAAGACAGCATCAACCGCGCCCAGAGAGAGAAAGCTCGGCACGAACCCGGAAACGCGAAGTCTCGCGGAACGAGGGCTGAGTATAGAGGGTTCGCGCGTCCCGACCAAGGTTGGATAGAAGAGCAGGCGAGGCGGCCCACCCAATCAGGCGATGGAGGGCGGGTCGCAAACGCTGGCGACTAAGCCGCCGATTTCTTCTGCTCGGACCCGCGGCGCTTCGACCGTTTGGGCATCACGACCCTGAGAGGTTCGTAAGACGTTTCCACCTGGCGGGCGTCGAGCCAGGCTTCGGTCAGGCGCGCCAAAAGCGGACCGACGGCCAGTCCCGCCCAGACGAACGAGAGAGGTTCGAGGGGAATGCGGAAGCGAACCGACGTAATCGTGAGCGCGTGGAAAGCGGCCAAGACGGCGAAGGTCGCCAGCGAGGGCCACAAGGTTCGCAGATGCGGCCGCGCAAGAAGCAGACCCATCGTCACCAGTACCAGCCACACGGCCGTGCAACCGCGGTAGAGCGGGTGCGCCGTTTTGGGGTTTGTCGGATCGATGCCCAGGAAGTAGACGAGTCGTTGCCCGCAGAGTTTTGCGTAATGAGCGGGCTCTTCGGCGATGAACTTCCAGGCCCGGTCGCCCAGATAGTGCGAGCGGGCCGGCTCGGTCATCGCACTCATCACGCGATAGTCTTCAGGCGTCAGCAGGACGTCATCGATGTACAGCGTTTCGTGTCGGGCCTTCCAAAGGGCCTGATGCCAGCCAGCGATGGAGCCGTCGTGGTCGTGCAGCATCTCGTTGGCTTCGGCCTTGGGGATCTTGTCGGTGCCCCAACTGTGCGGGTTGTTCCCCTGCCAGAAGGCATAGCCGAACGACGATTTGATGAAGACCCACTCGCCATGCACGTTGCGATTGCGAACAAGCCACGGGGCGACGACGACGAGCGCGACGGCACCCATCAGCACCGCGTTGCCAAACGGGGTGCGCCATGCGTCGAAATATCGGTGGGATTCGTCCAGGGGAATGTCCTCGATGGCTTGCTGCTTCAATCCGAACCGCCAGAAGGCCAGCGCGGCCACGGGCAAAGCCAGGGCCAGGATCGGATCGACCAGCAGCACCAGGCCCGCGAGTACCCCGCCGACGATCGCACCCCGAAACGTTCCCGCAAAGCGGGGCGAAGTGACCAGGGCCAGCAGCGTGACCAGCAGCAGCGCGGCCCAGGCAACCACTTGAATGTGCGTGACCATGTACAGATGCGGCGGATAGACCGCGGCCACCACGGCCGTGGTCCAGGCGACGCTGGGTGTCGACGGGACGAGATTCCGCGCCAGCCAAAACGAGGCCAGCACAATCCCCACTCCGGCCAGGCATTGCAGACACTGCATCAAGAGGAGCGATGCGTTGCTCCCCGTCCCTAGCAAGGCGTAACAGCCGGCAAGCATCACCGGGTAAAGGGGTGCCTGTTGCGAGGTCGGGCCTTCGGCCCCCAGGAAGTGGACGGTGAAGCCTCGCCCGGCCAGCAGGTTTTCGGCGATCTCGCCATGTTCGTAGGTCAGGCGTTCGTCGACGGGACCCGACAGCAGGAAGACCGTGGCCAATCGCAGGGCGAGCGCCACCCCGGCCAACATCGCCAAGGCGAAGGGCCTGCGGGGGCTCAGCTTGAATCGCCCGCTCATGCGTTGCTATCCAACCAGTCGGTGCGAGCGCGCGGGGAATCCGCGCGGCGGTTCGCAGGGGCGGGATTCTAGTGCCATAACCGAAAGTGGAGAAAGATCAATTTGAAGTGCTGGCAAAACGGGGTAGCCGACGATTTGCAATCGCCCGTTGAACCATTAAACTAGACACATCAACGCGACGTTATTTGTTCTTCCTTTCACACGTTGAATGCCTGCATGCACTTGCGTCGACCAACTTGTTCCCTTCCCAGAATTTTGGGGCTGCTTTTGGCCTTCGTCTGCGCCAGCGGCTTTGCCGAAGAGTTCAAGCCGGTCGAGGTGAAGGCTGGTTTCGAGCAGCAGGTGAAGCCCTTTCTGGCCAAGTACTGCGTGAAGTGCCACGAGCCGGGGAAGAAGGAAGGGGAACTGGACCTGAAGCAGTACGACAAGCTCGACTCCGCCCGCAAGAAGTACGACCTGTGGGAGACGGCCTCGCGGCGAATCGACGCCAAGGAGATGCCCCCCAAGGATTCCGAGCAGCCCAAGGGGGACGAACGCAAACAGTTCCGCGGCTGGGTGAAGGCCCTGGCCGAAGCCCGCAAGACTGAGGACTGCAAGAACCTGGCTACCGACGAGACGCAGAATTTTTACAAAGGTCACGTGATGAGTCGCCGGCTCACACGGGCCGAGTACAACAACAGCATCCGCGACCTGATCGGGCTGGATCTGAAGCCGGCCGAGCAGTTCCCCTCCGATGGCGGCGGCGGCGAAGGTTTCGACACCACCGGCGACGCGCTCTTCACGTCGGCCATTCTGATGGAGAAGTACCTGGACGCGGCCGACCTGGTGTTGCGTACGGCGCTGCCGGAGACGAAGACGCCGGTCTCGGCCGCGGTCGCTGCGTCGCAGAAGAAAATCCTGGTGGCCGTGCCGTCGAAGGACCTGCCCCCGCGCGATGCGGCCAGCAAGGTCGTGGGGGCCCTGGCGCGACGGGCCTTTCGCCGACCGGTGGATAAGGCCGAGATCGAGCGGCTTCTGGGGCTGTTCGATCACGCCCAGAAGCGCGGCGACAGTTATACAGCGTCGCTACGGCTGGCGCTGAAGGGCGTGCTGGTCTCGCCCCACTTTCTGTTCCTGGTCGAGCCCGAGCCCGCGAAGGAAGGGATCCATCGGCTCCCCCCCTATCCGTTTGTCTCGCGGCTGGCGTACTTCCTGTGGTCTTCCATCCCCGACGAGGAACTGCTGGGCCTGGCCGAGTCGGGCAAGATCTTTGAGCCCGACGTGCTGAAGAAGCAGGTCGCGCGAATGCTGGCCGATCCGCGCTCGCGGGCGTTGGGGGAGAGCTTTGCCTTGCAATGGTTGGCACTCGACGCACTGGGCGGGGGAGTTCGCCCTGATCCGAAGAAATTCCCCGAGTTCGATGCGGCCCTGACCAGCGCCATGCGCGACGAGACGGTGCTGTTCTTCGCCACGCTGTTCCAAGAGAACCGCAGCCTGCTGGAGATTGTCTCGGCCGACTGGACCTTTCTGAATGAGCGTCTGGCCAAGCACTATGGCATTGCCGGCGTCACGGGTCCGCAGATGCGGCGCGTGACGCTGACCGATCCGGCCCGGGGCGGCGTGCTGAGCATGGCCAGCGTGCTGACGGTTACCTCGTACCCACTGCGAACCAGCCCCGTGCTGCGTGGGCGTTGGGTGTTGGATGAACTGCTCGGCTCGCGTGTGCCACCCCCACCGCCGAATGTGCCATCGCTTCCCACGGACGACACCCCGCAGGATGGACTGACGCTGCGGCAGCAGTTGGATAAGCACCGGACCAAGAGCGAGTGTGCCTCGTGCCACGCGCGGATGGATCCGCTGGGCTTTGGGCTGGAGAACTTCGACCCGATCGGGCGGTGGCGGACCGACATTGCCGGGCAGAAGCTCGACTCCAGCGGCCAGCTCCCCAGCGGCGAGAAGTTCTCGGGCCCCGGCGAGCTGAAGCAGGTGATGCTGAAGCGAAAGAACGAATTTCTGAAGAACCTGTGCCGCAAGATGCTAGGCTATGCCTTGGGGCGACAGTTGAACCGCTTTGACGACTGCGTGGTGGACGACTCGATGAAGGCCCTGGCCGCCGGGGGCTATAAGTCGCAGATCGTGATCGAACATATCGTGATGAGCTATCCATTTCAGCATCGCTATACGAAGAAGTAATCGCAAAGTAGCAGGCACACTCCGTGTGCCGTCCGCCCGTTGTGGTGTGTCGGAACGGAACACTAGCCCGACGCGCCAGCGCGCCAGCGAGGGGAAGCTCGAGGCGACGTCGCCGCCAGGTTCCCCTCGCTGGCGCGTCGGGCTAGTGGAGAAGGCACGTAAAAAATCACAGCCTCTACGTGTGCCGTCCGCCTGTACCACAATGAATCACAACTTCTCCATGTGCGCCTGAGCCACCGAGTATCACAGCCCAACGATCCCACAGCTTCCAGCGGACGGCACACGGAGTGTGCCTGCTACTTTACGAATCCGAGAATCCACTATGCCCCTCCCGCCGATCTCTCGCCGAACCTTGCTGCGTGGCGCAGGCTGCTCGCTGGCCCTGCCGTTCCTCGAAGCCATGCTGCCGCATCAGCCGCTGTTGCGGGCTGCGGGGACCGAAGCCGCCAAGGACAAGGCCAAGCCACCGGTTCGGATGGGCGTGCTGTTCTTCCCCAACGGGGTCTGGCAGGACGCCTGGATTCCCAAGAAGGATGGCGCAGACTTTGAACTGCCCTATTCGCTGGAGCCGTTGGCGCCGCACAAGAACGACCTGCTGGTCCTTTCCAAACTCGACAAGAAGCACAGCCACACCGGCGATGGGCACTATGCCAAGACGGCCAACTTTCTGACCGGCCTGCTGGTCGCCAAGACCACCGGCAAGGAGATCAGCACCGGGGGCATCTCCGTCGATCAGCTCGCCGCGCAGAAGATCGGGCATCTGACCCCGCTCCCCTCGCTGGAACTGGGCATCGATCCGGTCATCTCGGGCATCGACTCGAATGTGGGCTACACGCGGCTGTATGGTTCGTACATCTCGTGGAAGAGCCCCAGCGTGCCGGTGGCCAAAGAGATCAATCCGCGGCTGGTGTACGAGCGGCTGTTTGGCGGCCGCAAGGCCTCGCCGGCCGGCAAGACCGCCAAGGCCGACACCCGCAACGCCGACGATTTAAAGCTGCTGGACATGGTGATGGACGACGCCAAAAGCCTGCGCAAGAAGCTGGGGCGCGACGACCAATTCAAGCTCGACGAGTACCTGGATTCTGTCGACGCGGTCGAGCGCCGCATTCAGTTCTTCGCGCAGCCTGATCCGCGCGGCTGGAAGCCCGACACCAAGCCCACGCCCAAAGCGCCGGCCGCGGAGAAGCCGGCCGACTTCCGCGAGCATGTGCGGCTGATGCTGGACCTGATGGTGTTGGCCTTCTGGACCGACTCCACGCGGGTCAGCACGTTCATGTTCGCCAACGATGTCTCGGGGCGCAACTTCTCCTTCGTCGACGGCGTGAAGGGGGCGCACCACGAGATCTCGCATCACGAAGGCAAGGCCGAAAAGATCGAGCAGTACAAGCGGATCAACCGCTGGCACACCGAGCAGTATGTCTACCTGCTCGACAAGCTGCGTGCGGTGAAGGAAGGCCAAGGGAACCTGCTCGACAACTCCATGATCCTGATGGGCTGCGGCATGTCCGACGGCAATCGGCACGATCCCAACGATCTGCCGATCGTGCTGGCCGGCAAAGGTGGCGGAACCATCAAGACCGGTCGGCACATTGCCAGCCCGGCCAAGACCCCGCTCTGCAATCTGTACGTCTCGATGTTGGAGCGCATGGGAACGCCGGTGGAGCGGTTCGGCGATTCCAGCGGCAAGCTGGAAATCGGCTAAGGGCCGCCTCACCGCGTATTCCGAAACCGATGGAACCTTTCAAACGAGCGGATTCGCGCGCGTGAAGAACATCCAAGTCATCGATGCCGCAGACAACTGCGTCTACGACATATTCCGAGCCACTGAGGAAGAGTTTCAGATGATCTTCCCAAGTGGAGCAGACGTGGCGTTCATTGATGAGGTGTATTCAAGAGGCGACAAGGAGACTCTGGATCGAGCATTCAGCGCGATATGGACTCGACGGATTCCGAAAGTACAGGCCTATGGAATCCATGGCCTGCTTTTCTGCGATCTCAAGAACAAGAAGGTCTACTACCCGTCACGCAAAGACGAAGAGGCAATGAATCCAAATGGTTCTCGTCTACGCTAAACAGAGGTCTAGTTGCCATCTCACCGGGGGACGCGCGGTAGAGCAATCTGCTAGGAAATATCCACAACCACCGTGTTGGCCAGTTTGTCGTGCAGGCAGCGGTAGTCCTGTCCGAAGATAAACAGGATATCAACAAGTGTGTAGATGCGACCAACGCACGGAATGGCACCGATCAATCCGTTGACAAAGGCCCGCAAGACAAACGTGTGGACAAAGTCGGCTGGGCGACGGGTGTCAAAGTCGACAATCTGAGTTTTCACGACGTACTTGCCGATCGACTGGCCGCTCGTGGCCAGCAGATAGATCTGAATTCCCATGAGCGCCAGAAAACCGACTCCCGCTACGACCGCCCCCAAGAGAGCCAGTTCGGGGCTATCGCCACCCCCTTCGTCTCCGATCGCGCCACTAGCAACTACCATCGCGATGCCGGGCCCCAATAACGCGAGGCCAGCCATACCGTCGACTAACGCCCCGAGGAATCGCTTGTCCAGTCCGGCGATTCGGGAGCGGGACTCCAGCGGCTGTGGTTCGTAGCTCCCTTCGGGCGACGCGTATGGATTGACGTTCGACATAGTTTCTCCCCACAGCTCGCGAATCGGTGAGGCGGCATTGTCCGCAGAGGACTTTCATAAGGCAAGTTACGAACGGAGCGATTGAACATGCCCCTCAATGCCCGAGTCCTGAAGGCCGCCCCGGCCCGATTGGGGCGGGCGTTGAAGATCGCCCGAGCGCTCCCCGAGGTCGATTGCCAGCCCGTGGGCACGGGGCATTGGTCCTTCACGATTCGCAAGAAGACCTTTGCCTATTACCAGCACGATCATCACGGCGACGGCATGATCGCGCTGGTGGTGAAGTCGACACGTCTGGAACAACATCGCCTTATGGCTGCGGACGGGCTGTCGTACTTTTCGCCCGCTTATCTGGGAGCGAAGGGCTGGGCCGGACTGCGAGTCGACCTGCCTCGATTGGATTGGGGCGAAGTCGAACGGCTCCTTCGCGACGGGTATCGCCTGGCTGCTCCCAAGAAGCTGGCTGCGCTGCTCGAGACGTAAGAAGGCTTATTCCGCGGCGCTGAAGGAGGCCGGCGAAGTCTGGCCATCGACTTTGGCGTCGTCTCGCAAAATGGCGATGCCCGTGGGGGCTTCAACGCCCAACCGGATCGAGTTCGGCGATACGCGAACGACCGTTACGGTCACTCCGTCGCCGATCTGAATCTGCTCGCCGACCTTACGTGTGAGTACAAGCATGGGGGCCTCCGTGCTGCTCCAGCTTCGTATTGCGCCACCCGCCTGGAAGGCGCTAGGGAAGCAAGCATAGCAATGCTGGCACGGGCGAGCAAGACGAGTTGGTCGCTGAACGATCAGAACGTGTGGGCGTCTCGATTTCGCGTGGAAAGCGTAGCTGTAGAGCGGCCAGGCGAAAAATGGTGGATAACTCCAGTCTGCCCAAGACCCGCACGAGCTCAAGCTCGTGGGGGTCGTCCGGCTTCAAACGGTTTCTAGAGTCACCTAATTTTCGATCGCCTTCGCCCAGTCGCGCTCTTGCTGGTACCAGGCAAACGTCTGCTGCAGCCCCTCGTCGATTGTAACTTTCGGAGCCCAATCCAGCTCGCGCCGCGCTCGATCAATACAGGCCCAGGTGGCGGGCACATCGGCCGGATGGGGCGCTTCATGGATCACCTGGGCGGGCTTGCCAAGGATCTTCTCCAACTGCTGGATCAGCTCGCGCACAGAAGACGGCGCATCGCCCCCGAGATTGAAGGTCCGATAGCCGACAGGGCGCAGCGCCGCCAGAACTCCGCTGGCGATGTCATCGACAAAGGTAAAGTCGCGCGACTGCGAGCCATCGCCGTAAACCGTCAGCGGTTGCCCGGAATCAATCGCCCGCATGAAGCGATAGACGCTCATGTCGGGCCGGCCGGCGGGGCCGTAGACCGTGAAGAACCGCAGCACCGAGACATCCAGGCCATGCACCACATGGGCCGCATGCGACAAGACCTCGGCGCCAACCTTCGAGGCCGCGTACGGGGAGGCCGGCAGACTGATGTCCGCTTCCTCGCGATAGGGAATCCGGCTGGCCGAGCCGTAGACGCTGGACGAAGAGGCCAACACAAGTTTGCCGACTCGCTGATCGCGGCAGAAGTCGAGCATGTTCTGCGTGCCGACGACGTTGGTCGCCAGGTACGCCTGCGGATTGGCCACGCTCGCTCGCACTCCACTGCGAGCCGCCAGATGCAGCACAGCGGCATAAGGTTCGGACGGTCGATGCGTGCCGCCGAACTCCGCCAGTTGGCCAACGTCCGAGAGATCAATCGCGTGGAACTGAAAGTTCGGCTGGGCACGCAAGCGATCCAGCCGCCAGCGTTTCAAGAGCGGACTATACGCGTCGTTCAGATTGTCGAGACCGACAACTTCGTGCCCTTCGTCCAGCAGCCGCTCGACAGTTCGAGCGGCGATGAAGCCAGCACAACCGGTTACGAGATAGCGCAAAGGCATGGGCGAATCGTGCTCGATGAAGACGAGTCGGCGGGGTCATTCGCAGGCGAAAAGCCGCACTGCCGATTTTATACAATCCCTTCCGATTCTAAACGATCCCTTCGCGCACCGCCCACACGGCGGCCTGCGTGCGGTCGGTCACGCCCAGCTTCTTCAGCAGATGCTGCACGTGCTCTTTGACCGTTTCGACGCTGATATGCAGTTCGCGCGCGATCTGCTTGTTGGTCATGCCGGCCGAAAGGTGTTTCAGCACCTCGGCCTCGCGCATGGTCAGGGGCACGTCGAGCTGGGTGTGGGCCCGCGGGGCGAGCATGGCCCCCATCACGCGCCGCATGTCGGACTGCGACCAGGCGTTTTCGCCGGTGGCGGCCGTGCGGATGGCGCCGATCAGGGTCTCGCGGCTGGCCCCCTTCAGCAGGTAGCCGGCCGCGCCCAGTTGCACCGCCCGCGAGACATAGGTCGGATTGTCGTAGGTCGTCAGCATCAAAATGCGGGCGTCGGGGTTCTCGCGCTTCAGCTTCTCCAACGCCGCCAGGCCGTCGGTCTCGGGCATGCGGACGTCGAGCAGAATGACATCCGGCTTAAGCTTGGCCGCCAACTTCAAGGCGTCGGCGCCGTTGACCGCCGCGCCCACCACATTGATGTCCGTCTCTGCCAGCAGACTCTTGATTCCCGTCCGGACGACTTCATGATCGTCCGCAATCAACAGGCGAATTGTCATCCCTTGCCCCGAGTCGTTCTGCGTAAGATGGCTTTGAAAACAAGCGTCATTCGAGTTAGTGACTAACCTACGTCACTCTAATCAAATTGCGAATTTCCGGCAATCGAGCCAGGCCATGCGGTGCCAAAGGTTTCCGCAGCGAATCGCGTCTCAGCGTTTGGGCAGCTCCGCGGCCCGGAACTTACGGAACGAAAGGTCCGTTGTGGGATCGTGTCCCTGAATAATCAGCGTGCCGGCCTCAACCCGCAGCCCGTTACGCGGGTTGGGATCCGGCTTGCGTTCGTCAGTCCAGTCATTCACCTGGTATCCATTCACCCAAGTGGCGATGTGCGGTCCGGAAACTACCAGCGTCTTGGCGAACCACTGAAAGTCATCAGACACGACCTTGCGAGCGGCTTGCCGGCGATAAATGCCCCCCGTGCCTGAGTCGATCGGCTTGGTGCGGTCGCCATCTTTGAAGCCGTTGTGAACCTGGGTCTCGTAGCCGTTCCAGCGCTCGCCGGGAATGCTGCGAAAAAAGATGCCCGAGTTCAAATGCTTGCCGTTGGAGATACACTCCAACTGCATCACAAAATCGCCAAAGCGGGCCTGGCTCTCGAGCTGGCCCGGGCCGTTCTTCACATTCACGGCGCCGTCGGCCGTCACCGAGTAGATGCTCTTTTCCTTCTCTCCTTTTAACACCGTCCAGCCGGCCAGGTCCTTGCCGTTGAACAAATCTTGGAGCGAAAGGGGCTTGAGCTTGACGTTCCGAAACTCGACCTTGCCCATGTTGAACTGCAGGCCGATCGGACCGCGAGGGATCGGCTTGGGGTCGGTATAGTCGAGGACCTGTTTGCCATCGAGCTTGACGGTGAACTTGGCACCGACCGCGGTCACTTCGAAGGTCCGCCAGCCATCGGTCTCGCCGGCCCCTTCGACCTTCTGCCGCTTCACAAAGCTGCCCGTGGGAAACGGGTTCTCGGGCGGGGCAATGTTGAGTTCGTAGCAGTCGGCGCCGGGGTCCTTGGGTTGTGCGGCGGTGCGCAGGAAGACTCCGCTGTTGCAGCCTTTCGAGGCCCGAAAGTCCACTTTCAGCTCGTAGTCGGCGAACTCGCTGGTGGTGTTGAGCAGCCCGACTTCCCCCTCGCTGGCCGAGATCACGCCGTCGGCGACCTGCCAGTTCACCTTGGTGGCCGGCTGCCAACCGTAGGTCGACTCGCCATCGAAGAGCAGGATCCAGCCATCGGCGATTTCGGCCGGAGTCAGCGTATTGGGCTTGCTCCCTTCCTGGGCGACCACCGTCCACGGAAGCAAACCCAATCCCAAGGCGAGGGCCAGGTAGCCAGCGCGAAACAGGCTGCGGATGGGCGAACGGTCAGACAACATGGACAAGATCTCCGACGATGGGGTGTCACTTCTGAGTGCCCACCATAGGCGATTGTATCCAAGGGTTCAAATGTTTTGGCCTGAAAGTTTTGCCTGTCTACAGATTGAGCGCCGCTGATGGATAAATCGACACCCTGGCACAAACGGATCGCCCGGGGCGCGGAGGTCCCGGGGAGCGCCGGCGCTGTGGGGAGCGCGCAAGTCTTCGGGTTGTGATCCAGCGTAAGTTCGCCATCGGATGGCTGTAACTTTGCGGGTTGGGGCGCGGAGGTCCCGGGGAGCGCCGGCGCTGGGGGAAGCTCGCAAGTCTTCGGGTTGTGATCCAGCGCAAGTTCGCCATCGGTTGGCTGTAACTTTGCGGGTTGGGGCGCGGAAGTCCCCCCCCAGCGCCGGCGCTGGGGTGAGCGCGCAAGTCTTCGAGTTCTGATCCGGCTCGAGTTCGCCGTCGCCTGGCTGTAACTTTGCGAGTTTGGGGGCGCGGAAGTCCCGGGGAGCGCCGGCGCTGGGGGGAGCGCGCAAGTCTTCGGGTTGCGGCTCGGATTCATCGGCATGCCCTAAACTCTTGGGCAATCGGACATCAGCAAGCTTTTTTAGGCGGCATCCAGGCTCGATCCGTTCAGGTCTTCCGCACGGGATTACCCAGTACGCAGTATAGCAGGTTTCAGCTTCATTTAAACAAAACAACTAGACTTTCTTTAGAATTATATTAGACTATGATTAAAGTGTTCCTGCTCCCTTTTCTATCCTGCTGCACCTCTGTTTCCTGCCGGTAAAAATTACCGTACGATTGAACCGGAACATGGGTGTCTGGAGTTCATCCTGTCGGGTTGTGATCCGGGGCGAGCTCGCCATCGCCTGGCTGTAACTTTACGAGTTGGGGCGCGGAAGTCCCGGACAGCGCCGGCGCTGGGGGGAGCGCGCAAGTCTTCGAGTTGTGATCTGGCGCGAGTTCGCCATCGGATGGCTGTAACTTTGCGGGTTGGGGCGCGGAGGTCCCCCCCAGCGCCGGCGCTGGGGGGAGCGCGCAATTCTTCGGGTTGTGATCCGGCGCGAGTTCGCCATCGGATGGCTGTAACTTTGCGGGTTGGGGCGCGGAGGTCCCCCCCAGCGCCGGCGCTGGGGGGAGCACGCAAGTCTTCGGGTTGTGATCCAGCGTGAGTTCGCCATCGGTTGGCTGTAGCTTTGCGGGTTAGGGCGCGGAGGTCCCCCCCCAGCGCCGGCGCTGGGGGGAGCGCGCAAGTTTTCGAGTTGTGATCCAGCGCAACTTCGCCATCAGTTGGCTGTAGCTTTGCGGGTTGGTGCGCCGAAGTCCCGGGAAGCGCCTGCGCTGGGTGCCACGGGCAACTTGTTTGCCGGTGAGAGTACGCCAGTCAGACTCGTTCTCTCCATAGGGATCCAATCCAGCACCGATTGTATTGGAGGCACTTTACGAGGACCGACGGCACTCGCCCCTTCACACGGGCAAGCAAGTTGCCCGTGGCACCCGGCGCGACTCGCACTCCAGCGGTGCCGATCGCGGTTGTCGAGGTCGTTCCCCGAAGGGGATACGGAACACAGCCCTGGGTTGGCCCGCGCAGCGCGGCCTACCCAGGGTTTCCCGTCCTAAACATTCCCCGACTTGTTCACTCGTCATCTTGGGGCAGCCGCTGGCGAAGCCAGCGGCTGCCCCAAGACAGAATCGTGTAGAGAGTCTCTCGATCCCCAGGGTAGGCCGCGCTGCGCGGGCCAACCCTGGGCTGTGCTCTGTATCCCCTTCGGGGAAAAATGCGGACTCCACGTCCCGCACAATCTCCGACTCCCGTTCTGGTCCGTCCGACTGGGTCGAAGTCCCGCGCGCCGCTGGGACGCAACCCGCCTCCGGGTCCCCACCCTTCGGAAGCGATCGATCCGCGCACTGGCCCTCTATCCATTACGCAGTATAACACGAAATCAGTTCGATGTGAATCTGATTATGTAAATTATTTCGACTTTACACAAGTCCTTTTTTTTGGGAATTTGCTGTCCTGTCCGGCGACCGGTAGATTCCGGTGAAGCGGGAAGAGTTCCATGCTAGTTCCAGAGACATGCTAGTTCGAGACACCCACTTATTTCACCATCGAACACGGTAGTTTTTACTGTCCACGGCAGCGAACTTTATGGGTGTCTGGAGTTGGCTCGCGAGCACGCAAGACCGTGACTCGTTACCATATCTCCCAGGTTTTTCATCATCGAAGGGCAGACCGGCCCGGCGATATTCATGCCGACGGGCGGCCGTTGCTGAGTTGGCGCGTCGCGCTGCTCCAGAGGCTGGAAGTCCCCGAAGCGCCGGGGCTGTACCCTCAGTTTCGACTCAACGAACCGTGGGATAGTCCACACAACCTCACCTTGATTCCCAAAATCCCCCAGGTTTATCAATCCGTGGGGGATCCTGCGGGATGGACCGCCATGCTTGGGGTGGCGGGACCGGGTACGATGATGCCCGCCGGCGGAGGGATGAGGATGAGCACGGTCCAAGATGGCGTTGACTTGACCGTGTCACTGGTCGAAGCGGACGCCGCGGTGGAGTGGACGCGGCCGAGCGACTATCTAGTCGACTGGACGCAGCCGCGTCGCGGGCTTGGACAACGCCGCAAAGGGCAGATTCTTGTCGCCACGGCGAGGGGGACGACGCACGCCTTGAAGGCCAACGTGCCGGATAGCGCTTTGGCGCAGTTGTTTTCGGTGGATGGCGCTGCACTGGGGCAGACTGGAACGCTGGATCCGACGACATTGTGGTAGTCGTGAAGCATCGGCGGCGTCGCGTCACCCGCTCCTGTACTCCGGCAGGACCGTCAGATAATCTCTCACCACGGCGCGCAGACACCCACGTCGTACCCACGACTAGCGGTAAAACTTACCGTGCCAAGCGAACCGGAACATGGGTGTCTGGTGGTAGTTGTTTACCGCCCATTTGGGCTGGCGCTATCGGTTTGTAGTGGGTAGTGTAACGCCATCATGGATGGCGAAGCGACGAACTCCGATCAGCCCGAGTGCCCCGGCTGCCGCGAACTCC